>Ga0209574_10000152_pt1 | contig 18932 bp, 17 predicted proteins | sample AgamicMgMarz_FD_187168 | JGI IMG/M metagenome (GOLD analysis project Ga0209574, IMG submission 187168) | Agave microbial communities from Guanajuato, Mexico - Mg.Ma.rz (SPAdes) (version 2) | ecosystem: Host-associated > Plants > Phyllosphere > Phylloplane/Leaf | place: Guanajuato, Mexico... | reverse complement strand
ATACAATCCTTCACGCTACCACTGCTGCTCATTATGTTCTACTTTAGACGGTGTGACATCTTTCGACTTCTCGTCCATTTCATAAAAAGAGAAGTCACTAGACCAATCTCCAGCATATAAAAACCCAGCACTTCTTACATCACCATCTACCCGTCCCCTACTGCAGTAAGGGTTCTTTTTTATTTTTCGATTGGACAGGCAAGCTTACTGCAGTAGCTACATAGTATCTAAAGAATCACGGCTTCATTATCTAGCTAGTAGATTATATAGGGGGGACCATCAACAAAATGTGCATTTTTCCCACTAAGGAATTTACAGTAATAAAAAGCCCAAGTTCTCAATTTATTGACTGAGAAATTGGACTTTTTCGTTACCACATAAAAGCGTCCAATCGTTGAAGTTTATTACTAAAATCTTATTGCAGATAAGCATGCCGAAGTGTAAATCCAGTATTTTAAACGGTCATCTGTTTTTTTCAATTTTACTCAGGGATTGATCGAATAGGGTAACAATCAGAATAAAACAAACGACTAAACTAAATAGTGCTAGTTGATGGATCCCTTTTGTATTTGCTTCAGATTTAAAAAATAATCCGTTTGCGGCAGAAGAAAGTATAGCTCCCATGTACATAAAGGTTCTTAATAAACCAGCTGAGGCACCAATGTGTTTGGACGAAGCCTGAAAATAGACAGCATTTTGGTTAGCTAAACTCAATATCCCTTGTGGAATTCCAAATAAAATAGCAATGATAACAAGATAAACAAGACTGCTTGAATGATTTGTAAATAGGAGCAGTGACATAGCAATAGCCTGAACGACACTCCCTACAACCAGTTTCATACGAATTGCCGGATTTTTTCCGGTTATTTTAGAAACGATTATAGATGTTAAAAACATCGGTAATAACAACAAACCAGAATGAGAAGGAGATAGTCCCCTACCTGTTTCTAACCATTGAGTATATCCATAAAGGAAACTGTACGATACAGTAGCTGAAAGCAAGCCTCTCGCATATGTTAATAACAAAGGAGTATTGCCTCCTAGTAATCGTAAATCTATAAAAGGATTTTTAATTTTCAACTCAAAGGCAGTAAAAATGGCACCGGAGATTGTTGCAATTAGCAATAAATATAGATGATTCCAATTAGGATTCATTAAGAAAAAGAGCCCTGTAATTAACGTAATTCCAAAGAACATGATACCAATAAAATCAATAGAGGAACACTTACTCTCTTCTCTAAGGGAATCTTCTGAAGTCCTTGGAAAACGGAAGTAGCCCAAGAGTACACAAGCTAATGACAAAGGAATATTTACGATAAATATACTTTGCCAACCACCAACTTCAATAAGTAACCCCCCTAAGGTAGGACCAACAACGGCAATGGTTTGACTAGCAATCGATAATAATGTAAGTATACTTGCCGGACTGTCTTTACCTGTTCGTTCTGCTTCACTCCGAATAAGATACATAGCAGCAGGGTAACCAGCGCAGGTTCCAAAACCAAGTAAACATCGTGCAACCACTAACCACCAAAAATCAGGAGCAAAAATCGCAATTAGACTAGAAATTCCTACTAATGATGTTGCGATTAAAAAGAGGATTCTGGGACCAAAAACATCAATTAGCTTTCCGACGACTGGCTGTCCAATTGCTGTCGCAAGATATAAAGCAGACACAAGCCATGCTGTCTGGGAAGGTGGTACTCCAAACGCCTGCCCAATTGGAATTAAAGCAACTGAAATGATAGAAGAGTTAATTGGATTTAGAATGGATCCTAAAACCATTGGAGCAATCAGTTTTTGATTAAAATGATCTTTCTTTATATCCTTTTTGCTGTTACTAAATATAGACAAATTTATTCCTTCCTTCATTTTATCTTGAAAGGTTCTATAGCTACAAAAATGGGTTTGTAAATCATTAAAAATAAATTAGTCGGGTCTGTTTTCGTCATAATGAAAACAGACCCTATTTGTTTAATTTAGTGTAGCAATCCAGGATTGGACCGTTAACACATCGGCTTGACGTGGAAATACCTTTTCCATGAGAACTCGATGAACCTCTGGATCCGAATCAAAACAAGCATCTTCTAGCACTTTTATTTCAAAGTCTTTGTCTGCTGCTTCCCTTAACGTTGATAAAACTACCCCACTTGTAGCAATTCCACTGAGGACAAGTGTCTCAATTTGCTGTGATCGTAGGATTACTTCAAGATTACTTCCACAAAAAGCACTTACTCGATACTTCGTAATGACAGGTTCATTTCCCTCAGGTTGAATGGATTCATGAATTTGTGTTGCTTTATCATGAACTGTCATGGCACCGTATTTAGATATAGCTGAAAATGCCTTATTTTTTGGACTAATTTCAGGATACCCCTCGCTAAACCCCACTCTGATAAAAATAACTGGAAGAGCGTATTCACGGGCTGCTCTTACTACCTTCTGATAAGGAATTATTGCTTCTTCTATATTTTCTCCTAAATGTGGCACAATGCCATTTTGTAAATCCATTACTAGTAATGCGGTTTTCTTACTTTGATTTTGCATAAGTTGTAATTTCCTCCTTTTTTATTTAAAATTTAAACGGAGACTTCTCCTTTTTATATTAAGTGGAGACATCTCCGTTTGTCAAGATGAGTATTAATTTATAGGATGTGATAGCATGGTAAATGACGAGAATACACCCCGTACTCGGCCTGAGCGACGTGATGCTGCAAGGAATCGTCAAAGAATATTGGATACAGCTCATAAACTATTTGAGCAATATGGTGTAGAACAGGTAAGCATGAATCAAATTGCTACAGAAGCACAAATTGGTCCAGGAACCCTTTATCGCCGTTATCGAAACAAAGGTGAGTTATGTTTAGATTTAATTAAAGACAGTATTGATCTATTTTTCGATGATATTGAAGCATACTTGCAAGAAAGTGAAACCGTTCCGGCTGAACAAAAATTGAAAGAAGTCATAAGCTCTTTTATTCGTTTCAGAGAAAAAAAAGCACAACTGCTTACAGGAGTCGAGGAAACGAAGTCAATTAAATCCCGAGCTCAAAGCCCTTTATATGTTGAATTACATCAAATATTTGTTCAGCTATTTGACGAAATGACAGGAAGAGAGCAAAAACCTTATTTACACAGTGCCTTTAAAGCCGATATGATGCTAATGGCTTTAAGCAGCGATTCGTATTTTTTTCAAAAAAACGTGCGGGGTCATTCACCTCAGGAAATATTAAACCTTCTCTGTTCAACTTTTATTTCTGATTAATCACAAAAAATCCCCTAAACTTAATGGGAGTCGATAGAGAATTTAAGGGATAGAGTGCTATCCCTTCTTTGCGCTTATTGATGTTAATTTGACTTTATTTATTTCTCTTTAGGATCTGGAACATCTTTGGATCGCTCGTCCATTTCATGAAAAATATAAGCGACTAAGCCAACCCCTAACATATGAAAATCGAGCACATCTTACATACCTGCCTACTAATCCCCTACTGCAATTACCTAATCAGTAACAGGTATTTTATATGAACTGGAGAATAAAATGTCTTGATGATATTTCTTGCATTTAAAGGATATCTCTTATCTATAAAATAGAAAGAAGGGATACTTATATGCGTCGTTTTGCGCCCGTATTTATTCTCCTTTTGCTCGCCCCAACCTTAGGTGAATTACTTCTTGGTGACATACCGTTTAGTTTTGCACTTATACCTATTTTTTTGCTTGATATGGCTCTTTATGGTACTGGGGCTATACTCATTCGTGAGACAGTACGTCGACGGGACCTTGGTTGGCCCGGAATCCTGTTGTTAGGGACAGCATATGGGATTGCTGAGGAGGGATTAGCAACACAGAGCTTATTTAATCCGCATTTTCCGGGGGTAGAATTAGGTTCGTATGGTAGTTTATTTGGCGTCAATTGGGTTTGGAGTCTATATGTTCTTGGCCTTCATATTATATGGAGTATTTCAATTCCCATCTTATTAACGGAATTATTATTTTTTAATCAAAGGAAAGATACATGGCTTAGGCTACCGGGAATGTGGATAACAGGTTGTATTTATGTTTTCTCATTAGTTATTGTCGCAATTATGTATGTAAATCTCACAAATTTTAGCGCTTCTCTAATGTTGATCTGCTGTACTCTCTTATTAATTATAGGAATTATTTTGTTAACGCTACGATTGCACATTTTACCGACCGACACTTTATCTGATAGAAATAGTCGAGGGCTGCCATCTAAATGGACAATTGGTTTAATTTCTTTTTTTGCAGGATCTATATTTTTTGGGGTCCATGAAATTTCCCCTTCTGTATTTATGATTCCTGCTTCCGCCCCAGTGTTAATCGATTTAGTTCTATTCGTATTAGTAATTTTATTGAGTAGACGCTGGCTCTCTCAACATAATCAATGGAAAGATAGTCATAGTTTAGCTTTTGTATCAGGATCTATACTTAATACCTTATTATTTGGTTTCTTTGTAGCTGCTGGAGACACTGTGAATGTCATTTTTCATGCGATTCTATGTGTAATAACAATCGGTTTATTAGTAATTTTCAATTGGAAACTTCATACAAGAAATATTCACTATAAAAATGTTGAGGGGGAGTCTAATATCACTGTAGAATAATGGAATCTAGATGCTAAAACAACAAACAAAATGATCACAGCATTAAAAAAAAGCCCTTTTATCAAGGGCTTTTTGCAGTTTAAACCTAGAAGAATGATTGTACAAATTCTTATGTATTTTTTCTTCTTATATGTATATCCGACATTAGGCGGACTAGCTAAGCTACAGAGGTAACCCTTTTTGTGCTTGATTTAATGATTAATGTTAGCCTTTACAGTATGCGAAGGCTAACATTAATCATTAAATCCTTATATAGAGTTCATCACAGCAGGCAGTTCTCTATTAAGAGAACTGCCTGCTGTGATCTTTTTTAAAACTCTTAATAACAAATAACCAGATATAAATATATAAGCACGACTGTAATGAAACAGAATTTTGATACAACTAAAGGATTTCAAAAAAGTTCTTTATAAAAACACCTTTTAATTTTTAAATTTTAACCTTTGATCTCTACGTAGAAAAATATTTTTCACTCTCGGTTTGTCTTTTTTCCTTAAATGTTTTATGGTCTTGGTATTTAAACAATTTATTACCTATCCACTAACTCTTTCTTTTAAATAACCTAGAAATCCATTTTGGACTTTGACTATATGGTCACCTATCCAAATACTATTGACTCTAAAGTAATACCAACTTCGGGATTCACCTAAAAATTCTCTAACGCTGTAACCTTCTTTGATTAAATGAGCTTGAATTTCTTCTTTCCAATCATTAAACATCTTCTTCCCTCCTATTTAAGATTGTAAAGACTTTCCTTTTACTAATCCCCATCTTATTCAAGGGGAAACCAATCATTCTCATTATTCATATATGTTAGTATGATTTATGCCATATAAGCTTTATAGTGATTCCAACTACGCTGAATTGAGCACCTTCAAAAGATCTGTAGAGGATAACATGCCTCTTGAAACGTATAGGCAATTACTATGAAAAACGGAGCAGTCCATAAATAGATAAGGCAGTGAAGAACAACGAAGGGTAAGCTCTGACTACAGTGAGCTTACCCTTTATATCCATACATATAATTTTATTCACAAAAACAAACTTTGGTGGCTGCATCAGAACATGTGTGTATGACGGATAGAGTATAAGACGGGTTTTAAAAATGATAGACGTTGATTAGATTACATTACAGCGCCGTACAAAATAAACTATTATTAGTCTTCATAATCGCTTCTAAAAAGTAATTCTTTTGGAACTTCAGTACCACGTGAGCCTCGAATATCTGTTTCCTTCATTTCTGTTGGGTAGAACACAATGAAGTTCTCAAGATTCATTGAAGCTAATTTTTTAGGTGCCTTTTCTAATTCTGGATGCCATGCTACAGTTCCTTTTCTTGCACTTAATAAAATGACAAGGTCCGTTGATTTAACATTGTTTAGTGCGTTGCTGTAAAGGGCATTCCAACCATCTACTGATTCAAATTCAGCTTCCACGTTAGGTTGTACCTGTTCAGAAACTTTTTTATAACGTTCCACATAATCGCGAATAACCAGGCCTCTAATTGTAGCATTAAGCTGTGACGCAATATCTTTAATAATTGAAAGTGAATCTTCGAACCCAGGTTTGTATACAATATTATTTGGCAAAAGAAGAATCACACGTTCTACGGTATTTAACGGTTGATTAATGTTTGCTATAAGTGAGCGTTGATAGGTATGTTCAAGGAGATTATCAATAACTCTGCCGAAGACCTTTTGGTCTCCCTTACCTGAACCATCCCACCCAACAATAATTGTTGTAATCCGTTCTTCTGTAGCAGCTCTTTCGATGCCCCATCCAATGTTATGATCTACACGTGTTAGTAATCTAACAGGAATATCTGCGCCTGATGTGTACGTAAGAGCATGTCCAAGCATTCTTTCAGCTTGCGCTACTTCATTATTTGCTTGTTTCAAGTCCTTTTGAACAACTGTTAGTGGATAAATAGGTTCTTCTGTCTTTTTGGCCTTTTTAAGAACAATTCCTAAGTCCAACAGCGATTCCATGGTATTGGAACTTGTAATAGCAATTAATATACGTTCTGGAAGTGTATCATCCAGTACGGTTTTATCTTGTGCGACAGCCAGCTTTCGTCCGTATTTTTCACACAAGTAAGGTCCCAAAATACATGTAACTAAAATAACAACGATTACTGCATTGATGATTTGTTGGTCAAATAGTCCAAATTCATATCCAACCAGTGTAATGGCTAGTGTTGCTGCAGCATGGGTAGTGGAAAGACCAAATATAACGTTACGTTCGGTCTTGGAATAACCGTAAACTTTGCTCGTAACCCAACTAGCAACCAGTTTACTTCCTATAGCTACAATTGTAATTAATGCAATGGTTAATAACGCCTTAGGGCTCGAAATAAGAACACTAAGGTCCATTAGCATACCTACAGATAATAAGAAAAACGGAATGAATAAGGCATTTGCCGTAAAACGAATTCGATTCATTAATGGACCGTGGTCATAAATGTATCGATTTAAGGCTAAACCAGCCAAGAATGCGCCGATAATTGGTTCCAATCCCACAAATAAAGAGATTGCTCCTGCAACGAATAAAATAGCTAAAACAAAATTAAATTCTGTTGTTCCTTCATTATTAGAACGTTTAAAGAACCACTTTGTCAGATAAGGAGTTAAAAATAGAACAACTAAAGCGAAAAGCGCTGTTGCAATAATTAGGTATACAAAAAAGCCAACTGTTAAATGACCTTCAGACGCCCCTGTTATGACGGCAAGAAAAAGTAGTGCCAAGCTATCTGTTAATAATGTACCGCCAACTGCTGTTGTGACAGCTTGGTTTTTCGCCACACCTAGTCGGCTAATGGCGGGATATCCCAAAAGGGTATGGGTAGAGAAAATACTACCGAAGAGAATGGCTGATAACATACTGAGATGAAGCCATAACCCTATGAGTACCCCAAGAACTAACGGAATTAAAAATGAGAGCATCCCAAACAAAATGCTGCGATTCCGGTATTTTTTGAATCCATCAAGATCCAACTCAAGACCTGCTATAAACATGATAAATAATAATCCGACTGTTCCAAGCAATTGAATGGTCGAATCTCGTTCCAATATCTCTAGCCCATTCGGTCCAATGATAATTCCTGCTATGATAGGGCCAATAATAGCAGGCACTCTTAATTTCCGCATTAATATAGGGAATAACAAAAAAATTAATACAGCAAAACCAAAGATAAGAACGGGTTCTTTTAGAGGGAAATGCATAGTATTCCTACCTCACTTTCTAATTGCTAACGTTAGTATTAGCTTTTTTACGAAACAATAATGGTACTATACATAACTTTAAAATTCTAGTCTGAGGACCTAATTTGAAACACCATCTTAATAGATAAAAAACCGAATATAAGGACATGGTAAATTTGTATGCAATCAACCGAAAATATATTTAATTATTCTCGAAATTAAGACTATTGGGCAAGCACCTAGCATATAAAAACCCAGCACTTCTTACATCACCATCTACCCATCCCCTACTGCAGTAAGGGTTCTTTTTTATTTTTCGATTGGACAGGCAAGCTTACTTCAGTAGATACATAGTATCTAAAGAATTGTAACTCCATTACGTAATCAATACCTAGTTCAGTAACGCTACTGCGTTAATACAGGCTGTATACGCCTAGTGAAGCCCTTCGTGGAATCTGTAAGGGAGCTGAGCCGAAGAGGCGAAGGGGGCGACCGGATGTGTTGAGCTGAAATAACTGTGACATGAAAGGCAAAAAATAAAAAGAATGAAAGTAGGTACCAACATGAGAAAAACTCATTATATTACTTTTCGAAACTTCTTCCATAAACCATCGCCTAAACTCTCAACAAAACCTCATCCATTTACTGCATATTCGTTTGTTCCTTTTAGTCCAGTTGCCATGCTTGATCCTACCATTCTAACCATAGGAGGGATTGTCTTAGGAATTGCATTGATTGAACGGATGTTAGAGCGATGGGGTGTCATCGATCTTGCCGATCAATTTGAAAAAGTGATGCGGTTTATCTTGCCTGTCACCTTTTATGGAGCCTTATTTTACTTCTTTGCAACATTTATGTTTTGAGGAGGGTTTTAGATGTTTGAGAAACTAAAATTGCGTGGAAAGCTTATTAAAGCGTTTCGTACAGCAGAGATTTACCGGGTAGTTAAACGAAGAGATCGTACCTCCTATCTGTTTCCGAAAATTCATCAAATCGATAACCATCATACGTACACTCGGTACGCCTTTTCCTTACTAAATGGGATTGATCCTGAGCTTTTAAGCAAAAAGAGATGGGCGTTACGCCAAGTATTAGGCAGCAACATCGAAATAAACGGCAGCCTAAAAAACTTTAGTATTACTGTCCACCATAAAAGCTTACCTAAGAGGCTCAATTATAGTTATGAAGCCATTCATCCTCATATTGAAAAAATGGAGCTTCCCGTATGCATTGGTCAAGACATCTATGGAAATTCTGTTTCATGGGATTTTGCGGATTTAGAAACGTTACTGATTTCTGGCGAAATTGGCGCAGGAAAAAGCAGTCTGATGCGTGTCATCCTCACCACATGGGTGAAATACACCTCATCTGATGAGTTACGGTTAGTGTTAGTGGATTTAAAACGAGCCGATTTAGGGTTGTTTTATGAAATTGAACATGTGGATGCGCTTTGTTTTGAAGCCAAAGATATGCGAAAGCCTTTTGCCTTACTTCGGGCTGAAATGTATCGACGAGGCGACTTACTGTTGGAACATGGCGTAACACATATTAGTCGGCTTCCTTTTAAGCTGCCTCGGATTGTCGTGGTTGTAGATGAGATGAGCATAATCAAGAGGGAAACAGATCTCGTAGAGATGATTCAATAGTTTGCGAGTCAGGGTCGCGCCCTAGGTGTTCATACGATTATTGCCATGCAACGTCCTGATGCGGATTTATTAAATTCAGCGCTAAAGGCCAACTTACGGGTACGAATCTCTGGAAGGCAAGCCGATGCCACGAATGCAAAGGTCGCAGGCGCACTCGGGGCAGAAGAAATTGATGCCGCAGCCAGGGGACGTATGAAAATTAAAATTGACGAAGTGAAAGAGTTTCAAGCCTATTTTTTAGATGAAGAAGCGTGTAAGGAAATGCTTTCTCCTTATAAAACACGGGTAAAAGATCCTGAACCTCAACTGGAGGTCGTACCACAGTCTATCTTTGGTTTGTTAGAGAAGGAGGAACAGCGATGAGCTTTCGATTATCTCAGCGTGATAAAGACATCATTGGGTTTATCAATCAGTTTCGGGCTGTAGATCGAGACTCATTAGTGGAACTGTTCTTTAAACAGCTGAAATCGCCTGTAAATGCGTGCAATAGTGTGATGGTACGTTTATATCGGTTAGGGCTGGTTGAACGCACCCAGCAGTATTCTCCAATCGTCTATTTGCCTATAGATGCGAAGATTAAAAAGAACTCTCAAAAAATATTACATTTCCTTTCTATTTTAGATGTCTATAAGCAGATGTGTTCGTATAGTATGCCTAAGAGTGTCATTGTGGAAGATAAGCCCACTGGACGAAAAGGAGGCATTGAACCGGACCTCTTTTGTATCTTTAAAGGATCTCCCTTTTGGGTTGAAATTCAACGAACTCAGTATTCAGAACAGAAAATGCAGGAGAAGGTTCATTTATATGAGGAGTTTTTCTTTTCAGATGAGTGGAAGGCATTGCAGTGGCAGCCAGAAGAACGGTCACCTATCTTTCCTTCCGTTATTTTGATTACACCTGTTCGTTATACCGTATCTTCGGACCATATCCGCATTATACAGGTAGCAAGTATTTATGAATTAATGGAGAAATATAAAAGTTCAGCTAAACAGCAAAGAGATGCAAAACCAATAAAGTCAGCATCATCTGGTGGGATTAAAATCAACCTGACGTAATGACGACCAACATAAAAAACTGCCTCAACACAAGGAATGAGGCAGTTTTCTGATTTCATACTCGTTGAAATGTGAACGTCATAGCAAGTATGCAATACCAAATTCATGTGAAATTTTCCGCATTTTTTCATGAAGATTACAAAAATAAAATGACTATTCAAACCCTTTTTCCAGAATTTTGAACCTTTAAGTACACATTATTAACCATACGACACCTTTATTTAATATTGGGTGTTGAAATAGAAGGATAATACATTTATTGTTAAATAGGTTGACGAATTAACACTTTTGGTAAACGGGTGGGAGAGATATTGCAGGAGGATAAGGGTGTTCTAAAACAAACTTTACTTATAGAAATAGAAAAGGCCAAGGAGAATATGATTCAAGTGGCACGAGAAGAAGGTATAACCAGTGAAAGTACACTTCAAGTCAGTCAGTCCATTGATCAATTATTAAATAGATTACATAAGGTAAGCTTAACAAAGTAAGTATTCGTTTCTTTATAAGTAAAAAACAATCGCTTTCTCTCCGCATTGGCCTAGCATGAGAAAGCGATCGCTTTTTAGTAAGTGGTGATTAACTTACTAATCGACTTGTAAATTATAAATAATTTGGATAATAAAGTAAAGATATTTTTGTACCTTTACTCCCTAATAAAAAAGATGACGTTCTAAGCCATAGTAGGCAAGGCTCTTTGTCTTACAATCATTTATTGATAGGTAAATATTTACTTAACTCGAGAACTTGTGTACTCTAATGCCCCATAAAGAGTATTGAAAGTGACGATGTCATTTAATTTTACACCTAACTGAACCATTGTAAGGGCAATTTCAGAGCGAATGCCACTTAATACAACATCTATTCCTATAAGTTTCAAAGCCGCAACCACTTTGAAAAGTTGGTCTGCAACCATAGTATCAATAATAGGTACGGCAGATAGATCAATAATTAACCAACTCAGTCTGTAAGTGTTACCTTGTTTCAATGCATTTTCCATTAAAATTTGAGCTCTATGTGTATCAATCTCCCCTACAAGAGGAATTACACCAATTTCTTTTGTTACACGCACTACAGGTATAGATAGTTCATCTATAGCGTACTGAGCAGATTGAATTTTATCTATATAATCTTTCATATAAGATTTACTGACCCAATGTACAGCTTTGTCTACTACCAAATTGTATCTAGATATAACCTTAGAGAACAAATCAAAGGAAAAATTTTCTTTCTTTGCTTCTTCTGTAATGACTTCTCCAATTTGATTTCGATAATAACTGATTTCTTCTAAAGCAATATCTAAAGGAAGTTGAAGAGTTGTTAATAGATTTGCTACTTCGATTCCCCACTTTTCTAAGATTTGAAAAGTATGCTCTTCATCAATAGATATAGATTCTGCATAAATTTCAATTAAATTTTTTCGCCAAGGAACCAATTGAACATAAACATCATGATTATAAAAATGATAATGTCTTTTTTGTTCGGCTAATTCTTCTTTTTTATGTAAGATTACAGCAGTAATCCGTTGTAATTTTTTATTTAGCAATACATCTTCCATTTTTTCACCTACTAAACATCATGATTATGTAGTAAAAGCATAACATATATAATTTTTTGGTAAAACGGATTCCTTTATACAAAAGCTAAATAACTTAAACCATAATATTTAGTGATTGTATTTAAAATTATCTTACTTTATTAGTAAGAAATCTCTTGATTACATGGTTGCTGTAATACGTTTTATGTTAACTAATTTTAGAGTGAATATTTGATAAAGCCTAATAAATAAGTGCTAGCATTAAATTGCCAGCACTTATTTGCAAGACTATAACTGAGTTTTTTCGGAAAGGTGTTATTTCTTAATAATACCAAATTGATCAATAATATAAGGTTTTGCATAATTTTTATTTTGATCAATCTCGTAGGTTACGGCAGTCAATTTATTTTTATTAATAGTAATACCGACAAAGTTTTGAATTTGTCCGCGTACTGGACGTCTACTATCGCTCGGGTCTGGGCCATAAATTGCTGCATGATTTTCATCGGCTACCTCGAAGAGATTATAGTATGCCTCTCCAAGTACAGAATTTTGATTTTTATAATACACTTTTGGGCCAGCTGTCGCAGGAATTAAATATATTGAGCCCTCTGGATTAACGGTATATTCAATAGTTTGTCCTTTTTTAGTTTCTTTAATTTTTTCTGCTTGTGAAGCCGAACCATCGCTCTTTATCGGTTTCGTACGCGCATAAATATGGTCATGCCCTTGAAGAACAAAATCAATATCAAGTTCAGCCATAAGTGGCGCTACTTGGTTTCTAACTCCATTTGGACCTATGATATCATCATCGGTTGCATGGTTAGAAGTCGTATAAGGACCTTTATGAATGTTGACAATAACCCACTTAGCGCCATTAGCTTTGGCTGCTTTAACATCCTTTTTCAACCAATTAATTTGATCTTCTGAAAAGTTAGCATACTTTTCAGAGTCCTCGTTGCTATTGAGAACCACAAAGTGAGCATCACTATAATCATAAGAATAATAAGCACCTGTTTTCGTAGCTGATTTTTTAGGAACATCTAAGTTAAAGTGGTCAATAAAAGCATAATTTTCATCCTCATGATTTCCTGCAGATGGAACTATTGTTGTGTTTAGCAAGCTTTTCTGAGAGTGACCTAGAAGCCAATTCCATTGTTCCTCTTTGACTCCATTGTCCACAATGTCTCCATTATGTATTACAAATTCGGCGTTAGGTACAGTATCTAATGCTTTTGCAATCGTTTGGGATGAAAGGACTGCCTCATCTTCTGCTTTAGCCTGAGTATCAGCTAAATCAATAAATGTAAAAGCCCCTTTTTTTGGTGCTGTTGTAAAGGAACCTACTTCACTCCATTTATTTAATGATACATCTCCAACACGGTAGTAGTATTCAGTGTCTGCCTTAAGTCCAGTTGCTACGACTTTATGTACGTACTCTCCTTGAGAATTTGTAGACACAGTATGGTTCCCTGAAAAAAGTAAAGGCTTATTCTTGAAATTAGGTTTCTTTGCGCCGGTCTTTTTTACAACCTGTACATCACTGTGCTTGGAATCAAGTGAAGTGTACCAAGTGAATCCTTTAGAGTTAGTAGAATCACCATGAAATGTTACAGTTACCTTGTTGACATTAGTAGAATTTGAATTTTCTGCTGCGAAAGAGAGCGTGCTCCCAAATCCGCCTACAATGCTTAAAGTTAAGGCAAAGGAAATTACTTTTCTCGCCCCTTTTTTCATATACTGTTCCTCCTCATTTATATGTGCTTATTATCCCTTTAGACAGTAAGTTAAATGTAACAAAGCTCTATGTATGTATTATAGATTTTGTATTTTAATTTTGTTAAGATTGTTTTAATACTTAAAAGAGTAGCTTTACAATGCTCCTACAGAAGCATCCGTAAAATTATATAGAAGAAAACTAAAAGCGCAACTTGCTGTAATGAGCAAATTTACCCTTTAGCCACTTTGCGAAAACTATGTTATAGTAACTAACTTTGTGTATTATGTATAGCTAAAAAGAACAGAAAAACCAACCTTTAAACCTTAAAGGTTGGTTTTTCACTATCTTATCTTTATAAAAAGACGCTCATAACCTCTTTTGTAGTTTATCCATATTATTAATCATAATTCTTTGGACTTGTTTTTATCTAATTTAAATGAACCTCAGTTAACCATATAAAAAACTTTTATTGGAGGTGTTTTGAAAAGTTTGTTAAATGAAAAGTATTAATTTAGATTATTGTTAGAATTTTATTGATTCTAATTAGGAGATTAGGAGGAATTTAAAGTGTTAAAAGAAGAAAATAATAAGTTTGATTAAGAATGGATAACTCTCATTGAAGAAGCATATCATCTAGGCCTTTCAATTGCGGAAGTAAAAGAATATATATATTCAATTCAAGACGAGCCTGTTGCTAAATAATTTAAGCGCTTTTTAATTCTTAGAAGCTTTGTCATGGTAGCTACTTTATTAGTACAGAAAAGTTACATTGAAGATAAATAAACTGGGGTCTTGCGAGGTTTGACCATTAAGAAATATACACTAACCAATCACTTCTATCTTTTGGAACAGGAAATTCTATCTACTTAAATTACCATTCTATATGTGTACGTATATAATATGTCTATCTCATATATCAAAAAAGTCATTGGCTTTTTTATTCTTATCTATTGTTCTAGCTGTTCGCATAATTCTTTTCAGAGTTGATGCACTCGGAATGTATTCCTTATTATTGCATAGTTTTGAAATTGTTGTACGAGATACCTTGCTTTCTTCCGCGAAATCACTTTGAGAGACACCATTTCTTTCTAACCATCTACCAAACTTTGAGCGTCTTGGATTCTTCCACCACATTATCCTAAACCTCCTTTTTTAGCATTCTGTCCATTCTGTTTAACTTTTTATACATTTTTTCAAAAAAAATGAACATATTGGACAAGGTATCTCTCATATTGTTTATTAAGAGCTAGAAAAGTGCTCTGTAAAGAACTGGGGTGATTATTACATATGACCAAGGATTTAGCTCTTTCTTTATTAAACTCAAAACATGCCTATTTGACGCTGAAGGGAAAACAGATGTTAGAAGATATTCTAAAAAAATTGAGTGACGAGGAAAAGAAATGAGAAGCTAAAATAACCTATAAGAAGATTCAATTAATTAGTAAATTAAAACTTATAGCAACAATCTTAACATTTTATTTATCACTTAATGCCATATTGGAATAATGTCGATATTTTTGTCATAATCATATAGCATGAATACAGTTAAGACCGCCTTATACACTGATACATAATGGGCGGTCTTTGTTGTGGTTATTCCATGTATTTGTCAGGTAGAGACTTCCCAATCATCCAATCGTTCCAAAAATAAAGGTCAATGTTACCTTTATTTATTGCATTTAGATTATGTTTAATTTCTTTTTCAGGAAGAGGATTGGTTTTAACATCCTCTGGAAAAGAACGGTTTCCTGATGGATCATCTATTAGTTTCAAAACTTTTTGAAAATCTCGATAAGTAGATGCTATCTTTACTTCCTTCCAAGTTGAACTATTTTTTTCTTTTTGTCCTACATAAACAGGAGAATTTTCTTCATTGCCATGGATAAAGACAGGTAGCGTATATTCAATCGCGCCAATAACTAACCAGTTCCTGTTCCATGTCGTTGAAGGGTTCCCTTTTTCACTTACAGCAAAATGAACTTGTCCGGCAGGGATTTCTTCATTTCTGTATACGATTAATGAATTAGCAAAAAGGTCAGCCATATCTAAATCCAAACTCTTTCTCTGATTTTTAAACCTTTCAGGGACAGACGCATTTCCACCTTTTCGTTCAAAGTTTATTGTTATTCCTTTGTAATTGGCTCCCTTACTATAAACGACGGTAGAAGGAGAATACGTAACATTGAACTGATTATTTTGTACATTTGCCTCAATATGTGAATCACCTTCAAGCATTCCATAAGAAAGAATTTCTTTTTCATCTTTATCGTGATGAGTTAGAGTCAGTTTATATCCAAAGTCAGTAGTAGCTCCACAGTTTGTTTGATGGACTTTTATTATATAGCCATTCTTCATCTGTATCTTTTGAATGATATCATCGCTACATCCAATGTTTTGTGCCATTACAAGTAAGTATTTTCCTCCCAGAGATAGGATAAGGATACTTAAAACGACAGCTTTTTAATTACACATTTTATTACTGAGTCTTCTTCAATTGTAGATTTCCTTTATTAAAAATAATAACAGCATTATAAGCTTCGTATAAGGCATACACCGGGTAACAAAAAGCAATAAAGACAATCATAGTAGGTACCTTTTCCACGATAGGAAAATGACCGGCTAAAAAGCTTTTTATCGTAATGCCTAAGTAGATCAATAAAGGAATGACAATGACAGCTAGTAACAATAACCAAGGCGTCATCTTTGTTTCTTTTAATTTTGCTCGGCAATGTGGGCATTTCATTGTAAAAGGACTTGAGAAATCTTCAAAGTCCTCGATTGTAATAGGTTTTTGACACCCTGGGCAAGGTGTTGATGTTTTCATAATGGCTTCTCCTTATGACATTTTAGTTTAGAGTAATTGTTATTATATCGGTTAAGCAATCATAGGATGGAGCCTATCACTCTTACTTTTGATATTCATAAATAACAGGAACTTTGTCCATTTTGACAGTCTTCGCCACGACATAACGACGATAGCCATCTTTTAAAACCTTGGAACCTTTTTCAATCGTCAATGGCTCATCTAAGTGTCCTGTACGCTTGACGAAATCAATGACCTTTTGTGTTTTTTCAGGGTTTGGACGCGTCTTTAAGAAGGCTTCAGGAACGGTAATCTCCTCAAAATTAACGACATCCTGTGTCCCTTTTGGCTGAGTCGGTAGCTGCTTCTTTTGTGGCGCAGCCTTTTTCCCTTGAATAGGCGCCTCTTTGACTTCTGGCTGTACGATTTCAGTTTCTTTCTTCCGTTCTTTTGCTACAGGTTGAGAAACCGGTGCTTGTGCTTCTTCCTGTTCAGTAGGTTCCGTGTTCTTTTGTGCTTCAGAAGGCGCAGAAGCTTCTTGTTTATTTTCTTTTTTCGCATCTGACTCAGTCTTCTCTTTGTCATTTTTATTCGGGAGAACGGTAATCTGAAAACAGATGACCCCTACTTCACCAGGGCATTCATCAATCGGAATGTCTAACGTCGGTTCTCCTTGAATTAAAATTTTTTCATGCATAATACTTTTCTTGGTGAGACCTGTTTTATTAAAAGCTTTCTTCGCAACAAACACCGTATACGAAATAAACGTACTCTTCTTTAATCCTTTAGGCGCAGATGGTGACCCTTTTTCACGCATATCAAAGGCAACGTAGCGATCGTATTCGCGTAAGGGTCCTGTGGCTGATCCGGTTAACGTAATTTTATGTGGCATAATGGTTTCCTCCTGCTTAGATTTTTAGTTAATGTTTATTTAGAACACAGTTCTAAATAAACAGATTTTATTGAAACATCAGCTTCTAAGGGATTTCTACTTTTTTTGATTAAGAAGCTGTGTCTTTTAACTGGTCATGATGACGCAAACATTCTTGCTCCTCTGGGGTTAAGACTTGTCCTAGATCTTGTTTCAACTGCGCCATTTCTAGCAAACTGTACGTAGAACTGTGTTCCTGCAGCAAGTCCTCTTCTTCTGGCGTGAGGTCTTGTCCTAAATCTTGCTTCAACTCAATCATCTCAAGCTGTTGATCCAAAGAAATCTCTGATTCTTTTTTAGCTTCTTCTTGCTGCTGTTCAGCTTTTAACCAATCAGGAACCAATTCTTTACGGATAATATGTTTTGGTTTAGCCAATGTTGTTTCCTTGCTTTCGTTATGTATAACTTCTTGTTGGTTTGCGTATACTGGTGAATAATCCTGCCCTTTAGGTTTTACCAATTCATAGAATTGATTTTTCGCAATTTGATAGATTAATCGACACATATCCCGTAGGGATAAAGGATTGCCTTGTTGATTAGCTTCATGGACATATTTATCTAACCCAACAATGGATGTATATGCAATGTCATGTACTTGCTCTTTTTCAATCCCAATCTCTGTATCTCGTTTTACAGCTTTTGCAGCATTTTGAATACGAGCATAAAAGTCTTGTAGTTGATGCCCATACTTACCTGCATAGACTTGATTGACTTTTTTAGGAACACCTTTGATATACGTAAAGGACTGTGAAACAGATATTAAATGATTATTTATATGATTTACAGGTAAATCAAGGTTAATAAAGGCATCAGGTGATTTATCAGCCTCTAAGCTTGATGTATCAACGTTTTCAGCACCTTTTGGATGCGTCACAGGACGTGTCACAGGAGTGGTCATTTCTTCTTGTTGGACCGTTTGTACACCTGTTGTATCATGGGCGAAAAAGATCTCGTCGCAAATGTGATGAAAGTTTTTATGAGTTTTAAGGACAAATACATAACTGTCAGGATGAGTACCTGTGGAATCCTCTTTAATGTAACGTGCTACAAGGACAAATGGTGTAGCTTTTAACGAACGTACAAAACGAGAAACGGTACTCTTGGAAACATTAAATTTCTTCATGAGCGTCTCAGAACGGATGGCCTGAATGCCCGTAGCCACTAGGTTATAGATGACGTGATCGAGCATTTCCATTCTCTTTTTAGGAAATTCTTTATGTATAGCTGATTGTTGTTGTTTAAAGTGGATACGAAGACTGTCTAAAAAATCTTCTTTCTTTTTCCGAAGTGTGGACTTGTGGGTCCATAACCATTTGAACCGTCCATTGAAGGTATCTACATCTTTTAAATAGCAGGTTAATATCTTTGTCATTTGTTCATCTTCTCCTTTAAGGAACACAAAAAAGACACTGTTT
>Ga0209574_10000150_pt1 | contig 19095 bp, 14 predicted proteins | sample AgamicMgMarz_FD_187168 | JGI IMG/M metagenome (GOLD analysis project Ga0209574, IMG submission 187168) | Agave microbial communities from Guanajuato, Mexico - Mg.Ma.rz (SPAdes) (version 2) | ecosystem: Host-associated > Plants > Phyllosphere > Phylloplane/Leaf | place: Guanajuato, Mexico... | reverse complement strand
TGATTCGAACACCCATACTTAAATACCAAAAATTTATGACTTTACCCATTCGTCTACTTCAGATATAGGTGGCAAGACTTGAACTTGCACAGTATTTAAACCTTTCCGATTATTATTTATATAGAATTTTATATTTTATTCTTTAATTATTAAATAAATACCTCTGAATAATTTATTTTTATTAACATAATAATATAAAGTTGAATAATCGATGTCTAAATTTCTAGCTGCAGCATGTATAGAAATATATTTCTTTTTACAATTATTCTCCTTATTAATTATTATAATAGGATGTCCACTTTTTAAACTCTTAGCTAATCTTAAATTATTTAAGGCTTCAGTACTAAGTTTACGTGTTTTGAATTTCAATAAAGTTTCTGGTGAATGTTTAAATCCTATACTGGATTTTACAATTTTCAATTTATTATACTTAGGACTTAAAAGATCAATATAATATTGTTCTCATTTAATTAATTCATTAGAATTACAATACTTTAGTATATCTAAACTAAAATTATTGTAATTATATTTTAGTATAGCTTTATAAATAAGACTCTTATTATATCTTGTTTCTCTTATTAAAAATTTATAAGATAAATAATTATATAATCTATTAGTTAAATTAATAGCACTACCTATATAACACTTACCTGTAACTAAATTATTTCAACGATATATACCTGATTTATTTTTATTTTCCTTATAAATTTGTTTTCTTTGTATATAACAATTAGAATAAGATTTTATAGGCATTAAATTTACATTATTTTTTTCTTTCATATTTTATATGTTTAGTTTAATAAAGAGACAAGTTTCTCTAAAATTTAGCCGCAGCTATATAGGTGACAAGACTTGAACTTGTACGGTAATAAACCATCTCGTCCTGAGCGAGATCTGTCTTCCATTTCAGCACACCCATTGGTTCTATTCTTGAGAATTGAACCAATAATTTTTTGTTTGGAAAGTAACTATTCTAGTTCTATGAGATTAAAATAAACCCTAATAATATTTATACTAAATATATAAAATAAATTATATTAATAGTTAATAATTTATTCTTCTTCTTTTATTTTTTTTGAAAAAATAGGTAAGTACCTATTTTTATGTAAGATACTAAAAGTGTTTAATTTATAAATATCTTCATATTTAAAATTAAACATAGCTATTAAATATGAAGATAATCTAAAATCTAATGGGCTTAAAATATGACTTTTTTGTGTATTTCCTCTACCTAAATCAGTACTACAATTGTTAATTTTTTGAAATAAAAGTTTTACATCTTTATAACTACTATCTCTTAGTATATATAAAGAATTTTTATTATAGTCTCTAAAATTTTCATCAGGATTATTTAAAAATTCAATAAACTCTCCTACACTTAGTTCTAATAAAATTAGTTCATTTGGTTCTCTTACAATAGTTTTATTAATACCTGTGACTCCATCAATGCAAAAAATGTTCAATCTTTTAATTCCTAAATAACTTAGCATAGAAGAGAAATTATTTAAATCAACAATTACGTGTTCTTTAAATATTACTATTTTTCCTACTAAAAATGTAGTATCATATTTAACTTCACTATTATTAGGTGCAATTAAAAATAATATATCATCCGAATATATGTGTAATTTTTTATCCTCATAATTTAAATTATCTAATACTAAATTATTTGAACTATTGCTATAAAGCCTATAATTTCCTCAGTTTAGCTAATTCTAATTTTATATTTTTTAATTTTATCATAGTTAATTTTTTTTTATTTACATATAAAGAGACATTATCCTCTAAATTCAATATATATTTGGGATGGACTGGAACAAGAGATATTAGGAGTCAAACCTAAATTTATAACTCATTTAAATTATTATTTTATCATTAAATTATATCTCTTTATAAACATTTATAAATGTTTATAATTTAAGTAAATAATAACACTATATTACTATTATATTTTCTTTAATTTTCCGTTTTTTATTATATAACCATCTCTATAGAATTTTAAAACCTCTGCTCTAGTTAATCTTCCATACTTTTTAACGTACATTTCAGAAAATGGACATTGTTGAAAAGAATGGCTTTTTTTGTATGCTTCTTCAAAATTTATTTGACGGTCAATATGTTTATTTGCACTATCTTGATACTTTTTTTCTGCCTTTTGACCTAAACTAATAATTCTATTTTTTAAATCTTTCGCAAAACTATATTTAGGAACAGATTTTCTTAAATGAGGATTAATTTGAGTACCAAAGTGTATACCTTCTCTATCTAAATGAGATCTTGTTGGTTCTATTAAATTTCGTGCATTAGTAGATCTATTAAAATCTTGTTGATAGTTATAACTAGTTTCACTATGATAAGTAGGTTTAGTATTATAATCAACAACAGGAGGAAGACTATCAGAAGATAGAGGTTGATAAAAATTAGAATGGGAAGATATATTATTATATCTTCCAGATATTTCTCTCCCGTCTAATTCAAATACATATCCTTCTGAAGTTTGGATATCCCCGGGATGATAAGCGGAATATCCCCTGTTATTATGGTTAGATTCATAAGTTTGTTGGCTATTATTATGTACTTCTACTGGTCTACCATCTAATTCATAAATACTATCTCCATCTAATAAGATTAAACTTGAATATTTAATATTAAATAATATATAAAATATAAATATTAAAGTATAGTATGAAAGTCCTGGTCTAAGTAAAAAATAATATAATACAAAATAAAATTTGTTTATCATGTTTTTATTCATATTTTATAAATAAAGAGACATTTATCTCTAGTTAATCAATTATTTTTTCACTTTTGTTATTTCACTATTACGAATTACATATCCTTTCTTGCGTAATGCATCAATTTTTGTCTCTCTTAATCAACCATAATCTTGAACATATTGAGTTGATTTATTAATTTTAAATTTATCATTATCTTCTAGAATTCTATTTTTAAAATTATTTCTATCTTCTTTAATATATTCAATAGGATTATTTTTAAATTTTTTAAACTCTACTTTAATCATTTTTCTAAAACTAAATTCTGATGTTCAGGCTTTTTGATATTGATCGTAAGATTGATATTTATCAGATCTATTAGCAAAAAGGCGTCAATAAAGCCACATCTTAACTTTATGAGCTGTATTTTTATTAGTAGGATTAGAATTTTCATTGTAATTATTTTCTTTTAAATTGTCTTCCTTATTATCAATAATATTATCAATAACATTATTGTCAATACTATCAAGTAATATAGGTGATCCAAAAAAATAATTGAATAAACTTATAATAAAAATAACTAAGCTAAAATATTTTAATATTTTTGATAAATTAATTATAAAAACAAGAAAATATCATTTTTTCATATTTATATTTTATTCTGTATGTAATGAGACATAATTCTCAACAAAAATATCAAGGACTTGAACCTGAATTTATAATAATACATATTATTGTTTTACCATTAAACTATATTTTTTATATAATCAATGATTATATAAATTTTTGTAAAAAAATAATATTATTTAGAACTTTTAACTTTAAAGTTTTTTTCATAATGTTTTTCATTAGGTTGACAAGACTTTGACATTATTTTATATTCTTTCATTTCTAAAAACGTTTCAAAAAAAGGTCTAATTTCTACAGGTACAGAATTTAAAATATCATCTTTAGTGTGTGTTCAAGAATCAGAATTTTGTAACTGTTTACGAATGTTTTGAATTTCATCTTTAGATAACTTAATATTTTTTTTATATTTAGAAATAAATTCATCAAAAAGAATTCTACTATTATTAACAGATCATTCATCTGCAGCTTTGTCAAAATTAGGATCTCCAGTACTTGCCTTACGAAATGGATTTAAATTATATCTTCTTTCTCTTGGGGTTTGATAGTCTTCAAAAGAACTTCTAGTCTGAGATCTTTCGATATTCGAATTATTACTTTGACCTCTTGAATGACCATGAGCACCTTTAGTTTTAGAACTACTAGATTCATCAGAACCATCACCTTTCAAAACAACATTTATATTGATATTTCGTTTTTCTGATAATAATGGTTCTTTTTCTAGTTGTACTAAATAAGCTTTTTGTTGATTAATATCAGAAAATACACTTCTAAAAAGATTTCTTAAATAAGATAATTTCAAATATTTAAGTTTAATATAATTTAAGTAAGATATAGAAATACTAAAAACTTTAAATAAAGAATATAAAAATTTAGTTATAAAGTTAGGTATAATACTAATAGAATAAAAATTAAAAAAATCATTAATAAATACACTAAAAAAAGCCATAAAAGAATAAAATGAAATAGAAAAAACTGTTAGATAATCTACAAAAACATTAACACTAAAAAAAAAATTAATAAAAATTCTCATAATAAAACCAGTACAAAAAATGATAAAAATTTTACTAAGATTTACAGAAGTAAAAACTTTAATAAAATTTATGAATATATTAGCAAATAAAATTTTCATAATTAAAATTTTAAAATAATATAAAGAAACATAATATTTCTATAAAACAAGAAAAAGGAACTATGCCTTTAAACAATTATTAAGTAGTTTTATATTATCATAATTTAGTTTTTTTATATCAGACATAATATAGGATTGTTTCAATAAAAAAAAATTTTCTGTTTCTGAACAAACATTTTGTTGAACATTGTAATTTAAATATTTAAACGTAAAATTTGTAGTTAAAAATTCATTTTTCAAAAAATAAGAAGGATAATGATGGTAATCAAATACTTGTGCACAATGAAAATTAGGATGATCACTGTGATCATGTGAATAACCATCTTTATAATCCATTATATCTTGTGTTAAAATACTAAAATCTGAATCAATAAAACAATAATAATTATTAAAATTATATATAATTATGATAGCAATTATTGTTGCTAATGCTAATATATAACTACTTTTTCTTAAAAGAAGAAAAACTTCTTTTACAAAAGCTCCTTCAAATTTACTTTGAAGTAAAACTCAAGTAAATATAAATATATATTTTAAAAAATGAACTGTAAACAAATAATTTTTATAAAAAAATTTTCTCATAGTAATAATAAAAATAAAACAATATAAGAGTACAAATAACTCAAAAATTAAAGAAACTAAAATTATTCTTCACGCAATGAAATTTCTTTTATAGTAAGACGTAAAGAAGAATTATTAGTATTGTTAATATAAGCATCATATAAAGATTTAAAAGATGTACTTTTATCCACATAAGGATATAGATATACCAACTCATAGTTTATATTTTTACTTAAACTAAGTTTTAATTTAAGTAATATAAATTTACAATCTTTATACTCTGATTGATTACAAAAATCATTAAACAGGTTTAATAAAAAATCTTCAAATTCTTTATATGAAGAAAATACGCCCATGTTAATAATAACTTTTTTATTAATTATATAAGTAATTGTCATAATTAGTAGGAAATCATGTAAATAAGAGTACAAAATTACTCAGTGCATAACTTGTTAGATTTAAACTAACATATTTTGTTAAAAACAAAGATTTTATCATTAAATTAAAGTTATTAAATTTAAATTTTATTATATAATAAGAGATAATTTTCAGTAAAAATATCAAGGATTTGAACCTGAATTTATAATAATATATATTATTGTTTTACCATTAAACTATATTTTTTATATAATTAATAATTATAATTAATAATTATATAATTTTTTTAAGAAGAAGAACACAGAACTAAATAACAAACTAAGAACTTAATTCTAAAAGATACAACTTAATATTTTTAATGTCATCTTTATCAAAAGAATCAAATAAACATATTAAGTTATTAAACTTCTTACTAGTTTCCTTATTTGATAAAGAAAAATTTTCATCCGATATAGTTTCAGTATAAATAAATAATCTATTTTCATCAATACGTTTTGTAAATTCCTCATCACCTCCTACATTAAAATAAACACCCAGTTTAATTGTACCCTTATATGAGTATATAAAACGTATTAATTCCAAACAAGAAACAGCAAAATCATAATCATCCATAAAAGAATTCAAAGAAACACAAATATAGTTTTGATCAGATTTAATAAACTTATTACTAAAACAAGGAGGTAAATCAGGTAAATGAATAAAATTAAAAGCAACACGTTTCTCTTCTCTAATTAAATAAATAATATAATTTCAGATTCTATCATAATAATAAACAGCTAAAGAAAGAATAAAATTTAATATTTTATTAGGGTTTACAGAAATAAAAACTTTAATAAGATTTTTAAGTATGTTAAGAAATTTTTTCATTTTAATAAAAATAAAATAATATAAGAGTACAAAATTACTCAATGTATAACTTGCTAGACTTAAACTAACATATTTTGTTAAAAACAAAAATTTTATCATTAAATTAAAGTTATTAAATTTGTATTTAAGTCTAGATTATAAAAAAAAATTTTTTTATTATCTGAAATCTATTACTTAATAATTTTTACCCGAAAAAGGACTTGAACCTTTACAGTTATTAACCAACAAGTTCTTAACTTATCCTGTCTACCAATTCCAGCATTTGGGTTAACCTGTTATATAAAATTAATAACACAAAAAACTTCTACTTGTCTACCATTCCAACACACCCATTTTAATATTTAAAGTAAGATTTAAATTTATAATAGAAATATAACTAATGTTATTTTTTATTAATTTAATTTTCTAGATTTTTAACAATAATATTAATTATATAAAGTATTGGAGACATCGAGACTTGAACTCGAATTAATAACATGCAAAATTACAGTTTTACCAAATTAAACCATGTCCCCTTGATGTATATTTTTATATAAATAAGGATATTATTTAAAATCCCATTATTTTGTGCTCGACATAAGATTCGAACTTATAACCTAAATGTCTTCAGCATTCCGCTCAACCATTGAGCTTCTCGAGCTTTAGGATTAGACTACAATCATCTCACTATTTCTTTTTATTTTATTAAAAATTTTCTTTATTATTTATAGTATGATAATAAAAAAGGTATTGATTATAAAGTTATAAATAAAAATATCCGAAAAACGACTCGAACGTTCATGGCTATAAACCAACAAAGCTTAAGTTTGCACTGTCTACCAATTCCAGCATTCGGATTAAACAAATTATTTATAAAATATATAAAAAATATGCGGACAAAGGATTTGCACCTCTATTTTTTGATCATGAGTCAAAGATGTTACTATTACATTAATCCGCGTATAAGGCTAAAGTGACTTGAACACTTATATTTACTGTTATGAGCAGTATACTTTACCAATTAAGCTATAGCCTCATTAAAAAAATATAAAAAAAAATTAGGACTAGACGGGATTCGAACCCGCGATAGTAGCGTTGAAAGGGCTATGTCATACCACTTGACCACTAATCCTAAACCCAATGCAAGTATCGCACTTGCTTCAATTGATTACAAAACAATTGCATTACTTTTATGCTAATCAGGCACTATTAGATAAACTAAAATATCCAGTTATTTATAAAATTAGTATTTAGTATCTAAAAATCTCTAGAAAATTACAAACTAAACCTAGTTTCGTAATATTATATTACGTATATTTAAGAAATATCTTAAGGTAAATTTCATGCCTATATGCTTTCAGCATTTATTTTTGACTAACTTAGCTTTCCTGCCATGCCTATGCTATATATTTACCTCAAGTGAAAGTAACATCCCTGTATAAAAAAATTTTTTTATACTTAAATTAATATCTGGGCACATAAACAACAGGTAAACCATAGGTTAATAAAGTTACTATTCCAAAAGAAAAATTCTCGTGGATAATAACAGTCCCCAGGTTCCTTTCGTACAAGGTTATTCCTTATTATATTCTAATTCCCTCTAGAAGATAGAAACCATACTGTCTCACGACGTATTTAACCCAGCTCGTGTAACTTTTTAAACGACGAACAGTCGTACCCTACATAGTTTCTGCATCCATGAGGATAAGTTAAGCCGACATCGAGGTGCCAAACCGCGCACTCATTTTGTACACTCTTGCGCAAATTAGCCTGTTCAATTTGTTATCATAAAACTTTTATTTCCATTTTTTACAAAATGGTTCAGACCATTTCTTTACTTTTTTATTATTTATATAAATTTTATTTTCCGCTAATTCAACCTTTTACTGCAAAAGCTCCAATACGACGTTTAGATGTTTTTAGAGAATATTCTACATTAGAATTAGCGTATCCTCTAAAAGTTACTGTAGATAATCCTTTAAAAGCAGAATCAGTATTTTTTAAGCCACCTTTTCATCTTACTCTATATATAGCTCTATCAGCTCTATAACGTCTAGTTAATCTACCTTTGATTTCTAATCTTATACCAGCTATGTTTTTATATTTAATAGAATTAAATAAGGTTTCTTTTATTAAAGACAAATATTTATTTTTAAAAACAAGGCTTTTTTTTTTTAGAAAAATATATTTCGCAATAGAAAGCTTTTTTTTTAAATAAGTATTATTATAATTATTTAAACCTTTTAATATATTGTCTAAATTACATTTATTAACCATGGAATTAATATTAATATTTTTATACTTATTTTCTAATAAATTAAAATCTATATTTTTAACTACTCTACTTCTTTCTATAATTGAATTTTCTTTAGGTAATTTAACTCTAGCTTTAACAAAATTCATTATTTTTCCTACATTAATTTTTTTTCTTTTTTTACCTAATTTTTTTGTTAAAAATTCTGTAAAAATATCAGTATTAAGAGCAATAGATTGTAAATTAACTATATTAAATTCAATTTTTTTATTAAATATTTTACTTATTAATCTACCTAATTTATGCAAAAATACACTATAAAACTTATAATTATTAAGACTAAGTTTATATTTATATCTTCTAAGAAAAATTAATTCTTTATATAGCATAAATTTAAAAATTTTAGAATAAAATTTAAAATTTATATCTTTAGATCAATTTTTTTTACCTTTAATAAAAGTGTAAAAAGTATTAAAAAAAAAGTTTTTATTTTTTTTTAATAAATTTTTCTTTATAGATCATGGAATCATAGCAAATTTTAAAGAAAGGTTAATTTTCTTTTTTAGTTTGTCTATATTTTTAATTAAAGGTATAATTTCCCTATTAAAGATATATACTGTTATAATAGCTTTAGAATTAGTATGTTTTATTTCTGGCTTACTTACATATATTTTATTAAAAGATAAATCCTTTATATAAGACGATATGTATTTCACCATCATAATTTTATTTCCAAGATATAAATTAAAATAACTTATCAATAGCTTATTTATATTCATATCATAAACAGGGAAATTTTTCATAGAATTAGAATTAAAAAAATAAACTTTATTTCTTCATTCTTTAGAATCAGCTGGAAAATATTTAGTATAACCTACATAATTCACTTTAACATTAAAGGGCACTAATTTATATTTATTATAATTAATGTTCTTATAAAAAATATTTTTTTTAGATTGTTCAGTTAATTCAAAATTAACTAAATCAGTTTGTAAAGAATTCATATTTTTTTTCATACTATAATATATAATCAAAAAACTAATAAGTTTAATAAAAAAGTTGGGTATTAATAAAGGATTATTGTTAGCATTACTCACCTTTTAGTCGTTGAACGATTTTATCTTTTAAAATGCTAAGATAAATTTCGCTTCAAATTTATTTTTTCTTTAAAATAATTTTTGAAATTAACCCAATATATAATCAATTATTTCATTAATAATGAAACATTGAAGGACAAACATCCCTAGCGTAGCTTTTCCAATAATCCAAGACCTTTCCTTTTTGCATCTTGTGATCCTATGCCCCGCTTACGCGACTGTAAGATTTGTTATGAATCAAACAGTTAAGCAAGATTAAGCCGTTAAACTTGATAAATATTTAACATGATTATTAAAAGAATTTTTAATAACTATTAATCATATTAGAAAAAATTAAAAACTCTTTTCATAATACTTTATATCTAAAACTATTTTCCCTATAGTAAAAATCTTACTTCTCAATAAAAAATATTTTCATAGAAAATATTACTTAATGTAATTATTAAGTAATAAATACTTATAATCATAGTAAAAATTATTTTACTAAGTTATAATTACTTTTTGGACACTCCCATTTACTCTTTATGGGGTCTGAGCCCCACATAAACTGTCTCCTAGCAACTGTCCTTTTTATAAAGTTAGCAATATAGTAAGCAAATAAAGGTATTACACTATTATCTTATCAATTACCTTATGGTTAAAATTTGCCCGGATTATATCCAATAATTAGTAACAGTAAAGCTGCATAGGGTCTTCTCGTCTAACTAGAGGTAAACTGTATCTTCACAGTTATTCCAATTTCACTGAGTCAATCATAGAGACAGCTGTTGTATCGTTACGTCATTCATGCAGGACCGCATTTAACGGCCAAGGTATTTCGCTACCTTAGGACCCTCACGTTAAGGCCGCCATTAACCGGGGTTTCCTTAAAAACCAAACCTTATTTAATTTAGTTAATTTCGTTAACCAGCCGGCATCGGGCAGAGATCACACTCAATACTTAGATTTATCATCTTTTTGCAAAGTGCTTTGTTTTAATTAAACAGTCGTACAACATTATTTTATGCTTCTTCTCATTTACTTGGTATTAATCAAGACTATGAGCCCTCCTTATCCCGAAGTTACGGTAGTCAATTTGCCGAGTTCCTTTATGATTGTTATCTCACTAGCGCCTTAGTATTCTATACTAGCTTACTTGTTACAGTTTTTAGGTACGGTTTTTTATATTTATATAACATTCATCTTTTTAGTTTATTATGTTATATAATTATTGTTACTAATTTTTTCCAGTACATTTTTCACTTAAAAATGTTGTCCTTAATAATAACAAGATTTTCTCATCGTTATAACCTTCCGGTTATAGACTTAGAGGCCGTTACTTTATATTAATCCATAAGCTTAAGGCGAGTTTTAAAATTTTTCTTTTTCGTTACTCATGTCACCATTCTCACTTGAGTTATTTTCTTTTCTTTAGTAAAGAAAAATCTATTATTCACTCAACGTTCTGCTACCCCATCATTTTACAATAAAAGATTTTATTATAAAAAAATGGACAAGGTTTCGGTATATTATTTAGATCCGCTGAATTTTCGATGCATTTAAGATTTAACAAGTGCTCTGGTACGAGATCTTCAAATTATGGCTGCTTCTAAGCCAATCTCCTTGTCGACTTATATAAAAACTTTCTTAATTTCACTTAACAATAATTTTGGAACCTTAACTCTTGTTCTGGGCTGTTTCCCTTTTGACATACAACCTTATCATTCTATGTCTGATAATTCAAAATCCATCTTTGCCATTTCGAGTCTACAAACTCGCCGATAAAATCTTCACGATCCCCCGATATGTACAAAAGAAGATATATTTATATAAATATAACAATATATCTTGCCTGAGACGGAGTTCTGTACCTGCTAAGATGTTATTTAAATCGCCTACTTTTATAGGTTTCGCAGAAAACCAGCTAACTTAATCAGTATTGTCTTTCACTTACTTACCATAATTCTTCGGATATTTTTGCAACAATAACCCGTTCGGACTTTTATAATCCTGATTATAGTAAGATCATTAAGCTTCGGGTCTAACATAAATACTATTCATTTTTTTTATGATCGGTTTAACTACGCGCATTTGCTCGCATTTAATGTTAACTTGGTGACCCATTATACAAAAGGTACGCTCTTACTTAATATATTACTTGAGCTGCTTATAAAACTACTATTAACAAACCTATCCCTCACGGTACTTAGTTCTTATGTATTATATTTAGTCTTTGAGGAAGGTTCCCCATAAAGTTCAAACAGTTTTACAACCATTTTACTTAATATTAGACTGATCTATTTTCATTCACACTAATCATAGAATCTCTTTTGATTTTTTTTCCTAAAGCTAATAAGATATTTCAATTCGCTTCGTTTACTATCTAATTTCTCTTAGATTTTATATTATTATTAAAATAAAATTTATAACTTTAATACATAGCAAGGAATTTACTAATAGTTTCTTTTTATACTTAGATTTTGTTATTAATATATATCCATTATATTTCTTAAAAATTTATACAATAATAATTAAGAATTATCAGATCACCGAAACTCGCATTCGGATACTCTTCTCCCAAAGAAGAAATTCTACTATTAAATTATGATCTGTATTTTAAATATAAAGTAATTTTATACTTAATAACTACTTTATAAACTAAAATAATTTTCTTTTACTCTAGCCAGAGAATATGAGATTCGAACTCATGAAAGGTATTCCCTTTAACTATTTTCAAGATAGCCACCTTAAACCACTCGGTCAACTCTCTTTAATTCTTCCAAGATTTGAACTTGAATGTCATTTTTATCAAAAATGTGTTTTACCTATTAAACTAAAGAATCTTATTTTTTTTTATAAGAAATAGGTGATTCGAACACCTAACCTTCTGTGTGTAAAACAGTTGCTCTACCGTTGAGCTAATTTCTTTATTGTTTTTATCTTAAATTTTATAATATTAGGATCTAACGGATTTGAACCGATTTCTTAATAATTAAAAGTCATATATATTACCATTATACTATATTCTTAAAAGATATTTTTTTTATAAAATTATATAATCTATTTAAACTAACCGGAAAAGAAGAGATTCGAACTCCCCAATGTTAAAACATAATATTTAGCAAATATTTCACCCTACCTATGGCAACTTTTCCCAAATTTATTCTGACGAATCAAACCGGATTTGAACCGGCATCTACTTCAGTGACAGTGAAGTCCTTTACCAATTAAGTTATTAATTCTATTAAAAAAAGATTCTTACTCAAGAATTCTTTTAATCTATATTTACGGCTAGTCGGAATCGAACCGACACACTCTGTTTGGAAGACAGTTATCCTACCATTAAATGATAGCCGCTTTTAAATAGAGCTTATTATTCTTAAATTTTATAATATTAGGATCTAACGGATTTGAACCGATTTCTTAATGATTAAAAGTCATATGTATTACCATTATACTAAGATCCCTTTTATAATATATAAATATATTATAAAATAATTAAATTCAAAAATTATTAGGTAAAAAAAATATTGAATATAAACATAATATTTATACTTAATCAGGATCATCTGTAAAACTAGGTCCATCCGAAGGTAAGTCATCTATATAATCACTAATAGGTGTGTTTGAATTAGAAGGCGAACCGGGATTAGATGGTGTTGGGGTAGTATCTCCAGATTTACCAATATCAGAAAGTTTTTCTTTCAATTTATCTTTTTCCGTATCTAATCTATTTTTTTCATTTAATAAATCATTTTCTGCTTTTTCTTTATCATCTAATGCTATTTTTTTTTCTGTTATACTTTCTACATCCTTTAAGGCTTTAACTCTTTCGGGATGATATGAAGGTAAATCATTATTTTTATCTAAAGCATCCTTTATTATTTCGTCTGTTTTCTTTATATCTTTTATATCTGCTTTAATATCTTTTTTTTGACTAGTAGTTTCTCTAGATTCATCATTACTTAAACAATAAGTTAAACTACTTAAGAACCTCAGTAATAAACTGAAACATATAAAAAAAGTCAAACTACATCAACAAAATGTCAATAAAGTATACCTCCCTCAAAACCTACATGATGATTGTCGGTTAAATGGTATTCAAATATTCTTCATAAAGCTACTGTTAAAAAAATTGTTCCTATTATAACATGTAATCCGTGAAATCCTGTACCAAAAAAGAAACATGTACCAAAAGCACCATCACTTATAGTAAAAGAAGATACACTATATTCAATAGCTTGAAATAATGTAAATACTATAGCTAATATTATTGTAGCTATTGAGCCGTATAAAGCTCCAGTTCTCTTTCCTTGAATTAAAGAATGGTGGGCATATGTAACTGTAGCACCACTTGATAATAATATTACAGTATTAAGTAAAGGTAATTCAAAGGGATTAACTGGTTCTATACCTATAGGTGGTCATTGAGCTCCTAATTCTACAGTAGGTGTTAATGCACTATGAAAAAACGCTCAGAAGATAGCCATAAAAAATAGAGCTTCTGATACGATAAATAAAATAACTCCTACATTTAATCCTTTTTGTACAGCTAAAGTATGATCTCCTAAAAAAGTACTTTCTGTTATAACATCACGAAATCAAAAAGACATTGATGACACAACTAAGAATATACCTAAATATACTATATAATAAGCATTATTAAAAGTATGCATAGATAGTGCAGTAGTAGTAGTTAAAGCTAATAAGGAAGCACTAGTATATAATGGTCATGGTGATGGGGATACTAAATGAAAAGGGTGGTCTTGAAAATTACTTCTTACTAAGTTAGTCATTTATCAAATTAAAAAAAAGTTAGTTTATATTTTACACATCTATAATATTTAATAAATAAAATATAAATCTTCCATTATATTATAATTAAATATTATTCGCCCCTAAAATGAATCGAACATTTATCATATTATTAACAGTAATATGCTCTACCGTTGAGCTACAGGGACTTATCAAAAAAATTTAATAGGAGACAAGAGATTCGAACTCTTAAAACAATTTATTGTTACTAAATTTACAGTTTAGCCCTTCTTGCCAATAAAGGAACTCTCCTTAATGTATAATATAAAAATTATACAAAATTTTTAAGATTAAAGTTAATCAATCCCGTGCAACTTCCACTACACGAACCGTATTTCGACTTAACACTAATCAGAATCGCGCATACGAAGAATCCTACTATAACATCTAAATCCTTAGCTTTTATTTACTTATAATAGAAGAGCAAACTTATTGCACGCACTCCTTTCAGCATGCGACGAGTGGTTAGTACCAATCCGAGGTTGTATTCACCGTGACATGGTGATTCACGATTACTAGCAATTACTTATTCATGTAGTCGAATTTCAGACTACAATCCATATCCGTGATTGTATCCTATTTTTTGAGATTAGCTTGAATTTACATTTTCGCTTCTCTTTGTTTAGGAATATGTGGCACATCTATAGCCCACAATGTTAGGGCCATGATGACTTGTCTTAGCCCCTTTTATTTTACACTTTTTGTAGTAAATACAGCTTTATCAAACTAAATTTTACAAATAAAGCAAGGGAATCCGTTAATTTCATGGCCTAAGCCACAGTTTCACAACATTAACTGTAAACAGCCGTGCAACTCTTGTTATATTTTTAGTAGTATAAAATAAAAATAATGTATTTCTATATTGTCTAATCTAAAAATATAATACAAATTGTGGTAAGGTTTTTCGTGGATCACCGAATTAAATAACATACTTCACTACTGATGTCAGAAACGGTCTAGTGATTTCAGTTCCCGCGTTGCCACGTTACTCTTGAGGTGAAATGCTTACACTTTCATTTATAGATCAAGTTTTACCTAACCTATGACATTCATCATTCTCTGCAAAGACTACTTGGGTACCTAATCCTGTTCGTTTCCTGTGCCTTCGTCCTTCAGCGTCAGTTTTTACATAAAAGATTGCCTTCGCCTTTACCAGTCCCATAGGTATGACAGGATTTTATCCCTCCTCCACAAGTACGGATCTTCTCATATTAAACTCTAGTAAAATAGTACCTCTACAGGCGTTTTTTACCGCTTGGGTACCCTTTAAACCTATTAAAGATGAAAAACGCTAGTCTCTTACGTATTGCCGCGACTGCTGGCACGCAATTAGTCAAGACATAAATATATATTGTCATTATCAATAATACATTTAAAATTTTTTCCGATAAAAATCGGGCTATCCGATTCCTTCCATAACGAAGTGATGCCCTATTTAAATCAATAAGACTACGGACGATTCCTCCAAATTGCCAGTTCAGCCGTTAGGCCATTGACCAAAATTCCCCACTGCTGTACTTACTTGCCTTGGGATTTTTTCATCCCCAATGTGGTCGATCAACCATCTCAGTTTCGACTAAGAGAATCGTTGGTCTAGTTAAGCCATTACCTTAACAGCATACCTATCCCTATGATATATCAATTCCTCTTAAAGCGGAGTTTCCCCCTTTTTATTATTATGAAGGATTTTTTCCTTCTCTTTAAGGCGGGTGATAGATAACCCAATACTCACCTGTTCACCACTTCTAATAAAATTACTTTTTTTCATTAAATTACTCATTTTCTTTAAATTAGACGTTCGATTAGCATGTGTCAAGCATTTGGACAGCGCTTAATCAGAGCCATCACCAAACTCATTTATATATTTGTTTTTTTTATAGCTCCATTTATTAAAACGGAATCTAGTTTATCCTCCTGTATTAATAAAAATAGTTATTTTTATTAATAGATATAATTAATGGCGATATAAATATTTTTCTTGGATTCAAAAGCTAGTCATCAATTATATCACTAAAAGGTTTTTACGATTTAATGATTATTTTGAATATTATAATATTCCTAGGATAAGTTTAAGCTATATCTAGTTAATGATTTTCTTTCTAAAGAAAAGTTACGTATAAGCTTGCATGTTCGCAAAAAAAAATTAGAATTTATTAGTTAATACTAAATTATTTATTTATTAGTTAATATTTTCTACTCAATACCTTAAATTTTTATTTATATTTTTCCTATATACCTTAAAAACTATAGACTTTCCCCTAAATTTTTAAATTTTGGTTTCTTATCCCTAAGAAATTCATTTAAAATTTATATAAAAAAAATTCCTATTTTTTTTAACAACGAAAGATTAGTTTCTTAATGAAGATCTAATCCATCTTTTATATAACTACTACTTAGTACTACAAATACTTGAGCTTGTATAAAAGCAATACCTAATTCTAACCCTGAAAAAGCTATAATGAATGATAAAGGTATTAACCCTAAGAAAAAGAAAATTATACCTGAAGTCATTATATTATAAGTAAATCCAGCTAGTATATTTAATAGCATATGACCTGATAAAATATTAGCTGCAAGTCTTAATCCTAAAGAAATATTACGAGCTAAATAAGATATAAATTCTATTAATACTAATAAAGGTAATATACCTAAGGGACAACCAGCTGGAACTAAAAGAGAAAAGAATTTTAAACCGTGGTTTTTAAATCCTAAAATTGTTGCACCCAAAACTATAGTAAAACTAAGTGCAAATGATAAAACAAAATGACTAGTTGATGCAAAACTATAAGGGATCATACCAATTAAATTATTTATTAAAATAAATATAAATAAAGTGTACATAAATGGAAAATAAATTTGACCTGTTGTAGAATTTATTTGATTTATTACTATATTGTGTATAGTAGCGTATAAAGATTCTTGACTTATTGATCAATTATTACTTACTAGTCTATTATAATTTGTACTTAATAAACTTAAAGTAAATATAAAAAAGGCGCTTATTGTTAAATATAATCCTATATTTGTAATAGAAATATGGATATTTCCTAAAACAGGTAAATCTAAAGATAATAAATCTCTTAATTCAAATTGATCTAATGGACTAAATATTTCAGAAATATGTTTAGTGTTCATTTTTTTTTAGTTTAATTATAACGTAAGACAAAGGCCTTAAAAAATCAAAATATATACATAATTTTTTTTTAATTAAAAAATTTTTAATTAAAATATTAATTATTTTTAACAATACTATTATATAATAATTAATACTTATAATATTATTTATAGGATAAGTTATCAAAGAGTTTTGATAAGGAAATACAAAGTAATATAGCATAGAAAGATTTAAAATTAATTAATTTCTACTTATTTTGAACTATCAAAAAGTTTTGAAATAAAAGTACGAGATAAAAATAAACGAATAAATCTAGGAAATATGTATTTAGATAAGAAGTAAACTGTTATAATAATAACTATAAATGTAAAAGTTACTTCGTTTATAAAAAAAAAGGGAACTAATTGAGGCATTTTTTTTTGTAATTTATTAGTAATTATTTTATTAATGTTTGAAATAATAGTGTTAATCATTTAACAAAAAAAAGTTTTAATTTCATTTTATAAATAATATATTAAATTAGTTACAGAGTAATGTAATCCATTTAATATAAAAGAAGGGTATATTCCAAATATTATAGTAAAGAAAACTAATGTAAATAATAAAAAGAATTCTCTTTTTGTAACATCAATTATATTTTCTTTAAAAAATTTAGAGAAAGCACCTCCAAAAGCTATTCTATTAAACATATAAATAGTATATGCTGCAGAAAATACAATAGAAGAACTGGCTAGAACACCTAAAAGAGGTAATCTTTCAAAAACTCCATATAATGACATAAATTCACCCATGAAATTTAATGTTAAAGGAGCACCGCAATTTCCTAAAGATAATATAAAAAATAATACAGAAAATAAAGGCATTACTTGAGCTACACCTTTATAAAAGTAGATTAGTCTAGTACCAGATCTATCATATAATATACCACCTGCGCATAAAAATAAACCACTAGAAACAAATCCGTGCGCCAATCCTAAAAGTATACTTCCTTCTATTCCTTGAATATTATTACTAAAAGCTCCTATTAAATATACAGCTGCATGTGATACTGAACTATAAGCAATTAATTCTTTGATATCTGTAGTTCTTAATGTACTAAAACTAGCATATATTATAGTTATAACTCCTATTATATATACTATATAAGTATAATTTAAAGAAGCTTTAGGTAATATAGGTAATATTAATCTAAATATACCATATAAACTTAGTTTTAATACTATACCTGCAAGTATTATACTTCCACCTAAAGGGGATTCTACGTGAGCTTTTAATAATCAATTGTTTAAAAAAATTGTTGGAGTTTTTACAGCAAATGCTATAAATATCCCACAAAATAAAAAGAATTGAGTAGTATAATTAAAATTAGTTTTATATAAAGCATCAAAATCAGTTGTCCCCATGATAGAAGATATTGTTAAAATTGATAATAATAAAAATAAAGACCCTCATAATGTATATAAAAATATATAAAAGCTAGCTCTTACTTTATTACTAGATCCAAATAAACCTATTAATAAAAATAAAGGTGGTAATATACTTTCAAAAAAAATATAAATAACAGTATATCTAAAACT
>Ga0209574_10000149_pt1 | contig 19183 bp, 19 predicted proteins | sample AgamicMgMarz_FD_187168 | JGI IMG/M metagenome (GOLD analysis project Ga0209574, IMG submission 187168) | Agave microbial communities from Guanajuato, Mexico - Mg.Ma.rz (SPAdes) (version 2) | ecosystem: Host-associated > Plants > Phyllosphere > Phylloplane/Leaf | place: Guanajuato, Mexico... | reverse complement strand
GCGGTCCGCCACCAGCTTGGCCAGCCGCGCCGCCTCGCGCGAGGCGCTGAGCGCCTGGCCGCCGCCGTTGACCTTGCCGAGCCGGGTGTAGGCGGCCATCGCCTCGTCGTAGGCGTCGCCCCAGACTCCGCGGATCCAGAAGCCGGCGTCCCCCGGCGAGGCCACGGCGGCCACCGGGGCGCTGCCCGAGCGCATCACCGGCGACAGACCGTAGCCCATCGAGATCCCCTGGAGCGGGTTGTCGCGGCCGCCGGCACGGTCGAGCCAGCGGCCCAGCCAGCCGGGCGCCGAGCGGTCGGTGATCAGGCCGGTCTCCCAGAAGTGGCGCGAGTGGAAGTGGGACAGGTCGGGGTTGGAGTAGTCGATGCCCGGCAGGAGGCCGATCTTGCCGCGCTCGTAGAGCCCCTTGACCCCGCCGTTGATCCCACGTCCCATCGAGGGGTGGATGCCGAGGCCGGTGCCGGCGAGCGGCACGCCCTGGACCTTGAGGTTGGGACGCAGGTCGGCGTAGCGCCCGTACGCGTGCAGGGGCACAAGCGTGTCGAGCAGGTCGACGCCGCCGGGCAGGAACACCGACACGAGCACCGGCGCGTTGGGGGAGGTGGCGGCGTCGGCCGCGGCCGCCTCGAACACGCGCTGGATCGGCATCGCCTTCGCGAGGTAGAGCGACAGGCCGCCGCCCACGCCGAGGCCGACCACCTGCCTGCGCGTCAGCGGGCGGAGCTCGTTGGTGCGGTGGAAGTCGTCGCAGGCGCGGTGCGCGTTCATCAGTGCACCTGGGCGTCCGGACCGGAGATGAGCAGGTGGCGCAGGACGCGCTGGCACATGTCGCCGCGCTGGTCGAAGTCCTCGTCGGCCAGCACGCGGCGGGCGATGCGCATCAGCTCCCGGTCGGTGGCGGCCGAGGTCCAGGGATCGCCGACCGCGCGGCGGGCGCGCGCCACGGCCTGCTTGGGGGACACCTCGTTGGGCGTGGAGCCGTCTTCCACGCCCACCCGCGGCGTGTCGATCATGTAGTTCGCGAAGTCGAAGCGCACGCGCATCGAGTTCGAGGACAGCCAGGTCGTCCCCCAGTCCCAGCCCGCGACCGAGGGGGGCCGGAACGGGTACTGCCCCATCGAGTCGAGCAGCCAGGTCCAGGCGTTGCGCTCGATGCCCTGGCCGGTTGTGCGCAACGACCCGGCCACGAACACCACCGGCGACTTGACCATCGTGGGCGCGTCCAGGTTCCGGTACAGCGCGGGGTGGGCGAGGATCGCGCCGACCACCGGCCGGATGCGCAGGCCCGAGCCGCGGTAGACGCGCACCAAGTGGGCGCGCGCCGAGCGCGGCACGGAGGTGCCGACGAAGAACTCCCACAGCTTGCCGACCATGAACGGAGCGTGGGCGGGGTGGCGCACGCACAGGTCGAGCACGTCCTTCCAGTCGAAGCGCCCGACCTTGCCGAGCAGACGCTTCGCGCCGGTGTCGTGCCACTCGCGGTCGTACGAGATCTTCACCTTGCCGTCGTCGTGCCACTCCGCCTTGAAACCGGTGAGCGCGCGCGCCGCTTGGCGGATGTCGCGCTCGCTGTAACCGTGGCCGAGCGTGAACAGCTCCATCAGCTCGCGCGCGTAGTTCTCGTTCGGGGCCTCCTTGTCGGAGTTCGCGAGCGAGAGGAACAGCAACATCGCCGGGTCGCGCGTGACCGCCTCGAGCAGGTCCGGGAAGCGCCCCAGCGCGTGGCGGCGCAGCGTCTTGTTCTGGGCGAGCATCATCGGCGTGTCCTGCTCGGTGGTCGCGAAGTGGTCGTGCCAGAAGAGCGTCAGCTTCTCCTCCAGCGGGTGCCGCGAGCGGATCATGCGGTCGAGCCACCAGAGCACGTCGTGGCCCCACTCGTTCTCGGGGTCGAGGCGGTGGCCTTCGATTCGGGCCGCCTTGATGCGCGGTGCGGGGGAGGGGCCGCCGTTCAGCAGCCAGCGAATCGTGGCGCCCTTGCCACGCCGCGCCCAGTGGCGCGCCTCGCGTGGGGTCGCGCCGAAGCCCGCCCGCCAGAACACCCGCCGGACGTGCGCTTCGGTCCAGCCTCGGTGGGCCCTCCGGGGTGGCACCGGCCGATGATTCCAGGCGTTTTCACCCCGCCCGGATATTGCACGGGATCAGGCCGCGAGATCGTGCGCCGGCGTCGCCGCGTAGATGTTGATCGCGGTGGCGCGACTCCAGGACGGCCGCGGCCGCCAGGTCGTGACCGTCTGGAGCAGATCGAAACGACCGGAGGCGGCGACCAGATCGTGCTCGCGCGGGTAGCGGTAGAGCAGGTGCATCGGCCGGGGCCTGCGGTCGTACGACGCGATCAGCTGGTTCATCGTCGCCTCGAACAGCGCACCGCGGACCGGGTTGTAGGCGTACACGACCGTCACGTCGTCCGGGATCGGGTAGGCCGTGATGTCGGCCTGGATCAGCTCGACGTCCGCGCAGGCCAGACTGGGACGCACCGCCTCGAGGTTCGCCACCGCGACCGCGTGGAGCTCCTCCGACAGCTCGACGCCGATGACCCGCTTGAACGGCCGTTTGGCCGCCTGGAGGACAACGCGACCCTTTCCGGAGCCGAGGTCGAGGAACACGTCGTCGTCCGAGATCGGGATGTGGCGCAGCGCGCTGGGCAGGTTGCGCCAGCTCGACGGCACGTACGGGATGCGGCCGTCGGTGTGGACGCCGTCGGTCGCCAGGTCGACGATCCGGGAGGTGTCGATGCCCTGACGGCGGTCGAACACGTTCGCGCCGATGAAACCACGTGTGCGCGAGACCGCCACGCGCAGCCTGTCTTGGATGCGAGCCATGAGTTATCCGAGCATGCGGGCGTTCGCCCCGCCGCGCTTGCGGTGGACCATGGTTGCACGGGTTCAGGGACGAAGACCGCGCGCCCTGGGTCCCACTCCCAGCTCGCGCTGGGCGATTTCTTGCGCCCGGGTCGAACAGCCGCTCGATGCGCTCGCGCACGGTCAGGCCCCGGAAACCGGGCGATTCGGTATCGTGGCCGACGGGAATGTCCTTGCGACCGTGACACCCCCAACCACCTGGCCGAGCGCCGCCTCGGGTGCTCGTCTCCGGCCGTGTCCACGTCGCCCTCGAGGAGCATTCCGTGTCCGCAGTACAGGTCTTCGAGCTCCGTAAGGAGTTCTCTCGCCGAACAGCCGAAGGTCGCACGCGCATCGCCGCGCTCGACTCAGTTTCGTTCACCGTCGCCCGCGGCGAGTGCGTCGCCATGCTGGGCCAGAACGGGTCCGGCAAGTCGACGCTCGTGCGCGTGCTCGCGACGCTGCTGCTGCACGACGGCGGCAGCGCGCACGTGTTCGGGCACGACGTGGCGCGCGAGGAGCGCGCGGTGCGGCGGCTGGTCAACCGCGTGTCGGTGGAGGCATCGTTCTTCAAGCGCCTCTCGGCGGCGGAGAACCTGGCCTACGCCGCCCGCTTCTACGGCTTCGCCCCGGCTGCCACGCGCACGCGCATCCCCGAGATCCTCGAGCGCGTGGGCTTCCCGGTCGCGCGCGCCGGCGCGCCGATGGAGGACTTGTCGCGCGGCATGCAGCAGAAGGTCGCGCTCGCGCGGGCGCTGCTGACCTCCCCGACGCTGCTGCTGCTCGACGAGCCGACGACCGGGCTCGACCCACGCTCGAAGCGCGAGGTGCAGGCGTTCGTGATGGAGGTGCGCCGGACGCACGACACGACCACGCTGCTGTGCACGCACGACATGACCGAGGCGGAGACGCTGGCCGATCGCGTCGGCATTCTCGAGCGCGGGCGCCTGCTGGCGCTCGAAGCGCCGGACGAGCTCAAGCGGCGCTACGGCACGAGCTCGCTGGAGGAGGCGTTTCTGGTCGCCACCGGCCGTGCGTTCGACGACGAGGAGGTGGCCTGATGGAGGCGGTGAGGCTGCAGGCGATCGCCCTGCTGGGCGTGGTCGAGCGCAACTCCTACCTGGTCAAGCGCTACGGCTGGTGGGAGCTTGCGTTCTTCGTCTGGACGGTGGCGAACACGCTCACCATCGTGTTCATCGCCGAGGGTGTCGAGGCGGGCGGTGGCCGGCTCGACGTGGAGCGCCAGACGACGATCCTGCTGATCGGCGCGGTGATCTGGTCGTACCTCGGCATCGTGTTCGAGATCCTCACCGAGACGGTCGCCTGGGAGCGCTGGGAGGGGACGATCGAGTACACGTTCATGGCGCCGCTGTCGCGGGCGGTGCACCTGCTCGGGATGGGCGCGTTCGCCGTGATCTACGGCGTGCTGCGAACGGCGGCGCTGTTCGCGGTGGTGGCGTTGTTCTTCGGGCTGGACTTTCCGGAGGCGAACTTCGCGACCGCGCTGCTGCTGCTGGCGGTGGCGTCGATCTCGTTTGTGGGCCTGGGGATGATCACCGCCGTGCTGCCGCTGATCTCGCCGGAGAAGGGCGCCCAGCTGGGGTTCATCGCACAGGGCCTGCTGCTCGTGGTGTCGGGCGTGTACTACCCGGTCGAGGTGATGCCGCAGTGGATGGAGTGGCTCGCGACGATCTCGCCGGCGACGTATGCGCTCGAGGGCATCCGCGCGGCGATTCTCGACGGCGCGAGCCCGGGCGCCGTCTGGGGTGACCTGTGGCCGCTGCTCAGCCTGGGAATCCTCTCGATCCCGCTCGGCCTCGCCGTCTTCCGCGCCGGCGAGCGCTACGCGAAGCGCCACGGCAAGCTAAAGCGAGCGGGCTAGGCGAATGCCTCGCGGGCCGCGCGCTGGCGCAGGTCCCAGACCTCCTTGCGCTGGCGCTCCGCGCGGTCGGCCAGGCGACGCAGCTCCTCGGCGTCCAGTCGCGCGTCCTCGTCGGCCACCTCGCGCAGCGCCTCCCAGAGCGACAGCTTCCCGCCGATTCCGAGCGCCAGCGATTCGAGCTCCACGAGCCGGCTCAGCGGCGAGTAGCTGAGCAGCCGCCCGTTCGGCTTGAGGCGGCCGAACTTCTCGGCCACCCAGGCACCGCCGACCTTGACCCGATCGTGCCCGATCTCGAGCGACTCCATCAGGGCCTTGAGCGTCTCGCGGTCCTCCTCGATCTCGCGGGCGATCCGCTCGAGCACGTCGCCGTACTCGTTGCCCTCGTTCGAGCCGCGGGCGCGCCGCGACAGCTCGAGGCCGATCGTCGAGCCGGCCAGGTGGTCGTTGAGGTAGATGCCGAGCAGTTTGCGGTCGAGCATGTTGGCACGGTACAGCGTGCAAAGCTGGTTCTCGTGAACGGGGACGGCGAGCTCGCGGCGGCCCTCGCCGAAGCCGGCGGCGCCGAGGCCCCGCGCGAGCTGTCGGCACGCCTGCGAGAGCTGCTGCGCGCTGAGCTGGAGCGGGGAGCGGACGAGCTGGGCCAGGCCCGGACCGGCCGCGAGCGGCCGATCTCATTGGGAGTCGCGCCGGCCGACGATGCGGTCGTGGCAGTGCTGCCGCTGCCGCCCGGGTTGCGAGCGGACGCGGACGCCGTCGGGGAGCGCGGCGCGCTGCTGGCGGCGGCCGCTGTCGAGCGGCTCGTCGAGTCGGCCGAGCCCGGCGCGCCGGGCGGGCCCGGCGACCTCGCGCTGACGGTGGGGGAGCACGACGGCTTCCTGGCGCTGTCCTACCCCGCGACCGACCCGGTCTGGTCGGCCGACTACGCGCGCGAGGCGCTCGACGACGCGGCGGGGGCGATCGACCGACTTCGGGCCCGGGCCGCGCTGCTGCCGGCGCACGTGCTCGACGTCCATGACCTGCGCCCACCGATCGGGGCCACGCACCCGCTGCGGGTAGCGGAAGCCGTGACCCGGCTGGGCGGCTCGCCACTCGACGAGGAGTCGCTCGAGTCGCTCGAGCCCGAGCTGCTGCGCGTGCTCGAGCCGTCCGGCGGTGTGAGCCGGGCGCACGACGATCCGGACCCGCGCCGGCGCGTGATGAGGCGGATCCTCCAGCGACTCGACGGCATGGGCAAGTGGGGCGGATATCACACCGCGTTCGACCACCTGGCGCGCGGCTTCGCGGGCAACCAGCGGGCGCTCGCCTACGAGGTCGGCGAGGAGCTGCTGGCGGCGGGACTGCTCGAGCAGAAGCCGAGCGTCGGGCAGCGCCACGTGTACCTGAACACGCGACGGGCCGGCGAGATCAGGCGCCTGATCGACGACGGCGTGCTGCCACCGGGCCTCTAGGCCCGCGTCACCCGCGGCCCGCTAGCCGCGCGTCACCCGCAGCCCGCCGTCCGCCGCGGCGCTCAGCGCCAGCCGGCCGGCCACCAGGTCGCGCAGGTCCTCGCCGACCAGCTCGCGGCGCCAGCCGTGGGCCGCCCGTACGCGGTCGCTGTCCTCGCCGCGGCGCAGTGCCGAGACCATCGTGCTCAGCTCGGCCTGGGTCGCGATCAGCTCCACCGCCACGTCCTCCTCCATCGAGCGGTGGCGCACGAGCGCCTGGGCGAGCGACACCAGCGGCGCGTCGGCCGGCTCGCGCGGGCCGGGCTCTGGCGGCGCCGCCGGCGCCGGCCGCTCTCGGCCGCGCTCGATCGCCGCCAGCACTCCGTCGCCGCGCTTGTGCAACGTCTGGGCCGGCAACCCGCGAATCTGCTCGAGTCCGGCCCGGTCGGAGGGAGCGCGCCGCGCCAGCTCGATCAGCGCGTGGTCGGGCAGCACGTATCCGGGCGGGCGGTCCATTGAGCGGGCGGTCTGCTCGCGCCACTCGACCAGCGCCAGCGCCACGCCGCGGGCCGCTTCGCCGAGCCGGGACAGGCGCGGCAGCCGCTCGAACACCCGGATCGGGTCGCGCTCGTCGCTCGACTCCTCGAGCGCCCGGCACTCCTCGCGCGCCCAGTCGAGCCGGCCGCGATCCTCGAGGCGCCGCTCGATGTCGTCGCCGAGGGCGAGCAGCAGCCGCGCGTCGTCGGCGGCGTACTCGAGCTGCTGGGCGGTCAGCGGCCGGCGGTCCCACTTGGTGAACCCCTCCGACCCCTTGAGTCGCACGCCGAGCACCTTGCGCACGAGCGACTCGTAGCCCTCCTGGTTGCCGAACCCGATGAAGCCGGCCGCCAGCTGGGTGTCGAACACGCGGGTGACCTCGGTCTCCCAGACGCGCCGCAGGATCGCGATGTCCTGGCGGCCGGCGTGGACGACGACCTCGACGTCCGGGTCGGCGAGCACGCGCGCGAGCGGCCCGGGGTCCGGCGGGTCGTCGCCCAGCGGGTCGAGCACCTCGGTGCGCACGCCGTCGGGGGCGTCCGGGTCGGGCACCGCCACCTGGGCCAGGCACAGCAGCGCCTGGTAGCGCCGCTCGGACACGAACTCCGTGTCGATCGCCACCCGTCCGTGGGCGGCGGCCCTCTCGGCAAGCGCTGCGGTCAAGGGCGCCACCATACTCAGGGACGTGTCGTTGCTCGCAACAGCGCTGGCGCTCGCCAGCACCATCCTCGGCCAGTCGGTCGAGGGTCGCCCGATCCGCGCCGAGCGCATCGGCCCTGCCGACGCGCGGGTGAACGTGATGGTCGTCGGCTCGATCCACGGCAACGAGCCGGCCGGCAAGGCGGTGGTCGCGCGCCTCCGCCGCACGCAGCCGCCGCGCGGCACGGCGCTGTGGCTGATCGAGGACGCCAATCCCGACGGCGCGGCTGCCAACGCCCGCCAGAACGCGCACGGGGTGGACCTGAACCGCAACTTCCCCTACCGCTGGCGCCCCCAGGACGGCGTCTACGAGTCCGGGCCCAGCCCGGCGTCCGAGCCGGAGACCCAGACGATCCAGCGCCTCGTCGAGCGCATTCGCCCGCGAGTCACGCTCTGGTATCACCAGGCGATGAACCTGGTCGTCGCCAGCGGCGGCGACGCCTCACTCCAGCGCCTCTACTCGCGCCTCGGCGGCCTGCCGCGCAAGCGGCTGACCGGCGACTACCGCGGCACGGTCAGCTCGTGGCAGAACTCCACCTACCCGGGCGACACCGCGTTCGTGGTCGAGCTGCCCGCCGGGCCGCTGCCGGCCGCCGGCGTGCGCCGCCACGCGAACGCGGCGCTGGCGCTGGCGCGGGCGGTCGCCCCGCCGCGGGTCACGAGCAAGTCGATCCCCTACGGCGCCGACCGCAAGGCCGACATGCGCGGCTACGCGCGCCGCCACTACGGGATCGACGACCACCGCCTGCGCCGGCCGCGCGTGATCGTCGAGCACTACACGGTCACGGACACGTTCCAGCCGGTCTACGACACTTTCGCCCCCAACGTCCCCGACGTGGAGCTGGGCGAGCTGCCGGGGACCTGCAGCCACTTCGTGGTCGACCGCGATGGCACGATCTACGGGCTGGTGCCGACGTCGATCATGTGCCGGCACACGGTCGGACTCAACTACACGGCGATCGGGATCGAGCACGTGGGGCGCAGCGACGCCCAGGTGCTCGGCAATCCGCGCCAGATGGCGGCCTCGCTGAGGCTCACGCGGATGCTGCAGGGCCGCTTCGGGATCCGCACCCGCAACGTGATCGGCCACAACGAGAGCCGCTCGAGTCCGTTCCACCGCGAGCGCGTGGAGCGCCTGCGCACGCAGACGCACGCGGACTTCCCCAAAACGGCGATGGACGCCTACCGGCGGCGGCTGGAGCGGCTGCCGGCGCCCGCCAGCCTGCGCTGACGCTCACCCCGCGAGGGTGACGCCACATCACCCCGACGAGCGGGAGGCTGGCCCGACTGTGGTACCCGCCGATTACGAGATTCGGATCAGGGGCCGCCTCAGCGATTCCCTATGCGGCGCGTTCGAGGAATTCACAACCGCTGTCAAACCCGCCGAGACCGTCATGCGCGGGGAGTTGCGCGACCAATCGGAGCTGCATGGCCTGCTCGACCGGATCCAGTCGCTGGGGCTGGAGCTGATCGAGGTCCGCAGGCTCGAGGGCTAGCCCGACCAAGGAGGTCCCATGCCGATCGCCGCTGACTATCCGTTCCTGGACGTGTTCTGGACGATGCTGGTCTTCTTCTGCTGGGTGATCTGGTTTTGGCTGCTGATCACCGTCTTCGCCGACCTCTTCCGGCGCCACGACATCTCCGGCTGGGGGAAAGCCGGCTGGACGGCGTTCGTGATCGTGCTGCCGTTCCTCGGGGTGCTGGTGTACCTGATCGCCCAGGGCCAGCACATGGCCGAGCGCAAGCTGGCGGACGCCGAGGCCAGCCGGGCGGCCTTCGACGACTACGTGCGCCAGGCTGCCGGCGACGCCGGGCCAAGCGACCAGATCGCCAGGGCCAAGCAGCTGCTCGACAGCGGCGCGATCGATGCGGCCGAGTTCGACCAGCTCAAGCGCAAGGCGTTGGCGTAGCTTGAGGGGAGGAGCGGGGCCGGATTTCCAGCCGCAGGACCTCACCGGTCTGTTCGCGGCGCCGCGCTGGCTGCGCGACCTGGGCGGTTCGGCGTGGCTGGCGGTCGGGGTGACGCTGTTCGTGGTCGGGGCGGTCTGGATCCTCGCGCTGACCCAGACCATCGTCGCGCCGGTGATCACAGCGGCGGTCGTGGCCGCGGTGGCGTCGCCGCTCGTGGGATGGCTCCAGCGGCGGCGCGTGGGGCGGGGCCTGGCGGCAGCGCTGTTGCTGGTCGCAGCGGTCCTGCTCGGGGTCGGCATCGTCCTGCTCGTGGTCGGCGGCATCACCGGCGAGTCGGATCAGTTGAGCGCCCAGCTCTCCGCTGCCAAGGACACCATCGCCGGCTGGGCAAAGGACCTGGGCATCGACAAGAGCAGCTCGGACAGCGCGAAGGACGACGCCTCCTCCGCCCTCAGCTCCGCGGTCCCGGCGCTCCTCGAAGGGCTCGCGGTGGGCGTCAAGCGGCTCTCCTCGCTCGCGTTCTTCCTCGCGCTCACCGCGCTCAGCCTGTTCTTCCTGCTGAAGGACGGACCGCTGATCCGGGACTGGATCGAGGGGCACATGCGCGTGCCCCGGCCCGTCGCCCACCAGATCGGCGACCGCATACTGGAGTCGCTGCGGGGCTACTTCCTAGGGGTCACGTTCGTCGCCCTGTTCAACGCCGCGGTCGTCGGCGTGGGGGCGCTGATCCTCGGCGTGCCGGTGCCAGGGACGATCGCCGCGATCACGTTCCTGGGCGCCTACATCCCCTATCTGGGCGCCTGGGGAGCGGGGGCCTTCTCGGTACTGATCGCCCTCGGCGGCGCGGGCGCGGACGCGGCCGCCGGCATGATCGTGATCCAGCTGCTCGCGAACGGCCTCCTGCAGCAGATGGTCCAGCCGATCGCGTACGGCGCCGCGCTGGGCATCCACCCGCTCGCGGTCCTGATCGTCACGATCGCGGGCGGAGCGCTGTTCGGGGCTGTCGGCCTGATCCTCGCCGCGCCGCTGACCTCGGCGGCAACGCGCATCGCGGCCGACCTGTCGCGTGAGAGCGCCGCGCCCGCGTGACCGTGGCGGGCGCGGAGGAGGCCGAGACCGGCCTCGGGCTGCCGATCGCGATCTTCGCGTCGGCGCAGTTCGTGATGGTGCTGGACAGCAGCGTCATGAACGTGTCGATCTCGCAGATCGTCGCCGACCTCGACACCACGATCCAGGGGGTCCAGCTGGCGATCACCGCCTACACGCTGGTGATGGCGGCGCTGATGCTCGCCGGCGCGAAGCTGGGCGACATCATCGGCCGCGACCGCACCTTCGCGATCGGGCTGACGATCTACGGCGTCGGCTCGCTGACCACGGCCCTGAGCCCGAGCCTGGGGGTCCTGCTCGTCGGGTGGTCAGGGATCGAGGGGATCGGCGCTGCGCTGGTCATGCCCGCCATCGTCTCGCTGATCGCCGTCACCTACAGCGGCAAGCAGCGCGCGCTGGCCTTCGGGATCGTCGGTGGCGTGGCGGGGGCGGCGATCGCCGCCGGCCCGCTGATCGGCGGCTGGGTGACCACAGAGCTGAGCTGGCGCTACGTGTTCGCCGGCGAGACCGTGATCGTCACGGTGATCCTGCTGCTGCGCCGGCGACTGCCGGCTCCGCCCGCACTCGAGCGCCGCCCCAGGCTCGACGTCGTCGGGGTGCTGATCTCGGCCACCGGGCTCGGGCTGGTGGTCTACGGCATCCTCAAGAGCAGCCAGTGGGGCCTGGTCGAGCCCCGCGGCGCGCTCACGATCGGCGGCGAGGAGATCACGCCGTTCGGGTTCTCGGTCGTGCCGTTCCTGGTACTCGGCGGGTTCGCCTGCCTGGCCGGGTTCGTCATCTGGGAAGAGCGCCGTGAGCGGCAGGGCCTCGACACCCTGCTCGACCGCACGCTCCTCCGGATCGGCGCCCTGCGCGCCGGACTGACCACGCTGATGATGCAGCAGCTGATCCTGCTCGGGACCTTCTTCGTCCTGCCGGTCTACCTCCAGGTCATCCTCGGGCTCGACGCGTTCGACACGGGCAAGCGCCTGTTCCCGATGTCGGTGGCGATGGTCCTGGCCGCGACGCTCGGGCCTCGACTGTCCGCTCGCTTCGCTCCCAAGCGGGTGGCCCAGGCTGGGTTGGTGGCGCTGATCGTCGCATCGCTGGTGCTGCTCTCGACGATCGACGTCGAGCTGAACGGCACCACGTTCGGGCTCGCCCTGGCGCTGTTCGGCGTAGGAGCGGGCCTGCTGCTGTCACAGCTCGGCAACGTGATCATGTCCTCGGTCGACGAGAGCAAGACCAACGAGGCCGGCGGCCTGCAGGGGACGGCGCAGAACCTCGGCGCCTCGCTGGGGACGGCGCTGATCGGCGCGGTGCTGATCGCGGCGCTCAGCACCGGCTTCGTCGCGCGGGTAGAGGAGAACCCGGCCGTCCCGGCGGGCGCTCGCGATCGGATCGCGGTCGCCGCCGAGAAGGGCATTCCCGTGGTGCCGGTGGCGGATGTCGAGCAGGTCGCCGCCGAGGAGGGGCTCTCGCCCGAGCAGGCGGGCGCGGTGGCCGCCGACTACGGCGACGCGCAGCTCCAGGGGCTCAAGCGCGCGATCGGAGCGGTGGGGTTGTTCGCGGTGCTGTCCCTGTGGTTCACACGCGGCCTGCCGGGGCGTGTCGCGTGAGCGAGCTGACCGTGCCCGTCTGGAGTCCCGAGCGCCCGAGCTTGCACCCCCTGCGTCTCGCGATCGCCTGGCTGGGGTCGGCGCTCGCCCTGCTGCTGGCCGCCGGCCTGGCGCCCGGCGCCGAGCTCAAGGGCTTCGGCGGGGCCGTGGCCGTAGCGGCGATCGTCGGCGTCCTCAACGCCGTGCTGCCCCCGCTGGTGGCCGCGCTGAGGCTGCCGTTCACGGTCGCGGTCGGCTTTCTGCTGGCCCTGGGTCTCGACGCGGCGATCCTGATGCTCGCCGCCGAGATCGTGCCCGACCTGCTGCGCGTGGACGGCCTCGCGGACGCGCTGCTGGTGGCCCTGATCGCGTCCGCGATCAGCACTCCGATCGGGATCGTCGCCGGCATCGACGACGACGACGCGTACACGCTCCAGGTCGCCCGCCGGATCGCACGGCGAACCGATCGGCCGGACGTGAGCGACGCCCCCGGGTTCCTGTTCATGGAGATCGACGGGCTGGCGCTGCCGGTGCTGCGCCGAGCGATCCGCGACGGCAACGCGCCCACCATGGCACGCTGGCTGGCCGACGGCACCCACACCCTGCGCGAGTGGGAGACCGACCTGTCCTCACAGACCGGCGCGAGCCAGGCCGGCATCCTGCTGGGCGACAATGCCGACATCCCGGCCTTTCGATGGGTCGAGAAGCAATCGGGCCGGGTGGTGAGCTGCTCCAGCCCGGGCGACTGCACGGAGATCGAGCGCTCGCACGCCAGCGGCGTGGGGCTCCTCACCGACGGCGGGACGAGCCGCGGCAACCTGCTCTCGGGCGAGGCCGCCGCTTCGATCCTGACCGCCAGCCGGGTCGCCGACGAGAAGCGGGCGAACCCGGGCTATCGCGCCTTCCTGGCCAACGGGTCGAACGTGACCCGGACGCTCGTGCTGATGCTCTGGGAGATCCTGCTGGAGCTGGCCGCCGCCGCTCGGCAGCGCCGGCGCGACGTGCGCCCGCGCGGCCACCGCGGCGGCACCTACCCCCTGCTGCGGGCGGGCATGTGCGTCTGGGTCCGTGACCTCGTCGTCTTCGCCGTCCTGCAGGACATGTTCCGGGGCGTGCCCGCCGTCTACGCCACCTTCGCGAGCTACGACGAGGTCGCGCACCACTCCGGGCTCGAGCGCTCGGACACGCTCGAGGCCCTGCGCAAGCTGGACCAGCGCCTGGGGATGATCGATCGCGCGCGCCGCTATGCCCCGCGCCCGTACGAGCTCATGGTGCTGTCCGACCACGGACAGACGCAGGGCGCCACGTTCCGGCAGCGCAACGGCTACGGACTCGCCGAGCTGGTGGAGCGGTCCCTGTCGGCCCGCGGCGTGAAGGCAATCGACGCGGGCGACGAGAACGCGACGGGCGTCGAGCGCGCCGTGGACGAGGCGACCGGCCGCGGCGACAAGCCCGCCAACCTCGAGCGCGCCGAAGCTCCGGGGCACGAGGCGATCGTGCTGGGTTCGGGCAACCTCGGGCTGATCTACCTGATGGAGCGTTCCCACCGGCTCACGCTCGAGGAGATCGAGGAGCTGCACCCCGACCTGATCCCGGCGCTGCGCTCGCATCCGCACATCGGGTTCCTGCTCGTGCGCAGCGCCGCCGACGCGGCGGTGGCGCTCGGTCCGCGCGGAAGCCGCCGGCTGTCCGACGGCGAGGTGGCCGGCGAGGACCCGCTGGCCGGGTTCCCGCCCAACGCGGCGCGCCACCTGCTCCGCACCGACGGCTTCGAGCGGGTCGCCGACGTCATGGTCAACAGCTTCTACGACCCGGTCACCGAGGAGGGGTGCGCTTTCGAGGAGCTGATCTCGTTCCACGGCGGCATGGGCGGTTACCAGACCCGGCCCTTCCTGCTGCATCCGGCTCACCTCGCCGTGCCCGACCAGCCGCTGGTCGGCGCCGAGGCGATCCACCACCTGCTGCGCGGCTGGCGCCAGGCCGGCGCGCGCGGCTACAGCTCTAGCGAGCCGCCCGGTGAGAGCACCCGCACGTCCACCCCGGGGGCGAGCTCGCGGGCATAGGCGGCGAACCGCTCCGGCGGCTCACTGAACCAGCGCCCGCGTGCCTGGGTGATCGCGCGGAAGGTGCCCCAGTGGATCGGCACGGCCATGCGAGCCCGCACCAAGGCGGCCGCCTCGGCGGCGCGCCGCGCGTCGAGGTGGCCGGGGCCGAGCTTGGGGCTGTAGCCGGCCACCGGCAGCAGCGCGACGTCGACGGGGCCGAGCTCGGACAGCTCGGCGAACAGGTCCGTGTCGCCGGCGAAGTAGACCGAGCGCTCGCCGCGCACGACGAAGCCGAGCGGTCGCACGACCGGGCCGCGCGGGCGACGCGAGCCGCCGTGCCGGGCCGGGGTTGCCTCCACGCGCACGCCGGTCAGCTCGGCCGCGTCCCCCGGGAGCAGCTCGTCCACGTCCGGGAACCCCGCATTGGCCAGGAGCGGACCCGCGCCGGTGGGGCAGACGAGCCGCGGCGGCGGCGCGAGCAGCCGCAGCGAGGGCAGGTCGAGGTGGTCGTAGTGGAGGTGCGACAGCAGCACTGCGTCGACCGAGTGCGGGCGAGCGGGGGATGGCCCGGCGCGGCGCAGGTGGAAGATGCGGGACCGCAGAACCGGGTCGGTCAGCAGCCGCAGGCCGCCGAGCTCGATCAGAACGGTCGAGTGGCCGAGCCAGGTGACCCGGGTCGGGCTCACGCGGAGGCCGGCGCAGGTGCGGGTGGATCGAGCGCCGAGACCGTCAGCCACGCGGCCACGGCGGCCAGCACGGCGGCTGGGATTGCGTCCGCCCCGACCGTTCCCACCAGCAGCGCCGCGACGACCAGCGACGCGATCACCAGACGAGTGGCCGCCGCCATCCCCGCCGCGGTGCCCATCGCGATCGCGACCGTCGGCGACATGTCGATCGTCACCACCGCCAGCGCGGCCAGCGCGACGCCGATGAAGATCGCCGGGAACACCGGGCCGCCGCGGAACCCGCATCCGAGGCAGATCCCGTAGGCGATCGCCTTCGCGGCGAGCACCGCCAGCACCACCCCGTCGGACGCCTCGGCGACGATGTGCGGCACGGCTGCCTGACCCGAGAACAGGACATCCTGCGAGTCGCCGCCCAGCAGGTCGGCGAGCTCCGCCAGGCAACCCACGGCGAGCCCGCCCGCGATCAGCAGCGCCGCCATTCCGACGCCTCGCTCGCGCCGGGCGGCCACGCTCCTCGCGAGCCGGCGCGCGCCCACGACGATCACGGCCGCGGCGACACCCACCGCCACCGCCACCAGCAGGTCCGAGATGGTCGTGCCGTCGTAGCGGGGGAGGTCCGGCACGCTCAGCTTCGTCGCGTCGAGTCCGGCCCAGTCGTCCAGCCCGACGAAGATGACGTAACCGCAGGCAGCGGCCACCAGGCCGGGCAGCAGCAGCGGGATCAGCCCGGCCCCCATCGCCAGCCCGGCCTCGACGAGCAGGACTGCGGCCGGAAGCGGCCCGCCGAACAGGGCGGAGATCGCCGAGAAGGAGCCGGCCGTGCCGAGCACCGCGTTCTCGCGCGGTCCGAGCCGAACCAGCAGGCTGGCCGCCACGCCGACGGCCGACCCGAGCGCGATCAGGGGCGCCTCCGGGCCCAGCACCGCGCCGAAGGCGAGTGTGGCGATCGCCGCCAGCGCCACGCCTGGTGCCGCTGCCAGCGGCGTGGGCTCCGTGCTGAGGCCGTTGATCGGCTCGTGGCCGCCGTCGCCGGGCAGCGTGGCGCGAACGACGGCCACCAGCGCCGCTCCGATCGCCGGCAGCGCGATCACCAGGAACCAGGGCGGCGACGAATACCCGAGGCCATCCGGGAGGTCCTCCCAGAGGACGTTCTCGAGCTGATGGACGAGCGCCAGGAAGCCGGCGGCGAGCAGCGCCGCCGGCGCCCCGATCGCGGCCCCGATCAGGACCAGGCGCAGATAGGCCGCGCCGGCGAGCGGCTTCGGCTGCGCGGCCAGCGTTCCGCTACGCGGCCGCCCCGCGGCGATCGAGCGCGTCCTGCAGCGCGGCCTCCTGCTCGTTGGACAGCGAGCTCTGAATCACGTGGCCGCCGTGCTTGGCGACCTCGGGGACGACCTTGTCGGCGGTGGCCTCGCGCACCAGCACGAACACGGCCGCGCCCCCCTCGGGCAGCTTGTCGCCCAGCTCCTTCATGAAGTTGTCGTCGACACCGCGGTCGCTGAGCGCGCCCCCGGCGGCGCCACTGGCCGCGCCGATCGCCATGCCGAACAGCGGCATGAAGAAGATCAGCCCGATCAGCCCGCCCCAGAGCGCGCCGCTGGCGGCGCCGAGGCCTGCCATGGAGGGCTGGTGGAGCTTGACCTTGCCGTCGCCGCGGTGCTCCACGATGACGACGTCTTCGAGCTCGATCGTGTGCTCCTTCATCAGGTGCCCGAGCGTCTCGGTCACCTGCTGAGCCTGATCGAGGTCGTCGTATGCGATTGCCACTAGGTTTGCCATGGGCGCATCGTCTCGCCGCCGCGGGCGAGGGCACATCACCCGCGCGGGGTGATTCCCGCTCACCCAGCGGCCCTGAAAACTGGCGCGGTGGCCACAAGGCGCATCGGTGTCACCGCGCTGCTCATGGTCGGCACGCTTCTGTGGACCGCCTTCGGCCTCGGCCTATGGGCCAAGCGCCAGGCGCTCGAGACCGACAACTGGGTCGACACGAGCGCGGATCTGCTCGAGGACGAGCAGATCCGCTCGGCGCTGGGGGTCTTCATCGTCGATCGCCTCTACGACAGCGAGGCGGTGCAGGACCGCCTCGAGGAGGCGCTGCCGCCCCGCCTCGACGGGCTGGCCGGGCCCGCGGCGGCGGGGTTGAAGGAGATCGCCAGGCGCAACGCGCCGAGGGTGCTCGGGACGGCAGCCGCGCTCAACGCATGGGAGACGGCCAACCGCACGGCTCACGACACGCTGCTCGACATCATCGACAACGGCGTCTTCGGCCGCGACGTGTCGCTGGATCTCAAGTCGCTGGTCGAGGAGGTTGCCTCCGGGACGGGGCTGCCCGCCTCGGCGGCGCAGCGGCTGCCGCCCAACGTGGCCAACCTCCAGATCGCCACGCCGGACGAGCTCGACAACGTGCGCGACCTGCTGCACCTGTTCGAGACGCTCGTCTGGATGCTGCTGGCCCTCGCCGTCGCCTGCTTCGTCGGGGCGATCGCGCTCGCGGGGGATCGGCGCAGGACCGTGCTGAACCTCGGCGGCTGCCTGATGTTCGCCGGCGTCGCCGTCCTAGCGTTCCGGACGCTGGCCGGGAAGTACGTCGTGGACGCGCTCGCGGAGGCACCGAACGCGCATGACATCGCGGACGACGCCTGGGGCATCGTGACGCGCCTGATGGTCGATGTAGCCCAGGGATCGCTGCTGTTCGGGTTCTTCGTGATGCTGGGCGCCTGGCTGATCGGTCCTGGCCGGCGGGCGACCAGCGTGCGACGCTCCACCGCGTACACGCTGCGCTCGCGTGCAGGCGCCACCCGCGTGACGCTCGGGGCCGCGATCCTGCTGCTCGTGGTGTGGGGGCCGGTGCCCTGGACCCAGCGCTTCTGGACGATTCTGATCTTCACCGTGATCGCGTTCGTCTGGCTCGAACGGATCCGCCACCGGACGCTGGATGAGTTTCCGGATCAACCGCCGCCGCGGCTACCGAGCCTGCGGCGCCGGCCGGAGCCCGGCGCCGTAACCGAACCCGGAGGTACGACCCAATGACCGAAATCGGGCCAGTCCAGCTGGTCAGCCTCGGCTTCGCCCCGGAAGCCAACTTCGAAGGCCGCATCGCCGACCAGCTGGCGCGGCTTGCCAGCGACCGCACGATTCGGATCCTGGACCTGCTGTTCATCGGGCGCGACCCGGACTCGGACGAGTTCGTCGTGCTCGAGCACCAGGAGGAGAGCATGGGATCGATCGTCGGAGCGCTGCTGGGGGTTCGGCTCGAGGGCCAGGGCGCGCAGGAGCACTCGTTCGGATTCAGCCAGGCCGAGATCGAGGAGATGGCGGCCGGGCTCGGGCCCGGCGGAGCGGCCGGGCTGCTGCTCGTCGAGCACGTGTGGGCACGGGACCTCAAGCGGGCGGTCCGCGACGCCGGCGGCCGGATGCTCGGCGAGAGCTTCCTGACCCCGGAGACGGTGGCGTCGGTGGAGCCGGAGCTCGCGGCGATGTCCGCCGCGATCGAGGAACGGGAGCGCGAGAGCGCTTCGACCTGAGGAAGGAGCAAGTCGTGTCGACTGACCCTCAATATCGGCCGAGCGCGGAGCCCGACGAGGTCTCCGGCTGGGCGGTGGGCGGCATGGTGTTCGCCGCCACCGTCCTGATGCTGATCGGCGTCTTCCAGGTGATCGCCGGGCTGGTGGCGATCTTCGACGACGACTTCTACGTCGTCACCCGCAACTACACCTTCGACCTCGACGTGAGCGCGTGGGGCTGGATCCATCTGATCATCGGGATCCTGCTCGTGATCGTCGCCTACGGCCTATTTGCGCGCAGCCCTTGGGCCGGCGTGACGGCGATCATGCTCGCGTCGCTGAGCGCGGTGGCGAACTTCTTCTTCATCCCCTACTACCCGTTCTGGGCGATCCTCCTGATCGCGCTGGACATCTGGGTGATCTGGTCGCTGACGCGGCCGGGTGTGATCAGAACCTGACGCTCAGCCGATTCCGGACATACCCGCGGCGACCGCGAAGCCCAGGGTGGTGACCAGCCCGGTCGTGCGCCCGGCCTGCCGGGTCGCCTCCGGGATCATCGAGTCGACCAGCATCACCACCAGGGCGCCGGCGGCGAAGCCGTTGATCGCGCCCTGAAGGGTGTCCGACGCTGTATCGGCGATCGCGAACCCGACCACCGACGCGAGCGTGCAGATCGCGGCGACGCCGGCCCACAGGATCACGACGTCGCGGCGTGGGCGGCCCGCGCTCTGCATGGCCGTCGACGAGCCGATCGCCTCCGGCAGGTTCGAGATGAAGATCGCGGCGAGCAGACCGGCGCTCACGCCGGTGCCCAGGGCGATGCCGAGCCCGAGCACGAGCTGCTCGGGGAGGCCGTCGAGGAACGCCCCCAGCGCGAGCGCGGCCCCGGCGTTGTCGCCTCCCATGCGCCGCTCGATCGCGGAGTCACAGGCGTAGTAGCTGAGCGCTCCCGCCGCGAGCCCGATGCCGACG
>Ga0209574_10000147_pt1 | contig 19226 bp, 20 predicted proteins | sample AgamicMgMarz_FD_187168 | JGI IMG/M metagenome (GOLD analysis project Ga0209574, IMG submission 187168) | Agave microbial communities from Guanajuato, Mexico - Mg.Ma.rz (SPAdes) (version 2) | ecosystem: Host-associated > Plants > Phyllosphere > Phylloplane/Leaf | place: Guanajuato, Mexico... | reverse complement strand
ATTTTAGCCTAAAGAATAAACTGAGGCAAGGTTTATTCTTTAGGCACTTTTCTCTTACAACGTTTGAATTACAAAGGACAAAACCTTTAATAATAGGAGTTTTAAAGGTTTGTTGCTTCTTATAACACTGATTATGTTAACTGGATTTGTATATGATATTAATCCTGAAAAGAGGAAAAACTACTGGAACTAGCCAGTAGTTGAAGAAGACAGCTTATAAAGCTTCTCTAATACAGGGTAATAACGTGAACCCCACCCTCTCTTTCTAACATAAAGAAAGGAGAAAAGGGCTATATCTGCCGATAACTTTGTTATATCATTTTGTCAAATTCAATTTTTCACGCCCGCATGTTCAATTATTCGCTTCATTGCCTGAATCTGTCCCATATGAGTTGCTTCATGCATCAGTGTAACACCCGCCAGCTCTCCAAAGGTTTTACATCCCAGAAATGGCTTTTCCAAGGTATTGTTTAGCTGTTCAGCAGGAATTTGCTGAATACGAGCCAATTGATCTTTTAGCTGTATCATAAGCTCCTCCATAGTAGGTACATCCCCCGTCCAATCGGCTGGTTTCGTACCATTTCCGAACAATTCCATATAGTTTGCTGGAAGATGGGTTGTTGCATGAGGAAAACCAAACATAGTTTGTTCAGTAATTGTCAAAACGTGACCTGTATGCCAATGAATTGTGTTGTTAAAACCATCTGGCTGCACACCAGTTTGATCCTTAGAAACAGCCTCTACGATTTTGAGGAAGTACCCTCTTCCAATTTCAAATTGCTTGAATACAAGTTTGTTCATCTTTTTCTCCCCTTTCACTGATACAATCATCCATATTATACCACCTACGAGGGAATAAGAATATAATTAAAGTACCTCTAGTGCTTCAAAATATTCGTACCCAGTTAACATAACTTATCTATTCTTGTCGTTAATAATCTATTAATGGATGGCCTTTTTCTACAATATATATATCTATTAAAGTAATTTTAAATTCTTTATAAGAAAAAACCTTTACTAAACACAACACATAAAGGTTTTTTTATAAGTTTCTTCTATTATAATAATATCTCCTTGATCAAGGTATGGATTTAAGTTTCTCTGTTAAACGTAAAAAAACTTCTTTATCTTTATTCTTTAAGGACTGATCAATTTTCTCGAGAATCTTACTTCTTTTGAAGTCATTCATCATTTGATCTAAAAACAGTTCAGCCAACATTTCATCGCGTAAATTCGGATCAACTCGATTCATTTCATTAAGTACATTATTATCCATAAAACGTCAACCCCTTTATTTATTCCCTTTTGCAAACAGTATTCCCTTTTGCGCTCTTTTTATGCAAGGTTGATAGATGAAATGAGACATAGAATAATATGTAATATGCATGATTACGCTCCTACTGCCTTTTAGATATTTTTCATATGTCTTCAATTAGATAAAAAAATATCACTACATAATTAATAACTAATCGATCAAAGAGAAATGATAGTGATTAATAATTTATTTTATTAGAGAAAAGACAAAAATGAACTTCTGAAGATCAATGTTTTATTAATTTCACTTATTGAGGACAAAAGACAAGTTTTTCTACAATATAGGTAAATAATAACCTATTTTCTAGAAAATAATTTATTATTTACTCTTATATTAGAATTAAAATTAATACTTATTTCTCATCTGATATTAAATCATGAAAATAATCATTTAATTAGTTGTTTTTTTATTTATTTATCATTTGTTATGTTTATTTAATTGTTTATTCTCACGGAAAACTTCTTTCTAAGATATAATTTAGTCCAAGGTTTTTTCCACTTAATTTTATCTATCATCAATAAAAAGACTTCCTAAAACAAATTGAGTAAGTGATTAATTTTAGAGGATTATTTCATATGAAGATAAATCTCTTGAAGAACCTCTTCAACTTCGGTAACTAGCCTAATAACATTTTTTTCTTCGAACCAGGTGTGTAAAGACTGTGCATGAGCAAGATCGTTTCTAAGTTCTTCCACATTTTTCATCCATCTTTTAGCCTTGTTCTTTGAGGAGTTTTTACCCATCACATACAGGTTTTCCTTTTGAAGCATAATGGTACTTTTATCAGCAAATTGTGTACAATCTAGTAAATCTATTTCTGTGTTTTTCGCTAAACGTTCTTGATATATATCCTTAGTTTTACTAATTCTTCCTTCACTTAAAAATAATTCCCACCCATTATTTGGATAACGTTTTTTTATAAAATTACCCATTTCACTTTCAAACAATGTGATTAAACCAAAAAATAACATTCTGATAGGTGGCTTTTGTAAATCTGCTCTTGTTATGATGGATTCTATTTTAGATTTATTTATTAAGAAAAGTCGTTCTTTATTTTGCATAAGCTTTAAGGCATCTATTAAGGGCGTATTAACGGCAATTATATCATCAACAGCAAATTTCCTTACTTTATCCCTAATTTCATAATCATCTATGAAATCTTTTTTGCATAAGTAACCAATTATACAACTATCCTCTTCATACCCAATAACATCATAATTTTTTTCTTGAAAATAACCACGAATTGTTTGAAACTCAACTTGTTTTGTAACAGATGTTAAGGACGTTGAAATATGAGAAACAGTAAAAAAATCTTCTAATAAATTTTTAACTTGCATAGCAATGTTCCTCTCTATAAACATTTTATCTAACTACATTGTACTTTATTAGATTTAGAAAGTCTTGGATGTGGAAATGATGAAAGAACGCAGGTTTCCCATTGTTCACACAACAATTATGCTTTGAGTATATTAATATGAATCTGAATTAACTGAAAGGGTTCAACGTAATCTTAAGACAACAAATGATTTATGGAGAGTCGATGAATCGTATGTGAAAGTGAAAGGTCAATGGATGCATCTGTCCCATGGGATCCGGATAGAAGAAACTTAACACAAAATAAGCTTGTATTTCGCATAGTAAGAGATGTTTATGTTTAATAAAAATCAGACTAGCTATTTATAAAAAAAGAGAAGTTCTCAACAAAAGTCTTCTAGTTAATTTTTTTCTTAACATAATTTCGAATAAGCGATATAGCCAGCATAAACAAGGGTAATACAATAAAGAAAGGAACATGGAGATATTTTATTGTAGCACCTAAGCCTTCTTCTATATGTTCGGAAAAACTAGAGGCAATTGCCATGGATAAAAAAATGAGAATGACTCCAGTAGGGAATATGATTTGTTTATGGCTTTTCAACTTAAACAAATCAGCTATTCCAAGGACAGCACCATATAGAAAGATGGATACCTTGAAGAAGACTGTCATTAATAACGTAAACACTACAATAGCATCCAATCTTTCAATAAAATCAAATAGGTTTACCTTTCCAATTGTCGCTAGTGTAGGGAATACCGACCTTTCCATCACGTCCAGACCAAGAACAGCCAAATTTAAAGCAGCTGTCCAGCTTAAGATTAAACCACTTGAAATCATGGAAAGTAACCATACGTTTTTTACTAATTTAGGTCGATTTAAATAAGGTAGGATCATGCTAAAAACTATCATTTCACCAAATGGGAAAGAAACAACGGGTGGAAAAGCTGTCGTTAAGACGGGTTTCCATCCATGCTCAAGAAATGGACGTATCCGATGAAAATCAACATCTCCTGATACAAGAACAAAAAAATTCCCTCCTGCTCCAAGTAAGAACAAAATGACAATAAATACTTCTGCTGTTCGCCCTATTACTTCAATCCCTAGATAAATGACATAGCATATGACAAGGACAAATGAAAGGGTAATTGCTAGCAACGGGGTTTCTGCCAAGATTGATGAAACGATTAAGTCTCCAAAATCGCGTACATTTCTAGCAGCAATATACAAGAAGAATAAACAATATAATAGACCAATTATCCAACCAAGATATTTACCAAATATTTTTCTAACGTACCCCGTAAGTGGAAGAGTTGGATATTGACGAAATAACATATAGTAAATGAAAAATAAGATTATACCTTCACCCATTCCTAAAAGGATAGCAAGCCAAGCATCTTTCCTTGCAGGTATTCCATAACTTACAATTAATGCAGTCCCTAAGTCGAAAATAAACATCAGGGCAAAGAGTTGAATCACACTTATTTTCGCTTTCTCCATCTTCGTAGATTACCTCCTTTCTTTCCGGTTTTTAGATACGTCTTTTTTCCTTCATATTGGCTAATAACTTTCCCAATATTCAATAATAAAATCTGTATAAAACCATTACTAGTTCATTTTCTTTTAAAAATGCTTACGTATGATCGAAATTAACAACAGTAATACGGGAAGAATGATAAATGGAATGACAGCCAGGTAATTAAAAAGAAAACCTTCTTTCGTATGTTCTGAAAAACTAGAAGCCATAGAGAGAGATAAAAAGATAACAACTGTTCCTATCGGTAAAAGAATCTGATGATAATTGTTTAATTTGAATAAATCAGCTATTCCAAGGACAGCAGCATATAAATAGATGGATGCTTTGAAAAAGACGGTAATCAATAAAGTAAATACCACAATGGCATCCAGTCTTTCGATAAAATCAAATAGATTGACCTTCCCAACTGCTTTTAACAGAGGGAACGTCGAGCGTTTCATTGCATCTAGACCAAGAACAGATATATTTAACAATACGGTCCAGCTTAAAATCAACCCACTTGAAATCAAAGCTGCCGGCCATACCCTTTTTGCTAATTGAGGCTGATTTAAATACGGTAATAGCATCGTAAAGACTACCATTTCACCAAATGGAAAAATAATTAGGTGAGGAAAAGCTGTTGTAAAAATAGGCTTCCATTCATGTTCAAGAAATGGACGTATCTGATGAAAATCAACATCTCCTGATACAAGAACAAAAAAATTCCCGGCTGCTCCAAGTAAGAGCAAAATAACAAAAAATACTTCTGCTGTTCTTCCTAATACTTCCACACCTAGATAAATGACATAGCACATCACAAGCACAAGTGTAATATTGATTACCAATAATGGAGTTTCTGATAAGGTGGATGAAACCAATAGATCTCCAAACTCACGTACATTTCTCCCGCAAATGTACAAAAAGGTGAGACAATATAACAAACCAATAATCCACCCAATATATTCGCCAAATATCTCTCTTATATATCCAGTTAAGATCAAATTTGGATATTGACGAAATAAAATAAAATAGACAAAAGATAAAATAACACCACCACATATTGCAAAAAGAATAGACAGCCAAGCGTCCTTTCCAGCAGATGTCCCATAACTAACGACTAGCGCTGTCCCCAACTCAAAGATAAACATAAGGGCAAACAGTTGAATGACACTTATTTTCGCTTTTTCCATTGATCAAACAACCCCTTTCTTTGCCCCTTATGACTAGATTAGTTATTTGTTTATATAGGATTTGGTTGTCATACCTGTTCGGCGAATAATTGCCTGTACATTCACATGGACTTCTGTTTCAGGAAAGATATCTTTTTCCCATGACGTCTCTATGTTTTTCCATACACGCTTGTCTGCCATATTAACTTTTTCACCAAAATTGAAAATATCACTTTTTTGCTTTTGCGCTTTTTTTACTGTTAGTAGTACTTCCTGTTTAATCTCTTCTTCTAATTGTTCATCTAGTTGTCCAAGAACTTTTGATTTACCAAGATCCTTAGAACAATTATTTTCTAATACAGCGCCTTCTGCATGAACAGTGATATAGATAACTGGTTTCTGATGTTTGATTTTTACATCAGTAGCTGACTTGGCACGTGAAATTTCGATTGCAGTGGCTTCCTTTTTCTTTCCACAGTTAAGATTCATCACAGTTCGTTTCATTTCATTTGTAATCCAAGTCACTCCTCGTGCAGCATGCCCATCCAACCAATTTTCCAACTTCCCATTTTTAAAAAGAGCCATTCCTTTTATTTCAATCTGCGCGCTTGGGGAAATTTGTTGCGTATTTGTTGTGGCATTTCCACTCTTCGTCTCTCCATTAATCTCAACACCTGTGACCACTAAACTACCTTCTTTTAGTCCTTGAATCACTTGATCCGCACGTGTACTTTTATAGGCTCCCCAGTCTTCTTCAGAAGACTTTAATGCATCCCCAATCTTCGCAGAAGGGATGGCTTCTAAAGCTGTGGTGACTTCTAGCGTTTCTTTTGCTGTAATATGCCCTCTTGCGATTAAGACAGGAAAAAGGACGCGAAATTGGGCATCACGTTCAATCATATCAAACAAATCTTCAATTCCTTCTTTCGCTACCCTTTCTCCAATCACCAAAACTTGAAGATGAGGAAAGAAAAGTTCTCCAGGTGACTTTGTTGAAATCTTTCGAAGAGTCTCAGCAAGGGTGCTTCCTGTTTCAGTAAAGGCTGTCACAGGCGAAGCTTGAACTTTGCCCCCCTGTTGTCCCCCAGCGACTTGTGAAGGGTTGATGATTTGAACTGTCACTTTATATCTGTTTTTTACGGCGTCACTGCCTTTATCAATGGCCATTCCTGATACGATACTCAGCTGCTGTAACTCTTCGCGGTCCCAGCATCCTGACAATAAGACCACAAATACACAAAGTAGAAGAAGTAACGATGTTTTATGTCTCATCGGAATCCCTCTTTGACTCATGTTGTTTCATGCCACCTTCTCTTGGTGAAGGTTCACGATTGTAGTTATCATCTGTCCTCTTCGTTTTTACCTGACTAATTAAACGAGGACGTTTAGACATAAAAGGTAAGGGAAAACGGAAAATAGAATCTTTTTGATCAGCTATAATAATGGGTGCAAAAGGTGCTAAATATGGAATACCAAATGAACGCAAACTACACGTATGAGCTACTAACATGATTACACCTAAGCCAATTCCATATAGTCCAAAAAAACTTGCCAAGATCATCATCCCGAATCGAAGTAAACGAGTAGCATCCGTCATCGCATAATGAGGAATAGTAAAGCTGGCGATAGCCGTGGCTGCCACGACAATAACCATTGCGCTGGAGACAATCCCAGCTGAAACGGCTGCTTCTCCCAATACAAGAGCCCCTACGATAGAAACAGCCTGACCAACGGGACGCGGCATTCGAACACCGGCTTCTCGTAACACCTCGAACGTGAACTCCATCAATAACGCTTCTATGATAATAGGAAAAGGAATGCTTTGACGCTGGGCTGCCAAATTAATTAACAAAGGTGTTGGAATTAATTCTGGATGGTATGAAAGAAATGCAACGAATAAAGATGGACCAAGAAGAGTAATTAAGAAAGAGACAATTCTTAATACACGCAAAAAACTAGCCATCGTCCAGCGTAAATAATAATCCTCCGCGGTCTGGAAAAATTGATTCCATGTCGCAGGAACAATAAGTGGGGTAGGTGTTTCATTCACAAAGATTACGACTCTTCCTTCTAATAGATTTCCTGCCACTACATCGGGACGTTCGGACATAAAAACAGTTGGCCAAGGGGTCCAAGTTTCATCGGAAATCCATTCTTCAATCGTATTCGAACCCTGAACTTCATCTACTTCTATTTTACTAAGCCTCTCTTTAATTTCTATAAGAAGTTTATCATTGACGATGCCCTTTACATACATCATGCCAATACCTGTTTGTGTAATGTTCCCCATCTCACTCGTCTCCAACCAGAGATTAGGACTTTTAATTCGCCGACGAATCATAGCTGTATTACTAATAAGAGACTCTGTAAAGCTATCACGGGGGCCTCGGACAGACGATTCTGTCACAGGTTCCGAAATGGCTCTAATATCCCCTCCTTGCGCGGAACACGCAAACCCTTGATCCCATCCATCAACCAAGACAATTGTTTCTCCTGATAAAAGATGGAGAAAAAGTTTACCGAAATTTGTTACTTCCCCAACATTCGTAATGGTTAACATGTGTTCTTTTATGTACGTCCCTAATTGGCTTGGTCCATAAGGGGCTTCCTTTTCGGTCGCGTCTACATCATTCATCAGTCTTTCTATGATGGAGTTTCCCAGAATTTCTTTATCTGTTAATCCATTTATATAAATAGAAGCTACTTTACAGAGAAAGGGTTTTCCCATTTTAAAATCCCGAACCACTAAATCTCCACTATTCCCTAAAGAATCTTTAATTTTTGTTAGATTTTCAGCTAAAGATGAAGTAAGGGTCTCACTATTTGTATTCATTTCTTTTTCTTCATACTGAGGTCCCATTTTTTTTGGTTTTCTGGCTTTTCTCATCAAGCGATTCCATGCGCTGTTCATATTTTAATAACCCTCCACTTTTAAATGTCATCGAATGAAGAGGAAGATGTTTTTTCCAATATTCACTAGTAATTTTTCCTTATATTACTTTTTTATACATTTATTCTGCCTTCATTAACTTGTTACAAAAGAAAGTAACTAACTTAGCATAAAATTTAGTTTCAGCTATTTAAAAATCGTTACCCACTTCTCAGCATTTACTTATGATTATGGAATTATTAGACTCCTCAATTTGCTTCTCTTTACACTTCATCCTGATTCGTATCCATTCTTTTACTTTTTGCATGCGGGAGCCAAAAGCCATTTGAAATAAACCTGTCAATCGATAATCAAAAAAGTCCTGTTTTCTTATTCTCAGCAACGCTTCTTCATAAGAGGAAAAACTTAACTGTTCAAAAAGGAAATAGTCCATGGTTGCTTGGATAGATTCTTCATCTTTCCAACAATTCAAGGGAACATGCGCAAAGTGCCAGAGTTTAAATACGTCCGGATAAACTGCTTGGATAGCTTGGAAAGGAGATTGTCCAAAAATATTGAATGCACCGTTTAAATTATACTTTTTAAAAAAATGGTGGTTCACTTGTGAAGGAACTTCTTCTAGTGGAATATTTAATTCATTCTCTATTACATACTTAATCGCTTTAATCGCTCGGTTTCTTCCTTCTTCACCGAACCAATATTTATGAGGAACTTGCTGAAACTCCCATGGCTTAAATTGTCCTGGGTAGGCATTATCTATGACATCATAATAATTCCATCCATAGATCAGTGCAGGGGACTTTAAACGATGGGACCATAAGATACTTGCTTTTACCTTATAGGGAATTTCATGAATTGAAATTGATAGTCGTTCTTCAAGTAAATAACATGTCATATATTTCATATACATTTTGCCTTCTTCACCTATGAAAAAATTATTGGGAAAACGTTTGGCTTTTCCATCTAAAATATTTTGATAAATTTCAATGACATGTTCTCGACTCATTCTTTAATCCCCCTTCTGTTAAAATTCAGTGTATATATAGTATGGATAAAATGAAGATTATGATATACATAGGAAGTACAAATAAAATAATTGTTAAGATAAATCCGTTCCTATTTTCAATTGTATGTAAACGAAAATTTCAGGGTACTCAAGACAACCTTTGAAACTTGGATATAAAGAGGAGAAAATAAATTTTTTAAAAAAAGAAGAGTCACTATTACTTATAAAGTAATAGTGACTCTTCTTAAAGAAAAAAATTTAGTTTTCCTGTATTTAAAATCCACTTTATGTTTCGAACCATAAACCATAGTTATTTATCATTTATTGTGACTTCAAGTAAATAATAAGACCTATATTTTTAATGGATTACTTTGTTGTTTACTAACAATGATTTGTGAATTAAATGTTTTTCTAAGGTTTCTAAATTCCCATAAAGAATTAACTCTAGATTTTATAGACACAAAAGCAGCACCTAGATTATTAGGTGCTGCTTTTGTGTCTATAAAGGATTATTCTCAATTTTCAATCAACTACTTACACAATAACAGCAAATTATACAAATAGGCTACAACTTTGTTATGTTTTCTAACACAGATATTTAGTTTATAAGATTATACTCTTATAAACTTATTTTTCTTCACCAAGGCCACTCACTACCCTCAACATCTTCAAGTAGAAGTACATCAACTTCCATTCCCTCTATAAAACCTCGTGTTCCACCTGGTAATACCATTAAAGCATTGGCTGTTGCCAGTGATGAAACTACGCTTGATTTATCAAAGCCCACCGGTGTAACTTGGATTCCTCTTTCACCATAGGACATATAACTACGAACAAAACGGGTAAATGGATTAGGCTTTGGAAAATCAGCTTGTAACAAAGCCCGTGCTTTTTTCAAATGAGGCTTCCTTGAACCGAATAAGGTTTTAATAATAGGCCTCACAAAAAGTTCAAAGCCAACATAACAAGCCGAAGGATTACCTGATAAACCAAATAATAATTTACCGTTCAATTCGGCAATCGTTGTGACACTTCCTGGACGCATAGCAATTTTATTACATAATATTCGAGCACCCATCTTTTCATAAATAGCAGGTAAATAATCAAAGTCTCCAACAGATACACCACCTGTTGTAATCAATATATCAACCTCATCGAGGGAATTTGAAATAGCCTTATAACAGTCATCAAAATTATCAGCTAGCTTACCAATATAGAGAGAAGTAGCGCCTGCTCGCTCAATTTGTGCTTGTACCATATGAGCATTACTATTACGGATTTTCCCAGGTTCAAGCTGCTCATGAACATCTAACAGTTCGGTTCCTGTTGCATAGATACCAATCGTCGGTTTTTTTACAACTTTCACGTGGCTATAGCCAAATGTTGCAAGTAACGCTTGAACACCAGGATTAATATATGTCCCTTTTGATATAAGTATATGACCTTCTTTCATGTCTTCGCCCTTAAACGATACATTTTCACCAGCTCGAAATGAACGTTTTATTTCTATGTATTTTCTTCCGTCTTCTTCATACTCCTTTGCTAACTCAAGCATAACAACGGCATTACATTCGTATGGCATTTGGGCACCTGTCATAATACGAACGGCTTGAAATTCCTGTACTTCTTTTGTTACAACATGCCCAGCACCAATTTCATCAATAACTTCAAATACAATAGGATTTTCTCTACTAGCCCCTTGCGTATCCTTTGCACAGATGGCAAAGCCATCATACGCAGAACGATTAAAATGTGGAACATCATGGTCTGCGAGTAAGTCTTCACTCAAGTAACGTCCATAAGCCTTCTCAAGCTTCACTTCTTCTACCCCTCCGTCACGGGCAAACCTCATCACTTTTTTAACAGCCTCTTCAACTTGAATAGGTGTTCTTCTTTCAACCATCATACACTCTCCCTTTCCTCTTTAAGTAATATCAATAGCAGGACTAACTCTTACTGCACATACCTTAGATCTCGGCATTCGACAAGTTAGATCTAGTAGTTCTTCTCGAGTTAAACAATTAACATTTTGTGATTCTGTCTAATGGAAAGGAATAAAAACAGCTTGGTGCTTAAGAACAGCTTCCGCTAGGAAACTTTTCTCCTCTTTATGCCTTTCTCAAATATTTGCACTAAAATCCTTTTACCTAAGCATTTAAAAATTCCCTTAATGTGCAAACACCAATTGTAATTGGAATAAGTGATAGTAATATCAAAGCCATTTTTGTTATACTATAAGATTTACTAATCACCATGAATACAAGAGTAATATTTGATTCTACCTCCGAAAAAAACTCGTTACCTTGCATCCATGAATACTTTTTTAACCTCTTCTGATGTTCTTCTTCTGTATATTTAAATAAGGAGATAAAAAGAAAAATCAATCCAAAAATTAAAAACATGAATCCAATAAGTATAATATTCATATTAATCAAACCTTTTTTGAGAATTTTGTTTCATTTTTTAGTTCTTTTAATCATGGAGTTTCAATGTTTATTTATTAGAGTGAGGACATATTCTATAGAAATAAGAGGTTTTCCGTTCTATATTTAAGGTTAAGATAGTACAAATTGTATGATATAAAATAATATTCAGAAAATATCATTTAAGTCTAGCTCTGGGAAAATGAGCATTTAATTGACCTCTAATCATGTCTTTTCTTACATTAGTATCTTTTTTTCGTTTTTCGTCTTTTAAAAAATCATGGCGAATTTCTTGCGTTTGAACCCCGTCTTCTATTTTTTCTGCAATATCCATTAGTCTTTCAATATCAGAAAAGGAATACTTGCGAAAACCCGAAGAAGTACGTTCGGGGAAAATAAGTTTTCTTGCTTCATAATAACGAATTTTTCTCTCCGACAACCCAGTCATTTCAGTTACAATCTTCATCGTCATCACCTTTTTATCCCGATATGAATGATTATTATCCAAAATTAACCTCTCCTGTCGATTTTTATCTATTGAAAACTTCAAAGGTAAAAAATATGTAATAAAATATAACACTGTATGTTATAAATATCAACATAGGCAATTAATAATTTTACGAATATTAAAATTAAAACACTATTATTTTCTTTAATGTGAGGACTAAATCAAATTAAAGAAAATAAATTTGGTGTTATTAGAAAAATATTTCAATATGGTTAAGGAATTTATTATAGAATTCCCTCTGTAAATAGAAGGATTTTTGAAGTTTGTTTATTTTTTTAATCATATAGTTAGAAGGTATTACAATACCCTTTGAATTTAAAATGGGGGAAATTACCTCGTTAAGTTTTATAACACGATATGCAAAAAATATAAAATAAAGTGATATCTTCTAACTAGAAATAAAAAGAGATTTTAAAGGACAAGGAGGATTTTTTATGAAAAAGCAAAAAAGCATTAATCTATTTTCGTTTTTATTATTGATTTTGAGAGTTAGCTTTTCGAAAAATTTCAATATTGGTTGGTAAATGTAACAGTCCAGTTTATAATTATTAAAGCTAAGAAATCAAAGTAAGATTTATATATATATAAATATAAAAAACGCAAAAATACCGTCAACACTCCCCCCTGGAAAAAGAGGTTAATGGAGTATTGACAGTATTTTGCATGTACATAGTTTAGTTGTATTTTTCACTGAATTATATCAAATTAAAAGGTTAATACGCAAGATTATTTTTTATTTTTTCAGAATTATCAATCTAATATAAAAATGTTTTTTTATGATCTAACTCATTTTATAAAGCTACTTATATAAAGAGTTCTATAGATGCAATATAAATCTAAAAAAAGTCACTCAGTTCCAGAGACAATTCATCCATTAATTGACGCGAGCGTTTAGCATTGCGCTCAGCAGTGATTAAGTATGTTTTCATCATTTCATTCTCTCTTTCTAAGGACATTTGTAGAATTTGTCTTAATGACTTCTTAGATAGCTCATCTTCCCTATTATAATCGCGGTCATAATCGAATTCATGGTTCATTTTTAATCACTTCAGGAATTTAATGATTAAAATTTCACACGTAAAAGCAACTATTTATTCAAAGGTACAGGAACGAGGAAAGCTACCGCCAACGTCCACTTTTTTTCGCGAACTAATCAACATATATGAAAATAACTACCGAGACGAAGTAGGAGTAAAAGTAACTTATCACTGCTTAATGTTTAACCATTACAAAATGGAGCAATAGCTGATTTTGATGTAATACACTTAGAGGATTTTGGGACTGAGATTACATCTACTGTAAGATGAAGGAAACACATCAAAAAGCAACATTTGCTCTTGTTAAGTCAAGGCTTTCTTAAAAAAGCGCTTGGCTGCTTGTTTATCTCTTGATTCACTTAGATAAAAATCAAATGGTATGCCCTTCTGAATCTAATATACGATATAAGAACTTCCCTTGAACTTTTATCTTGATAAAGGTTTCATCTACTCGCTAAGAATCATTAGTTGGTTTCAGACGACGTCGTACTCGTTCATCTAATTCAGGATGAATCAGCAAATGATGGCTGTATGAGTAACAGATAATCTGCATTCTTCTATCATGTCGACTTGGTTACGAAAACTGAGGCTATACTGCAGGTACCATTTGACCAATCTTTACTGGAGTGATATTTGAATATCAGAGTCTAATGCTTGAGCAAGGTTCGATTTAATTCTTATATTTTTAAATGAAAGACCAAGTTGAATGGCCGTTTGGGCAACTTCTGGTCTAATACCAGATAAGGTTGACTTCACTCCAAGTAGATCAAGGGTATCAATTAATTGGAAGATTTGATGAGCAACCATCGTATCAACCATTACAACCCCTGATAAATCAATGTAAAGGGAGGCTATTTTTTTGTCGGCACATTGCTGTAATGTACTTTCTAAGATCATCTTTGCTCTTGTTGTATCAATATCTCCAACCAGTGGCAACAGGGCAACATCTCTTTTCATCGTGATGACGGGTGAACTTAATTCATGAATCATTTCTTGTTGTGCTTTTAATTGAAGGTAGGAGGTTTCTTCAGCTGCAGTTATAAATTTTAAAATGGTGATATCAAAAATGCGAATCACATGTTCATTCCATGCGCTTATCAATTTAGGATCAATAAATCCTTTATATGTACTTACGAACTCTTCTATGCAATCACAGTATTGCTTACGAACGCGCATAAACTCTTTAATAATAGACGAAATAGGTGTTCTTACACGTTCGTTATCTTTTGCAATCTTATTAATCCACACTTCAAATGCATCAAAAAAGGTCTTTTCATCTTCCACGAATACATTACAGATATATAAATGAAATTCATAATCTTGTTCTTTTAATATTTGAATAATTTTAGGATCAGTAGAAGCATAAACCCCTACAGCATTATTTTTATCCAATGAATCGTACCATTCTTCTGTTAGTCGTTCAGCATTACTCAGTAAAAAGGCACGTAACTGTTCATTCTGATTCAATTTCATTCTCCTTTCACTTTATTTAGTATAATCCTAATAATATTGATTTGGAGATTAAGACAAAGACGCTTATAAAATAATAAATTAGAAAGGATAGTAGAGTCAAATATTCTACATATGTAATTATTTGTACAAGATGATAGTTAAATTAAACGGAAGAGATAAGGAATGTTGAGTAAAAATTAACATACGGGGCTTTGAAATATGAAAAGATCGCAAAGCTTTCTTGAAGAAATGATATTCATGAGGATAAAAGCTATAGATAAAAAGTTAAATCTCTAAAAATATTCGAAATATTTTTAATTTACTATTTATACCATTGACTAACCTGTAGTAATTGTTATACTTATTATCATTAATTGTTAGAAAATCTAACATAAGGCTGGTGGATGTTATGAAAAAGATTGAAGCAATTATAAGGCCTGAACGAATCACAGAGACGATTAAAGGGTTGAAGAATATAGGAATTACAGGTTTTACTGTATCTCAAGTAGTGGGGAGAGGAAAGCAAAAAGATACTCAGGGAGTCTACCGTGGGAAAAATTACAAAGTAACTCTCCACCCTAAAGTCAAATTGGAGATTGTCCTTTCAGATTATATGGTTGAACCTACGATTAAAATTATTATTGAATCTGCCCAAACAGGAGAAGATGGGGACGGTAAAATTTACGTTTATCCTATTTTAGAAGCCTATAACATTCGGACAGGTAAAGCAGACCTTGATATCGATGACTTAGTAAATCAGGAGAGGTGACAATCATGGAACTAATAGCTTTAAATACAGTATGGGTAGTCATTGCTGCGGCAATGGTATTGTTCATGGAAGGTGGATTTAGTTTACTGGAAGCTGGTTTTGTTCGAACAAAAAATGCTGTGAATGTAACGATGAAAATTTTTGTTGATTTAACAGTAGGTGCATTGGCTTTTTGGTTAGTAGGGTTTGGAGCGATGTTTGGAAAAGATGCATTCGGAATGATTGGTACCACTTTATTTGGTAGTCCAGAAAAGATCGCTCTTTCAATCCAGTTACCTAGTGCTGCCTATGTATTATTTCAAATGGGATTTGCAGTAGCTTGTATTTCTATTGTGTCAGGTGCAGTGGCAGAACGGATGAATTTTAAAGCCTATGTGTTAACAGCAGCACTTATTTGTATTATTGTTTATCCTCTTTCTGGTCATTGGATTTGGAACAGTGATGGTTGGTTAGCGAAACTAGGAATGAAGGATTTTGCAGGATCAGCTGCTATTCACGCGGTGGGTGGATTTGCTGCTTTTGCAATGGCAAAATTATTAGGACCGAGAAAAGGAAGATTTAATTCAGATGGGAGTGCAAATGTATTTGCACCTAGTAACATCCCATTAGCTTCAGCTGGTGCGTTTATTTTGTGGTTCGGTTGGTTTGCTTTTAATGCAGGAAGTACATTAGATGCTTCTAATGCATCCCTTGCACCGATTGCCATCAATACGATGTTAGCAGGAGCAAGTGGCGGTACAGTTGCCCTCTTTATGACAATGAAAAAGTTCGGAAAAGCAGACCCAAGTATGACTATTAACGGAGTATTGTCCGGTCTAGTAGCAGTAACAGCTGGATGTGCTTTTGTTTCTGAATGGAGTGCAATTATTATTGGGGCTATGAGTGGTTTAATTGTAATTTATGCGACTTTACTAGTTGATCACTTGAAAGTAGATGACCCAGTGGGAGCCGTAGCTGTACATGGTTTCAATGGAGTATTTGGAACGATTGCAGTCGGACTATTTGATTCGACTCAAGGTCTTTTGACCACAGGTGATTTCTCCCTATTAAAAATACAACTCTTAGGTGCAGGAGTGGTGATGGTTTGGGGATTTATCGGTGGTATGTTTATGGCGAAGTTATGTGAAAAGACAGTCGGCTTCCGAGCAAGCGAACGTGAAGAAGAGGAAGGGCTCGACATGTCTTATCATGGGATTCCAGCTTACAATGAATTAGAACGTTTTACAGATATCCCTACAAGTCTATATGATTTTGAAGAAACGACTGGTATAACAGTTGCACCGGTCAACGGTAAAGAAATAGCCAGATAAGTGATTTAATCCTACTAACCATTAAGACACCTTCAGTTTAATTTAAAACTGAAGGTGTTTTACTTTTTTACAAGCTTTTTTGGTTCTTATAAGAGTGATTATATTGACTAATAGTGTATATAAAACACATAACATAAATGTTCTAAATTTTCTCTTATACAATATAATCCTACGTCCTTCAATTACAAGTAGGTGTTAACGTTCACCTTTTTTTTCTAAGATTTTAGATAACCTAAGGTTATACAAGCAACCCTAAGATAAACCTTTCTTTATCAACTATTTAAACTGAAAAATACAGCTGATTTTATAAGAAAAGCTATCCTTTTAGCTGATTTACTATAAGGATAGCTTTTGCCTGTTCGAACGTTATTCATTACTCTTAATCTAATGAAGACTCAAAATATCCAGTTCCTAGCATTACAAACTAGACCATTCTTACTTTATAACCACTTCTATTAATGAGTGGTATTGTTATTAGGCATTTGCGGTTGGCCTTGGGCAGGTTCAAATGCATTTAACATTTGTTGCATGTCTTGTTGAGCAAGCTGTGGTACTTGGTAATAATGATGTTTGTTTTGATAAAGGGAAATTTCATACGCCATTTCAATACAATTTGGAACAGAATCAGCTAGCACACGACGTACCACAGGATTGGTTGTTTCGAGTGCTGACATTGTTTTCATTGATGCAGCTGATTTTACAGCACCAAGCATATGTCCCGAAATACACTCATCTGTAATTTCTGATACAGATTGTAATGGTTTCTTAGGCTGAGAAGGTTTCATACCATATACAAAGTCATTGCCCTGTTGCATTTTATAACTCTGCGTAGGCGTTGAAGGGTCTTGTCCTGTTTTGAAGCATTCTACTGTTGTGTTATATTCCTGCTGGATAAATTGATATTGGCGATCTAAAATATCCTTTAGCTCTTGATCTTTCACATGTTGACGTAATAACGTATACGAATTTAATGTGTCGATAGCTCCAGATAATACTTCATGTATATCAAATACCTCATGTCCTCCATGATTCATTTGGGGAGGGACATTACCTGTGTGCATGTTTTGGTGTGTTTGCCCTTGTTGATTTTCCATCATTTAAAATTCCTCCTAGTTATACTAGATTATGTATCGTCGTTAGTTTGTATAAATAAAGGAAAATTATTCATATACATGATAAATTTGATGGAAACTCCACTAAAAAAAACCTCGAAATATATTTCGAGGGCATAATATATGGAATGAGAAATACCTTTTACGTTAATTATCATATAGTGAATAAGTATTTTTTTCTAACACAACACATAATTAGGAGTTAACTGTAATGCCTTACGACGTCTTGGTTAGTTTGCTGAAAATGTTGGACGTTATTTATGTTAATAGGAAACTTGAGAATTTTATTCATGATACGATTATTATATAAAAGTACAAAGTAAGTAGTTATGGATAACTTAACATTGTCTAATTGCTTTGATTTTGATGGAGCTATATGTGTGAATTTGAGTAAATTACTGCTTCTCTACGTCACCTTTAGGACCTTTTTCACGAATTGTTAACATCACCTATTTTGCTAGCATGTCCAACAAAATAAAGAGGCAAAAGGACGTTATTTCCTTTCCTCGTAAGCTTTTACCTTATTATAAAATGTCGCCTTTTTCATTCCTACTTCATCCATAAATGCTACAGCAGTGATTTTTCCAGACTTCCATTCTTTATACAGTCTATCCCATTCTTCTGGGAAGGTGATGATGGGGCGACCAAGGTGTTTACCTTTCGATTTAGCAACGGCTATACCTTCTCGTTGACGTTGTAAAATGGTTGCTCGCTCTTGTTTCAGCCATAGAAGTATAAACCTCTTATAATGATGTTATTTATCATGTCTATGACCCATTCTTGACCCTTTGGTACATCCTGCATAGTAGTAGGTAAATCAATAATCTTGATTCTAATTCCTTCATCTTTAAATTGCTCTAAATATTTCTTTATTTGTGCTTTATTTCGTCCTAGACGATCAATTGATTTAATGTACAGTGTGTCGCCATCTCTCATTGCTTTAAGCATATTTTGAAAACCTTCGCGTTCCATATCCTTTCCACTAGCCTTATCACTGTATAGGTACTTTTCATTCGTTATATAAGGTTTTATTGGTTCTAACTGTCTATCTAAATTTTGTTCGTTTGTACTTACGCGAATATAGCCAAAATTGATTCCCATTGTTAAAACCATCCTTATTTTTAGTAGGTGGTTTAAGTATATGACAAAACGTATAAAAAGGTCTATTACTTTTTTATACGTCTCAAAAGGTTTATTTTAAAGAATAAATAGACGTTTTATCATTCGTTTTTCCAGCGTCTAAAAAGGTGTACCTTTTGGGACTATCTACATTGCATAGCCTTAAACTATAGATTATGTATTGTATCCTCAATAAATCAATGTAACAACAACGCTAAAATAAATACAATGTTACATATTTTTTTACAACAATTTTTTTCTTATCAAACTAACTGTGCAGGATAA
>Ga0209574_10000146_pt1 | contig 19304 bp, 23 predicted proteins | sample AgamicMgMarz_FD_187168 | JGI IMG/M metagenome (GOLD analysis project Ga0209574, IMG submission 187168) | Agave microbial communities from Guanajuato, Mexico - Mg.Ma.rz (SPAdes) (version 2) | ecosystem: Host-associated > Plants > Phyllosphere > Phylloplane/Leaf | place: Guanajuato, Mexico... | reverse complement strand
GATGTTTTTGAAGCAGCTGCCAAACCGTTTCTGTATGCCCTTCAACTCCTTCTACTGCACTTAAGATAACAATGGCATAGTCCATCACTTGAATAGAACGTTCCATTTCAGGTGAAAAATCGATGTGGCCCGGCGTATCAATTAAATAGTAAGTAGAACCGTTATATGAAAAAGTTCCTTGATCGGCAAACACCGTAATTCCTCGTTCTTTTTCAATCGTATGGGTATCAAGAAAGGAGTCTTTGTGGTCAACTCTTCCTCGCTGTTTAATACTTTTGGTATGATAAAGAAGCTGCTCGGAAAACGTAGTCTTCCCTGCATCGACATGCGCTGCAATACCGATCGTTTTGTTAGATTGTTTCATTGTTAAATACCACCTTACTGCTGTATGTATAGCTGTTACTCTCTATTTTATAATAATCGTAAGAAAAAGTGGACGACAAAGGCCTAGAACTGCTCACATCAAAAAAGAATGCATGATTAAACATCGCATTCCTTTTTTGTACGGCGTTTGGTATCTTTTGTGCCTTTTGCTATAAAAATAGCTGCTATAAGGCACCCAATTCCAGCTAAATGCATGATGTTATTACCTGTCGCGCCTAGACTGTTACTAGTCAACCCAACTAAAATGCTGCCAAATATAATCAATAAAACAGCAAACATGAACTTCAATTTCTTCACTCTCCGTTAGTAAGTTATTAAATATGATTTGCATACGGATCATATAAACCAGTGATTAATAATAGACTTGCTGATAAAATCAATGTTCCTGCGATTAACAAACTGTTGCTACATACCTTTTTTCTCTTTTTGCGTAAAAACATTCCTGATATAAGAAATAGTAGTGCGACAGATAGTAGAATCAATCCTATACCAATATTCAATATTTCTTTCTCTCCCTTGCGAATGTATTCATTACCATCTAGTTAACCATAATATTATTATGGAAATAAAAAGCGAACTTGAACGTTTACCGAACTTAATTGTTTTATATGCTATCATACATAAATTGTTAAAAATACATTTTTTCACCTTTCACTATTTAAAAAAACAGCCTCTTTACTAAGAGACTGCTTTTTTTAATGACAACTGATAAAACCGCTTAAGAAGCTTTTTTTAATTGTTCTTTTTGTTTCTGTTGATAAGAAGAAAAATAAATAAGACCTACAAATACAGCTCCTCCTATCATATTTCCAATAAAGGTAGGGATAATATTTGCAATAAAATCAATCCATGTAAAGTGACCTGCAAAAATAGCGGCGGGAATAATAAACATATTGGCTACAACGTGCTGAAAGCCAATCGCAACAAATGCCATAATCGGAAACCAAATACCAAGAATTTTCCCCGTAACATCGTCAGCACCGTATGAAAGCCAAATAGCTAAACATACAAGCCAGTTGCAGCCCACAGCAGAAATAAGCGTTTTAAAAAACGATTCATCAATTTTAGCTTGAGCAATTGCTATAGTTTTATCTAAAAAAGGCCCTGTTTCTGTTAAATCTACAATATGTCCAAAGAAATATGCAATAAATGCGGCACCTAAAAAGTTAGCAAGAGTGACCCAAAACCAGTTATGAAGCAAGTGACGAAGTGAAATTTTTCTTGCATACAGGGCAATGGAAACAGACATCATATTTCCTGTAATAAGCTCCGCTCCACCAAGTACGACCAGCATAAGACCTACAGGAAAGACGGCCCCTCCTAAAAGATTCGATAAACTTCCCTATTCAGGTGGTAAATTACCAATGACGCGCACATCTAGTAAAAAACCAAGCGCAATAAACGCGCCTCCTAAAAACCCAAGCATGAGAATGGAAGAAAGGGATAGCTTCGTTTTTGAAATCCCTGCTTCTAAAGCGATGTTTAACATTTTATCCGGCTTGTGAAATGCCATAAAACTCCTCCTTAACTAAAAAAAGGCAGAATTCAAAAACACCTTTTACACAAGGTTTTTGAATGCTGCCTAATAATCCTGCACTTTCTTTACAGTATATCAGTCATCATTATCTATAATAAAATCAAATAAAAAATAAGCAGATCCTACTTCTCTTTCATTTAATTAAATTATGTATTTTACGTTGTTCTACTGAATGTTGGTTTCAAATACAAATACGGAAACAGCGATATCTTCTTCTACTTTGATATCGGAAAATAAGTACTCCAGCTTAGCTCCTAACAAGTCTTCAAGTCCCTCTGGAGGAGATGAAGCATAAAGATTTTGAATAAGCTTCGTTCTTCCCATATGTACCGTCTCTTTACCTTCGGTTGTTCTCGCGATAAATTGCTCAGCTGGCGTTAAGTTGCCGTACAAAGTTGAAATAGCCATATTTTGAACAAATACAGTATGAATCCGTTCTGGGCCTTTTCCAAAAAGGTTTTTGCGCAGCTTTCGGATAATATCATTAAAATCATGTATTTTCTTAGACACTGGTGTATGCCTCCGCTTATCTCGAGTATGTCTATCCTGCTCATTCAAGTTTTCAACTAAGAAAACTAAGAATAAGTACATTATACATGACGACGTTTACATTGTATACAATGTATCTGTTTTACCATCGTTAATTTAAACAATCAAACGATTACGAAATGATAAAAAAAATCCTTCACTTATTAAAGTGAAGGATTACCTTTATATCTCTACTTAAAGGTTACAAATGGATTCTCAGTTATCAAAGAAATAACTAAGAACTTTGACAAGATAGCATGTCAAAATAGTCAAGTGGTATGTTTGTACCAGTAGTTAATGCTATCACGTTAAAGTCATGGAATCCAATTAGTTTACTTTCATAATACTTTATTTAATTTAAATATTCTTTTTTGATAGGTAATCCTTAATCTTCATCACGATCTGCTCTAAACTCATCATTAGATAATGAATTTAGTTGATGGCTAAGCTTTTCGTAGTTATCTTGTTTTTGGTTTTGTTGTACATCATTAGATATAGGAGCTTCACTAGAAACAGTAGATTTTTTTCTAGTCTCTTCGCCTCCGCTAACTCCAAACCCAACATTGTTATCTGTCATCGGATTCACCTCTTTAACTGTTATTATGGAGAATTGCTCTAAAAAAATAACAGGAAACAAAAGGGATTCCCACTTAGCTAATAGCGGTCCAAGCTTCCTTACTTACACCAAATCGTATTTAAATAAGGAAATGACCTGCTTTAACCCCATAGGCAATACCAACAAAAAAACTTGCTATACCTAGTGTTTGACTTTTACATACATACTTTATAGTTAAGCCTGGAATCAGACCCCATATAATGATGAAAATAGCGAACGATACTATAATAGAAGACCATGCATCTTGCCCTGATATACTTATACCTTGCATAAACGTTTCTCCTTTCAGTACTTATATCGGGAGAACATAAATTTTTTATAGTATCTTATAATACGAACTAAAAAATTCAAGTGACCTGTCCATATATGCATTTACAGCGAATGGTGGCGTTCAAGCTCGATTGTTTTTGGTTTTTGCCATATTAATACCCCTGCCGCTACATACATAAACGAAGTGATGTAAAAAAGGCTGCCGATTGTAAGAAAATCAATGATATACCCTGTTGCAATTACGGCTAAAGCTGCCCATATAGAGGTCCATAAATGATAGTGTCCTACTTGTTTTCCCGTATGAGCACGATCTGTCTGCCTAGATAACGCTATTTTTTCTGCTGTTTTTTGAAGAGCTCCAAGTAGCCCCATTATAACTTGAATGATATACACCTGCGTAATAGTTGATAGAACGGGAATCACAAGCATAACAACCGCCATCCCAAACGTATATAAAATGAGCAAGCGCTTTTCTCCTACTCTGTCACTCCATGAACCGATCAAAGGGTGACTCAAAGCTGCGGTTAAAGCGAAAATTCCGTAAGCTAAGCCAAATTGTGAATAACTATCGCCAAGATTTCGAAGCAGTAAAAGGTAAAAAGGAAAAACAATACTGCTTGCGGTAATCATCAGGCTTTGTGAGTGTAAGAGTTGTTTGTACGTCATTTTCCATACTCCTTATAAAATAAATTAACGAACGTTTCGTTCCGATCATATTTTCTTTTCAAATTAAAAAAGGCGGTTGTATGAGGGTAAGCCTCTTCTAATTGCTTCTTGCTTGGGTAGCCGTAATAAGGCAAGTAATAGCTTCCCTGATGCTGCAGCGTCACATCCACCATTTTTCTGACAACTCTTTGTGTATCAGCCATGCCTTGATGGTCTTTTTTCTGGTTAATAAGTAAAACGAGAGCAAACATATCGTCTTTTGCATAAGACATGACTGCTTTATTGTCTTTTTCTACATAGCGAACAGTAATGTTCAGTAAATTTAATTTCTCTGTTGCTAATACTTCGCGTAAATCATCGATGTAAGAAGCAAATTCATCCACCGGAACGAAGTATTCCTGTAAAACTTCCGTCCGGCTAGCACTTTCGTATTCCATAAAATCACTTTCAGAACGCATAACATTATTTCTCGTTTCAAGCCGTCCATTTTGTTTTAAGAAATAAGCCTTTTGTGTTTCCCACAGCATATCTTTTCCCCAGTCACTGTACCGAGACAGTCCTAGCATAAATTTAGGAAGTGCCACTATTTTTTCTGTCTTGAGCGGTTCGTTTGTAGTAGAAGTATTTTGAGAAGATAAGCGATAGTTTGTGACGTACATATCTGTTAGCAATTGATTAGGAGAAACAGAAATACGCGCCATATGCATACGAACGTCAGGGTTATGCTGTACGTAGTTTTTAAAATACGCTGTATACTGTCTATAATCTAAGCGGATAATTTCATCTTCGTACCATTCATCGTCCGTTAAACGAAGCGTCACATCTAAAATCACTCCAAATAACCCGTATCCTCCGTTTACTAAAGAAAACAGCTCAGGATGTTTCGTCCGGCTAATTTCGATAATAGATCCGTCCGCCTGCAGGAGACGCATAGATTTGACCGTATCCATTAAAGAACCGTATCGAATATCTCTGCCGTGTACGTTCACGCTGATAGAACCTCCAACGGTAAAAATATTTTGTGATTGCATAACTTGAAGAGCAAGACCATCTTTATGTATATATTGCTGAATGTCATTCCATGTTGTCCCACTTTGAACCGTAATTTCTTTTTGACGTGGCTTGTAATCTATAATTTTATTGTACTGCTTCATATCAAGTAAAATAGCATTCGGATAGTACGTCTGCCCTCCTTGACTGTGCTGCATGCCTGAAATCGCTATTTTTTCATGATGCTGTGAAGCGTTTTTCACCCAATCTTTCAGCTGTTTTTCAGTTGTTCCATGCTTTATTTCTTTGACTTTTGTAGGAAGAAGCCGAGCAACATCCCCCGTTACAGGATGGCTTTGCTGCTGTTTATAAATATGATAAGAGGCATATGAACCCACTAGATAAAAAGATAAAAAAGTTCCTAACAACACGTTTTTCTTCATTCTAAACTGTAAGCTCCTTTCTTTATTTCTGTGAAATTATACCATATAAAAAGTGAAATAACACTATAAAAGTGTAATTTTACACTAATTTATAACTTATTTCGAGAAAATATATGAAAAAAACTTGTAATTTAATGTATGTTAACCTTATTGAAACAAAAAAAGAAAAGACCTAGTGTCTTTTCTTTTTTTGTTTCTTTATTTTTCAGCTTCGTATGCAACTAAAGCTACTCTTTTTCCTAACGTTTGTTGAAACTGCTCTTCTAGCTGTTTAAGCTTCGCATGCATATCATCGTTAATTGAAGCTGGCTCAAAGGTCATTTTTGTTTGCTCCATCATACTGTCACCTCTTTCATATGTGTATGTTCTACTTTTTCCAATATAAAAGAGGTCTATGACGATTTGACGAAAGTTTACAAATTAAATTTGCTAATGAGCGCTGTTAATTGTTCTGCCATTTGAGACAGAGATTGTGCGGAAACAGCAATTTCCTCCATTGAAGCCAGCTGTTCTTCAGTTGATGCAGCAACTTCTTCAGATGTAGCTGCATTTCCTTTAGCAAGGATCGCCATTTCACCCGCTGTACGGGCCACTTCTTCAATCGCTGCTGAAATTTGCTGAGCAGTTGCAGCAACTTCTTTTACTTGCGGAGTCGTTTCATTCATGCTGCTTAGAATTTGTTCGAATTTTTGAATAGCCGTTTGTGATATTGTTCGTCCTTCTTCAACTTTGTTTGTAACTTGCTCCATTGTATGTACAGATTCCTGGGTATCTTGTTGAATAGCTTGAATAAGCTCAGAAATTTGAGACGCGGACACTTGTGATTGTTCTGCCAGCTTTCTCACTTCCGCTGCTACAACGGAAAACCCTTTTCCATGTTCTCCAGCTCGTGCCGCTTCGATTGCAGCATTTAAGGCTAGTAAATTTGTTTGAGCAGCAATGCCGCTGATTACTTCTAAAATGGTTCCAACTTCTTTTGAACGTTGAAACAAAGTACGAATCGTTGTATTAGATAGCTCGACGGATTGAGAAATGGATTCCATTTGTTCGACCGTTTCTCTCACGGCTTTTCCGCCTTCTACAGCTTCAGACGTTGTGTGATTTGATAGCTGAGAAACAATTTCTGTACGCTGAGCAATGGTAGAAACTCCTTGGACAATCTCATCTAAAGAAGCTGTATTTTGGTCAATAACAGCCGTTTGTTTTTCTGCGCTAGAAGCCACTTCTTGTATCGCAACCGATACTTGTTCAGTCGCAGCGCTCGTTTGCTGTGAGCTGGCCGTTAGCTCTTCTGAAGAAGCAGCCACTTGTTCTGCACTCATTTCAACATTTTGAATTAATGTGCGAAGATTATTTTGCCTCTGACTAAAAGCATACCCTAACTCGCCGATTTCATCCTTTGAATTGACGGTAATCGCTGTTGTCAGATCTCCTTCACTAACGCTCAGAGCCTGATTCTTAAGCTGTTTGAGCGGTTTAATAATCGATTGCAACACCGCAAAAATAGTAAGACTACCGATTATCAGACAATCTACGATAATAAATAGCGTTTTGTAAAAGATAGGTTGTGCTGCTTCACTTACCTCTGATGAATACATCGTACCTGCAACTTTCCAATTCGTTGTTTTATTTGTCGTAAAGACCATCTTTTTTTCATCACCGTTAAAGGTATACTCAAAAGACCCGGAACTCTTTGTATAAAGCTTGTCAAAAAGAGAGTCTGTCACTTTTGTTCCTGCTTTTTCCGTAGGATGAACAATGTATTTCCTTTCACCATCTAAAAGAAATGGATATCCTTTTTCACCGATTTTTACTTTGCTGACAGTTTTATTAATGCGGCTTATATCTAAATTTAAAGCAACAACCCCGGTACCATCTGCCGTTGTTTTTGCTACAGTAATAACGGTCTGCCCTGTAGAAGCCGAAGGATAAGGTTCAGTCACAACTGTTTTTCCTTTGTTTTGCATAGCTAGCTTGTACCAATCTCGTTTTCTTGGATCATAGCCTGCTTGTGTTACTTTTTTAGGTGATTGAATAAACTTCCCCTGCTGATTTCCTGTAAAAATACTGATGGCTTCTGGATGAAGTGAAGCATATAAGTTGAAATCTTTGCTTAAAGAAGCCATATCTTTTTCATTATAGCGCTCGTTGTTCACCACGGACGCAAAAAACTCTACATCGTGAATTTTTGGTCCAACAGTATCGTCGATCACTGAATTAATGGACTGTACATTTTGCTGTGCTGTGTTAATAATTTGGTTTTCAATTTCATGTTTCGCCGTTATGTAAGCTGATACACCTATCGTAACAGATGGCACTAATAAGATCGCTGCAAATGCTAGCACCAGCTTTGTCTTAAAGTTATTAAGGGACCTTTTCTTTCTTACTCTCTCCATGCTATGTAGCCTCTCTCTCCGTAGTTAAAAGTGATCGTGCACTTTCTTTCTATCGGCAAGACTTCATATTCCTTTAGTCATCGAGTGTATACATAATTAACAATGGGTGTGAAAAGATAAGAGTACGATAAAAAAAGTAGGTGATTTTAATGGAAGAGAGTAAAAACAGCAAGTCTTTTTCAATGTTTGAAACAGAAAAGGTTCAGCGCGGGGAAGAAAAAGATATTTTTAATATCTATAAAGAAGGAGTAAAAATTGCAGAAGTAAGAGGAACGGATCCTCAAACTCAGCAGGTTATTCCGATGCATGACTTAAATGATTACGAAGAAAATAAGCTTCACGAATATATTGCTCATTTAGACCATACAACGTAAAAATGCTAAAACAAGAGCCCTCTCTTGTTTTAGTCTTTAGAATCATAAAAAACATGTTCAAAATGCAGCGTGTTTTTTTGTATGTACAGCAGTCCAAACGAAAATTGCTTTTCACGCCGCTTGTCAGTAGCGGAACCTGGATTAAACAACGTAATATCACCAATTTGTTTATGAACAGGAATGTGAGAATGACCAAAAATTATTGCATCCACTTCTTGATGTTCAAATGCTCCGAGCACACGTTTTTCAGTCGTTTTTCCTTTTCCATGACCGTGGGTTACACCAATCGTAACGTCATCAAACGGAAGAAGTAATGAATATGGAAGTACTTGCTGAAGCTCTTCACTGTCTACATTTCCAATCACGCCGTGTACAGGAGCAAAAGTGCGCAGTTCATTGTACACATCTATCGTTTGGAAGTCCCCGGTATGAATAATAGCATCAGCTGTTTCCAATTCGGCTAGGAGTCTTTTTGGAAAATGTTTCGCTCTTTTTGGAATATGAGTATCACCTAAAATAACGATCTTCATTCATCACACGCTCCTTTTTCGTTCATTTATGTAGTGTAGCGTATTACGTTGGAATGAAGCAACTCTATACGGAGCGTCAGGCAAAAAAATTCTCTTTTTCGTTTAAGTTTGCGAAAATACTTTACATACTAAGTTACAGAATGGAGTTTTCGAAATGGAAGTAAAAATTAATCGAAACGCAGCAAAAGTGTTAAAAAATGCGTTGGCTAGCCCAGAAGGTCAAGGAAAAATGATTCGTGTATATGTAACTATCGACCACGGTGATCACGCGCATTATGATTGGAAATTTGATACGCCGACTGAACATGATCAAATCGTAAAAACAGATAAAGATATCGATATCATTTTAGATAAACGCGAGAAATTTTTAGAAGGCGTATGGATTCAATACTTCCACGTTCCAGAGCCTGAATTTGTGATTAGCAGCCTTCACCACGCGCATCACCATCATTAATACAAAAAACACACCTTGTTTTATAGGTGTGTTTTTTCGTTTGTGTGAAAAGCAAAAATTTTATTGATGAGAAGAAGAGATAAAATTTTGTTGAAGCAATAAAAATGAGCTATAGTGGAATTACGGATGAAAGAAAAGAGGTTAGCGTATGAAAGTAAGTGTGTTAGTAAGGTCTATTTTAGTTGTTATTTTATATAATTTATTCGTTCTGTACATCGGATGGAACGCTTGGGTGTGGCTTCACACAATGTTTGAAGTGGAAAACAAATGGATTCTTACGGTGATCGTTGTGTTTTTTGCTTATTCCTTTATCATCGGTCGTGCGTTTCAACAAGTGAGCATATTTAAAATTGTGGGATCGTACTGGTTGGGATTTATTCAATATTCGGTTCTTTTGCTTCCTATAAGTAATCTAGCCGTATATATTCTTACTTTTCTAGGCGCTTCGCTTTCTACAGCTATCGATTCAATCGGATTTTTCATAATTGCCGCTTTTTTATTCATTTTTGCTTACGGTACGTATAATGCTTACAGTCCTGTGGTAAGAAAATACACGATTTCACTTGCTAAAAAGACGAATCGGAAAAACCTTCGCATTGCTGTAGCATCTGATATGCACTTTGGCACATTGTCGGGCAAAAAACATTTGCAGCGGTTAATCACTCATGTACAAAAGATACAGCCGGATCTGATTTTACTTCCTGGAGATATTATTGACGATGATCCCCAAGTATTCTTTAAAAAAGAAATGGATTATATGATGAAGCAGCTCAAAGCGCCTTTAGGCACATATGGAATTTTGGGAAACCATGAGTATTACGGCGGGAAGATCCCTCAGTTTGTGGAAAGAATGAAAGAAATGAACATTCCTATTTTAATGGATGAAGTATTAAACATAGGTGATAGCTTGTATTTAATAGGAAGAAAAGACAAGACGGATAAAAATCGAGACAGCTTTTTCGATTTAGCGAGTGAAACGGATCGTTCTCTACCTGTCATTGCAATGGATCATCAGCCGCTTTCTTTAAAAGAAGCGGAACAAGCAGGCGTAGATTTGCTGCTATGCGGCCATACTCACAGAGGGCAAATGGCACCTAATCATTTGATCACCAAGCGGTTATTTGAAATTGATTGGGGCTACAAGCAAAATAATCAACTGCATACCATTGTCTCTTCAGGATTTGGCTTTTGGGGTCCTCCGCTTCGAATCGGGAGCCGATCAGAAATTATTCAAATTGATATTTCGTTTACAAAATAGAGAAAGCCCTAGGGCTTTCTCTATTTTAATGTACGCAGCAACGTCGGAAGCTCTGCATAAATGGCGACTACTTCATCTACTTTCATCCGAACGAGCCCGCTTGAAGACGGAGCAACAAAGTCCATTATTCCTGATACCATCGATTTATCTTGTTTACCCCACTTTACTTGTTTGCGTCCGCTGTACTGCTGATAGACACCTTTTCCAACAAAACAAACGATTTTAGGCGTATATGTAGCTATTTTTTTCTTTAAGATTTCTCTGCCTTCTGCATATTCTTCTTTTGTAATCTCATCAGCTGCCTTTGTAGGACGCTCTACAATATTTGTTAAACCGTATCCTAGCTGGAGCAGCGAGTGATCTTCCTCCGGATGATATTTACGATCTGTCAAACCTGCTTTATGAAGAATCGTCCAGAAACGATTGGTTGGATTAGCAAAATGATGACCCGTTTCGCCGGAACGGATGCTTGGATTAAAACCGACAAATAAAATATCTAAGTTGGGTTGTATATGATCAAAAATAGAATTCATAGTCATACGCTCCTTACAATGTAAAAAGAAAACACCCAAATTGGATGTTTTCTTTTTACTATACCCTATTAAATACGAACTACGCGTCCGTTGAATTTTTGTTTCCAGTAGCCGCTGCTCATGTTTGCAATTGCAACACCTGTTGAGCTTTGAGCACCGATGAACTTGCCGCCTCCTACATAAATGCCAACGTGGCCGTCTTTTTTATATGTATCGAAGAAAACAAGATCGCCAGGCTGCATTTGACTAGAAGACACTTGTGTTCCAGCATGTTTTAACGTTTCTGTACTTACAGATCCAAGAGGTCCAAGGTTAACGCCTACCTGAGCATATGCCCAGTGTACAAATGACGAGCAGTCAAATAAACCGTGGTTAATATCAGACTGGCTGCGTCCTCCGCCAAATACGTAAGCAGAGTTTCCAATCCAGCGGTTTCCTACTGTTACAACATTGCTAGCTTTTGGAGCCGGAGCGCTTGTAGGTGCCACATCATTGCTGCTTGCTTTTGGTGCTTCTGCCTTAGCAGAAGATGAATCGGCTTTTTCAGCTGGCGCAGCCGCTGCTTTTTGAGCTTGCTCAGCTGCTTTCTTAGCTGCCTCTTCAGCCGCTTGTTCAGCTGCTTTTCTTGCTGCTTCTTCTGCAGCTTTTTGATCTTTAATATTTTGTTCAAGCGTAGACTGTTCATTTGCAAGAGAGCTGTCTTTTGCTTGTAGAGAAGCTTTTAGTTCTTCATTTTTTGCTTCTTTATCTTTTAGTTCTTTTGCCAGTGCATCTTTTTGTTTCTTTTGAGCTGCTAGCTGGACAGTCATTTCATCCAGTTCTGCCTTCATGTCTTCTAAGCTAGCAAGCTTAGATTTAACATCAGCTTGTTTTGTTTTTAATTCGTCTTGCATATTTTTAGTTTCTTTTAAAATACCACGGTCTGCATCTACAATAGTTGAAACAGCTAACGCGCGGTCTACAAAATCACTGAAGCTTGAAGAACCAAGTAAAACTTGTAAATACTCTACGTTACCGCCGCTTTCTTGCAGAGAACGTGCACGATCTTTTAAAATATCGTTTCGTTTTTCAAGTTTTTCTTGAAGCAGCTTAATTTCTTTTTGAAGCTGCTCTACTTGTTTAGACGTTTCTTTAATATCGGCTTCTGTTTTTTGGGCTTTTTTATTGTTTTCTTCTTCTGCTAACGTTAAGCGCTCAAGTTGTGCTTTCATTTGATCTTGTTCTGCTTGAAGGCGCGTTAATTCATCAGAAGCTGCTTTGATGTTAGATTGCACATCTTGACGCTGATTTTGAATTTGAGATTTTTGTGATTCCATATCCTGAATAGTAGAGGCATATGCTGGAGTCGATAAAACTCCTCCTAGGCCTAATAAAACCGTTGTGTTAAGTAAAAGCATTTTCTTTTTCAATATGAATTCCTCCGCTTTCTCGCTCTGTTAAACTAGTAATTTCTAATTATGTATCGATATGTATAAAATTCTGACAATTTATGTAAAGTTCACTGTATTTGTCGATAAATAGCTAAATATGCTAATGAAAATCTACGAAAATTATACCACGATAAACGTTCAAAAAAAGAATAACAATATTACAATTGTATTTCAGTCATGTAACATTTAACGCTTGTGTATACATTCATCCTTCACCTGCAAAAATATACCTTTATATCCCTGTTAAAATAAATAATCTACCGGGCTTTACACAGCCCTGTTTTTAACATGATAAAATAGGCGATCAAGATTTTTTAAGCTGGTGGGATATAAGTTATTGCTAAAGAGAACGTAACAATTTTTTAACATCCACGTCTGTTTTTTACCTTTTTCTGCTATTTTTACAATATTTGAAAATGATTTTCTGAAATAGTAAAAAATCTATGTTTATCTATCGTTTGCACGTGTTTAAAAAAAGGGTGATAGGCAATTATCAAACAATATTCGACAACGATTGGATGAAGTCATACAAAAGACCTTCTCACTGTGAGGCGAGAAGGTCTTTTGTTAATCACGCTGCTGATAATAATGTTCTAAAGCTACAATTGCACTTCCCATTCTTTCTTGATCAGGAATAACAATACGATCTACTCCTTCTTCTTTTAAAGCAGCAGCGGTTACTTTCCCTACGGATACAGCTACTACAGAGCTTTTAAAGAGTTCTCGAATGTGATCAGCTTGTCCGTGTTCTCTTGCAAATGAAAATAAAAAGCGGGCTTGCGGAGCGCTTGTGAAATTAACAGCATCAATTTTTCCGCTTATTAATTCGTTTATAAGCTGTTCCATCACTTCTGCTTGTGGAGGAATATGCTGATACGGTAAAATCTCTTTAAATTGGGCTTTTTGATTCGAAAGAAAGTCAATCAATTTTGGTGCAGGATCTCCGTGAAGCTGAAGCGCTACATGTTTTCCTTCAAAAGAAAACGAATGAAGCGCCCTGACTAGGCCTGCGGTACTTCCATCATCATCTCGAACGGTTGGAGTAACACCGAACTTTTTTAACATATTTACGGTTTTATACCCGCGTGCAGCAATATTAGCTGCTTGTAAAGACGAAAGAAATTCATCCGCCAGTCCTAGCTTATCTGCTGTTTTATACAAAATTTCCGTCCCCACGCCTGTCGTAAAAATAAACCAATCATAATTTCCTTTTACTAGTTCTTTAATATCTGCTTCTAAGTGTGTGTCATCTAAAAAGATTGTTCCTTGTGCAGGTCGTACAAGCGGGGTCCCGCCAAGGTTTTCAACGATTTTGCTGATTTCTTCTACTTTACGCTGACCTACGAGTGCGACTGTTTTTCCTTCTAATCGTTTCAATGGTCTACCTCCATTTTTCTATGTATGCTACTTTAATGATCCTTGATAACCGAGTTTTTCAGAAATTAAGCTCGCCGCTTCTGTTACTTTTTGAATAATGAACGGCAGTCTGTCTCCTTGAAATCTCGCTTCAATTCCCGCTACGCTAATGCCTGCAACCACTTCATTTTGATGATTTACAATCGGCGCGCTCACGGATGTTGTAAAGTTTTCTAATTCAGAGGTGCTAATGGTATATCCTTTTTCTTTTGCTTCTTTTAATACATTTCTTAGCTTCTTTTGATCTGTAATGGTTCCAATACCTATTGGAGCTAGCTCCGTTTGAGTAATATATTCCTCTTGTTCTTTTTCGGGTAAATGCGCCAAGATAATGCGTGAACAAGCTCCTGCATAAAGAGGTGAACGCCTTCCAATTGATGTATAGAGACGCACTGGATGAAGCGTATCTACTTTTTCAATATACATAGCTTCATTCCCATCTCGTACAATTAAATTAACCGCTTCTTCTACTTCGTCTCGGAGCGTTTCCATTACAGGCTTTGCGATATTTCTAATATCTAAGCGATTAGCCACTAGCTGACCAAATTGCAAGAATAAAAGTCCTAGCGAATAGTATCCTTGCGCATCTTTTGTTAAAAATCCCATCTCTTCAAGCGAACCAGCCATCCGGTGCAAAGAAGTTTTCGGAACGCCTGAATATTCCATCATTTCTGCGAAGGTCAGCTTAGGATGCTTGATAAAAAGCGTGAGAATCTGCATGGATTTAACCACTGTTTTATTGTTAGCTTGCATAAAACCTTCTCCCTTATTTGTGCGAATACATGTATTTGATAGACGCATAGCTTACTAGCTAATCATATGTTCTTTTTATTATACATGAAGAAAAAAAGGAAAGCACTCCCTTATAAGAGCACTTTCCTTTCTTACACCGTTTCTAGTTCTTTAATTGAAATAGGGTTACTTTCTAGAAATTTGGTTGTAAAATCCCCTTCTTTAAAAGAAGGATGGTTCAGTAATTCTAAATGAAAAGGAATGGTTGTATGAATACCTATAATGATAAATTCTTCGAGCGCGCGTTTCATTCGCTGAATCGCTTCATTTCGATCTTTCCCCGTTACAATTAATTTCGCCACCATTGAATCATAAAATGGAGAAATTTCATAGCCTGGGTAAACGGCGCTGTCTACACGAACCCCGTAGCCGCCAGGAGGTAAATACATCTCGACTTTTCCAGGAGAAGGCATAAAATTTTTAGCTGGATTTTCTGCATTGATCCGGCATTCAATTGCCCATCCCTTCAACTGAACGTCCTGCTGAGCAAATGATAGCGGATAGCCTGCTGCTACTGAAATTTGTTCTTTAATTAAGTCAATGTTTGTTACAAGTTCTGTAACAGGGTGTTCAACTTGAATTCGTGTATTCATTTCCATAAAGTAGAAATGCCCGTGCTTATCTAACAGAAACTCAACTGTTCCGACACCTGTATAATCAACTGCTTTAGCTGCCGAGACCGCCGCTTTGCCCATTTTAGCACGAAGGTTTTCATCTACCGCAGGAGACGGAGCTTCTTCTACCAATTTTTGATGACGGCGTTGAATCGAACAATCTCGTTCACCTAAATGAACCACATTCCCTTCTTCATCAGCAATGATTTGAATTTCGATGTGTTTTGGCTCTTCTAGGTACTTTTCAAGATATACACCGCCGTTTCCAAAGGCTGTTTCTGCTTCATGCTGAGCTTGACGAATTGCTTTTTCTAGCTCTTCTTCGCCATGAGCCAGTCGCATTCCTTTTCCGCCACCGCCCGCTGTGGCTTTTACGATGATGGGATAACCTATTTCTCGTGCTACTGGAATAGCTGAGCTGCTATCTTTAATCAGCCCTTCTGTTCCAGGTACAATAGGCACGCCGGCTTGTTTCATTGTATCTCGTGCGACAGCTTTTGCTCCCATTTTACGGATGGCTTCCGCTTTTGGACCAATAAAGGTAATATCATAGGATTCACACATCTCAGCAAAATCAGCATTTTCAGCTAAAAATCCATAGCCGGGATGAATAGCATCTGCCTTGGTTACTTGCGCTACGGTAAGCAGATTACGAATGTTTAAGTAGCTTTCTTTAGAAGACGTTTTGCCAATACAAAATGACTCATCTGCTAGCTTCACGTGAAGTGCATCTTTGTCTGCTTCTGAATACACGGCCACGGTTGCAATCCCCATCTCTTTACAAGCTCGAATGATACGAACTGCAATCTCGCCGCGGTTTGCGATTAAGACCTTTTTGAACATAATGACTCCTCCTGACAGTATGTATACTTTAGTATGACTTTACGGTAAATAAAGGCTGCCCAAACTCAACAACATCTCCGTCTTTCACAAGAATTTCAAGCACTTCTCCTTCTATTCCCGCATCGACTTCGTTAAACAGCTTCATCGCTTCAATCACACATACAACATCTTTACGTTCAACTGTTTGTCCTACTTGAACAAAGGGATCGGCGTCTGCTTCTGGCTTGGCGTAAAACGTTCCGACCATTGGTGATAAGATTTGTTTTTCATTATTGTCTGCTGCGTTTACAGACATAGAATCTTGAGGCGCTTGTTCAGTGGCATCCGCTTTTGCTTGTACTTCTTCAGTTTTCACTTCTGTAACAGCTTGGTCCTCTAAAGGAATTCTCGCTTTATCGATGACAACTTTTGTTCCTTCATGTTCAATATGGAGCTTTTGAATACCAGATTCATTCATTAATGAAACAACTTCTTGCAATTCACGTACGTTTATCATTTCTTGTCACTCCCGTTTTGTGTTATTTAGTTGATGCAAGGTTAATAGCAATCTTCAATTCTTGAAGCATCTGTTCTTTTTCTAAATAGATTTTTTCCGCTTCATGAAGCGAAATGTGAGAAAAGCAAATGGATTCTCCAGGCTTTACTTGAGCTAAAAGCGGTAAATCCGCTGTGATGACTTGAGCAATTTTAGGGTATCCCCCCGTGGTTTGACGGTCTGCTAACAGGATGATGGGATTTCCATCCGGCGGGACTTGAACAGAACCTTGTGAAACGGCTTCAGACAACAACTCTTTTTTTTCTTGAAGCTGAAGAGAAGGTCCGTCCATTCGATAGCCCATTCGGTCTGATTGATTCGATACTTTAAAAGGCTCTTTCGTAAAATGACTTTTGCTTTCAGGTGTAAATAAATCGTATTGACTGCCATTAATAACACGGACACCTGGTTTCTTTGTAAAATGAACAAGTTCCTTATAATTTACGGACCATGAAGAAGTATATACTCCGTTTATCAGTTCATTGGAAAGAAAAGCAGGCTTTGAAGCAGCAGGAACAGATAGAGGTAAAACATCGTCTGCTTGTAATGCTCTTCCTTTGTAGCCCCCGATTTCACCTCTTAAATACGTACTTTTACTATTTAACACTTCATCAATAGCAAACCCTCCTGCTACAGATAGATAGGAACGACACCCCGTTTTGCAAGGACCAAATGATAAAGTGCTTCCTTTTGGAATAAATAAAGGTTTCCACATCGGGACTGGCTTTCCGTTGACCGAAGGAGCTAAATCTCCTCCGGTAATTGCTACTAAACAATCACTTTCTATTTCAAGGGTAGGCCCCATTAGCGTAACTTCAAGTCCTGCTTCTTTTTCATCGTTACCAACTAGTAAATTAGCAATTCGAAGGGAATAAGAATCCATTGCACCGCTTACAATCACACCGTGCTGCTGAAACCCTCTTCTTCCTAAATCTTGAATGCTCGTTAATAACCCGGCTTTACTGACTCGCATACTCATTTCCCCTCCTCCTTTGCTTTCATTTCTTGATACTCTTCTTTAGAGATAGGCTCGAATTTTACAATATTGCCAGCCTGCAGCAAACTTGGAGGATTTTGTTCCGGTAAAAACAGTTTAATAGGCGTTTGACCAATTAACTGCCATCCTCCGGGAGTGGAAATAGGGTACACTCCTGTTTGCATTCCCGCAATACCAACCGAGCCAGCAGGAATAGAGGTGCGAGGGGATGGCCGGCGAGGCGTAGCAATTCTTTCAGATAATCCTCCTAGAAATGGAAATCCAGGAGCAAACCCAATCATGTACGCTAAGTATTCACCTTCAGAATGAATACTAATTACCTCTTCAGTTGTTAAGTTATGGTGACGAGCGACATATTCAAGGTCAGGTCCATACTCGCCTCCGTAGCAAACTGGAATGGAAACCGTGCGATGAGCTAACTCTTTTTCTGTCTGTTCGTTTTCTAGTTTACTTTGAACAATAGAAGACACTACTTCAAAAGGAGAAACAAATTCCTTCTTCTGCTTTTTTCCCAAGGCTGCTACAACTTCAAGAGGGTTATAGAAAATTGTAAGATTTGTAAATGCCGGCACGCATTCAACAAACCCAGGGAAAGGGTTTAATTCTATCGAATCTTTACACATTTTAATTTGTTTATGAATGTCGTACTGAATGCTATCTCCAAACGTTATTACAAGCGCTGAATCACCAAGCGGAGAAATAACAGCCGATGCTTTTGTTACAGTTTGATTCATATCTACACCTCTTTCTTTTATAAAACACCTAGTTTTTCATCTCGAATATCTGTAATAAACATATGACCCGGAGCATGTGTAATCATAATAGAAGGTTTTGTTTCCATTGCTACTGCTTGAGGGGTTACACCACAAGCCCAAAATACGGGCACTTCCCCTTCCTTCATTAAAACAGCATCGCCAAAATCCGGAGAGTGAAGGTCTTCAATGCCTATCGCAGCGGGATCTCCAATGTGAACAGGCCCACCGTGTACAGCTGGAAAACGTGAAGTTACTTGGGCTGCCCGCACCACGTCTTGCTGAGGAATTGGACGCATACTAACTACCGTCGAGCCGTGGAATATTCCCGCTTCAGCGCATGAAATATTTGTTTTATACATAGGAACATTACAATTTTCTTCAATGTGACGAACAGGTATGTCGTTGTTTAAAAGCGCGTGTTCAAATGTAAAGCTGCAGCCGATAAGGAAGGCTACCATATCTTCTGTCCAATAGTCTGTGATATCGGTTACTTCTTTTACTAGTTCCCCATTTTCATAAATTCGATACTTTGGAATGTCTGTACGAATATCTCCGGATGGAGCCGCAAACTTTGGCACTGGAGATCCAGCATCCATCTGTTACATCTAAAAGAGGACAAGATTTAGGGTTACGCTGACAGAACAGTAGAAAGTCAAAAGCTTGTTGCTTTGGTAAAATAGCTAAATTAGCTTGAGCATAGCCGTTTGCCATGCCTGCTGTTGGTTGAATAAGCTGATTGTTACGGATTTGCTGACGAAGTTCAGCTGGAGTTAGTTGTGAAAGGTTTGTCATATTTCTATCTCCCATCATTGCCCGCACGCAACTTACGTGCGGGCACCTTGTTTTATTTAAATAATTGAGGAAGTTGATCCATTAACGTATAGCCGCCCATTAAAGCCATTACAATAACGACAAGTACACCAGAAATAGTGAGCCATAAAGG
>Ga0209574_10000145_pt1 | contig 19431 bp, 15 predicted proteins | sample AgamicMgMarz_FD_187168 | JGI IMG/M metagenome (GOLD analysis project Ga0209574, IMG submission 187168) | Agave microbial communities from Guanajuato, Mexico - Mg.Ma.rz (SPAdes) (version 2) | ecosystem: Host-associated > Plants > Phyllosphere > Phylloplane/Leaf | place: Guanajuato, Mexico... | reverse complement strand
TAGGAGAATTAACAGGAGATACTGAAACAGTAGCAAAACAAGTAGGCCAATTAGTAAAAAAAATATTTAGTCAATGACTATGTCAACATTTATATATGGTTTTGATTAAACTTTTTTAGAATTGTGGAAGTTGAGACACCTTTCCTTCTCTTGTTCTAAAAAGAGACAAGTCACCCCCAGCCTATAAAAAAGCGCATGTTCCAAGGCCATTTACATCTTACCTACTGCAGTATTAAGTGCCCAAAATGGTGATGTACGATTGTGTTTGACACACCTTTGTTAACCACGCTGTAAATTGGTCGATCATGTTAATTAACTCACGAATGTACTTGTTTTTGTGACGATCAAACTGTTTGTACGTTTCCTCCACTTTGCTAAAATCAATCCATTTCTTTAGTTTAATCATAGGAGGATTGCTACTCAAAAAATGCGCTAGTTCTTGTAGCTGATTACTGATGCGCAGCCATGTTTCTGCTTTGATTTCTGTCACTTCGGTAGGTTGATACTGTGGCACATACTTGCAAATCGTGGTGTAGAAATAAGAAAAAGCTTCATCGGCAAAATAGACCGATTCTTTATTCCAATACTTTGCATTGTACTCACCAGGCTTTACTTCTACATAATAAGCATTTTCGACTTTGTCCAGATCTGTTATCATTTCAAAAGGAGATTCCATAGCGACACCTCTTTCTTTCAGATAACGTTAGTATGCCCTTTTCAACAAAAATCTCACACGCTCTTTTAAACAAGACATGTTAGGTTTTTATTTTGTATTTTAAAAGCGTTTTACGCTCAATAAAATCAGTAATTTCTAATGGTTCTAATTTACGTGTGTGTCCATTAAATCTTGTCAAAATGTGAAACTTAATTTGTTTCGTGAAGAAGAATTAGTTAATGCAACAATAAAAAGGTGTCCTTCAGTAAGTTAGGACACCTTTTTTATATTCTGAAAACATTCATTACGTTAATTAAATAATAAAATATTTCGTAAACATCATTATTTTACTGTCTACACTTACTAACGATAAATAAGCAATTTTCCCACCAAATATTACACTTCTAAATCACAGAATATGAATTATTATTTAACAGTTCCTTCTTTTACTGCGACTTTCGTGTTTCTAAAGAAGTATACTTTTATGGACATTGTACTTGGTTCGTTAGATAGACATAATGTAAAAGGTCAGTAATTAATCCTTTAGTTCTTCGTAAAGACTTCACGCATAAATTCATTCATAACATGCAGACATCCATAATCAACATTATATAGAAGGATTAATCATGTTTTCGGGTCTTACGATGTTATCAAACTGTTCTTCTGTTAACAAGTTCAGCTTGAGTGCTGATTCTTTTAATGTTAATTCTTCTTGATGGGCATATTTTGCTATTTTAGCTGCATTCTCATAACCAATATGAGGATTTAGAGCTGTTACAAGCATGAGAGAGTTTTCTACATTTTGTTGAATCTTTTCGATGTTTGGTTCAATTCCTACAGCACATTTATCATGGAACGCTTGCATTGAATCGGCAAGAAGTCTTACTGATTGAAGAAAGTTGTAAATAATGACAGGCTTAAATACGTTAAGTTCAAAGTTTCCTTGACTCGCTGCGAAACCAATCGTTGCATCATTTCCCATTACTTGTGCTGCTACCATCGTCATCGCTTCACTTTGGGTAGGATTCACTTTACCTGGCATAATAGAGCTTCCAGGTTCATTTGCTGGAATAGTAATTTCTCCAATCCCACAACGAGGACCACTGGATAACCATCGAACGTCATTGGCAATTTTCATTAAATCTGCTGCAAGGGCCTTTAAAGCTCCATGTGTATAAACCATCTCATCGTGGCTCGTTAATGCATGGAATTTATTTAATGAACTTTTAAACAGTTGTCCTGTAAAATTCGTTATTTCTTCTGACACAACCTCTCCAAATTGAGGATGAGCGTTAATCCCAGTTCCTACAGCAGTACCCCCGATTGCTAAATCGCGCATCTTTTCTGTTGCTTCTATAATCATTTCTTTTGAGCGATCAAGCATATGAACCCAACCACTCATTTCTTGACCAAGGGTTAGTGGTGTTGCATCTTGAAGATGAGTGCGCCCAATTTTTATAATGTCTTGGTATTGCTTGGCTTTTTTCTCTAATGTGTTTCTAAGTTGATTAAGTGGGGGAAGCAATTGTTCATAAACAGCTAAAACACTCGCTACATGCATAGCCGTAGGAAATGTATCATTCGAGCTTTGACTACGATTAACATCGTCGTTTGGATGAATTGTAGCTTTTGCTCCCATCTCTTTCAATAAGGCTGTGGCCAAATTCGCTATAACTTCATTCATATTCATGTTACTTTGCGTTCCACTTCCTGTTTGCCACACAACAAGTGGAAAATTATCGCTGTATGCACCTTTAATTAACTCGTCACAAATCATTACAATCGCTTCAGCTTTTTCACTTTCTAAATTTCCAAGGCGATGATTTGCCTTGGCTGCACTACGTTTGAGTATGGCAAAGGCCTTTATCATACGTTCTGGTATCTTTTCAGTGCCTATCTTAAAGTTTTCTTTACTACGTTGGGTCTGCGCTCCCCAAAACTTATCTGCAGGAACCTTAATTTCACCCAGAGTATCTTTTTCTAATCTATATTCCATCTTAACTTCTCCTTTTAGACACATTAAATTTTGTTCGATTTTTATAAAAACAAAAAAATAGTTTAAATTTTTTACTGACAAAGTAATACTAGCATTGATGTTTTATAATGTATAATGCATAATAAGTATATTTTTAATGTTTACATGTAATGATTATACTGAAGGAGATGAAATTTTAATGGAATGGGAACAACTTGAGTATTTTCAAACTCTTGCGCGCGTTCAACACGTAACGAAAGCTGCTGAAATTTTATCGATTAGTCAACCTGCTCTTTCACGATCTATTGTGCGACTAGAAGGCCATTTGGGAGTCCCTCTTTTCGATAGACAAAAGCGCTCTATTAAGTTAAATAAATACGGAGAAATTTTTCTCAAGAAAGTGGATTCTATTATGAAAGACTATGAAGAAGGAAAGGAAGAGATTAATTCACTTTTAAAACCAGACCAAGGTGAAATTTCACTTGGATTCTTACATACTTTAGGAGTCACAATAGTTCCTAGTTTAATTGCAGGGTTCAAGAAACAATACCCTAACGTTCATTTTCAGTTACACCAAAACCATTCTAACTGGCTGCAGGAGAAGCTGACATCTGGTGAATTAGATCTGTGTTTACTGGCCTCTTTTCCTGTAGAATCTCCTGTGAAATGGATTGCTTTATGGGATGAAGAGCTGTTTTTGTTTGTGCCTAAGGGACATAGGTTATCTACACGAGAACATGTTACGGTAGAGGAGATTGCTGAGGAGTCCTTTATTTTAATGAGAGAAGGATATGCTCTTCGGGTAACAATCGACGATATTTTTGAACAGGCAAATATCAATCCTACTATTGTATTTGAAGGTGAAGAAGCTGCTACTATTGCAGGGTTCGTCGCAGCTGGTTTAGGAGTATCTATACTCCCTGATCTTAAAGGGTTGGATCAAACTAACCTCGCAAAAATACGCATTTGTTCATCGAGTTTTCAACGTACGATTGGGGTTTCGTGGGTTGAAGGAAAATATCTATCTCCTGTTGTTGAAAACTTCAAACAGTATATTATCCAACATTTTCATCAAATCAGGTCTATAGAAGAATAAGGATTCTGGTGCGGAAATTTCAATGCACTTACAAGTAAGCTCTCAATCTTGGACACACTGATACTATTATTTTAAAAAAGGTGTGTGATCAGTATGGGAGAGAAAAACTTGTTCAAATAGAAACATTATCGGCGTGATGTTATTTTAGTAACAGTAAGGTAGTACCTACAGTACAACCTGAGTTTTCGTGATTTAGTGGAAATGCTGGAAGAGCAATGGTTATCAATCGCTCACACTACCATTATGCGCTTGGTTCATCAATATGGACCTCAATTAGAGAAAAGAGTACGGCATCATCTTAAATCAACCAATAACTCATGAAGAGTCGATGAAACCTACATCAAAATAAAAGGGCAAATAAACATTATGGTAAATAGAAATAACGAGAAATCAAAAAGACCACCCATAAAGATGGATAGGCTTTTTGAAATTTTTATTTATATTGATAAGAAATTTTCAAGTCATATGAAGTTTGTCATTTTGAGTTCAAAAAACTTAGTTAAAGGGATTTAGCCTAATTTCTTAACCATTCCTGTACGTGAAGATGTTTCAAGTGTATCAAGAAGCTTGTGACGAGCACTAACATGAGCGAAATCAAGGGTAAACAAGGAGGTCTTCAAAAGATAGTCCTGTTCTTTACTCCAATAAGCTAACAAACTTTGTTACTGATGTCTCCTGTAGATTAAAGTTAACAAATAATAATCCCACAAGAAGTATGATGTGAGCAATCAGTATCTTAGTCTTTGTTTTACAACCATTTTACCTATAACTAAAATAGGTTAGAATAAATGTATGAGGTGTTAAGAGAAAAGAGGGAAAGGGAATGAAACCAACAATATATGATGTAGCAAAGGAAGCTGGAGTATCCATTTCAACCGTTTCTAAAGTATTAAATAATACGGGGAGTATTGCAGAGAAAACCAGAAAAAAGGTTAGAGATACCATGCATGAGTTAAACTATCAACCTAGTGTCGTAGCATCTGTCAAAAAGCGTATTCAAACTATTGGGCTTCTGATACCTAATATTGCGAACCCTTTTATGGCAGAAATAGCAAGGGGTATTGAAAACCATGTTAAGAAATTTGGTTTTAGTTTGATGATTTGTAGTACGGACAATGATTTAAAAAATGAAATCGAGTATATTTCTATATTAAAGCAAAAATACATAGATGGTATTATAATTGCTACAGGATTAAAAGAGGATAAGGCTATTAAGGAGCTGCTTAAGGCCGAGATTCCGGTTGCGTTACTTTCTAGAGACGTATCTTCTCTTGCTGTGGATGCAGTATTAGTAGATGATTTTTTAGGAGGGTATGAGGCTACAGAATACCTGATAAGCTTAGGGCATAAAAGAATCGCAATGATTACTGAAGACATTAAGTTTCCGACGATAAGAGCAAGATTTGAGGGATATAAACAAGCCCTTGAGAAAGCAGGATTGTCATATGATGAAAGTTTAGTGTCTCTCAATAATACTTCACTTGATGAGGGGAGACAGTCTACACGTGAACTTCTACATTTGCCTGTTCCCCCGACAGCTATCTTTGCCTCAACCGAATTTCTTGCGATTGGGGCAATACAAGGTGCGCGTGAACTTAAAATAAAAGTTCCGCATGATCTATCGATTATTGGATTTGACGACACGGTTCTTTCGACAATTTGTGATCCTCCTTTAACTACGATAGCTCAGCCTATTCGTGAAATGAGTAAGAAGGTTGTTGAACTATTGATAGAGGAGATTGAAGATTCAAAGGAGACGAAGCAACGAATTGTTTTATCTCCAAAATTAGTGGTTCGTGCATCTACTTCTCACAATAAAACGAATACATGAATGTAAATAAAATAATTAAACCTTATAGTAACTAATACCCTTATTAAAGTTTAAAGTTAGATATTTTGGTGTATAATCAATTTTCGGAAGTAAAAAAGGTTACATAGCTTCAAAGGAAGCTATGTAGCCTTTTTTTGCTATCTTCTTTTAAAAGAAGAAAAACAATAATTCTTAACTCGTAAGAACATTCATATATCTTATACGATATTTATAGTAGCTCTATCTGATTCTAGATATTTTTATGTTTTGTTGTCTCAGCTAGAGATATACTAAACTACACACTACAGGTCTTTACTCTTCTCTATGATCTTCATTTGACATAGGTAGAATATTGCTGTTTATTCTATATAATAAAATCCACTTTGCAAAAAGATATAGCTATTTATAGGCAATCCATTTAGCGCTTTCCTATTAACTTTATTAATTTATCGTGGTAACTACTTATTGCTTTTAAGGAAATTTTATAAGGAAAGAACTTTCCTTAATTTAAAAAATGTATGAATTTAGTTTGCTAATAATTATAAAAAATACAGAGCGGTTTTACTGTTTCTAATACCTTTAGGAAGAATTTTTGGTCTAAAATTGCGTTATAAGGCATAATTTTATGTCGTTGTTTAAATTTTTAAAAAATTATTGACAATAAAAAAACTAGGGGATAAACTAACAATTAAGGAAAGAGCTTTCCTTAATTGTTAGCTTACAAAGCATAAAAAGGTTGGTTGAACCCAAAATATGAAAGCGCTACAAAAAAGAAATAACAGGAATATGGTAACTTTATTTAATCTTAAGGGGGAAGAAAAATGAAAGAAGTTAGAATTGGTCTGGTTGGTGCAGGACGTATGGGAAGTTTTCATGGAAGAACAGTGGCTCGTAAAATCTATGGGGCAAAGCTTAACGCGATTGCTGATCCAGTTTCAGGAGCTGCTGAAAGACTTGCGAAAGAACTCGGAGTGTCAAAGGCATATACAGATCCAAAGGAAATGTTCCAAGATCCACATATTGACGCAGTAGTTATTGCAGCTCCTGCCCGTTCACATGCAGATCTTGTTGTTGCTGCTGCTCATGCGGGGAAAGCAGTGTTCTGTGAAAAGCCAATGGCTATTACCCTAGAAGAAGCAGATAAAGCCATATTGGCAGCTCAGAACGCAAACGTTCCCTTACAAGTTGGATTTAACCGTCGTTTTGCTTCAGATTTTAGAGCTGCTCATAACGATATTGCGGAAGGTAGAATCGGAACTCCACAGTTATTGAGATCTTTGACGCGTGATCCTGGATTAGGGGATCCAACCCCAATTCCAGAATGGACTATTTTTTTAGAAACGCTAATCCATGATTTTGATACATTACTCTATTTAAATCCAGGTGCAGAACCAGTTGAAGTTTACGCAGTAGCTGATGCACTTGTACGTCCAGATTTTAAAGATAAAGGTCTCCTTGACACTGCGGTTGTTAACATCCGTTTTGATAACGGAGCAATTGCGACAGCTGAAGCAAATTTCCAAGCAGTTTATGGATATGATGTTCGCGGTGAAGTATTTGGTTCAGCTGGAATGGTGACAGCTGGGGGTGTTCAACAAACAAATATGATTCGCTACACGGCAGAAGGAATAAGTAGGGATACATATCGAAGAGACACTGAATTATTACATGATGCTTACATCGCAGAACTCACTTCTTTTGTAGAATGTGTGCGTAATCAGAGTACTCCATATGTAACAGGTAACGATGCTCGCAGAGCTCTGTCAATTGCACTTGCTTGTATTGAATCTGTTAAGACAAATGCACCCGTGAAAATTAAGGAAAGTGTACAGTTGATTTAATTAAACTATCTCAATTACAAAATTATTATTTTATCTAACCTAAAAAGAAAGCGGTATCATTAGGGGTTAATTCTTCTTTTTAGGCTTAGATTCCTGAAATGCAGCACTTCTAAAACAAATTAAATGTGTAAAAGGAGAATGGAAATGAAATTTTCAATTTGCAGTTGGACTTTTGGAGATATACCTTTAGAGAAGACAATGGAATTTGTTGCAAAAACCGGGTATGATGCAATAGAAATTAGAGCTGCAGTAAATGACTATAACTGGCGCGATGTTAAACAATTAGCGAAAAATTTAGATCTAGAAATAAGCGGCTTGACAGGCGATACTGGTTGGCCAAACGAAGAACAAGATTTAGCTAATCGAAGCGAAGATAATCGAAAAAAAGCAGTCGCATACTTTGAAAGGCAAATTGAAGCTGTTAAAGAGGTAGGGGCAGAATATTTAGTTGTTTGTCCTTCAGCGGTTGGAAAAACAGCTCCAATGGGTGACGGGGGAGAGGACTGGAAATGGGCGATTGACTCTGTACAGAGACTAACGAAAAAAGCAGAGGAATTAAATATTACTCTTGTAATAGAACCTTTGAACAGATATGAGAGTTGCATTGTTAACACAGGAGCTGATGCTACAAAGTTTGTTAAAGAAGTTAATCATCCTAAAGTGAAAATGTTGCTAGATTCCTATCATATGAATATTGAAGAGCGTGATCTTGAATTTCCCTTTTTTGATGCACAGGACAACCTGCATATTCTTCATGTAGCTGATAGTAATCGAAGAGGTATGGGGCGTGGACATATCGACTTTAAACCATTTATCTCTGGAATACAGAAGATAAACTTCGATGGATATGTTGTAGTAGAAGCAACAGCCCCTGGGCCAAACCCTTTTCAAGCGAATAAGGGAGAAAATATGAATATGATTTATACGTTTGCGGAAGAAAGTTTATCGTTTTTACAAAATAACTTTAAGCCTGTGAAACAACTCTAAATAGTATTTCTTTGCTAAAAAAGATTCAACTAAAGGGGCGGATGGGTGGACCATGAATAAACAAAAAGTGTATAGGTGGGTAATTTATTGTTTTGGTGCTTTAGGTGGGCTTTTATTTGGTTATGATACAGGGGTTATTTCAGGAGCTCTTCTGTTTATAAAAAAAGACATGGGGCTAACACCTTTTCTTGAAGGGTTAGTTGTAAGTGGAGTTTTAATTGGTGCCCTTATCGGCGCAGCATTTAGTGGGCCTGTAGCCGATAAATATGGAAGAAAGAAAACCATTATTATGTTAGGTGCACTATTTACAATTGGCGCAATTGGCACAGCTATTTCTTCTAATGTACATACTTTAATTGCGTTTCGTATTGAACTGGGCATAGCAGTTGGAGGAGCTTCAGGTATTGTCCCTCTCTATTTAGCTGAAATGGCTCCAGCAAATATTCGTGGTAAGGTCTCTTCATTAAACACGATTATGAATGCTCTTGGTATTTTTATGGCCTATCTTGTAAATTACATGTTTGCAGCTTCGGAAAATTGGCATTGGATGCTCGGATTAGCTGTGATTCCTTCTGTTTTACTAATGTTAGGGATGTTCTTTATGCCTGAAAGTCCAAGGTGGCTTTGGCAGAATGTAAGTGAAAATGAAGCACGCAGAGTATTATCTCTGACAAGGTATTCACATCAAGTAGAAGAAGAAATAAGAAGTATAATGCAGATAAAGACTGAAAAAAAGGTCAATTTAAAACTACTTTTTGCACCTGGCTTACGTTCTATTTTATTTATTGGAATCGGTATTGCTGTATTTCAACAGATCATTGGAACCAATACAATTATTTACTATACACCAACGATTCTAAGTACAGCTGGATTTGGTTCCACAGCAGCGATTGCTGGAACAATAGGTATTGGAGTTTTTAACATTTTGTTTACGATTCTTGGAATGCTCCTTATTGATAAAATTGGCCGCAAGAAGCTATTGTTAATTGGAAACATCGGTATGACAATTGCGCTTGGTACACTGGGAGTTGGTATGACATGGGTTGAAGTGCCGGTGTGGCTATTACTAACCTGCCTTTCTTTGTTTATTGTTGCGTATTCAGCAAGTTGGGGTATGGTCGTATGGGTCATTCTTGGTGAAATCTTCCCTATGAATGTGCGTGGTGTAGCAATGGGGGTAGCAAGTACAGCTTTATGGCTTTCAAACATCGTCATCTCGATGTCATTCCCAGTCCTTGTAGAGGCTGTTGGGGTAGGAGTCCTATTCTTAACATATGCAGTTATTGGCGTCTTCGCTTTCCTTTTTGTCATGAAATATGTTCCCGAGACAAAAGGTCGAACGCTAGAAGAAATTGAATTAGAGATAGCATTTAAAAATAAACAAGCTGTTAGCTAATACAGGTTGATTACCTACCAGAAATAGATTCAAAAATTAATAAGAGAATTTAAATTCTGAGTAAAAATAAGTCACGCTTTTTTATAAGATGTGACTTATTTTTGTATTTATATAATGTCTCTTAAAAGAAGTAGACAAAAGAAGCCATACTGAAGGCCTTTAACAAGAGTTCTTTTGCTGGTGTATGAAACTTTTTATACACCCTTGATTTTTCAACCTTTCTGAGATAACCAAGCTCAAAGCCCCTGGGGAAAAGTAGTTATTTTAATCACTCTAAATTAAGGATAAATGGCTTCCAGGTCTTTAAAGAGAAAACTTTTTCCTATGTAAATTTTATGAATTTATTTAAGTAGTTCCATCTTCTAAAAGCTTAACAGGCAGATATGTTTCAAGTTCTATATTGGTGAATTCGCCCTCAATCTGTTTAGATAAAATGTCAATTGCTACCTTTGCAATAGAATCAATAGGTTGTTGTATGGTCGTTAATTCGGGTAATATAGCTTTTACTGTTTCTGTTCCATCGTAACCAATCACTTTCAATTGATCAGGTATATCTTTTCCTCTTTTTCTAGATTCTGTTATAACAGCAGCCGCAATTAAATCATCACTTGCAAAAATACCGTCTACTTCTGGATGTTCATCAAAAAGCTTAGCGATTACCTCCTCTCGGCTCTTTTGAGGAGAGACTTCATATGTAATTGGTAATTTTCCGTATTCCTTCATAACATCCTCATACGCTTTTCTTCTGAAGTTTGCTGGTGTTTCCAGATCAAGTGGGCCATTAATATGAATAATATTTTCACACTGTTTATTTATTAACAATTCTGTAGCTTTTTTCCCTCCATCATAATTATCAGATCCTACAACAGGAATCTTTTCAGACAAATAATGATCAATTGCTACGATAGGTAAATTTTGTTTATGATAATCTAGAACTCCTCGGTTGTATGTTACCACAATGACCCCATCTACCTGATTTCGTATAAGCATTTCTAAGTATTTTTCCTCTTTATCCATACGGTTTAAACTGTTACAAAGCAACAATTTATAGCCTAGTGAAGTACAAATACTTTCAATATAAAAGGCTAGCTCACCGAAAAACGGGTTACTTGAATTGGGTATAATTAACCCTATTAAATTTGTTTTTTTATGAAATAAGGAACGTGCTAAATCGTTTGGAAAATAATTAATTTCCTCCATCGCTTTATAAACTTTATTCTTTGTTTTTTCACTTATGTAACCTCGATTATTTAAAACACGTGAAACTGTTGTTGATGAAACTCCTGCAACCTTTGCTACGTCATGGATATTAGGTTTCATTATCTTTCCTCCTATCCCACTAAATATCATTTGTTAATATTATATTAGGATTTTTTCTTTATTATTTAAACAAGCTTTTATATTTTTTAGTCAAATAATAATTTTTTAATTAGGTTAGGGAAATAGCTAAACATTAGATAAATACTTTATAACAATTAAAATTAATTCCTCCTTTGACAGCTTTATAATTTCCTGATTAATAAAAGTTCTGTATTTTGAAATACTTTATTGTGAGGAATGTTTTAATTAATTAAAGTTTATTGGTTACGGAATTATTGTAGAAAATATCTCTAATATGTGCAAGAATTAGGGATTAATTATTATTAGCTTACATCGAACAAACATTAACTTTTATTATGAATGAGATATTAATAATACATATATTCTAATATATTATACCTCCGTTTTAAGGTTAGGGGAGAGAAGTTTGATATTTCAAAAAAAACATGTCAACCGATTGACATATATAAACGGTTGACATAAAATACTTCTTGAAAGCGCTTTTATATATTTGTTGTGAATAAGGAGAAATAAGGGGGACTGGAACGTATGAAGAAATGGTTTTTAGTAGGTATATCTGTATTACTAATTTTTGCTGCAGCAGGTTGTGGTAAGGACAAAAGCGTAAGTAGTGACGGTAAACAAATGGTTACAATGTGGGTACATGTATCAGACGATAGTGAAGAAGGTAAGGTGTATAAAAAACGAGTAGATGCTTTTAACAAGAAGTATGCATCTAAAAATGTTAAAGCTAAAATTGAATTTATTCCACGAAGTGGGAACGGCGGTGGGTATGAGGATAAAGTGAACGCAGCGTTGACAACTGATACATTACCAGATGTTATTACGTTGGATGGTCCAAATACAGCTGCTTATGCAAAATCTGGCATCATTGCTCCACTAGATGATTACGTGAAAGATCAAGATGATTTACTACCAAGTATCAAGCAACAAGGAACATACAAAGACAAATTGTATGCGATTGGTGCGAGTGAATCGTCCGTGGGAATTTACTACAATAAAAAAATGCTAAAAGAGGCAGGCGTTGATTTAAATACGTTACCGACAGTTGATAATCCTTGGACATGGGATCAGTTCATGGCCTTATGTAAAACGTTGAAAGAAAAATATAATAAACCAGCTATTGATATGCAATTACAATCAAAAGATGAAATGTTAACGTACGCATTAACACCATTTGTATGGTCTGCAGGTGGAGAAATTATCTCAAAAGATGGTACTAAAGCAGAAGGTGTGTTTAATAAAAAGCCTAGTGTTGAGGCCATGACTTTTATTCAAACGATGTTAAAAGAAGGCTATACAACGCGTACTCCAGTTAAGCAGGCTTTCGAAACGGAAAAGTACCCAATGAAGTTTAGTGGTGTATGGACAGTAACAGATATGAAAACAAACTTCCAAAAAGTTGATTATGGTGTTATGCCTTATCCGGTATCACCAAAGACAAAGAAACTAGTTTCACCTTCAGGAAGTTGGCAGTTTGCAATGACACAGAAATCTGAAAATAAAGAATGGTCTGCTAAACTAGTAGATTGGATGACAAATAAAGATTCGAATTTAGAATTAAGTCGTACAATTGCAGCACTACCGGTTCGTTACTCTTCTGAAAAAGTACTTACAAAAGAATTTTCTGATCAAATGAATGTGTTTATGAAGCAATTAAAGAAATCAGGACACGCACGACCAGTAACACCAGCGTATCCACAAGTAACACGTGCTTTCCAACAAACAATTGATGATATCAGTTTCTATGATCAAAACAAAAACATTAAAAAAGTCTTAGATACACGTGCTACAGAAATGCAAGCAGCTATCGATAAGGCTAATCGATAAAAGCAGCTAGAAGGAGGCATTATGATTAAAACTGGATTAAAAGGAAATAAGACTGTTTACACATTCCCAGGAACAGAAAAAGAGACCAAAAATAGAGTTAAATGGAAAGAAAATGTAGTAGCTTATACATTTTTAGGACCAGCATTATTACTTTTATTGCTGTTTCTTATTATTCCAGCTATTATGTCCGTCTACTATGCATTTACAGATTATTATCTTTTAACACCCGATATGCGTAAATTTGTAGGATTAGATAACTTTATCAATTTATTTAAGGATCCTATTTTCTTGAAAAGCCTGGCGAATACACTGAAATTTGTCGTTTGGGTAATTCCTTTACAGATAGGGGCAGCTCTTGGGCTGGCCCTCCTATTAAACAAACAACGTAAAGCTAACACATTTTTTAAAGTAGCTTACTTTAGTCCTGTGGTAATGTCGCTCGTTGTTATCTCAGTTCTTTGGCTTTATTTGTTAAATCCAAATGAAGGAATTATTAACAATGTACTCACTTATTTTGGTGTTTCAGCTCAACCGTTCTTAACGAGCCCTAAACAGGCTATGTTTACAATTGTTTTTGTTTCAGCATGGCAGGGAGCTGGCTTTCAAATGTTAATTTTTCTAGCGGGTTTGCAAAATATACCCGGAGATGTCTACGAAGCCGCACAGTTAGATGGAATGAATAAATGGCAACGGTTTATTTATATTACATTACCATTATTAAAGCCAACCTCTATTTTTATATTTATTACGACATTAATTGGTGCGTTTAAGCTATTAGTCCAACCAATGGTTATGACACAAGGGGGGCCAGTAAACTCTACGATGACGGTTGTATATTACATTTATCAAACTGGCTTTACGGATCGAATGGTTGGATATGCTAGTTCGATTGCTCTTCTATTTGGAACAATTATCGGATTAGTTACGCTAGCGCAACGGAAATTAGTGAAGGAGGAAGATGACTAATGAGACGGAAATTCGGACCTTTAACAATCTTAGAATACATTTGTTTAGTTTTGCTGGCGATATTATTTATATTTCCGTTGTTTTGGATGATTGCATCTTCAATGAAACCTGAAGCAGAAGTTTATAATAATATGGACAGTATTAAGGCTTTCCTACCTTCCTTTCATCCGTCAGATTGGTTTATATCCTATAAGCAAGTTCTGTCACGTTTTCACCTGATTGGTTATATAATAAACAGCCTGTTTTATGGTTTATGCGTAGCAGCAGGTTCTGTTATTATCAACGGGATGGCAGGTTATGCTTTCGCTAAATTGAATTTTAATGGAAAAAGAGTGCTGTTTGGTCTTTTATTGGCGCTTTTAATCGTACCACTAGAAACAATCTTAATCTCACAATTTACTATAGTTCACAAACTGGGATTAGTAGACACTCGTCTTGCTGTAATTCTGCCAGCCTTAGCAGGGGCATTCAATATCTATCTATTCCGAAACTTTTTTATGGCTATTCCAGCAGAAATTATTGAGTCAGCCAAATTGGATGGAGCAAATACCTGGCAAATATTCTTGAGAATTATGCTCCCGATGTCTAAACCGGCTGTTGCTACAGTTGGAACTTTAGCCTTTATCGGAAGTTGGAATGATTATATTTGGCCTTTAATGGTTTTAACAGACAAGTCAAAATTTCCGATTCAAGTGGCAATTACAGCCATCAATAGTACGGAGCCAGTTTACACGAATCAAGTTATGGCAGTTTTAACAATATCCACCATCCCATTAATTCTTATCTATATAGTGGCTCAGCGTTATATTTTAGAAGGGATTGGTGGTTCAGGAACAGGTATCAAATAAGAAAAAACTAGGTTATTGTGTCGAAAACAATATCTATGTATGGGTAATTTTTTTAAAAAATGTCAACCGGTTGACATAAACATATTGACTTGTGGAACCGGTTGACATAAAATGAATATGAAAGTGCTTTCAGTTTTTGTTTCAAGGATTCTATCTATCTAGTTAAAGGAGCAACAAACATGAAAAGTTCAAAAGTTCTCTATTGGAAGTTAAGTGCTTATTTTTTCTTTTTCTTTTTTACTTGGTCTTCTAGCGCCTCTTTATTTCCTATTTGGTTAAAGCAAGAATTAAATTTAAGTGGATCAGCCACAGGTTTGATTTTCTCTGTAAACGCTATCTTCGCATTGTGTATACAGCCTGTATATGGTTATATCTCCGACAAGATAGGTCTAAAGAAAAATATATTGTCTTTTATTAGTTTACTGCTTGTATTTGTAGGACCATTTTATATTTATATATATGGACCACTATTAAAATATAATGTGATTTTAGGTGCAGCTGTGGGAGCTATTTATTTAGGCGTTGGTATTTCGGCAGGTATTGGCGCTATTGAAACCTATGTTGAAAAAGTTAGCCGCAAATATAATTTCGAATACGGAAAGTCTAGAATGTGGGGTTCATTAGGTTGGGCGTCAGCAACTTTCTTTGCAGGTCAGCTATTTAATATTAATCCAAATATCAACTTTTGGGTTGCATCTGTTTCAGCAATTATCTTAGTTGCAATTATTTTATCAGTGAAAATAGAAGTCACAAACTATGAATTGGAAAAAGCTGAATCCGTTAAATTAAAGGACGTTGGACAACTTTTTCTTTTAAAGAAGTTTTGGTTTTTGATAATGTATGTGATTGGAGTAACGTGTGTATATAGTGTGTACGATCAGCAATTTCCAATTTATTATACGTCTTTATTCGCTACTGAAGCCACGGGGAATCAGGTGTTTGGATATTTAAGTTCTTTTCAAGTATTTTTAGAGGCTGGGATGATGTTTGTTGCGCCTTTCATTGTAAACAAAATTGGACCAAAAAACGGACTATTATTAGCCGGTCTTCTAATGGCACTTCGTATTATTGGTTCGGGGCTTGTTGTAGGACCAATCGGTATTTCTTCAATGAAATTAATACATGCATTAGAATTACCCATTATGTTGATTGCTATTTTTAAATATTTTGCAGCTAACTTTGATACACGACTATCTTCCGTTTTGTATTTAGTTGGATTTCAAGCAGCCTCTCAAATAGGTGCATCTTTGTTATCGCCTTTTGCAGGTAAATTATACGACATAATAGGCTTCCGTCATACTTACCTTATTCTAGGAATAATGGTCCTTTGTTTTACGATTATTTCAATGTTCACTTTATTAAGTTCTAATAAAAGTAAAGGTTTAGAAGGAAATATAACGGACATAAAACAAGTTATATAAGGAGATGTTTGAATGTTCACAATAAACAAACTTCAACAAGCGCAAGATGCATTGGATACTGCAAAAGAAAAAGTAAATAACCGTTATAGGTTAGGTTATCATATTATGGCACCTGCCAACTGGATTAATGATCCAAATGGTTTGGTACAGTATAAAGGAGAATATCATGTATTTTATCAACATCACCCTTACGATGAAAACTGGGGTCCAATGCATTGGGGGCATGTAAAAAGTAAAGATCTTGTTCATTGGGAACACTTGCCCATTGCTCTAGCGCCTGGAGACACTTGTGATACAGATGGATGCTTTTCTGGAAGTGCAGTAGATAATGATGGGGAATTAACGTTGATCTATACAGGTCATCACTATGTAGATAAAGAAAAAGACCTATTTTATCAAAATCAAAATCTTGCTGTTAGTACCGATGGCATCACATTTCATAAGATTACAGAAAACCCAGTAATTCCTGAACCACCTACGGATAGTAGTCATCATTTCCGTGACCCTAAAGTATGGAAATACAAAGATAGTTGGTATATGGTAGTAGGAAATTCGACTAAGGAGAATGTAGGGAGAGTAATTTTATACCGTTCTCCTGATTTATGTAAGTGGTCATACGTCGGTGTATTAGCACAAGGAAACGAAAAACTTGGATTTATGTGGGAATGTCCAGATTTCTTTGAATTAGATGGAAAATACGTTCTCATGATTTCTCCACAAGGTATTGAAAAAGATGGGGATTTATACAACAATCTATTCCAGACGGGATATTTAATTGGAGATTACAATTACGAAACAAACGAGTTTATGCACGGTTCATTTAATGAGTTAGATAATGGACATGATTTTTATGCAGTTCAAACGTTATTAGATGAAAAAGGACGTCGGATTGCTATTGGTTGGATGGATATGTGGGAGTCAGATATGCCAACAAAAGAAGATGGATGGTGTGGAGCACTTACATTACCGCGTGAGGTTACCTTAGGAGAAAATGATAAAGTTCTAATGAATCCTGTGGAAGAATTAAAGTTATTGCGTGAAATTGAACATAATATACTTACCAATGCGATTTCTAATAATTATTTAATAGAGACAAGCGAAGATTTACTTGAAATAAAAGCTGTGTTTGACTTAAGCAATTGTAACGCTCAATCGGTTGGGATAAGAATTCGTGGAATTAATCAGGAAGAGACTGCATTAAAGTATTATTTAGACACACAAACACTAAAACTCGATTGTTCTAAGTCTGGTAAAGTTGAAGACGGTGTGAGAAAGACCATTCTTAGAGCAGATCAAGAGCTTTCCTTACGCATATTTATTGACCGATCCTCTATTGAAGTATTTGCAAATGAGGGACAAGCAACTATGACAAGTCGTATTTATCCAACTGAGGATAGATTAGGCATTGAGGTATTTGCAGATGTTGAGGATGTAAGGATTAAGGAATTAACATATTGGAAGTTAAAAGATATCTGGAAATAAATTATGAATGAACAAGTGTTTATACACTTGTTCATTGTTTTGGGGTGAAGATGTTGAAAAGAGTTTTTTGTATTGGTGAAACATTAATTGATTTTATTCCTGTTCAAAAAGAGAAATCTTTAAAAGAAGTTACTAGTTTTGAACGTGTGGCTGGGGGAGCTCCTATGAACGTTGCAATTGCGATTGCAAAGTACGGAGGGAATTCTGTTATGCTAACCAAAATAGCTAATGATAGCTTCGGTGATTATTTAGTAGATGTGCTTGAAGAAAATGGGGTAGATACTTCTTACATTATTCGATGTGGTGAAGGAGAGACCGGTTTGGCATTCGTATCTGTAGATAAATTGGGAGATAGGGACTTCAGTTTTTACAGAAAGAATTCAGCTGACTTATTACTCTTACCAAACGAGGTGAAAGTAGAGTGGTTTGATAAGGGAGACCTTCTTCATTTTTGTTCTGTAGATTTAGTCGAAAGTCCAATGAAACAAACTCATATAAAAGTAATAGATAGTTTTCAAAAAATCGGGGGGATTGTCAGTTTTGATCCCAATGTTCGTCTTCCCTTATGGCCTGATAAAGAAAGCTGTCGTCGAACAATTCTAGACTTTGTGCCCTTAGCAGATATCCTGAAAGTATCGGATGAAGAATTATTTTTTATAACCAATATTAAGGGAGAAAGAGAAGCTATTAACTCTCTTTTTGTTGGTAATGTAAAAGTAGTCGTTTATACAAAAGGAAAAGATGGAGCTATTATTTATTTAAAAAATGGAGAACAATTTGAGGATAAAGGATTTAAAGTAACTGTTTCAGATACAACCGGAGCAGGTGATGCATTTATAGGTGGTTTCTTATCTGAATTGCTTTCAATTGATATATCGAGCGACAATCTATGTCAAAAAGTGAGTGAACACCATCAACAATTGCTTACCTTTGCTAATGCAAGTGGGGCACTTACTGCTTCAGTAAAAGGAGCGATACACGCAGCACCTGGAAAACAACATATAATGAATTTTATTGCTACTCAAAGAGGCAGATTAGCTTAAGACAATAATTATAGATGAATTTCATATTTGTCGTCACTTAGAGTAAATAGCGAAACCTTAAAAATATATAAAATAATTTGGTGTTTACTTAACTGAACGCGAAAAGCAGGTGAAAGAAGAGGGTTAATTATTCTAAGTAAAGTCGATTAAAATATTTATTTTCAAAGTTATACGTATATGAATCTACAAATCTGGCCAAACTAATAACGTATTCCCCCTATTCCAATAAATATGAAAAACCTTTGTCTATCTATATGGACAAAGGTTTCTTTTGTATTAATCATTCAGTGGCAAAATTCATACCACTATAGTAATTTTTTCTTTTTGGTTGAATAATCAATTGAATTAGCTATTTCAATAAGAGATTGGATCGATACTTGTTTTGAAACTCTCTTATCAATACTAAGCATATACTGCCAATTATCTTTTTCGAAAACAATCATCTCGGACCCTGAATTTTCTATATAATGGGCGGGTTGTCCATCTTTAAGAAGATAGGATTTTTTTATGTGCTTATTCGTAAACTGTATTTTATGCTTACTAGGCCTAATTTCAATTGTGTAATGATTTTCCGGAATTTGATCATGAACACATTCTAAATCAAATGAGTCGTTAATCGTACCTTTTAATCACCTACATAATATTGATTTAGATATATTGTATGAGCATGTATTAAACTAAACGATTCCTTTCAAGTAGTAAGATGTTTAGCTTAGTTACAAGATGAAAGGGCACTTTGT
>Ga0209574_10000144_pt1 | contig 19586 bp, 19 predicted proteins | sample AgamicMgMarz_FD_187168 | JGI IMG/M metagenome (GOLD analysis project Ga0209574, IMG submission 187168) | Agave microbial communities from Guanajuato, Mexico - Mg.Ma.rz (SPAdes) (version 2) | ecosystem: Host-associated > Plants > Phyllosphere > Phylloplane/Leaf | place: Guanajuato, Mexico... | reverse complement strand
GGTACGGCTACCCGTACCCCCGCATGCCGGGAGACCCCACTGGTGGGGGGCACCGCACGGTGGCAACCTCGTGAGCGCTCGGACGTAGCGTCCCAGCGGGTCGCCGGCAAACACCGTCCGAGCCTCCGGCGGGCCACGGCTTCCCCCGCGGCGGCCCGCCCATCCGGCCCCCGCTCCCGGCCACTCCCTCAAGGCCGGGGGCGGCGGCGCCGGAACCCGAGGGCCGGCGTTACTCTGGCGGCCGATGGATCTGCGAAGGCTGCGCGCAGGCGAGTGGGTGGCGGCGGCGTCCGGCGTGGCGCTGCTGGTGTCGCTGTTCGCGCCGTGGTACGCGCCAAGTGCCTCTGGCTGGGAGTCGCTCGCGGCGATTGACGTCCTGCTCGCCCTCGTGGCGGCCAGCGGCGTCCTGCTCGCGATCGTCACCGCCGTCCAGCGGGTTCCCGCCGTCCCGATCGCGACCTCCGCGCTGGTGTCGATCGCCGGCGCGTTCGGCGTCCTGCTGGTGCTCTACCGGGTGAGCGACATCCCGGACGGCGCCGGCGGCAGGGAGTGGGCGCTCTGGCTGGGGCTGGCGGGGGCGGCGGGCATCGTGGCCGGCGCGTTCATCGCGATGCGCGACGAGATCCACCCCGGCGACACTCGCTCCGAGATACCCGCGCTACCGGCACCGCGCCCGTGAGCCTCGAGGCGGGCATCGAGCGTCGCGATGAGTTCACCGTCGAGGGCCGGCTGCTCACCGACGTGGGCGGGACGCTGCCCGTGAAGGTGCTCTCGACCCCCGGAATGATCTCGATGATGGAGCGCTGCGCCTCGATCCTCGCCTTCGAGAGCCTGCCCGACGGCAAGGCCACGGTGGGGTTCGAGGTCTGCATCAAGCACGTGGCCGCGGCGCGCGAGGGCAGCACCTGCCAGGTGCACGCGCGCCTCGACGAGGTAGCCGACGGGCGCAAGCTCCGATTCAACGTGGAGGTGCGCGAGGGAGACCGGACGATTGGCGTGGGCACCCACGAGCGCCGGATGGTGGACCGAAGCGGGTTCGGCGGCTGAGGGCCCTGCGGCGCCGGCCCGCCAGCGCGCCCGTGGCAGACGGCGCTCACCATCGGGGTAGGGGTCCTGGCGGCTGCCGGGGGGCTGCGGCTCGCGCTGCGCTCCTACAATCGCGGGCCATGATCGACCGCGACCAGGTTCTCCACGTCGCCCGCCTCGCGCGCCTGCGCCTGACCGACGAGGAGGTCGAGCGCATGCCCGGCGAGCTGTCCAAGATCCTCGAGCACGTCGAGAAGATGGATGAGCTCGACCTCGAGGGCGTGGAGCCGACCACGCACGTGGTCGACCTCACGAACGTCCTGCGCGAGGACGTGCCGAGGCCGTGCCTCGCGCCCGAGCGCGCGCTCGCCGGCGCTCCGGACGTGGCGGACGGCGGCTTCCGGGTGCCGAGTCCCGGCTCGTGAGGGACCTGCTCGGCCTCACCGCCGCGCAGCAGGCGCAGCTGATCGCCTCCGGCGAGGTCTCGAGCGCCGAGGTCTTCGAGTTCTGGCGCATACAAGCGGCCGGGGACGACCTCGGCTCCTACCTCTGGGTGGCCGAGGACACGCCCACCGACCCTGGAGCGCTGCCGCCGGTGGCGGTCAAGGACCTGTTCTGCGTCGAGGGCGTGCCGAGCTCGGCGGGCTCGCGCATCCTCGAGGGCTACCTGCCCGTCTACACCGCCACCAGCGTGCGCAACCTCGAGGAAGCGGGTGCCGCCGTCCTCGGCAAGACGAACCAGGACGAGTTCGCGATGGGCTCGTCGAACGAGAACTCGGCCTTCGGCCCGGTGCGCAACCCCTGGGACCGCACCCGCGTCCCCGGCGGCTCCAGCGGCGGCAGCGCCGCCGCGGTTGCGGCGGGCACCGCCCCCTGGGCGATCGGCACCGACACCGGCGGCTCTGTTCGCCAGCCGGCTTCCCTGTGCGGGATCGTCGGGCTCAAGCCCACCTACGGCGCGGTCAGCCGCTACGGGATGATCGCGTTCGCCTCCTCGCTCGACCAGTGCTCCCCGCTCACGCGCGACGTGACCGACGCCGCCCTGATGCTGCGCATCCTCGAAGGCCGCGACCCGTGCGACTCCACGTCGCTCGGCCTGCCCGACCAGATCGCGCTGCCCAGTGCCGACCGGCTGGACGGCCTGCGCTTCGGCGCCTGGGGACTGGGGGAGGAGGGGCTCGACCCCGGGGTGGCGGCGGTCGTGCGCTCGACGCTCGACCGGATCGAGGAGCTGGGCGGAAGCGTCGCCGAGATCGACCTGCCCAGCGCGGGCCGCGGGATCTCCGCCTACTACGTGATCGCGCCGGCCGAGGCGAGCGCCAACCTGGCCCGCTATGACGGCGTGCGCTACGGGCACCGCACCGAGGACTTCGAGGACCTGCTCGGCATGTACGAGAACACGCGCGCGGAGGGCTTCGGCGAGGAGGTCAAGCGCCGCATCATGATCGGCACCTACGCGCTCTCCTCCGGCTACTACGAGGCCTACTACGGCACCGCGCAGAAGGTGCGCACGAAGATCGCCCAGGATTTCGCGGCCGCCTTCGAGCAGGTCGACTTCGTCGTCACTCCGACCTCGCCCACGGTTGCCTTCGAGCTGGGGGAGCGCACCGCCGACCCGCTCGCGATGTACCTGTCCGACTACTTCACGGTGCCGATGCCGCTGGCGGGCATCCCCGCGGTCTCGATCCCGTGCGGGCTGTCAGATGGCCTGCCGGTGGGCTTCCAGATCGCGGGACCGGCGTTCTCCGAGGGGCGCATACTCGACGCCGCCTACGCGCTGGAGCAGGCGATCGGCTTCGAAGGGGCGCCCGTCCGGTGAACTTCGAGCCGGTCATCGGCATCGAGATCCACGTCCAGCTGGCCACGCGGACGAAGATGTTCTGCAGCTGCGAGCTGTCCTTCGGCGAGGAGCCCAACACGCGCACCTGCCCGGTGTGCCTGGCGCACCCGGGCGTGCTGCCGGTGACCAACGCCGAGGCGGTGCACTACGGGTTGATGATCGGGCTGGCGCTCGGCTGCAAGATCGCCCCACGCTCGATCTTCCACCGCAAGAACTACTTCTATCCCGACAGCCCCAAGGCGTACCAGATCAGCCAGTACGACATCCCGCTCTGCAGCGGCGGCCGCCTGGGTGACGTGCGCATCCACCGCGTGCACCTCGAGGAGGACGCCGCCAAGCTGGTGCACACCGGCAGCTCGGGGCGCATCCACGGGGCGGAGACGAGCGTCGTCGACTTCAACCGCTGCGGCACGCCGCTGGTGGAGATCGTCACCGAGCCCGATTTGCGGTCGGCGGCCGACGCGGCCGAGTTCGGGCGCCTGCTGCAGGCCACGCTGCGTCGCATGGGGGTGTCGGACGTGAACATGGAGGAGGGCTCGCTGCGGGTGGACGCCAACGTGTCGATCCGCCCGGCGGGCGAGGCCACGCTCGGGACCAAGACCGAGCTGAAGAACATGAACTCGTTCCGCTTCCTCGAGCGCGGCATCGACGCCGAGATCGCCCGCCAGGAGGCGGTCCTCGCCGAGGGCGGGAAGGTCGAGCAGGAGACGCTCCACTTCGACCCCGAGAGCGGCTCGCTGACGTCGCTGCGCTCGAAGGAGGAGGCGCACGACTACCGCTACTTCCCCGAGCCCGACCTCGTGCCGATGGCGCCGACCGAGGAGATGGTCGAGCGCGCGCGGGCGGCGCTGCCGGAGCTGCCGGCCGCGCGGGCGGAGCGGCTGGCGGAGGAGCTCCCGGCCGAGGTGGCGCGGCTGCTGGCGTTCCGGACGGAGCTGGGCGACTTCTACGAGGCGGCGCTCGCCGCCGACCCCACCCACCCGCGCCAGCTCGCCAACTGGACGGTGAACGACCTGATCGGCGCCCTCGGCGATCGCGACCCCGCCGACACGAGCCTCGAGCCCGCCGACTTCGCGAGGCTGGTCGGCATGGTCGCGGACAAGCAGGCATCCGCGAGCGCGGCGCGGGCGGCGCTGCCGGGGCTGCTCGAGAACGGCAGCATCGACGAGGCGATCGCCAGCTCGGCGGTGGCCGGCGAGGACGAGCTGGGTGGAATCGTGGACCGCGCGATCGCCGACAACCCGGACGCCGTGGAGAAGATCAAGGCGGGCAAGGGGCAGGCGATCGGGGCGCTGGTGGGCGCCGTGATGCGCGACACCAAAGGCCGCGCCGACGGTGGCGAGGTGCAGCGGCTGATCCGCGAGCGGCTGGGCGTTTAGCGGGCCGCCGCTTGGGCGCCGGCCAACGGCGGGTAACAAGGGGTGGATCCGGGCCCTGCGCGGGGTCCCGGAAGAAACGGGAGCCCTAGGGGCACCTTCGTCCGGAGCCCACTGAAACGACCGAGTCCAGCCCTTGTTGCTGCCGTTGGCTCGGTCAATGGAGCGGCGTATCCTCAACCCCATGGCGCGACTGATCCGGATGGACCGCACTGGACACACGACGCTGGCGGAGTGGGCCGCCGCCGACGACATCGCCTTCGAGGAGGCGGTCGACGAGTTCCGCTCTCAGCTGGAGCTCGGTTACATCGGCACCGTGCCCGAGGGACCGGGCAAGGCGAGCCACGTGCGCCAGCTCCCGCGCGAGGCGGACCTGGTCATCATGCGCCGGCCGATCGCCGGCGGCTAGCCCGCCACCCGATGACCGCCGGCCAGGCCCTGCCCGAGCTCGCCTCGGTTCCGTGGCGGGCCCGCACCGACGCTCGCTGGCTGCGCCGCTGGGAGCGCATCTGGCACGCCTGGACGCTGCTCTACACGGTTCCGTTCGTCGCCGCGGGGGCGGCGATCATCTGGCTCGCCCCGATCGCCGCGCCGGTCGCGATCGTGGCGGCCGCGCACGCGTGGATCATCCCCGAGCTGTACGCGGCTCGGGGAGCGAGCGTCGCGCGGGCGAAGCGACCGCGCAACCGTCCCGCCGAGACCGTCGCGCAAGGCCTGCTCGGCGACCTGCTCGACGGCCCCGAGCGGCAGCTGCAACGCGACACCGGCCTGGCCCTGGAGCGCGGCGAGCTCGGCACCTGGCTGGTCGGCGAGGCCGGAGCGCTGCTGATCAGGCCGGGAGGTCGGCGACTGCACGCGTTCTGCGTCAGCGCGACCGAGCCCGACCTGCCGCCTTCGGACCGGGTTGCCCACCTGCTGCTCGCGCTGCGAGAGGACGAGGAGGGGTTCGCGACCGTGGCCAACCACGCGTTCGCCGGCGCGCCCTGGCGGGTTCGCCGCCGTATGCCCGAGCGGATGCGGCCGGCGCTCGACGCCGCTCGTCGAACGCCATCGCGCTAGCCTCGGCGGCCGTGGGATACGACGTGGTGATCGCCGGCGGGGGGTTCGGCGGCCTGTACGCGGCGCGCCGGCTCGAACGTCGCCTGCCGCGCCACAGTGCCCGCATCCTGCTCGTCTCCGACGTCAACTTCCTGCTCTACACCCCGCTGCTGCCGGGGGCCGCGGCCGGCTCGCTCGAGCCGCGCCACGTCGTGGTTCCGCTGCGCGAGGAGCTCGACTGGACGGACATCCGCCTGGGGCGCCTGACGGGTGCCGACCCCGCGCGCGATGAGATCCGCATCCGGACCGTCGACGGCCGCGCCGAGACGCTCCACTACGACCAGCTGATCGTCACGCCCGGCTCGGTCTCGCGCGTGCTGGCGGTGCCCGGCCTCGCCGAGCACGGGCTCGGCTTCAAGACGCTGGCCGACGCGATCGCCCTGCGCAACCGCGCATTGCTCAACCTCGAGATCGCCGAGTCGCTGCCCGACGACGCGGCTCGGCGCGAGTACCTCTCATTTGTGTTCGTTGGAGCCGGCTACGCCGGCCTCGAGGGCATCGCCGAGCTGCAGGACTACGTGGCGGACGTGATCGACCGCTATCCGCGCTGCCGGATGATCGGAGCGCGCTTCGTGCTCGTGGAAGCACGCGAGCGTGTGATGCCCGAGATCCCTGCCAGCCTCGCCGAGTTCGCCACCCGTGAGCTGCGCGGCCGCGGGATGGAGATCCGCACGAACACGATGCTCGCCTCGGCCGACGAGCGTTCGGTCACGCTCTCCACCGGCGAGCGCATCCCCACCCGCCTGCTGTGCTGGACGGCGGGCGTCAGGCCCGCGCCCGTGGTCGCCGAACTGGGGCTGCCGCTCGGCCCGGGGGGCCGCATCGAGGTCGATCCCACGATGCGCGTGGCGGGGACGTCGAACGTGTGGGCGATCGGCGACGCCGCCGCGGTTCCCGATCCGGCGCAGCACCGGCGCGCGCCCAGCCCGCCCACCTGCCAGCACGCCATCCGCCAAGGTCGCCGGGTGGCGGAGAACGTGGCGGCGACGCTCGCGGGCCGCTCGCCCAAGCCGTTCCGCTACCGCACGCTCGGAGTGTTCGTGGACATGGGCCAGCACAAGGCGGTCGCCACGATCCTCGGCGTGCGCCTGCGCGGCTTTCCGGCGTGGTTCGCCGCCCGCAGCTACCACCTGGCGATGATGCCGGGCCTGGCCCGCCAGGTGCGGCTGGCCGTCGACTGGACGGTGGGCCTGGCGTTCGGCCGCGCTTCGGCCGAGCTCGGCCAGCTGGGACACCCCGAGGCGCTGGAGCCGCCGCCGCGATGAGCGTCCTCTCGTTCCGCGAAGGGCGCGCCGGCGACCTGCGCGCCACGTTCGACCTGAGCGAGGCCGCCCTCGACGCGTCGCGCAAGGAGCGCGGGCTGCTACCGCCCGAGGACCGCCGCGCCGACAACGATCAAGACGCGCGCTGGGAGCACGAGCGCGGGCTGCTCGAGTTCATCGTGGCCCAGGCGGACGGCGCGTTCGTGATCTGCGAGGAAGACGACACGCTGGTGGGCTACACGCGCGTAGCGCGCTTCGGCGCGATGGACGAGCTGACCGAGCTGTGGGTGGCGCCGTCGCACCTCGGGGTCGGGGTGGGGAAGGCGCTGCTGGCGCGGTGCTGGCCTGACTCTCCCACTCCGGAGCTGGGGCGCGTGGTGCTCGGGATCGGCCGGCCGGCGGACCTGACGCTGTACACGCAGTTCGGGGTGATGCCCGTGAGCGGCCACTGGCACATGCGCCACCGCAGCGAGGAGTACATCGAGCGGCGCTCGCAGGAGATCGACGCCGGGCCGCCCACGGTGCACGCGCTCACGCCCGAGCGGGCGGTCGCGGAGTGGAAGCGCCTGGAGCCGGGGGCGATCGGCCACGAGCGGCCGCTGCTGCACGAGTTCTTCGGCCGCACCCGCACCTGCCTGGCCACGATCGACGCCGAGCGCGGCGAGGCGAGCGCGCTCTGCTGGGTCAGCTCGGACGGCGACATCGGGCCGGCGGTGGGGGAGGCCGCGCAGGATCTGGTGCCGGTCGTCCTGGCAGCGCTCGACCGGGTGGCCAAGCAGCAGGAGCCGGAGAGCGTGGGCGTGTTCTGCACGACCGACTCCTGGTGGCTGCTCGACCGCCTGCGCCGGCTCGGCTTCCGCGTTTACTGGCCCGGCTGGCTGATGAGCTCGGTGCCGCTGCCCGGGCTCGACCGCTATCTCGCCACGCGCCCCGCGAGGCTGCTGTAGGGCATCCGCGCGCCCCCGGCCGAGCCGGGCGCTTGCGGCCAAGCGCGCCCCCTAGACTTGCGGGTATGCGTGAAGCCGCTTCGAACGCCGGTCGCAAGTTGATCGCCATCGCGATCCTGGCACTGGCCGGGTTCCTGCTCTTCAAGGCCGTGATCGGCACGGTCGTCGCGGTGCTCTGGGTCGTGGTGGCGATCGTCGCCGTCGTCGCAGTCATCTGGGCAGTCGGCGTGCTGCGCTGAGAGGCGCACGTGGAGTTCGTCGTGCTCGCCATCTTCTGCGGCCTGTCTGCCGCGGTGATCGGCAAGCTCAAGGGCAGCTCGTTCTGGATCTGGTTCCTGGTCGGGGCGGTGCTGCCGCTGATCGGCACGCTGGCCGCGATCTTCTACCGCTCAGAGCGTCGCGAGCCGCGCCGCGCCTGCCCCGAATGCGGAAAGGTGCAGCCGCTCTACGTGCAGGTCTGCACCCGCTGCGGGCGCGATCTTGACTGGCCGGATGAGGTGATTCCGGCCAGGTAGACTGCTTCGTCCCCGTTTCCCGGAAGGAGCAGGAACTGTTTATGCGAGCCGTCGACGCCATCATGGAATGCCTCAAGGCTGAGGGCGTCGAGCACGTATTCGGGATTCCGGGCGGCGCCAACCTCCCCACCTACGACGCGCTCTATGACGCGGGCGTCCGCCACGTGCAGTGCCGGCACGAGCAGGGCGCCGGCCACGCGGCCGAGGGCTACGCGAAGGCGAGCGGGCGCGTGGGCGTGGCGCTGGCCACCAGCGGCCCCGGCGCGACAAACCTGGTCACGGCGATCGCCGACGCGATGATGGACAGCGTGCCGACCGTGTTCCTCACGGGCCAGGTGCGCACCGACCTGATCGGCACCGACGGCTTCCAGGAGGCCGACATCCTGGGTATCACGATGCCGATCGTCAAGCACTCGATCCTGATCCAGGATCCGCGCGACATCCCGAAGGCGATCCACGAGGCGTTCCACATCGCCTCGAGCGGGCGTCCCGGGCCGGTCCTGGTGGACGTGCCGCAGGACCTCTCGCGGGCCGACATCCCGTACGAGCCGGTCAGCAAGGTGCACCTGCCGGGGTACCAGCCGACCAGGGAGGGCAACGCCAAGCAGATCCGCCTGGCGGCGAAGGCGATGGCCAACTCGCGCCGGCCGGTGATCTATGGCGGCGGCGGCGTGATCAATGCCGACGCCGGTCCGGAGTTCCGCGACCTCTGCCTGTCCGACAACCTGCCGGTCACCTGCACGCTGATGGGGCTCGGCGGCTTCCCGGCCGACCACCCGCAGTGGCTTGGAATGCTCGGCATGCACGGCACCCGGACCGCCAACTACGCGATGGACGAGGCTGATCTGATCGTCGCGATCGGCGCCCGCTTCGACGACCGCGTGACCGGCAAGCTGTCCGAGTTCGCGCCGCGCGCGAAGTTCATCCACATCGACGTGGATCCGGCCGAGATCTCGAAGAACGTGCCGGCTCACATCCCGATCGTGGGCGACGCGAAGAGCATCCTGCCCAAGCTCACCGCGGAGTACCGGGCGCTCGAGGCCGATCCGGCCCGCCTGGAGGGGTGGTGGCAGCGCCTGCACGGCTGGCAGGAGAAGTACCCGCTGCGCTACGACGACTCCGCGGACTCCGAGATCAAGCCGCAGTTCATGGTCGAGGCGATGTTCGAGGCCACCGACGGTCAGGCGATCGTCACCTCCGATGTCGGCCAGCACCAGATGTGGGCGGCGCAGTACTACGGGTTCACCAGGCCGCGCCAGTGGATCAACTCGGGCGGGCTGGGGACGATGGGCTTCGGGCTGCCGTCGGCGATGGGCGCCAAGGTCGCCTGCCCCGACACCGACGTGGTCTGCCTGGCCGGGGACGGCTCGCTGATCATGACCGTGCAGGAGCTCGCCACCTGTGTCGACGAGCAGATCCCGGTCAAGGTGTTCCTGATGAACAACGGCTACCTCGGCATGGTGCGCCAGTGGCAGGAGCTGTTCTGGGACAAGCGCTACTCGTCGGTGAAGATGGGCAGCAGCCCCGACTGGGTCAAGCTGGCCGAGGCGTTCGGGGCGAAGGGCATGCTCGTGTCCGACAAGTCGGAGGTGAAGGACGCCTTCAGGTCGGCGCTGGCGGAGGACGGCCCCGTGCTCGTGGACGTGCGAGTTAGCCCCGAGGAGAACTGCTACCCGATGATCCCCGCCGGGCAAGCGGCGCGGGACATGGTGGGCTGAGCGATGGGCGAGCCCGGAACCAAGGAAGTGCTCCACCTCGAGGACCTCGAGGTGAGCGGCGGCGGCCGTACCGGCCGCAAGCACGTGCTGTCGATCCTCGCGGAGAACAAGCCAGGCGTACTGGCCCGCATCGCGGGCCTGTTCGCCCGGCGCGGGTTCAACATCGACTCGCTGGCGGTCGGGCCGACCGACGACGTGTCGATCTCCCGTTTCACACTCACCGTCGACGGCGCCACCCACCCGATCGACCAGGTCACCAAGCAGCTCCACAAGCTCGTCCACGTGATCAAGATCCGCGACCTCGAGCCGGGGGAGACCGTGGCCCGCGAGCTCGCGCTGTTCAAGATCTCCTGCCAGGACGGAGACACGCGCGCCCAGGTCATGCAGTACGCGGACATCTTCCGCGGCAAGACCGTGGACGTGTCGAAGCGCTCGGTCACCGTCGAGGTGACCGGCACGGACGACAAGATCGCCGCCTTCGAGGAGCTGGTGCGCCCATTCGGCCTGATCGAGATGGTGCGGACGGGCGAGGTGGCGGTGGCGCGCGGGCGCGGGGCTACCTGACACGCGGCGTTTCGCGAACCACGAGCAACCTAGGGCGGCCCCGCCGGGACGGCACGACCGTCATCCTTTGATGCATGTCGTTCACGGCAACGCGCGCCGAAAGCCCGTTTGAGCTGAGCGCCGCGGCGCGCGAGGCGCTCGCGCAGCGGGTGGAGCAGGCGCTCGAGCGCGCTCGGCGCGACCGGGCCCCGGCCCTGGCCGCGGTCACGGTGCCGCTGGCAGCCGAGCTCGATCTGAGCGCCGCGGTGATCCGCGCCCGCCAGCCCGACGATCGCTACTTCTGCTTCGAGCAGCCGGAGCGCGACGGCTTCGTGCTCGCCGGGTTGGGCTGCGCGGTCGCGCTCGAGTCGCGCGGCCCCGGCCGCTTCCGCGAGGTCGCCGTACGGGCTCGCGATCTCAGCCGTCGCGCGTTCGTGGACGACGCGTCCGGGGATGCCGAGCGGCCCGCCGCGGCGGGCCCGGTGTTCGTCGGGGGCTTCGCCTTCGCCGAGGACGGCGGCGGCACGCCGGAGTGGTCCTCGCTCGCGCCGGCGTCGCTGGTGCTACCGGAGATCTCCCTGGCGCGGCACCGAGGCCAGGCGCGCATGACGGTGTCGGTGGTGGTGCACCCCGAGCGCGCGCACCGCCTGGGCGAGGTCATGCGCCGCGTCGAGGGGCTCGCGCCCGCCTCGATGCCGCTGATCGATCCCGATCCCGTCCAGCGCACCGCCGTCGCCAGCGCCGCGCCGCCCGCCCACTACGAGCAGGCGGTCGAGCGCGCCGTGGAGCGCATCCGCGCCGGCGAGCTCGAGAAGGTCGTGCTGGCCCGCGAGGTGCGCGCACACGCGCCCACCGCTCACGACTCGGGCGCGGTCATGGGGGCGCTGCGCGATGCCTTCCCGGCGTGCTTCTGCTGGTGCGTCGGCACCCCCGAGCTGGCGTTCGTCGGCGCCAGCCCCGAGCTGCTCGTGCGCCGCGACGGCGCGCGTGCCCAGACCGTCGCGCTCGCCGGCACCACGCGCCGCAGCGCCGACCCCTCGGTCGACGACCACCTCGGCGAGCAGCTGCTGCGCAGCGTCAAGGACCGGGAGGAGCAGGCGATCGTCGCGCGCCGGATCGAGCGTACGCTCGAGCCCGTCAGCGTGTGGGTCACGGCCGCCGACGAGCCGGTGCTGGTGAAGGTCCAGAACGTCCAACATCTGGCTACCCCGATTCGGGCACAGCTGGCCGACCCGCTGCCCGCGGTCGAGCTCGCCGGGATGCTGCTGCCCACCCCGGCGGTGGGCGGCGAGCCGCGCGAAGCCGCATTGCCGCTGATCCCGGCGCTCGAGGGGCTCGACAGAGGCTGGTACGCGGGCGCCGTGGGCTGGACCGACCTCGGTGAGGACGGCGAGTTTTGCGTGGCGCTGCGCTGCGCGCTGCTGCGCGGCAACATCGCGCATCTCTATGCGGGTTGTGGGATCGTGCGGGACTCAATCCCCGCCGAGGAGCTCGCGGAAAGCGAGGTAAAGCTCGACGCACTGCTACCACTGCTGTCGTAGGCGCGGGCCCCGCCGCTCCCGGTGATGACGACGTCACGGAGGGGTAGAGGACGGCTATGAGCGCGGGAGCGGACGAGCTGCGCGAGGATGGCGGGGCTTCGACCGCCGCCCGCGTCCTGGTCGCCGGCCTGCTCGCGCTCGTCGCCGTAGTCGTGGCGATCGTCCTGTTCGCGGGCGACGGCGGGTACCGGGTCACGGCGGAGTTCGTCAACGCCGGCCAGCTGGTCAAGGGCAGCGAGGTGCGTGTGGCGGGCAGCTCCGTCGGCGCCGTCGAGGAGATCGACGTGGCCAACAGCGGTACGGCCGAGGTCACCTTCACCGTCGACGACGACTACGCCCCGCTGCGTCGCGGCACTCAGGTGACCGTCAAGCCGACGTCGCTGTCCGGGATCGCCAACCGCTTCATCGACATCCAGCTTGGCCCGGACAGCGGCGCCGAGATCGAGGACGGCGGCCACATCGGGGCCGATCAGACCGCAACCGCCGTGGAGCTGGACGAGGTCTTCTCGCTCTTCGACAAGGAGACGCGCAGCTCACTGCGCGGCTTCATCAAGGGCCAGGCCGACACTCTGCGCGGCCGCGGCGCGGAGCTGCGCCAGGGCATCCACTACCTCAATCCGGCGCTCTCGACGGGGAGCCGCGTGTTCCGCGAGCTGACCCGCGACGAGCCGCTGCTGAAGCGCTTCCTTGTCGACTCGGCGACGCTGGTGAACGCGCTGGCGGAGCGGCGCGACGACCTGACGGGCGTCGTCTCGAACTTGAACGCCACGTTCGGCGCGCTCGGGAGCCAGCAGGCGGCGCTGGCCGAGTCGGTCGAGCGGCTGCCACCGTTCCTGAGGCGGGCCGACACCACCTTCGTGAACCTGCGCGCCGCGCTCGACGACGTGGACCCGCTGGTCGACGCCGCCAAGCCGGCCGTGCGCCGGCTCGGGCCGTTCCTCGACCAGGCGCGGCTGTTCGCGCGCGACGGCGAGCCGACCATCCGCGACCTGTCGCGGACGATCCGCGCGGCCGGCTCCAGCAACGACCTGATCGAGCTGATCGACAGCTTCCCGCCGCTCAGCCGCGTCGCGCTCGACGATCAGACCGTGAACGGCGCCGAGCGGCGCGGCGCGTTCCCGGAGACCGCGGCGGCGCTGACCGCCGCCGCGCCGACGATCGCGTTCGGCCGGCCCTACACACCCGACTTCGTGGGCTGGCTCGACGACTTCTCGACCACGGGCGGGTACGACGCGGTGGGCGGCTACTCGCGGGCCTGGATCAACCTGTCCGAGCTGCTCTACGGCTCCGGCCCGAAGACCGGGCAGTTCCGCCGCTGCCCCGGGGCCAACGAGGAGCCCGCGGCGGACGGCAGCAACGTCCTCAGCGCCGGCGAGGCGGCCGCGCTCGAGTGCGACCCCGCCCAGCGGGCGGTGGGCCCGTGAAGCGCGCCGGCGCGATCGTCGCCGTCGTGGCCGCTTGCGTTGCGGCCGGACTCGGGCTGGGCGCCGCGGACGGCGCCGGCAACGACGCCAAGACCTACGAGATCGTGCTCGACAACGCCTTCGGCCTGACCGAGGGCGGCGACTTCGAGATCGCCGGTGTGCGCGCCGGCAAGACCGGCGAGGTGCGGCTCGAGGGCCAGGCGCGGCCGCTCGCCGTCGTCGAGGCGGAGGTGACGGAGCCGGGTCTGGCCGACCTGCGCGAGGACGCCCGCTGCGAGGTGCGGCCGCAGTCGTTCATCGGCGAGTACTTCGTGGACTGCCAGCCCGGCAGCTCGGCGAACAGGCTGCCGGACGGAGGCCGCGTGCCGGTGAGCCAGACCAGCTCCACGGTCGGCCTGGACCTCGTGAACAACATCCTGCGCCGCCCCTACCGCGACCGGCTGCGCCTGATCGTCGGCGAGCTGGGCGCCGGGCTGGCTGGGCGGCCGGACGACCTCAACGACGTGATCCGGCGCGCCGCTCCCGGGCTGCGGGAGACGAGCGAGACGCTGCGGGTGCTGGGGCGCCAGACGAAGACGATCGAGTCGCTGATCGTCGACGCCGATCGCGTGATCGGGGTGCTCGAGGCGCGCAAGGGCGACGTGAGCCGCTTCGTGCGCGAGGCCGGCCAGACGGCCGAGACGACAGCCAGCCGGCGCGACGAGCTGGGCGCCTCGTTCCGCGAGTTGCCCGCCTTCCTCGCCGAGCTGGACCCGTACATGGGACGGCTGGGCGACCTCGCGCAGGCTCAGCGGCCGGTGCTGCGCGACCTCGGCGCCGCGTCGGCCGACCTCGACACGTTCCTGACCCGGCTGCGGCCGTTCGCCACCGCGGCCGTTCCGGCGTTCGAGTCGCTCGGCGACGCCTCGGTGATCGGGCGCCGCGCCGTGCGCGAGAGTGGGCACGAGATCCAGGAGCTGCGCCGGCTGGCCGCCGACGCGCCGGGGCTGGCCAAGCCGCTGCGCCAGTTCCTTCAGACGATCGACCAGCGCGAGCGCGCGGTCGAGCCCGACTCGCGCGCCGCCGCCACCGATCCGCCCGCCCCCGACCCGACCCACATCTCGAACCGGGGCGGGTTCACGGGCATGGAGGCGATCTGGAACTACTTCTACTGGCAGGCGCTCGGGACCAACGCGCTCGACGACGTGGGGCACGTGCTGCGCCTGGGGATCGACCCGGCCGGCTGCATCACCTACTTCAACAAGCCCGAGGGCGAGGACCTCGAGAACTGCAATCAGTTCCTGGGGCCGACGCAGCCGGGCGTGACCACCCCCGATCCGACCGCCTCCGCGGCGGCAGCCACGACCGCGCCCGCGTCCGCCAGGCTCGAGCCGCAGACGCCCGCGCCGGCTGACGACACGTCGGCCGCCGGACTCGTCGACTACCTGCTGGCGCCATGAGGGGAGCCGGCCGACAGCTCGCCGCCAGCCCGGTCCTGATCGGTGCGGTCACCGTGCTGGTGGCGATCGTCGCCGTGTTCATCTCCTACAGCGCCAACCAGGGCCTGCCGTTCGTCCCGACCTACAAGCTGAACGCGGAGATCCCCAACGGCGCCAAGCTGGTGCCCGGCAACGAGGTGCGGGCGGGCGGCTTCCGGGTTGGCGTGGTGGAGGAGATCTCCGCTGTCCGGCGCACCGTCGGCGGGCGCGACCGGTCGGTCGCGCGGCTCGAGCTGAAGCTGGACAAGCAGATCGAGCCGCTGTCGGTCGATACGCGCGTGAGCGTGCGGCCGCGCTCGGCGCTCGGGCTCAAGTACGTGGAGCTGATCCCAGGCCACTCACCGCGCACCTTCGAAGCGGGGTCCACGGTGCCGCTGCGCAACGCGGTCGCGGCGGCGCCCGAGCTGGAGGACGTGCTGTCGACATTCGCGCCGCGCACGCGCTCCGACGCGCAGCAGACGCTGCTCGGGTTCGGCGACTCCTTCGCGGGCCGCGGCAACCAGATCAACGACACGATCCGCGAGCTGCGGCCGTTCCTGGTCCACCTCGGCCCGGTGATGCGCAACCTGTCGAGCCCCAGGAGCGAGCTGCGCAACCTCGTCCCGGCCCTCGCCGCCGCGGCGGCCCAGGTCGCGCCGGTGGCGGAGGTGCAGGCCCAGCTGTTCGGCGACCTGGCCGACACGTTCGCCGCGATCGATCGCGACCCGCGGGCGCTCCAGGAGACGATCGAGGAGACGCCGCCCACACTGGCGGCGGCGACCGCGTCCTTCCGTGTGCAGACCCCGTTCCTGGCCCGCTTCGCCGACGTGTCTCGCCGCCTCGGCCCGGGGGCCGCGGAGCTGCGCCGCGCGCTGCCGCTGATCAACGGCGCGCTCAGTGCGGGCATCCCGGCCTTCCGGCGCACGCCCGAGCTGGGTGAGCGGCTCGACCAGCTGCTCGACGCGCTGGCGACCCTGTCGGAGAACCCGAACACGCTGCTGTCGCTGCGCGACCTGCGCCGCGCGCTGAAGGTCACCCGTCCGGCGATCGAGCAGATGGCGCCCTACCAGACGGTCTGCAACTACCTCGTCTACTTCTTCAACCCGCTCGGCACCCACCTCTCGGAGACGGTCCCGGGCGGCACTCAGCAGCGGATCAAGGCAAAGCTGGCCAACCTCGACCAGGCCAACACGCTGGGCACGACCGAGTCTCTGCGGCCGGTGGACGTGCCCACCGACCAGAACCCTCAGTCCGGCGCCCTCCAGGCGCTGCACACCCAATACGGCGGACCGGCGATCGACAAGCAGGGCAACGCCGACTGCCAGAGCGGGCAGACCGGCTATCCGAACCGCTTGGTCACCGACCCGCGCTGGCCGCCCGACTCGTCCGCGGGCGGGTTCATCGGCGGCGGCACGCACGTCGTGCTCGACGGGAACACGCCCGGCCTCGCCGGCGGGACCTACAAGTCGCGCCAGCTCGGCATCGACAACCTGAAGGACGTGCCATGAGCGCCTTCAGAGCCGGCGTGCTGACGCTCGTGGTGATCCTGGTGGCCGCCTACTTCGGCTTCACCAAGTCGAACCCGTTCGCCGACCCGTACGAGCTGCGAGCCGTCGTCCGCGACGCCCAGAACCTCAAGCCAGGCGCGCCGGTGCGCGAGGCCGGGGTGGAGGTGGGCGAGGTCTCGAAGGTCGAGGCGGCCGACGGCCGCGAGCCCGCAAGCAAGATCACGATGGAGCTGCGCGAGGACGCGCTGCCGGTGCACGAGGACGCGCGCGTGCAGGTCCGGCCGCGGATCCTGCTCGAGGGCAACTTCTTCGTCGACCTCGAGCCGGGCTCGTCTCAGACCGCGGCGCTCGAGGACGGCGGCACCATTCCGATCACCCAGACCAGCAGCGCGGTGACCCTGCCGGAGGTGCTGTCGGTGCTCGACTCCGACACCCGGACCGACCTACAGACGCTGCTGCGCGAGTACGCCACCGCGGTGGACGGCGGCGGCGCGCGAGCGCTCAACCGCGCGATCCCGTCCTTGGCGCCTGCCTACCGGCTGAGCGCGCTGACCAATGACGCCCTGCTTGGCGAGCAGCCGACCCAGGACCTGCACCGCGTGCTGCGCAACCAGGCGCGCGTGTTCGGGGCGCTGTCCGAGAACCCGCAGACCCTGCAGGACCTCGTCAGCGACCTCAACACGACGGCGGGCGCGATCGCCAGCCAGGACTCCGCGCTGGAGGCGGCGGTGCCGGCCCTGCGCGACACGCTGCGCGAGGGCTACCCGGCGCTCGGCGAGCTGAACGCCGCGCTGCCGACCCTGCGCGCGTTCTCGCGCGAGGCGCTGCCCGGCGTCCGCTCGTCCGTGCCGACGCTCGACGCGGCGATGCCCTGGATCGTCCAGGCGCGCGGGCTGGTCGGCGAGGACGAGCTGAAGGGGCTGGCCGCCGACCTGCGCCAGGCGGTGCCGCAGCTCGTGAAGCTCAATCGGCGGCTGATCCCGGCGCTGCGCCGGCTGCGTGCGCTCTCCTCCTGCACGAACTCGGTGCTGGTCCCGTGGGCGGAGTCGCCAATTCCGAGCATCGAGGCGGGCAACTCGGACCAGGCGGTGCGCGCCCAGCTCATGCGCAGCTTCGTGGGGCTGGCCGGTGAGAGCCGCGTGACCGACGCGAACACGCCGGTGTTCCACATCCAGGGCGTCAGCCCGCTGAACCTGACCGCGGGGCGCATCGAGCCGGCCGCCCCGGCCAATCCGAACATGCCGCCCGAGCACCGCCCGGACGTGCCCTGCGAGACCCAGCAGCCGCCCAACCTCGCGGCGCCCGGCGGTTCCGCCCTCGACCCCGAGCTGACCTCTGTGACGGCGCCATGAAGATGGCGATCCGCAAGCACCTGCGCGAGGTCGGAGCGGTGCTCGGCCTGATCGTGCTGGCCGCGTTCGTGGCGATCTACATCCTCAACGCCCAGAGCATGCGCTTCCCGTTCGTCGAGGAGCCGCCCAAGCACATCACGGTCGAGCTGCAGAACGCCCAGGCGGTCGAGCCGGGCCAGGGCCAGACGGTGCGCGTGGCGGGGGTCGAGGTCGGCCGCATCGCGGGCGTCAAGGTCGTGCGCGGCATCGCCGCCGTCGACGTGGAGCTGGAGCCCGAGTACAAGGACCTGATTCGCGAGGACGCGACCGCGCTGCTGCGGCCCAAGACCGTGCTCAAGGACATGTTCCTGGAGGTCTCGCCGGGCACCGGGCCTGTGCTCGACGAGGGCGGGCGCATCGCGGTCGCCAACACGCTGCCCGACGTGGATCCGGACGAGATCTACGCCGCGCTCGACAGCGACACGCGTCCCTACCTGAAGCTGCTGGTGTCGGGCGCGGGCAAGGGGCTGAGCGGCCGTGGCACCGATCTGCGCGAGGTGTTCCGCCGCTTCGAGCCGGTGCACCGCGACCTGGCCCGGGTCACGCGCGCCACGGCCCGCCGGCGGGTCGCGCTCAAGCGGCTGATCCACCGCTACGGCGTGCTGCTGGAAGAGCTCGGCCAGCGCCCCGACGACCTGCGCCGGCTGGTCAGCGCGTCGCACGCGGTCTTCGACACGCTCGCCAACGAGGACCAGAGCATCTCGACCTCGGTCGCGCGCCTGCCGGGGTCGCTGCAGGCGACCGAGCGAGCGCTGACCGAGGTGCGCGGCTTCGCGCCCGCGCTGCGCACGACGCTCGAGGCCCTGCGCGAGCCGGTCCGCAAGCTGCCCGCCACCAACGCGGCGCTCACGCCGTTCCTCGAGGACACCACGCCGGTGCTGCGCGACGAGATCCGCCCGTTCGTGCGCGTCGCGGGCCCGTTCACCGACGATCTGCGGCTGGCGGCCAGCGACCTCAACAAGGCGGCGCCCGACCTCGACAGCTCGCTCGCGGAGACCAACCGGTTCTTCAACATGGGCGCCTACAACCCGGGCGGCGCCGAGAGCCTCGCCGGACTGTCGGTCGCCCAGCAGCGCGCCCGCAGCGAGGGCTTCCTCTACTGGCTCGCCTGGACGGCCCAGAACGGCGTCTCGCTGTTCAACACCGCGGACGCCCAGGGTCCGTGGCGGCGGGTCACGATCTGCGGCGTCCCGGCGCCGATCCTGCAGACGATCATCGGCGGCGTCCTCGACAACGTCGTCAAGACCAACCCCAGCCTGGCCGAGCAGCTGATCGGCGGCGCCGGCTCGGTGATCCAGCCCGGCAGCCCGATCGACGACGTGCTGAGCACCGGATTCGGGTCCTGCAACTTCAACGCGCCATGAACAAGAACCCGCCGACACTCGGACGGATCGCGGCGATGCTGCTGTTCAGCCTGTCGGTCTTCGGGCTGCTGCTGTTCTTGTGGGTGTCGTTCGGCGGCACGCTCCCGCTGCGCCCGGAGGGGTATCGCTTCAAGGCGAACTTCCCCGAGGCGACCCTGCTCGCCAAGGAGGCGGACGTCCGGATGGCCGGCGTCGACGTGGGCAAGGTCAGGGCGACCGAGCTGGGCCCCGGTGGCCGCACCACGGAGGCCGAGATCGAGGTGGACTCGCGCTTCGCGCCCGTGAAGGTCGACACGCGCGCGATCCTGCGGCAGAAGAGCCTGTTGGGGGAGACCTACGTGGAGCTGGCGCCAGGGGAGCCGGACGGCGAGGACCTGCCCGAGGGCGGGACCTTGAGGCGAGCGAACGTCGAGGACACGGTCGAGCTGGACGAGGTCTTCCGGGCCTTTGACCCGACCACGCGCCGGTACTTCCAGGAGTGGCTGCACGAGGCGGGCATCGCGTCGACGGGCGAGTTCGCCGCGGACCTGAACGACTCGCTCGGCAACGCCGCCCCGTTCTTCGAGGACGGCGCCG
>Ga0209574_10000143_pt1 | contig 19618 bp, 22 predicted proteins | sample AgamicMgMarz_FD_187168 | JGI IMG/M metagenome (GOLD analysis project Ga0209574, IMG submission 187168) | Agave microbial communities from Guanajuato, Mexico - Mg.Ma.rz (SPAdes) (version 2) | ecosystem: Host-associated > Plants > Phyllosphere > Phylloplane/Leaf | place: Guanajuato, Mexico... | reverse complement strand
TCAAACACTGCAGGAAGAATTTCTTCGAGATACAGAAAAAGGGCTAGAACCAAAGCTTCCGGAACACTATTTCCCAAACAATGATCCTGACAAAAACCCTTTAAAAACATGGCGTTCTCATGCCAACTTGCTGTTTATGAATTGGTTAAACTATTATGTTTACCAAGAGACTCCATATCTGTGGGAATGAAAGAACCGAGCGGCCGTATTTCAAACATAAAAAACGACAAGTCCTTATATGGATTTGTCGTTTTTGCATTTATTGTATTTCTTTTTTCTAAAGTCTCCCTTTCTTTTTTAATTATTATTTAGAACATAGTTTTATCAAATAAATAAAACACAATCTTCTAAAAGATTGTGTTTTACAGTTCTTTAATATATTCAATGACCGAATCTGGAAATTCGTTTCGAATTCCGCAATTCCCACAATAAAATCCGCTATATTCGTCTGTCGCAACGTACTGTCTTAAAAGAAACAATGTTAACCTGTTTGGGAGACCGCATTCTGTGCAAAACGCCAGGTATTTGCTGCGCTGTCTGTTTGCTGACATACGTTTCATCCTTTCGATTAACTATAGAAAGCGTTTTCTTATTTATATGGAGCTTTCTTATTAGTTTATGACAGCAATTACGGTCTACCTCCAATTATTGTCGCGACGAGAAGGGCGGAATAAACGCAGAATTAAATTAATTATAAGCACAATAGCTAAAATGTTAATTAACAACCCAAAAATCCCGCCCAGTGCACCCATATGACCAAGCAAACCGCCAAATAACATCCCTGCCAGGCCGCCATAAAGCAGTCCACGGGCGAATCCTCCTCGTTTTGAACGGGTAACGCCTCGATTTACAGTTCCATTTCTGCGGTTTGAAAAATTAGACCTCGGCTCATTTTGTCTAACGCTTGGCTGTCTATTAAAGGACCGCTTCCCCGAACGATACGACCTTGCACTTACGTTATAGTCATCATGATAGGAAATATATTCAGCTAAGGGAGATAAACTTAGCGAAAAAATCAATGCTACGGCAATCATTATTTTTTTCATCTGCTTTTTCCTTTCTTCACCTAATAGTAACTGTTTATTATAGTACGCTGTTTCATGCATATCATACGTTTTGACACAAAAGGGAAATTCAGTTTCATACAAAATTTTTAATCGGGTATCATAACGTTATACTTTGCCCTAGAAAGGAGCGTGCATGTACATGATACGAAGAATTAGCATACTGCTTTTTACACTGTGCTTCTTATTTAATGGAGCCCTTCCTGCACTATGTAAAGCGGAACAAGTAAAAAATGTAGAAGTGCGTGACCGTTTGCTTTATCAAGGTAATAACCAACTAAAGCAAACCGCCCTAACATTTGATGATGGACCGGATCCGCGCTTTACTCCACATGTATTGGATCAATTGAAAAAGCATGGTATTAAAGCAACCTTTTTTCTTATTGGGGCAAAAGCTCACGAACATCCTGAGCTGGTGAAAAGAATGGTAGCTGAAGGTCATGCTGTTGGGATTCATACCTATTGGCACCCCAATTTACTAAAGGAATCTACTGAAAAGTTTCACTGGGAAATTGCCAAAACTCAGGCTATTATTAAAAACATTACCGGTTTTGAAACACAGCTGTTTCGTCCTCCATATGGAAATTTAACGCAAGAAATGATCAACGAGCTGCCAAATGAAAATGTCTATGCGATTAACTGGTCTTCTGATTCATTAGACTGGAAGCAAATCCCAGAAACAGAAATCACCAATAATGTATTTAAGAACATGCACGCCGGAACAATTGTTTTGATGCACGACGGCGGCCATTGGACCATGGACCTTTCCAACACCGCAAAGTCGCTGGATACCATCATTCCTAGACTTAAGCAAGAAGGATATCATTTTGTGACCGTCCCAGAACTTTTGCACATCCCTTATCCAAAAAATTAAGCTCCAAAGAGTTTCTGATTTAGAAACTCTTTGGAGCTTTACGATTTCCCTTGATAGAAAGTAAATATGCCTCTCCTACAAAAAGAGCGTGTCAAAAGATCTAATTCAAATCCATCTTAAAACTCAAAAATATGCCTTATTTCTTCAAAACGTTATCATACTAAAGATACAAAAAGAGGCATTCTTTTTTTGTTCCATCGCTCTACAATAGAGGGAATTTACGGATAACCTCTAAAATAGGTTTTAAGTTGCATGATTAGGAGTAAATATTACTATAACTACTCTCATATTTTTAGACAAGCTGCATATAGATAAAATGAGAGAGTCGAACGCATTCCACATATCCCTAAATTTCTTCTTCTCACAAAAAAATTGACGAACTTTTTTTGTCAACAGGTGCGTATAGATATGATAGAATTCCTATATAATGACCTGGATTCATTTCTAAACAAGGAGTTTTGACTATGATTAATGAACAAGAGACGTTGTTATTTATTAAAGAACTTGGCCGCTTGTTGAAAGACTATCAAAACTGTTCAAACGCCTCTGTAAAAAGTGAAATATATAAAGATATCGTGTTGTTGAGCAATGTTATCCAGTTAGATCACGTGAACGTTTCTTACGCTTAGAAAATCCTTTTTATTTCTTTATAAATTTTAGTTTTTCTACTATAACTACAGAAAAGGAAGAAAAGAGATGGATGGAAATCGTCTCCTTTCTTCCTTTTCTCGTTATCGGTTTTTTATGGTTATTTAGAACATAGTTTTATTAAAATTATTGTAGAGTTTTTCGAGTGTCTTCGGTCCAACTATTCCATCTACCTGCAGATAAAGTGCTTGTTGAAAAGCTTTTACCGCTTTGAAAGTGGAAGACCCGAATATACCGTCTGCGCCTCCAAAAAGAGAATAACCTAAGTGAATAAGCATACGCTGAATTAACTGTACGTGATTTCCTCGATCTCCGTATTTAATTAACATGCTTGAAGCCTTTGGCGTCTGTTTTTTAGGTGCTTTTCCACTTCGAAGCTCCGACAAAGATAAACCGAATGTATATTGAAAATGAGGGTAATCTTTTAAGCTTGTCCAATCTCCTCCCCATTCCAACCCAATCCTTTTTCCTATCTCTCCCGCTTTGTTCCATCTTCGATCAATGGTCCAGTCAACTTTTCCGTCGTTATCAAGCAGCGCAATGTCAAAAGCTAGTCCATAATTATGATAAGAATAGCCGCCTTTGGCATTAGTCACAATACTTCCTGGTGTTGTTCGGCCTTGTGAATATAGTTTGTGCTGATGCTCTATCGATCTAAATCCTTCAGTGATACTAACAAATATGCTTTCTTTATATGCTTGCCCAATGAGCTCGTACGCTTTTTCTTGCACTATTTCATGTACATCTTGTAACTTATTTTCTGCTTTTTGTAACAGCTTGTCTAATGATAAATCACTCATACTCCCCACTCCTTAACTAGATGGCTTCTCCTTATATATACGTATAAGACGAACTCTAAGGGAGGCATCCAGTATCAGTTTACGCGGGAAGTAGTTAAGTTGTGCAACATGTAGAGCTGCTGTTATTTCAGCACCCAGTGGCTGATAGCCTTCGCTACTCCGTTATTGACATTTGTATCTGTCACCCAGTCCGCTGCTTCTTTTACAGCTTCCTGAGCATTTCCCATGGCGATTCCACACCCTGCCGCTTCAATCATAGCCATATCATTTAAGCTGTCTCCCATGGCAATGACTTCATCCATTGAAATGCCCAAACGTTCACATACAGTCATGATCCCTTTTGCTTTGTTAATACCAAGTGCATTAATTTCTAGATTCGTTAAACTAGAGTTGCTAATTTCAAAATCTGAAATGCCTGCTATTTGTTTCAGCACTTCTTCTCGTAAAGCATCATCTGGAATATCGTAGCCAAACTTCAGCCATTCCTGTGAGGCAATATCTTCTGGAAATTCGTCTCTCCATACTTTATCCGTAGTCACAGCCCAAAAGTTAAGCTTATGCTCTTGCGTTAAATTCCACATCTTCTCGATGGAAGAAGCATCAATTAACTTTCGTTCTACAAGCTCTCCAGATTCATCCCAAATTTCACTTCCGTTTACTGTAATAAGGTAAGAAGATAGCTGAAGAGACTGCGCATATTCACGGCATGTTAAAAGAGATCGCCCCGTGCTTAGCACCACATGAACACCTTGTTCTTGAGCTTTAGCAATGGCCTCACGATTTTCTTTAGAAATTTCTTGCTGATTGTTCAGCAGCGTTCCATCCATATCTAGTGCGATCAGTTTAAATTCTTTCTTTTCATTTGTTTGCATCTTTCTCTCTCCTTCTCTTCAATAGTAGGTATGACATTACGCTGAGCATTTGACTTACACTATGTAACTCTTATTATAACTGTAGCACAGGAGCATTTCGCTCTGCATCAGATAAGCGTTAAAATGGGCAATTATTCTACGGGGAATAATTGAAGGAAAACAAAATAGCTTTGCCGTAATTTACATATAACGCTTTTCATTTTTAGTTATTTCAACTAGAATTTTGGTAAAAGGATGTGAATGCTATGAATACTATTATTTCACCAGATGACTTATATACTGCATTACAGCAACCCCAACACTCCATTGTGTTGCTTGACTGCCGATTTACCCTTGGGAATTCTGAGGCAGGCGCAAACGCTTATCAAAATGAGCACCTCCCGGATGCTCATTATTTGGATTTAGAAAAAGATCTGTCTTCTGTGGCTACTTTGCACGGAGGAAGACACCCGCTGCCTGACGTTCAAAAGCTAGCTCAAAAGCTCGGCAGCTTAGGAATTACTGCTGATTCAAAAGTCGTCGTTTATGATGAACAGAACGGAATGATGGCTTCAAGAGCATGGTGGCTACTGCGATATATAGGAATTGAAGACGTACAAATTTTAAATGGAGGTTTTAATAACTGGAAGCAATCGGGATATGAAACAACGAAGAACGTACCAGAAGGTTCTCCTCAAACGTTTGTACCTTTCGTTCAACAAGATTGGGGACTTGCAGGAGTTGAATACGTAAAAAAGAACCTTCATAACCCTAATGTTGTTCTTATCGACTCTCGTGAAAAAAGGAGATATCTCGGCTTAGAAGAACCCATTGATTTTGTAGCAGGACATATCCCAGGGGCCATTCATTCTTTCTGGCAAGATGTGTTAACTTCAGAAGGTTTATGGAAAACAGATAAAGAGTGGAAGGAAATGTTTTCAGCTATTGATTCTCACGCTGAAATCATTGTATACTGCGGATCGGGTGTATCTGCTTGCCCGAACGTTTTAGCTTTAAAATCAGCAGGTTTTCCAAATGTAAAATTATATGCCGGCAGCTGGAGCGATTGGATTAGCTATCGTGACAATCCAATCGAGAAAAACAGATAGACAAAGAAGGCTCAGTCTCACCAAAAGTATAGAGGCTGAACCTTCTCTTTTTGTATTCTTCTTATTAGCCGCATGTTATTTACTGAGCCTTAACATAAAATCATTAAGCCGCTCTAAGGTAAGCAGATTTTGATTACATGCTTCGCTATCTTGACAAATATAATTTCCTCGTTGTGTAAATGTCCCTTGAACAGTTCCTTTGATTTCAGCAGTGAACATACCGACTTCCTCGTAGCTGTGGCAAAGCGTGCATATTCCTTTCTGATTGATAGGTTTAAACGTTCCTTGAATACCTTTTAACATCTGGGTATACGGCTCCTGCGCTACGATAAACTTTCTGTTTGAGCCTTTATCGATCCAGCTAACATAGGAAATGCTCGTTAGATCAATGCTATCAGCAGAAGGGACTTTTAACTTTTTCACTTTTGGAAACAACTTTTTCACGCCAGCTTCTGTAAAAGATTTAAATGGAATCACGTAAGGCTTTATCGTTTCTAAAAACACCTCTGCTTGCTCCTTATTTCTAACTTCAGCAACTGACAGCAGTAATTCTTCCTGTTCCTCGCTAAGAACATCAAACACATTTAATACTTTTTCTTTTGCAAGAGCTTTTAAAGCCTGCAGCACATCAGAATTGTTTACTGTTCCATGCCCATTGATAAGGATTTGCGTTTGGCTTTTGATAAAGTTATATTGATCATTTCTTATAAACGCTTCCACGTTCTTCACTCCTTCTTCATTTAATCAGCTACTTTTTACTTTACCGTACGGATTCCTTTTATGAAATGTAAAAAATAAATCAGAAATAAACTATACCTAAAAAAGCGCGGGCATTCAGTTGCCAGCGCTTGATTTCTATCGTTGCTTTTTATATACAATTTTTTTGATGGTTTCGGTTGATAAAAAGTATTCACGGGCTAGTTCCTCAATTGAAGTTCCTTTTTTAAACAAATTCTTAATCCGTTCGTTTCGCTCGTCAATCAACTTTCTTCCACCAGAGCAAGTTCCCCATTTTCTTTTTGCCTTCTGCGGCTTTGGAATATAAATGGTTTCTCCTTGAATGTATTTTTGAATTTCACTAATCAGCTCTTCAGGTAAAATATTTGTTGCTTTTACATACGTCATTTCTGCCAGCTCCTTATGTGGTTTTGCTTATACAATAAGGGGCAAAGCCGTATATATTAGAAATGAGATATGCGCGGTTAGGCGATGTCTATTACTAAACCGTCCATCCCATGCAAAGTATCGCCTTTCTAATATCAGGCTTTGCATGAGACGCTGCAGTATCCGGTAAACATCTTTTATTTACCATTTATTACACCTCCACTTTACATCGACTGTAAACCAAACTTGTATAAAATTACAATTATTGGCTCAGATTTTATTATAAGCTATCTATAATCTTGCACACAACACCTTCTTACTTATAAAGATGACACCATAAATAAAACGAACGTGCAGGGAGCTCGCTGTTCCTCCTGCACGTTCGTTTTATTTTTGTTATGAACGCTTCTGCTTTTTGTTAGCTGAACTGCTTTGAACACCTTGTTCAGAAGTGGTCGTCCCTTGTCCTTCTACATTTGGTGAACCTAGCTCTGATTTTGAGCGGTCTTTTTTAATTTTACTCATGTCACTCACCTCCAGTTTGTAGTGTACCCTTTGTACAGCTACATATAAGGAGAGGTGTGCTGTTTTTATTGTTTCTTAAGCATAAATAACCATAGAAACGTTAAGGCTTGCTTTAATTCGTTTGGGAGCTGTCCAATCAGCTTATCTGTAACATTTCGCTTATATACACCTTCGCCATCGATTACTTCCCATCCATTTTCTTTTGCAAGCTGTTCAAACTCCCAAGGCATCATCGTATTGCAAATAACGTCTTCACCATATAGTCTTTGAAAACTATTGGTACGAGGCTGAGCAGTTGGCCCAAGAATACCTACACATGCATATCCTCCTGTTTTTACAACTCGGTGCAATTCCTTCAGAGCTAATCGCGGGTGCTCCGTCCATTCTAGGGCGTTGATTACCATAACCCCTTCTACTGATTCAGAAGACAGCGGGAGCTTCATAATATCAGCTTGAGCGAACGACACATTTTCACTTTTATGCAGTTCAGATGCTTTTTGAACCATTTCTTCTGATAAATCAAGACCGATTGCTTTATATCCAGAAGCGGCTAGAAGAGACGTCCCAAACCCATCACCACAGCCGACGTCTGCTAGCAAAGCGCCTTTTTTAAGATGTTTTTGAATAAATGGAATAACTGTTTTCCGACTTCCGTTTTTCCACATTTCTTCACTTCGGCTATTCCAAAATGATACTTTTTGGTTCCACTCGTCTTGAGCTTGATCATGCCAATTAAATGTTGTCATTTTTTATCCCCTTTGCACTCTTTTCTTTACCTTATCACTTTTTGCAATGAATAAAAACGACTATTTCAGCAACCATATAGATGTAAAGGAAGGTGTTTATTTGTATGAAAGAACGTTTCGTTGCGGTACGTAAAAATGCAGACGGTGACCTGCTAGAATTTCAAACTGCTTCAGGAGCTGTTTTAACCTATGAAGAAGCGTTAAAGAAAGTAGAAGCGGGAGACGTTGAGCATGTGAGTACCTTTGTAGGGAAAGACGGCGGTACGTATATTCGCAGTATTCCTGACCATGACAAAACAAATAACTTGGATGCATTGCCATCATTTTAAAGGAGAATGAATATGACAAAAAAGAATAATAAAGGAAGCGCTAATCAAAGTAACCCAAAAACGCAGCACCATCTTGTTGAAATGGGTGAAGAGATTTCAAGCGGGGATAATTCAAAGGGAAACAAACGCAACAAAGATCAGTCAAGTAAAACACAATAAAAAAAGCCGTGCTAAGAAGCACGGCTTTTTTTATTAATGTTGGCTTGGAAGACCTAATGTTGAAAAATCTCCTGTTGCTACGCTTGTTCCAACTGAAGCAACACCTGCTACTAATGTAAACGCTAATGCCATACCGACTAATACTTTTTTCATAATTATTTCCTCCTCTTTCTTTGATTTGACTCTAGTGTATCACAGGATAAAAGTAGATGAATTCCTTTCTATCAGCATTTATCCCCTTAAAACCACGGATTTCCTCCATTTTGATAGAAATTCCTCAAAAATTATAATAATAGGAATATTTTAAACAAATAGAGCTTCAAGTTCTTTTTCTACTAGCTTGACGAATCGCTCATTTCGTTGCAGGGTGAAAATGGTCATAGACTTTTCCATATATTCTTTACCTTGTTCAATTTTACCTAATTTGATTAAGCTCTCTCCTGCTTGGTAATGAAGTTCTCCAAATAAATACATTGATTCATTACTAATGCACAAATCGATTCCTCGGTTGCTATATATTAATGATTCATCATAGTTACTCATATCTCCAAGCGTTTTGGCAAGTGCATTTAAAATTCTAATTTTTATATTTTCGTCTTTTGTTTGGGGCAGCTCATTTAAGCTTTTGAGTGCTGTTTGATATGTATCTAGAGCCTGTTCATACTCTTTCTCTTCATAAAGAATAATTCCAATGCTATTTAAAATTTCAATTTCTCTTTCTTTATAAAACGTTGCCGATTGCTTAGTAAGCTCGATCGCTTGGTACATTTTAGACAGCGCATCTTCTTTATTATGATGAATGTAATACACGCAAATACCTTCGTGCCACATTAAAAATTGCTTGTTCAGCGGGTTTTGAAACAGAGGACTTTCTTTTTCTTTTACAATGATATTATGAATAGCATCATAATCTCTCTGACGAATATATTGACGAATTAACGATTGAACCGCATCTACGTAATCAAGTCGAGGTGATTCTACACTATCAAAAAAGTAGTTAACATCTACGCCAAGGCGCTTAGAAATTTTATAGAGGGTAATGCTTGATGGATATTCTTCACCGTTTTCAATTTTGCTGATTTGCGCTTGTGTACAAATGTCTCTTGATAATTCTTGTTGTGTCAACCCTGCCATTTTGCGAAGGTCTCTCATAACACTCCCAATTCTATACTCTCTCATCTCTTTTCTCACCCTTACTTTCACATAATATATTCTCTCTATAAACATATAGTGATTTTATTTAGATAGTCAACTGTAAACACGTTAAAAATTTATACAATGTTTCGAAATTGACCATTCCCTATAATAGCAAATTAATCTATAAGAGTAAAATAGTGTATGATTTCTCTTCTCTAAAAAATCCCACTAAAAAATGAGATTGAGACATAACGAAATCAATCCAATCTACAGACGAACAAATAGGATGAATAAGCTAATATAGATCACTTTGTTACACCGCTAAAAACACCTGCATACATGAAACCTATGTTCACCATAACAGCAAAAAATCCGAACGATAAATCGTTCGGATCTTCCTTCAACTAACATATTTTTGTTCCATCCTCATTCACATTTTTATTTATAAACAGGATATCCAACAAATTTAAAGTCTTTGCCGATTGACGTCACAGAAAGACGCTCCACGTCCACTGCGTCCCACATTTTCTCTACGCCTTTTCCTTCTAGGAAAGTAGGAGCTTCTTTTCCTCCTGAAAGCTTTGGAGCCATATACAGCACCAATTTATCAATTAAACGATTTTCCAGGAATGCGGCATTCACTTCGCCCCCTCCTTCAATTAAAAGAGACGACACAAATTTCTCGCCTAGTATAGAAAGCATATCTTCAAGATTTACTTTGTCCTCACCGCTTGTAACAAATACTTCGACGCCTTGCTTTTCGAGCTGTTCTTTTTTTTCTTTTGAATAGCCCTGACTTGTAAATACCCACGTTGGAGCTAAAGAATCCGTTGCTAGCTTAGATTCAAGCGGCATGCGCAGCTTTGAATCCATCACAATACGAATTGGGCTGCGGCCGCCTTCAATGCGAGTTGTCAGCTCGGGGTTGTCCTTAATGACCGTGTTCACCCCTACTAAGATACCCGCTGTTTCGTTACGCAGCTGATGTACATCCAAACGAGCTTCCTCAGAAGTAATCCACTTGCTGTGAGAAGAAGCAGTTGCTATTTTACCGTCTAACGTAATCGCTGACTTTAATGAAACAAACGGCTTCTTCGTTACAATATACTTATTGAAGACCTCATTCATTTGACGTGACTCTTCTTCACATACACCTGTTATGACCTCAATGCCTGCGGTTTCTAAAATTTTAACTCCATTACCTGCTACTAAAGGATTGGGGTCTAAAGTTGCTATGACCACTTTTTTTACACCGGATTCAACTAGCGCTTCAGCACAAGGACCTGTACGTCCGTGGTGTGAACAAGGCTCTAGCGTTACGTAAGCAGTCGCTCCTTTTGCTTGTTCGCCAGCCATTCGCAGCGCGTGAATTTCAGCGTGCGGTTCGCCAGCTTTTAAATGCGTACCAATTCCAACGATTCGATTATCGTTTACAATAACCGATCCTACAAGCGGATTTGGCTCTGTTTGTCCTTTTGTTGCTTTTGCGTTTTGTAAAGCTATATTCATATAAAATTCGTGATTGATCAAAGAAGAACCTCCTCTTTTAAATGTCCTGAACGTTTAACTTTAGTATCCAAATACTTTTCATTAAACTGCGATACATCTCCCCAAAGTGGAACGCGCCCTGATAAAAGTGCGCCGTTTTTCTCAAGCGCGATTAGCTTTTTGGGATTATTGGTAATCAGCGTAACCGGTTTTTGGCGCAGCACTTTTAACACGCTGATGGCATCACTATAGCTGCGAGTATCATCTTCAAATCCTAACCCTTCATTCGCTTCTACCGTATCAAATCCGTTTTCTTGAAGAACGTATGCCATTGCTTTGCTGAATAGGCCAATGCCGCGTCCTTCATGATTTGCTAAATAAAATAGCGCTCCGCTCCCATTTTCGACGATCATTTTCATTGATTGTTTTAATTGAAAACCGCAGTCGCAGCGTTTGCTTCCGAATATATCTCCCGTATGGCAGATACTGTGCATACGAATGAGTGCCTCATGCGATTCTTGAAAATCTCCGTACACAAGAACACTAGATTGCTGCATGTCAGCTAAATTAGCTCCTTGCATTTTTTCAATAAGCTCTTCCGTACTTAAAGATCCTTCTTTTACATTATCAGAACGCAACCATGAATACCAACTAAATACTTGTGTCTCACCATCCAGATTCACAGGAAGCGTAATAGGTCCTACTATATAAATAAAATGGTCTTCATTTTTTACTACGTTAATTTTATCTTTTAAAATTGAAACAACTTTTTGGTTAATCACAGTCATTTCCTCCTCTTACGTATCTTCTCACTTACCTACCATTTTCAAGTTTTGCTCAATTTCTCACATGAGCAACTGTTTTTTAGCACTTCACAACATTTATTTTTTTAAATTGGTTTATCAGCTTACTAAAAGTAAGTAGGTTTACTTGCATAAAGTATTATATGACGATACATTTATCTTGTAAAGCTTTTATGTTCCTTTTGTTACTTTTAGTAATTAACTTTTATAATTATATAAATTATATAATAAAAATATAAGTACGTAAAGTAATTTATAATCTTTAAGTAATTAAATTACATAACACTAGATAAAATGCTGACTTTGTTTTATAATATAGGAAGAGAATGGAGGTAATAACATGGACGGTTTAGCACTCTGCCCACGTTTTGAAAAGGCTGTTACTATACTAACGAAACGTTGGACGAGTTTGATCATTTTTCAGCTACTTTCCGGCTCACAGCGGTTTTCTCAAATGCAAGAAGCACTTCCAGTAAGCGGAAGGCTCTTATCCGAGCGCTTAAAAGAATTAGAGCATGAAGGAATCGTCATTCGTACGGTTATTCCGGAAACTCCAGTTCGAATTGAGTATTCATTATCCGACAAAGGATTAGCACTAGCGCCGGTAATTCAGGAAATTCAGACATGGTCCAGTGAGTGGATTACAAAAGAAGAAGTGGAATAAAAGAAATCTCTAAAGAAATCAGGAGGGCTTCTATATCGATATGCTCACAGCCGTTTTCGTTTTCTTTAGAGCTCCATAAATAAAAAAAGGCACGCTCCCCTTGAGCACGCCTTTTTTTATTTATGTTATTTTCCTAATGATTCATTTCGAGAAATAATACGCTGTTTCTGGCTTTTTCGGCCGTGCAATACAAGATATACTGCTATAGCTAAAAGAGCAATAATGGAACAGAATACATACATTCCTTTATATCCGGCTGCTGTGGATAAAATGCCTAATAAAAAGGACCCTAAGCCCATTCCAGAGTCAAAAAACACAAAAAACGTAGCCGTGGCGACACCTCGGCGATGAGGAGAAGCTTTTTTTACAGCAATGGATTGAAAACTTGATGTAATCGTTCCAAAGCCTAATCCAATCAATGCTCCAGCTAATAAAAACACCCAGCTTGTTGTCGCTTGGCTAAGCAAAAAGATACCGATAGCTAAAGATAAAATGGACGGATATACCACGCTGTTTTCTCCGTATTGATCAAACCATTTTCCTGTAAAAGGTCTAGAAGCCAACAGGCACACTGCATATACAACAAAGAAAAAGCTTGAAGCTTGCGTAAAGCCCATTTCTTTTGCATAAATAGACACAAACGAAATAACACTTGCATATGAAAAAGCTACCACAAGGCCTGCAACAGAAATAGGCAGCGAGCGGTATTCAAAAAACTCCGCAAGACCTTTGGCTGGCTGTATTTCATTTGTTGCAGAAGAAGCTGGTTGAACCTCAGGTACACGAAGTACTAGACTACATAATACTGCTAAAACAGAAGATACAACCGCAACGGTAAAGACCGCTGTATGACTCAAAGTATTTGTTAACGTTAAGCCTACAAACGGACCTACTACCATCGCTAAGTTCATGAACGTCGCATAGTACCCCATCCCTTCTCCTTTTCTCTGTTCTGGGATTACATTTGCAACGATTGCTCCTGTAGCAGTTGTGCTCATTCCAAAACCAATACCATGAAGCACACGCAGCAGCAGCAGCGCAGATAATGAGTGAATGTTCATATATAAAATAGAACCAATTAAAAAGATAAAGACACCTATTAATAGTACTTTCTTTTGTCCTAATGTTGTCATCCACTTACCGGCTAGCGGTCTGAACACAATACCGGACACTAAAAAAATTGTCACAATTAGCCCTAGGCTTTGTTTACTTGCATGAAGTTCATCCGTTGCAAACAGAGGCAATGTGACAGTTAACATATAAAAAATGACAAAAACAAAAAAGCTGGTCAGTGAGACCGCTAAAAAATCTTTTGTCCATAATTTCGATTTCTGCATGAGTTTCCTCCTTTTATTTGTTTATTCGTATCGATTTATTAACACAAACTAAAACACAGTCTAGTAATAATATGTATACGAATTATATCAACTCAAACTATTATAGGATCCATATATGTAAGTGTCAACATGTATTTATCGATTTTGATTTCCGTGCAAGACTTCGCTTTCCGCGGGCGAGCACTGAGCCTCCTCGTCGCATACGCTCCTGTGGGGTCTCACCTGCTTCGCTTTTCACGCAGGAGTCTTCGCCTTGCCTCCAATCAACTGCTAGAAAGACCAACACACATGAAACCTACGTTTACCACAAAAAAAAACCATGAATCAAACACTTTGATTCATGGTTCGTTTTTCACTTCGTCTAATATTTTTTTGTCCTAGCCTCTTTTAGAACCTTCACTTCTTTAAATGAGAAATAATTTGATCCGTTACTTCACTAGTAGTTGCGCTGCCTCCAACATCTGGTGTAATGATGCCCGATTCCGTCACTTGTTCAATAACCTCTAACAAATGACTGCCTAATTCTTGTTCACCAAAATGATCCAACATCATTTTTGCTGTCCAAATCTGTCCGATTGGGTTTGCAATTCCTTTTCCGACAATATCAGGAGCAGACCCGTGTACCGGTTCAAACATCGAAGGATATTTTCCGTTCACATTAATATTTGCAGCAGGAGCAACGCCAATACTTCCCATAACAGCAGCTCCGATATCTGTTAAAATATCTCCAAATAAATTGCTTGCCACAATTACATCAAAACGACTTGGATTTGTAACGAAAAAAGCCGCCAGCGCATCGATGTGCTGTGTGTCTGTTTCAATATGAGGATAACTCTTTGCAACATCTTGAAACACTTCGTCCCAAAACGGCATGGAATGAACAATTCCATTTGACTTCGTTGCGCTTGTAACTTTTGCTTTTCTTTTAGAAGCTAATTCAAAGGCGTAGCGCATTGCTCGTTCTGTTCCTTTTCGAGAAAAAACCGCATTTTGAATAGAAATTTGATCTTCTCCTTGATAAATCCGGCCTCCTACTTCACTGTATTCTCCTTCACTATTTTCACGAACAACAATTAAATCAAAATCTTTTGGGTTCGTTAGTGGAGATGCGATGCCTTTTAACCTCTTGGCTGGACGAATATTAATTACCTGCTGAAATTCTCGACGAATCTTAATGAGCAGACCCCATAGCGACACGTGATCTGGCACAAGATTTAAATTTCCTACAGCTCCTAAAAAAATTCCGTCAAAGTGTTGAAGCTGCTTTAGCCCATCTTCCGGCATCATCTGTCCGTACTTCAAATAATAATCACAGCTCCAAGGAAATTCTGTAAATTCAAATTTTAATCCCCCGTGAAGATCTGCAATCGTACGAAGGACTCTAACCGCCTCCGGCACAACTTCTTTTCCTACTCCATCTCCTGGTATGTTCGCTATTTTTAACGTTTTCATCAAAAATCCCCCTGCGTCTTTTATGTAAAAAACCTATCGGTCGACCGTCGACCGATATTATCTATTTGATTATACGTAAAAACAACACTTTCATCAAGAAAATTCTGAATATATTCATTCTCTTCAAAAATTCAAAATTATTATGACTCTTATGAACAAGCGTATTATAATTAGGAAATAAATGATTATAAATAAACGAGGTATATCAATGAACAATTTTGATTTACATAAGCCGTTACCATACTATCTTCAATTTTATGAAAAAATTAAGCAAATGATTGTGAACGGTGAATATAAACCGGGCCAGCGAATCAATGAAACCCAGCTAGCTAAAGCATTTGGGGTTAGCCGCTCTCCCATAAGAGAAGCAATGCGTTTATTAGAAAAAGACGGCCTTTTAGTTGCAGATCAAAAAACAGGCTTTATTGTTTATTCCCTGTCTCCTGAAGACGTAGAAGAAATTTATCAAATTCGTACGGCTTTAGAGTCTTTAGCCATTAAGCTGTGTATTACTCGCGCTTCTGATGAAGAGCTTCTTTTCATTGAGCAGCTGTTAGACAGAACCGCTGAGGAAATAAAACAAGGAGCCGAGGATTCTCGACTTATTGAGCTAAATGAACATTTTCATCAGCTGATTCTTCAATACAGTCATAATAAACATTTAAAAAAACAGCTCGATAGCGTAAATGTATTGATTTATTTTTGTCGAGTGCTTAATTTTAAAGGTAAAGGACGCGCTGCTGAGATTTTAGATGAGCATCAGCAAGTGTTCACCTTTATGAAAAAACGCAGTTTAAAAGCTGTTGAACATATGCAAAAACATTTACATCATGATCTTGTTCATTTACAAAAACGATTAAACACCAAAAGAGATTGAGACATAACTAAATTCATTCAATCCAAAGACGAACAAATGAGATACATAAAAAAATCCGAACGATGAATCGAGATTCTCCATCAAGAATCTCAGTTTATCGTTCGGATCTTTCTTCAACGAAAAAAATTTTGTCCTAGCCTCTTTTTTTAAATAGGCAAAAACACTCCAGGTGCTTCCCCATGCTCATCGTCATCGAGCCACCACTTAAAGCCTTCTTGTGCAACTAATTTCTGGGCTTCTTCAGGACCTTGTGAACCCGATGGATATTCATAAAGCGGCAGCATGTCAGCCTCAAATGCATCTAATACAGGCTGCACCCACTGCCAAGATAGCTCTACTTCTTTCCAATGAGCAAAAAATGTAGAGTCACCGATTAATGCGTCATAAATGATTCGTTCATATGCTTCCGGTACACTTTCTTCTTCTCTTGAAAACGTAATACGAACCGGCTCAATAACACCATTTTTTAATGGATTTTTGCTGTTAAGCTGTAAAGCGACGTTTTCGCTTGGACTAATTTCAATAATAAATAAGTTTGGTGCTACTTTGTCATAAGGAGTTTCGTACAGACCTTTTAAAGAATCTTTAAATTCTACGACGATACGAGTTGATTTTTCTTTCATTCGTTTGCCCGTTCGAATATAAAAAGGAACGCCTTTCCAAAATGGATTATCAATCCATAAACGTGCTGCCACAAACGTATCATTTTTAGAGTCTGCTTCTACGCCAGGCTCTTCTTTGTATCCTCTAACAGATTTGTGATCGATTTCTCCGCTTCCGTATTGCCCTCGTACAACATCGCGAGCTACTTCTTTCGCTTGAATTTTCCTCAGTGACTCCATTACTTTTTGCTTTTCTTCTAAAATGTTTTCTGAGCAAATTCGTTTTGGAAGATGCATAGCTGTCATCATGAGAACCTGCAGCATATGATTTTGAATCATGTCGCGTATGGCCCCCGTATGATCATAATACCCTGCACGATTTTCAACACCGACTGTTTCACTTGCCGTAATTTGGACATTCGCAATGTGTTTGTTATTCCACAGCGATTGCAGCACGGGGTTCGTAAATTCAAGCGCTTCTAAATTTTGCACCATCGGTTTACCTAAATAATGATCAATTCGATAAATTTCTTCTTCTTTAAACGTACTGCTTAGCTTTTCATTAAGCTCTCTTGCTGAAACAAGATCATGTCCAAACGGCTTTTCAATCATAAGACGCTTCCAGCCGCTGGTTTGATCCAAGCCGCTTTTTTTTATATGCAGAGCAATTACATCGAAGTATTCGGGTGCTACGGACAAATAAAACAAACGATTTCCTTTACTTCCATGAGTTGTTTCTTGCTCATTCACAAGTTTTAGCAGCTGTTCGTAATCTTCTGTTTTGCTTGCGTCTACTGCTTGATAATGAAAAAGGGACAAAAAATCTTCTTCGTTACTTTCCATTTTCCGTCTCGAAAAATCGTTTATAGATTGCTTTACACGCTCTTTAAAATCCTCATGAGACATCTGCTCGTACCCCGATCCAATAATAGAAATAGCATCAGGGAGCTTTTTGTCTGTAAATAAATTATAAAGAGCGGGAAAGATTTTTCTTTTTGCTAAATCACCCGTTGCGCCAAATAAAACAAAAGTTAAGGACTCCACTTTTTTTCCTCCCGTCAGGTTGTATGTATGATGGATTTTCTCTTCTCCTAGCTTACCTCTGTTTATTTGGGAATATCCTTGTTTCATCAAAAAGGACGCTCACAAGTGCGAGCGTCCTCAGTTATTTACATTAAAATGTTTGTCATTCCCCACAGCAGCAAAAAGCTCAGCAGAATCGTCATGTTTGAAACGGTGCCGACAAATTTTTGATCGTATTTGAATTCTACTGCATAAGGTAAAACTGACCCCGCTACTGGTAGAATGAAGCAAACTAAGATTGTATACCGGAACATATCTTCAAATGGAAGCAGGAAAAACAGCGCAATTCCTACGCCGAGTCCGATTACGTAGCGGATACTTAAAAACATAATAATTTTTTTCAAGTAGCTTTTTTGGAACGAAAAATTTAAATATACGCCTAAAAGCAAAAGAGAAAGCGGCATATTAGCTTTAGAGATAATGCCTGAAACGTCTAATACATATGATGGTAAATGAATGCCTATAATCGCAAGAAGACAAATGATTACGTAGGTAAGAAGCGGCATCGATTTTAATACTTTGTATAAAATCTTTTTAAATTCAATGTCAATATCATCTCCTGAGTAGTAGCTGCCAATCACATAGCATAAAACAAAAATAACAAAGGCATTTCCGACATCAAACATACCAAAATATTTAAGCCCTTCTTTTCCCCAAATGCCTTCTACTAACGGATAAGCAAACATTCCAATATTAAACCCTGGAATCATCATCGTCAGCATGCCTTTCACTTTTCTTTCATCTTTTCGAAAAACAAAAATTCCTACCGCAGCTAACAGCAAGCCATAGACAATTCCAATAACTAATAGTAAAATAAGCGATCCATCAATTTTAATACTGCTGAATGTGACAATAATTAAGCAAGGCATTGTAATATTAAAAATAATTCTTGCTAAAGCTTCCCCGTCTTTTTGCTGAAGGAGGTTTGTTCGTTTTAGTATGTATCCTAATAGAATGATTGTAACGGAATACAAAAACTGACTGTTAAAGCTGCTCATAGACCTACTCCCTTGCCCTCTAAGATAACGTTTTATAGAAACGTTCTTCATATCTTTTATACTTATTTAATCGATTGTTTTACCCTGTCTTTTTTAATCCTTTTTTCATTATAATATAAGCAGCTTAAAAAGAAACTAGAGAATTGGATGCAGTTTACCTGTTTGTTAGACAAAAACAGCTTAGAAACAAATGAAAAAACTTTCCTCCAAACTGATTTTAAAACAGGACATTTTTCTTTTTTATGGAATTTATTTAAAAGGTATGTAGTATTTTTATGAGGAGGAAGAAACGTGAAACGAAAAATGATAGCGCTTACTTTTTCTGCTGCTCTTTGTTTTTCAGCTTCAGGATCTCTTGCTGAAGCTTCTAACAAAACAGATGTAATTCCAAATGCTGATCAGTCGGCAGAAACCTATTTTGACGGAGCGAATGGGAATTGGCTCACCACTAAAAACCCCGCTCAATATCAGCAGGCTACGCTCTATGGCAATATTGGGCTTACTCCTTATAACTGGGGGAAACCTGAAGATGGATCGGGCTGGTATCGAATTAATCAGCCCGCTGAGGTCAAAGGAACGCAAGTAAATGGCATTTTTGAAGACGCTCAGTTCGTCATCCGTGTTCCTGATAACTGGAACGGAAAACTTGTGGTAGCCGGCATTCCTGCCACGCGCAACGAAACGTCCACCGATTTATTATTCAGCGATTACGTTCTTAAAAAAGGCTATGCATTTGCAGCCACCGATAAAGGAACGCAAGGAGAAAGTGACCCTAACGATCCTTTTGCTAAAGTAAAAAATGCACTCGCTAACGATGACGACAGCGTAGCAGAATGGAATATGCGCTATCGTCAACTGACAAAAGCTGCCCAGAAATACTTGACTACTCATTATTCAGACAAGCTAATCAACCCGTCCAATCGAAAAAATCCTGCAAGCGATTTGATTCGAAACGATCATAAAGTACC
>Ga0209574_10000142_pt1 | contig 19623 bp, 15 predicted proteins | sample AgamicMgMarz_FD_187168 | JGI IMG/M metagenome (GOLD analysis project Ga0209574, IMG submission 187168) | Agave microbial communities from Guanajuato, Mexico - Mg.Ma.rz (SPAdes) (version 2) | ecosystem: Host-associated > Plants > Phyllosphere > Phylloplane/Leaf | place: Guanajuato, Mexico... | reverse complement strand
CGGGACTGTGTGCGGTTGTCTCGCCGTCGATTGAGTCGAAGGCAAGCACTGCGCCGGTTGCGGGGAATTGCCGCCGCACAGGTCGTGCGGAGTCAGCCCGCTCTGCGTGGTTGAGCCGCCGAGAGTGTTGGTCGTCAGTTCGCCGGAAGTGAGCAGACGGTTGATGTCGCGTCTGGTCAAGGCCGAGTCCGGCGCGTGATAAGAGACATGCAGATTGGTCGTCTGCGCAGAGGCTGGCGGAGGCGCGCTGGCCGTCAAAATCGGCAGGAACTGTGTCTCGCCGCCGACGTAAACGCGCATGAAGGCCGAGAGATAAGCGCGCCCGACGGCCTGTTGCTGCGCGGCTGTCAGACGCTTGTTGCCCGCGACCGTTCCGCAGTGCGGGTCTGATGAGCCGCCAGTTGTATAGGCCGTCCAATCCTCTCCGGTTCCAGCCGGAAAGAGTCCGGGCGTCCAGACTGTGTTGAAGTAATTGTGATTCGCTCCCATGACCTGCACGGTGTGCTTGGCTCCTGTATCGCCCACGACGTTATATCGCGCGTCGTCGAAGAAGTGCACGCCCTGATTGTCGTTGACATCGCCGTCGCAGTACGGCAAGACCACTTCCAGCGCGACGTTGTTAATGACATGGCGATTGAAATCCACAGGGGCGAGCGGGAGAACGGCCCGCACATTGTAAGGAGAGCCGAGCGAAGCGTTATGGAGATAATGCTTGACGACTCCCTCGCCGCCGCGCGAGTGGCCCATCGTGCCGACGCGCGTGAGGTCAACTTTGCCCACGAACTTGGTGCCGAACGGCGCGGCTCCGCTGGTATTAAATGTCTGCCACTGGCTCAAGTGTCTCTGGATTAATTCGGCGCGTGCCTGCGCTCCGTAATCGGAGACTTGATTGTCGTAGGCATTGATGCCGTTGGCGCTGATGGAGACGACGATGTAGCCGTTGCTGGCTAAAGTTTGAGCCACGTAGTCATAGCCCTGATAGCTCGGAATCGCCTGCTCGTTAGTCCTGCAAGGCCAGCGCAAAGCGGCTGTAGAGCCTCTGTAGCAGGTCGCGTGACGACCGTGCAAAAGGACAATCAAGGGAAACGGGCCGTTCGCCAGGTTCGTGGGGTAATGAACGGAGCCAATCACCTCGACCGAGATTGGAAAGCCGACCGGTCTGAAGACCTGATTGCCGAAGTTATATTCTTCGCGCGTGACGGCGTAAGGGCCTGTTGTACCGGGGTCGGGAGTTTGCGCCGAAGCCAACTGCGCTCCCGCCATCAGCGTGACGAGGACGAAAAGTATTGGGAAGTAGAAGCGTAAACTTTTTTTCATTGCGCACCTCCCTTCGGGCCTGCGAGTTTCAATTTCTCAGGCAACGCGACGCGGTCTGCCTTGTCCTCTTTATCTCCATAAGAGAGATAAAGCGTGGCTCCTTCGCGCAGCAGTGTCGAATCAAATGTGACAGCCGTGATAGCGTTCAGGTCTTCGTTCTCGACTCCGTATCCGACGGGGGTGTCGTCTATCCAGATGACAGGCGGCATGGCTCGGACGGCGAAAGGCCCGCCCGTGAGGGTCAAACGGAAGGCCAGCGTCGCGCGCATTTTACGTCCGCCGATTTCGACTTCGACGGCCTGTGGCAGAGTGACTTCTTCAACGCGATAAGTCGTTACTTTGTATTTGCCAACGGCTCTGATATTGGTTCCTTCGCCTAATGTTTTCCCCGGAAGCTTGAGCAAATCCGTCATCGTTAATTCTTCCTGGTCGCCAAGGGGGGTCACAGCCTTTTGCGCCGCAGCCAAAGACGCGCCGCCGGTCAAGACAAGCAGCAACCCGGCTGCCATCCAGACGCTCTTCCATTTGCGACTGCTGCGCAAATAATTTCTTAGCTTCATTGAAAACTCCTTCATTGATTTTGATGAGATTGAGGAATCAATGCTCGACAATGTGCAGATAATCATTTCCAAAAAATAGTCCGTTAAGCTGAGACGGTCTTTCGGCTTCAACGAGGCTTCGCCGTTGCCCCGCATCAAAATCATCGGCCACGATTGTTGGTCAATGTTCCAATTTTAAGAGTAAGTCGTTTACATGAGACTCGTTCGTGAGGTCTCAGGAACAACTAGGGGGCGACCACACTACTTTTGTTTTAAATATATGTCAAGCGGTCAAGGGCATGTCTTACGAGTCACAACTGCTCCGCCGCGACAACCATAATAGAGCTTCATTGACGCGAGTTTCGGGCATGGAAAAAAGGCGGCCCGAAGACCGCCTTTTAAGTTGGTGGAGATGGATTCGGGCGTTACGGCCCGGCCACAAAATTCACGTCCGCGAGGTTGTCATTAACCGGCAAAGTCTGCGGTGCGAAGGTATAGATTTTTGAGAAGACTGCGACCGTGTACGTGCCGCCTGCCGCGACACTAGTAAAGCGGTAGTAGCCGAACGGGTTTGTGACGACTATGCGTGTGTTGCCGTTCGAGTCTGTGATAGAGACGCGCGCCGGAAACACTCCGCGCCCAACGGATGTCGTGACGCGACCGCTCACCGTTACGGATGCAGCAGGAGAGCTTGGCCCCTGAATGGCAACGGTAATCGGAGAGCCTGTCTTAAAGAATCCGACCGTCGCATTCACGTTCTGTGGCGGACGGTTAGAATCGAAACGGAAGTTATACAGAGTGCCCCAGCGAATGGCGTTCGCGTTCTGATTCTGGGCAAAGGTTTCCGAGTTCCAGGTCATCGCGCCGCCGGCCTGCGACTGCGCCCAGGGCGTGCTGCTATAGCCAGCGTTTCCTACCGTTCCATCGCCAGACCATCCGGGGTGCTGCGGAGGCGCGTGGAATCCGATGTTGCTCAACGTCACGCCTGCTCCCACAGGGATGCTGAAAGATTGAATGGCGCGGTCTAGGTTCTGGTTATAGACAGCGTACTCGTAATGCCAGACACCGGGCGACGGATTCGTCACTTTGTAGGCAACTATGCCGACGCCATCATTTGCCGCGTCCGGTTGAATCTGAACAAGCGTCGCTCCCGTCCATGCATTGACTGCCGCCTTAGCTCTGACAGTCGGCGCGGCTGCCGAAAAGCTGAACGGACTGCCAGTGCCCGTGACATTGTACCTGCGGTACGAGACGTTATTGTTCATGTTGCACTGTCCGGGGTTCGCCTGACACCAGACATACTCATGCGGCGTGACGTACTGTCCCTCCGCATAATAGGTCGCGCCGGGATTCTGCGATGTGCTGAGGTCACTAATCTCCGTCAGAATCCTGTGCGATGGGCCTGTGTGCGTATGGGTTGCGTGATTGTTCGGCGGCGTCGCGGAATCGCCGCGCGGATAAGCTCCTGTATACGGATTTATCCATGCGCGCGACCCAAGGCTGGGGCCTGCATTCAGGTTGGCCGAATAAGGGTCTGAACATCCAGAGCCGAGGTGCGTGCCGCCGACTCCGTTACAACCCAAGCCGCAGATGTTATTGGTCAATGCCGTGAAGGCATGCTTGACCTGTGATTGACCGATTTGCTCAAAGCGTTCATCGTTCGTCGCGCCCCCGCTCATGCGATACATGTTCTGCGGAATCGCCGGGTGGTCATTAGACGGTAAAGCGAACCAGTTCAAATCCACCGTGCCGAAATTGCAAGAGTCTGTTCCCACAGCGAGGCCCACCTGCGTCCCGCTGCTGCCGCCAAATTGGGCCAGACCGTTGAGGTCTCCGACGACGACATCAGGCCCCGGGACAGTCCCTGTCTCAGGACTAGCGGCGACAGGCATGCTGGCCGATTTAACTTCGCCGTCAACAACCCGTGTGACTTCGACCGGATACATGTTTGCATTGATAGAGATTTGCCCGACGATTGCGCCCGCATCCGACGGACGACCAAGCGCCGTGGCAAACTCTTTTGAGAGGAGCATCCTTCCCATCTGGATGCCGAGCACGTGCTGGTCGGCACTGTACTCGTACTCATGCCCTTCAATATTGAAAAAGACGAATCCCGTTTTCGCGTCGCGTACGACAAGCTCGAATTGCGCGCCCCAAGGCATGTTCTCAATGGCAAGCTGTTTATACGAGGCATTCAACTTGGCCGGAAGATTGGCAGAGGCTTGTGGGATGAGCGTCATTGAGCCGGGTAAAGGCCCGCGCAACTCATCGTTAAAGACAAGGACTGTGAAAAAGGAATCGCGCTCCACGTCAAAACGCAAGACGCTCATCTTCGATTCCTTCGCGGCAGAGCCGGTTCCGTTGAGCCGGTTCAAATTGATATCCATCGCGACGCTGCCGCGCGCCACGATCATTCTTTCAAGAGTCCCGGTATTTCCTTCCGGGCGACTCTGCTTAAGCCCGGTCAATAAATTGCCCGAACCATTGCCAAAGAGTACAAAAAACTGGAGCGAAGCGACGAGAATCGTTTTCAACATAGTTTTGGATTTCCTGTCATGTGGGCTTTACAAACTGATGAACTTTAAGTTGTGTCGGCTAGGGGCGACGCGACTAGGTAGAACGCGGCTTTTCTTTTACACTGTTTTAGGTGATTTAATCAAGTCGGCGGAAGGGCATCCTCTCCACAATTTCTCTGGGCCAGAACTGAGACAGATTTATGAAAAGTGGTTGTACAACCCAAGAAGTCAGGAAACAGCGTTCGATTCAACTTCCTGTTCTAAAAAATTCCACAACTCAGAAAGAAGATATACGCAAGTCACGCGCGAGCATCTGGCGTGCTGTGGCCCTCATTGCTCTGACGCTTCTCATGGTCGCGCACTTCATTCAGTGGCGTCTCATGGGCCAGACGGTTTCGCCGATTGAGCCTTCCGAGACGATGTACACGCTCCAGCGCGGCGCAATCAACGCGGGATTTATTTTCTTTACTCTGGCAATCCTGGCGACGCTCATCTTCGGGCGTTTTGTCTGCGGCTGGGGCTGTCACATCGTCGCTCTACAGGATTTCTGCGCGTGGCTGCTAAAAAAAGTCGGCCTCACACCGAAGCCTTTTCGCTCCCGGCTGCTGGTCTACGTCCCACTGCTCGCCGCGTTCTATATGTTTGTCTGGCCCACAGTCTATCGCTTCTTCGTCAAGCCGAAGCACGAGCCGCTGATACCGGAGTTTACAAACCATCTGGTGACAAGCAATTTCTGGGAGACTTTTCCGCCCCTCTTCGTCGCCATTCCTTTTCTCTTCGTCTGCGGATTTATGACCGTCTATTTTTTGGGCCAGAAGGGATTCTGCACCTACGCCTGTCCGTACGGCGGCGTCTTCGGGCTCGTAGATAAATTTGCGCCGGGAAAGATTCGCGTCAACGACGACTGCAATCAGTGCGGGCATTGCACTGCGACCTGCACTTCAAACGTTCTGGTTCACGCCGAGGTCAAGCAGTACGGGATGGTTGTCGACCCGGGCTGTATGAAGTGCATAGATTGCATCAGCGTCTGTCCGAACGATGCTCTGTATTTCGGTTATGGAAAGCCGACGGTGGCGGTGACGAAATCAGTTGTGAAAAATTATTCTCTGACATGGCCCGAAGAAATCCTGGGAGCGGTCGTGTTTTTCGCAAGCTTTATGGCCGCATGGGATGTCTATCAACTCGTTCCGATGTTGATGGCTCTTGGCATTGCGACGGTCACGACGTTTCTCGCTCTGAGGACATGGAGATTATTCAAGGCCAGTGATTTATCTTTCTATCGTTTTAGGTTGAAGTCGTCCGGCAGCATTCAAAAAGCCGGATGGATATTTTTGAGTTTCGCGCTCTTGTGGATTGGCTTGAACGGACACAGCGGCTGGGTGCGTTATCACGAGTCTGCCGGGGCGCGCGCCTTTCAACACATACAGATTCCAGACGAGCTTGCACTGGCCGGCACAAATCCCAATCAATGGCTCAGTCCGAGCGACCGCGAGAATATCGCCGCGGCGCAAAAACATTATCATGCTGCTGTGGATGCGGGGTTGTTCACCAATAGCGATGCGTTGCCGAAGCTCGCGTGGGTTGAATATCTTTCCGGCAACACGGAGCAGGCCGTGCAGCTGCTCGGCAAAGCCGCAGAGCATCAGCACGGGCAGGGCAAAGCCTTGAGCTTCTATTATCGCGGCGCAATCCTGAATCGTTTGCATCGTTACGATGAGGCTTTAAAGAGTCTCGACCAAGCTCTGGCGGAGCGGCCAGACTTAATTCTCGCGCGCGAGGAAAGAGGCGAGTCGCTCTGGCAGCTTGGCCGCAAGCAGGAGGCCGTTGCCGTCTGGAGCGATGCCGTCAAGCGCAATCAAGGTCTTCCTTTAGCGAATAATCTGCTCGCTGGCGCAGCCGCGCTGCTGGGCCAAACGGAAGCGGCACTCGCTTATGAGAAACAGGCAGACCAATTCACCCCGCCCGACCCGTTCTTTCATTGGATGGTTGGCCTTCGATTACGAAACGTCGGGATGAACGAGCTCGCCGAAAAACATTTTCAAAGGGCCATCCAACTGAATCCTCAATTCCGCGCGCGACGGAATTTATAATCAAGAGACAGATATTGAAAGCGGCCCGAGCAGAGAGGCAAGCGAACCTTTGCGGCCTTTCGCGGCATCGCAGGGTTGCGCTCTGCACGGGCCACTGCGGCGCGGGTTTGGAAATCCTGCAAGAACGTGAAAGAATCTATTGTTATGATGAGCAAATATTTTCAACGCGCACTGATTTTTACAGGCATCATGTTTATCTTTTCGACTGCGCTCGTACACGCACAGTCAGGCTCGACGCGCCCGCGCCGCGTGCCGCAGCCGCAAGCCACGCCGCGTCCCAAGACGACTACGACCAACACACCGAAGGCTGACGAGCCTTTGCTCACTCCCGTTCCGGCCTCAAGCACAGGCGCGGCTGCTGCGTCTCCCGTCGCCGCTTCTTCAACAGGCTCTACAACTCGCGCTTACACTTTGCTGCAACAGAAACAGTATGCGGAGGCCGCGCGAGAGGCAAAGCAGGTGGCGGCAAGCGAGCCGAACAATTCCGAAGCATGGAAGATAGCGGGCTTTGCAGAGATGAATCTGAAACAGTATGCGGAGGCCGCGAGCGATTTGCAGCGGGCGCTCGACCTGCAACGCAGGAGCAATCAGGAGGACGCGAACACCCTGGACGCGCTCGCGCAGGCTTATGCGCGCACGGAAGAGTTTGAGCGCGCCTTGCCGCTTCTTATCACCGCGACGACGAGGGCGGGCGCGAGTCCCAATGCAGAGATGCTCTACTATCGCGGCATCGCGGAATATCGCACGGGGAAACCTGATGACGCCGAACGCTCTTTCAATGCCGCCGTCAAGGCCAATCCGAAAGACGCCGCTTCGCTCTTTTATTTAGGCCGCATAGCCTTTGAGAGAAACAATCTCACGGCAGCCATCGGCGCGCTCAATCGCTCGACAACGGCAGACCTGCGCTTCGCTCCCGCGTGGGCCTTGTTGACAACGGCTTACCTGCGCCGCGCTGTGCAGACGACGGGCGCGGCCTCCGATGCAGACTACCTGAGCGCAGTCCGCGCCGGAGAGAGTTTGACGCGCGTTCGGACGGATGCGGAAGCCGTGACGCTCTACGCGCAGGCGTTGATAGGAGCCAAGCAATTTGCGCGCGCCGCCGCCGCGCTTGAAAAAATCACGACTGCCCCGGACACGAAAGGCGTGACGCTCTATCTGCTCGGCGTCTCTCATTCGCGCGCGAACAATTTCCCGAAAGCCATCGCCGCGCTCGAACGCGCCGCCACTCTTTCGCCCGACGATGTGAATATTTTCCGAGAACTTGGATATGCTTACGAAATCTCTAAACAGTATGCCAAGGCTCTTGCGACTTATGAAAAAGGCGCGCAGCTTGCGCCTGCCGATTCCGACTTCAAACAATCCATCGAGCGCGTGCGCCCTTTCGCCAAACAGTAAAAGGTTTGGGAGCGCGAGGCATCCTCACGCGCGCTCCCTGCTACTAACCCTACAGTCAAGGCCAACCTCCTAAAGAAGCGAGATAAAAAATGGATGCCCGGAGACGCGCGTTGGCCGCCGGTCTATTGCTCTGCTCTTACTTGCTGACCGGCGCGCACGCCCAAAATGTTGAAGTCAAGGATGTACGCTATTACACGCAGCAGGCCGTCAAGGCTTATCGCGCGAAAGACTTCGCAGCCTACTTGGAAAACATGAAGCAGGCGAGCAACCTGCGGCCCAATCATCCGACCATCATCTATAACCTTGCCGGAGCTTACGCGCTCAACGCCAATCCGGTTGAAGCTCTGGGCCTGCTCGGCAAGGTCGCGGCGATGGGCCTGATTTATCCTGCGGCGGAAGACGAAGATTTTAATTCCGTCAAAGACTCTGCGGAATTTAAGACTCTGCTCAAGAGATTTGAAGCCAACAAAGCTCCCGTCAATCACAGCACAGCTGCTTTCACGCTCGAAGAGAAAGGACTCGTCACAGAGGGCGTTGCTTATGACCCTGCGACGGAAACTTTTTATGTCAGCAGCGTGCACAAGCGAAAAATTCTGAGCATCAACAAGCAAGGCTTGGCGCGCGATTTCTCGTCCGCGCAGGATGGTTTGTGGAGCGTGCTCGGCATGAAGGTGGATGCGAAGCGTCGCCATCTGTGGGTCGCAAGCTCCGCGATTCCGCAGATGATAGATTTTGCGACAAGTGATAAAAATCGCGCGGGTGTTTTCAAGTACGACCTGAAGACCGGAAAGCTCTTGAAGAAATATCTGCTGCCGGACACGGCAAACGCGCACACCTTCGGAGATTTGGCAGTGCATCCTTCCGGCGATGTGTACGTGACGGACAGTCTGACGGCGGCTGTCTATCTCATCTCGAAACAGAAGGACGCGCTTGAGCTTTACGCAGGGCCGGAGCCTTTCGCCTCGCCGCAGGGTCTGGATTTTTCTTCGGACGGCAAACAGCTTTTCGTCGCGGACTACGGGCGCGGGATTTTCGTCTGCGATGTCGAGACGAAAAAGTTTGCAAAGGTAGAGCATGGAGATAACGTCGCGCTCATAGGCATTGACGGGCTCTATTTTTACAAGGGCAGCTTGATTGCTATTCAGAACGGAGTGCGCCCGCACCGCGTCGTGCGCCTGCGTCTCAACCCTCAGATGAATCGCGTCGAGCGTTTAGAAGTTATCGAAGCCAACCATCCGTCATTTGACGAGCCGACGCTCGGCGTCATCGCCGGAGACAGCTTTTATTTCATCGCCAACAGCCAGTGGGGCAGCGTCAGCGAGCAGGGCCAGCTTGCTTCTGCCGACAAACTGCACAGGCCGCTTATCCTGAAAGCAAAGCTTTTTTGAGATTTAGTTCTTGAATCATGCGCGGCCAAGCTGTAGCATCTCTGGATATGAGAAACAAAAGCTTTTCAGGCAATCATGCGCGGCGCGTGTTTGCCGCCTGTGTCGCAGCTTTCGCCGCCTTCGTCCTGTGCTCAGAGCTTGCGTCGGCTGCCAACTGGAACGGCATAGAGCCTTTGAAATCCAGACGCGCAGATGTCGAGCGCGTTCTGGGCCAGCCCACTAGAAACCAGCCGGGAGAAACCGGCATACTCCATTTCAAGGTCGCGGGCGGCAATGTGACCGTGGCTTTCGTTGACGCACGGTTCGTCGCCGCCAAGAGGCTTTCGCCCGACCTCGAAGGCACGGTCAGGCAGGTTGTCTTGCAGCACGAAAACTCTTCGGACACGCCAGAGTCTATGGGCCTCGCGGAAAAATCCGACTTCAAGCGAGACGAGGGACAGGGCGTGACGAAGTACACGAACCTGAAGGAAGGCATCGTCTATACCTTCATGGGCGGGAGGCTCAAGACAACCTACTTCACGCCTTCCCAAGACCAGTGGACGCGCGCGCAGAAATAAAAGGGCAGTGACAAGTGATGTGTGATGAGTGACAAGCTGAAAGCTTCCTGGCCGTCACTCATCGCTTGTCACGCTTCACTTCTTCCATGCTTTATCACAGTCTCCTGACAAAGGCGTTGCGCGAGCAGCAAGCGGAGTTCGTGCGCTTTGAGCGAGAGTGGCGCGAGGATGTGTCGGATTACGCGCGCCGCCTGTCAAATCTTGACGGGCAAAGCTCAGCAGATGTGCGCGTGCGTTTGGGCCACGCGCGCGAGCCGGGCGCGCTGCCGTCCACGGAGCTTGAGAGCGCGGGCTCTCTCGTCGTGCCGTTCGGCAGGAGTTGGCGCAATCATGAAGAGGCGCGGCGTTGGGCCATAGATGTCCTCATAGACCGCGTCACTTTCGCGGCAGACGGGAGCCAGCTTCTGCCCGGTAGAGAAATCTCTCTGCCCGTCGCAGCCGTGCAGGTCGCTTGGTTTGAGAATCCGCACACGCGCGATGGCCGTTATAGTAAGCAGGCGAGCCTCGCCGTCATCCCGCCCGGAGAATTGCTCGCAGACACAGAGGGACGCACAAGCGCGGAGACGGTTGTGGCCCTGCGCCGTTTCCAGCTTGAGACGCAAGAACTGCGACGCTTTCTCGAAAGAAGTCGCGGCTGGCGCGAGCGACGAGAGCGTCCGCCCGTAGCCTTTTTCGACGGCACGCTGCTCATCTCCATCGCGCTGCCGAAAACAAAGATACAGGGCGCGTATGTTGACGCGATGGTCGAGCTTGTCAAACTCTCACGCGCGACGCAAGTGCCTGTCGTAGGGTTTGTCGACCAGAGTTATGCGCGCGACCTCGTCTCGATGGTTGATGCGCTGGCCGCGAGTGAGAGTCTGGAAAGACGACAAAGCCACACGCTTTATGACGCGCAGCTTCTGAATCAGGGCGGAAGATTTTTGCAAAACTGGGGCGACAGGACTGCCTTCTGCTATTGCGTCAGGCATGGACTGACGGAATATTTTAGCGACGAGCGGGGGCAGCCGCTCGTCGGATTAACTTATTTGCAGACGACTGCGGAGGGCGCTCCGGCCCGGTTGGATATTCCCGCGTGGGTCTTTGAAGCGGGCTTGTTGGATGAGGTGTTGGATACGGTGCGCGCGGAATGCGTCGGCGGGCTCGGTTATCCATACGCGATTGAGACTGCGGACGCAGCTGCCGTCATCACGGCGCGCGACCGCGAGCAGTTTCTGCATGCCGTGCAGGATTTTGCGAAGGAAGGAAATTTCAGTTTCCGCGTCTCGTCCAAGACCGCTAGCAAAGCGCGTCGCCGTTAGCACGGCTTTCAGCATCTTATAAAGTTAGTTGCCTTTGCGCGCCTTTGAAAGGTAGAGTGTTTTTGAGCAGGCGAGGATTTATGGAAAGTTTTAAGAACGAAGAGCGGGAAGAGTTCGGGCGGACGCGCGGCTTTGTCGAAGCAAAAGAGCGCACTTGTCCCGCATGCGGCGCACAGGCGCGGCGCGGGCAGGCGCACTTTTGCGCGACCTGCGGACGCTCGCTCACGGAAGGCGCGTATCTTCCGGCAGATGCCTTGCGCGCCTCCTATCACTTGCAACATCATCAGGCATCTCTGCACCAGCGTATGAATATCAAGAACAGGATGCGCTCGTTCAGCGCGAAGTTTCCGACGCCGAATCGCAACAACGCTTCGCAGACCGCGATGGCCTTTGTGACCTACGCGCTCGTGCCGTACTTGGGCATACTCTTTTGTCCTGGCGCAGTCCTGATGGGCGGCATCGGCCTCGTGCGTTCATGGCGCGTGCCGGATTTGGGCGGACGCCGCGCCTCTTACGCGGGCGTCGTCTTTGGCGTGATGATTCTCGGCCTACAGATTTTCCTGTGGTGGATTCTCTACAAAGTGCCGCACTGGGCGCAGGGCAATGTATCTTAAATCCGAAACATGATTCGTCTCGCCAAGATAGTTAAATCAAATTCGCATATAGATTATGTCGGGCGTGTGATAGATGCGCTGGATGCAGATGCGCCGCCGTCCGCCGCCGATTATGGATTCGCGCAGTTTGTCTCGATGCCGCTGGCCGAGGAGATGGAAGTCGTCGGCGTGATTTATAACTCGATGCTGGCGAATCCTGATTATGGAAACTATGGCCCAAGACTCTCGCCCGCGCCAGACCTCTCCGTGCTCAGTCCAGATTACTTGAACGAGCAGGGAGTCTTAGTCGGCATCCTCTTGCTCGGTTGGCGAGATGGTGCGACGCGCGAGAATCATCACGGCGTGCCGCGTCGCGTGATTCCTGTCAATCAGGAGATACATCGTCTCGCGGATGAAGACGTTTTCGAGTTTCACAAGGACGCGGACGGGCGCGTGCAGCTTCATTACTATTCGCAGATTATCACGCACGCCGGGATGTTCAGCGTCCCTTTAATCGAAGCCATCCTGGAGCAACTCGAACCGGCCTGCGAGCCGGGCGAGCGGCAACGCCTTTGTGTCCTCAAACAGGCACTTGTCTGGCAACGCACGGTCGGCGGAATGCGTCTCTAATACTAAAGATTCTGGGTCGTCTCCCACTCGGTCGGCCTTTTTTAGCTTCCGTAAGTTTTGAGAGGGGAAATTTAAATGAAAAGTTTATCCAAACTCGTTTCTGCAAGTCTGCTCGCGGCCTTGCTCGCGTGCGCGGCTTTCGCGCAGAGGCCGCGCATCACACAAGATTCAAAATCGGATCAGACGACGACTGTTGCGACCGCCGCAACTCCTGCTCCCGCGAGCGTGAAGGCCAAGTATGAGGGAGGCTTTTTCGGTTATAACCAGAAGCAGGAAGGGACTCTCAGCTTTGATGACACCAACAATCGCCTGCTCTTTCGCAACAAGGAGCAGAAGGAGATGTTCTCTATTCCGTACGAGGCTGTCTTCTCCGCTTTCGCAGACACGCAATCGCGCAGGCCGACGGCTGCAACCGTCATCGGCAGCGCAGTCCCTTACGGGCTCGGCTTGCCCGCCTTGCTCATCAAGAAAAAACATCGCTACCTGACGCTGCAATATGAAGACCCGGATACGCAACGCTCCGGCGTCACCAGCTTCAAGCTTGAGAACAAAGAGATACTTAATTCCGTTGTCAGCACGCTTGCGGGCAAGGCGGGACTGACGCAACGCGGCGAGGGCTATATACGCGTCCGCCCGCGCAGGGATACCTCTTCCGCAGCGGTCTTGACGGACGGCTCAATCATTCGCGTCGATAATGCGGGGCAGCCTGTCTCTGCGGGCGTGCTCAACGGGCGCGCGACCTCTCTGCCCGCACCAGTCTATCCGCGCGAGGCGCGCGAGGCCGGAGCCGCGGGCGCTGTCACAGTGCAGGTCACTGTTGACGAAGAGGGCAATGTCATGTCTGCCAAGGCCGTCTCAGGCCACGCGCTCCTGCAGGATTCTGCCGTCACTGCTGCGCGTCAGGCCAAGTTCAAACTCACAATGGTTGACGGCCAGCCGGTCAAAGTCTCCGGCGTGATTACTTACGTCTTCGAGCTTAACTGATGAAAGCTTGCTCAAAGAAAAGCGCGCGGGCGGTCAACACTGGCCGCCCGCGCGCTTTTCTCGTGCGAGTTATCTGAGAAAAAGATTTCAGTGGTCATGCTGCGCGCTTTCGGCGGGCCGCTCGCCCTGATAAATCTCCGCGCCCGCAGCGACAAACTCCGCCGCCTTCTCTCTCATTCCCTCTTGCAAGACAACCTCTTCGTCCAACTCTTTCTGCGCCGCATACTCTCTGACATCCTGCGTGATTTTCATAGAGCAGAAGTGCGGGCCGCACATCGAGCAGAAGTGCGCGAGCTTGGCTCCCTCCTGCGGCAAAGTCTCGTCGTGAAACTCGCGCGCCACTTCCGGGTCTAAGGCCAGATTGAACTGGTCTTCCCAGCGAAACTCGAAACGCGCTTTCGAGAGAGCGTTGTCACGAAGCTGCGCGCCCGGATGCCCTTTGGCTAAATCGGCTGCGTGCGCCGCGAGCTTGTAAGTGATGACGCCGTCTTTGACATCCTTCTTATTGGGCAAGCCCAAGTGCTCTTTCGGCGTGACGTAGCAGAGCATGGCCGTGCCGAACCAGCCAATCATCGCCGCGCCGATGGCCGAAGTGATGTGGTCATAGCCGGGCGCGATGTCCGTCGTCAGTGGGCCAAGCGTGTAGAAGGGAGCATCGCTGCAAATCTCAAGCTGCCTGTCCATGTTCTCTTTGATGAGATGCATCGGCACATGGCCCGGCCCCTCAATCATCACCTGACAGTCATGCTCCCACGCAATCTTTGTCAACTCGCCCAAAGTTTCAAGCTCCGCAAACTGCGCTTCATCATTCGCGTCCGCGATAGAGCCTGGACGCAGCCCGTCGCCCAGAGAGAAAGAGACATCATAGCTCGCCATGATTTCGCAGATTTCACGAAAGCGCGTGTAGAGAAAACTCTCTTCGTGGTGGGCCAGACACCACTTCGCCATGATGGAGCCGCCGCGCGAGACGATGCCCGTCGTTCGGCGCGCCGTCAGTGGAATGTAAGGCAGCCGCACGCCCGCGTGAATCGTAAAATAATCCACGCCCTGCTCCGCCTGCTCAATCAAAGTGTCGCGATAAATCTCCCACGTCAACTCTTCCGCCTTGCCCCCGACCTTTTCGAGCGCCTGATAAATCGGCACAGTCCCGATAGGCACAGGCGAGTTACGCAGAATCCACTCGCGCGTCGCGTGTATGTTCTTGCCCGTGGACAAATCCATCACAGTGTCCGCGCCCCACTTTGTGGCCCAGCGCATCTTCTCCACTTCCTCTTCAATCGAAGAAGCAACCGCCGAGTTGCCTATGTTGGCGTTGATTTTGACGAGGAAGTTGCGCCCGATAATCATCGGCTCGGATTCGGGATGGTTGATATTCGCAGGGATAATCGCGCGACCTCTTGCCACTTCATCGCGCACAAATTCAGGCGTCACATAGGAGGGAAGCTGTGCGCCGAAGCTCTGGCCCACATGCTGGTGATAAAGCGAGCTGCGGTCTTCTCTCATCGTTTCAAAAGCAGCTTCGCGTCCAAGATTCTCGCGGATGGCGATGAACTCCATCTCAGGCGTGATGAGCCCACGGCGCGCGTAATGCATCTGCGTCACGCGGCTTCCCTGACGAGCGCGCAAAGGGGCGCGGCGCAGGCCGGGAAATTCTTCCAGACGGCCACGCTCTTTGCCGCGCGCAAAACTTTCCGCGCCCGCAGTCAGATAGCCGTTGTCTTCCGGTTTGACCACGCGCCCAACATATTCCTCTACATCACCGCGCGCGAGTATCCACTCGCGCCTGAGGGCCGCGAGTCCTTCGCGCACGTCGCAGCGCATGGAAGGGTCGTCCCAGACGCCGCTCGTGTCATAGACTCTGAGCGGCGCATTCTCTTCCACTTCGCCCTTAAAATTTCTTGTCGGATGCATGGCGATTTCACGAAAGGGAACGCGCACGCCCGCTTGCGCGCCCGCGACGTAAACCTTGCGCGAGTTCGGCAGCCGCACTTCATCGCTCCGCTTCTCGTTCGATTGATTGACTGTGCTCATAACTTTCCAAAACTTTCTGGCCCAATTAAGGTCGGCCCGAAAAAGAAAGACCGCTCCACCTGATGAGACAAGAGAACGGTCTTTCCGTTGTTTCTCCCTTCGACGGTACTAACCGTATCAGGTTCAAGGGGTCTCACACGTTTGTGACTCTCAGCTTCGACTCCGCGCGAAGCTCCCCCGAAAACTTTTTAAATTATCAAATCGGCTTATCTTAATTACTCTTCAGGAAAAAGATTATCAACCGGCATTGTCCAGCCGGGCACAGCCGGTTCAGCTTCGGCCACTTCGCCGCGCCGATAAATCTGCGGATGCTGCTGCTCCGTGCGGCGATAAACACGCACGACATCTTCACTCAGCAAATCGACATCCCACACAACTCGTGTTCCTGCTGCAAAGTAATCGGCACGTTTCTTTGCCATCTCTCTTTCGGCTTTTGACCCATAATCACCTTCGCTTCTGACCTCGACGGCAAAGACCGGCGCGCCTTCAAAAAATTTCATGGTCAGCCCGCCCATATAAAAGGCTGCATCAGGGCTAAAGGATTTGCGATGCGGAAGATTCACTTTAAAAGCTGCGTTATCTCCAACTGCACGGCCCGTCTTCGCGGTTTTCGCATAACGATGTAACGAGACGAAGATTTCACTTGCGGCGTAACTCGGCAAGCCTCCGGTTGGTGACATATGTACAATCTCTCCGTTTACAAGCTCTGCCTTTCCATCCACCTTGTAAAGGTCTTCGATTGTGGCTCCAACCTTTGTGCTCATAAAAACACCTCTGAAATTAACCGCCGATAAAGCTCATCGTCCGCGCGGGCTGCATAAACTCAGGGTCGTTGATGTAGTGGCGCGGCTCTTTCTTCATCACGACCGATTCGATGAACTCGATAATCTCCTGGCGCGTCGCTCCGCTGCGGACGACATCGCGCAGCGAGTGTTCGACGGTTGAGAAGAGACAGGTTCTAAGCTGACCGTCGGCTGTGAGGCGTATGCGTGAGCACGCGCCGCAGAAAGCTTCCGTCACGGGGGCGATGATGCCTATCTCGCCGGGCGCGCCGTCAACGAAGCGATAGCGTTTGGAGGTTTCCGCGCCGCGCTTGACCTTGAGCGCGACGAGTGGGAAACGCTCGTTGATGCGCTCGTAAATCTCACGCCCGGAGACGACCATCTCGTGCGACCATTCGTGGCCGGAATCGAGCGGCATAAATTCAATGAAACGCATCCAGACATCATGCTCGCGCGCAAAGCTTGCGAAGTCTGCTATCTCGTCTTCATTATGCCCGCGCACGATGACGGCGTTGATTTTCACAGGATTCAAACCCGCGCTCTGCGCTGCGCGGACGCCTTCAAGCACGCGGTCGAGCACGTCCACGCCGGTCATGCTCTTGAAGACTTCGCGCTTCAGGCTGTCGAGGCTGATGGTGATGCGGTCAAGGCCGGACGCCTTCAACTCTTCCGCGCGGCCCGGCAGAAAATAGCCGTTGGTCGTCAAGGCCAAGTCCTGCAAGCGCGGCTTGAGGGCGGATATTTTTCGGATGATGGTTTCGATGTCGCGCCGCATCATAGGCTCGCCGCCCGTGAGGCGGATTTTTTCGATGCCTAAGCTGACGAAAATCTCCGCCAAGTATTCAATCTCTTCATAAGAGAGCATCTGCTCTTTGGGGGCAATCGGCGGCTCGCCGTGCGGCAGGCAGTAGAAGCAGCGAAAGTTGCAACGGTCTGTCAGCGAGACGCGCAAATCGCGTATCGCGCGGCCATATGAGTCTTTAAGCAGGGCAGTCACTTCTAAATCTTCAAACCTTCAAATTATATTTGACACTGCCCTTGATGATAATGCTTTTGAAGTCAAAAGAGAATCCCGCTCATCAGTGATAGATGAGCGGGATTCTCTCTAAAACTTCGTCTAACCGTAAAAGTTAGATTTGGGGGACTGTCTGGGTGACGCCGCCGTCCGTTGCGTTACCGAAGACGTTGTTGTTGCCGAACGAGATAACATTACCGGCCCCGATGATGCCCTGCGTGTTGTTGTTGGCAATCGTCACGTTATTGATACGCGTGATGGTCGGGCCTGCTCCGGCCTGTAGGCCGATGCCGTTGTGTACCAGAGCGGTGTTGATGATGTTGGACTGCGCGTTGCCGGAGACGGCTTCCGTCACGACGCCCGCATAGGACATGTTGCTGATGATGGAGTTGCGCAAAGTGGCTTTGCCGCCCTCACCGACATAGAGGCCGACGAACATTCTCTCCATGCGCACGTTGTCAATGGCAGCAGTCACATTGGCTGTGCCGGAGACGGGCTGGATGTTGATGCCGCGACTGACAGTCGTTTCACCCGTGCGGATAAAGCAGTCTTTGATATAGACGCTGCTGTTGGTTCCGTTCGCCATGTTGATTTGAATGCCGTGATTGGTCATACCGGAGATGGTGACCTTTTCTACCGACATAGAGCCGCCAGCGAGCATGCGGATGCCGAAGCTGCCTGTGCCTGCTCCGTTAAGAGAGAGATTTCTGATAACGACGTGGGAGGTCGCAGGAGCGTTGACGAGGATGGCTTGAGTGCTTCCGGCTGAGAGAATAGATGACTGTGTGCCTCCGCCGTCAATCGTAATTGATTTCGTAAGTGTCACCACGCCGAAGCCAGCCGGGTCGATGGCGTTGATTTCGCCGCCCGTCGCGGTTTTGGAAATCGCGCCCGCGAAGGTTTTGCAGGGGGCTGTGCGGCTGCACGGATTAGCATCGTCTCCGACACCGGAAACCCATGTACGTGTGGCCTGTGCCTGGGCCAGAGAAGCAAAAGCGAGTGTGAAAAGGGCTACCAGGAGGGTCTGGAGCGTAAAGCGGAATTTATTCATTGAGAGTCTCCTTCTAAGACTTATAGGGTAGTTAAGTTTTGAGGACGATTATTTCGATCTCGTCAAAACCTTTTCGGGTGGCTGCGGCGAACGAGCGGAATACGGGGCTCTACTCGGAACGCATAATTTGCAAAAAGGCTTTTACGCCTGTTTGGGCCAAAATGTCAACCTCTTTAGGTAGCAGTTCGTAATGGTATGGTGCTTCAATCCGGTCGGACGCCGGGAGAATTTTTTTGGGCCAAAGACTATCAAAGCAATTCTGCGACTCTGAAGTTAACACAATAGCGCATACGCTGCATCATGTCACTAACTTTCCGGCGGCAAACACGAGATTATTTAATTGCTAAGAATCTTTATCAGAAATCTTTTCCGGCTGATTAATTTCCAACAAAGCGCGCGCATTGCGTTGGAGGCCCGCGAGCTTGGCGCGTTTGATGGCGCTGCGGCGAAAGCGTCGGGCGTAGGTTTCTGGCCCAAGCTCTAAAATCTCCGCAAGCCTTGCGGAGACATTTCCCTCGCGCGGCTCAAAACGCGTCTCATCCGTCGGCTGCTCAAAACGATTCCACGGACAGACATCCTGACAGGCATCGCAGCCGTAGAGCCAACCGTCCAGATTGCGCGCCACATCTGCTGGCAACTTAGGCTCGCGCAACTCAATCGTCGCGTAAGAGATGCACTTCTTCGAGTCAACTACATAAGGCTCCGTTATCGCACCGGTCGGGCAAACTTCCAGGCATAAGGTGCAACTGCCGCAGTGGTCTTCGACACGTTCGCTGTCATATTCCAGTTCGAGATTGAGCAGCAGTTCGCCTATAAAAACCCATGAGCCGTAATCCTGCGTGATGAGGTTGGAATGCTTGCCTATCCAGCCGAGCCCGGCGCGCACGGCCCAAGCCTTGTCCATCATCGGCTGAATGTCAACGCAAGCTTTGCCTTCGGCTGTGGGCCACTCCTGCTTAATCCATGCCAGCAGCGATTTCAACTTCTGGCCCACAACATCATGGTAATCGTCGCCCCATGCGTAACGCGAAATCTTGCCCGTCGCGGCGTCGTCAGAGTGTTCGTGCGGCGTAAAATAATTGAGGGCCACGACGACCACAGAGCGTGATTGGGGAAATATCCTGCGCGGGTCTGCACGCATATTAGGCTCGCGCGCCATCCAGCGCATCTCGCCATGAAGCCCGCGCCTCAGCCACTCCTCCAGCCGAGCCTGCTCCTCCGCGAGCGCAGACGCGCGCACAATTCCTACCTTATGAAAACCCTCCGCGCTCGCTCTGGCCTTTATCTCCCGCGAGAGCCGCGCCGGGCTGAGACTTTTATCCGACACTTCACTCATCATCTAAAACATCCGACACACACGGCATCGCAGTCAAGCAGAGAAGGCAAAAGTAAAAAGGTAACAGGCGGAGGTGAAGATGAGAAGCATGCTTTTCCGAC
>Ga0209574_10000141_pt1 | contig 19638 bp, 16 predicted proteins | sample AgamicMgMarz_FD_187168 | JGI IMG/M metagenome (GOLD analysis project Ga0209574, IMG submission 187168) | Agave microbial communities from Guanajuato, Mexico - Mg.Ma.rz (SPAdes) (version 2) | ecosystem: Host-associated > Plants > Phyllosphere > Phylloplane/Leaf | place: Guanajuato, Mexico... | reverse complement strand
CTCCTCGCCCTCCTCCCCGCGCCAGTGGAAGGCGACCTTGTCGCCGCGCCCCGCGTCGACGTGACGGTCGAGCGCGTTGTGCGATGCGTTCAGCTTGCCGCCGACAAACCACTTGTAGAAAGGCGCATCGGAGTCGTCCAGGACGCGGTCCCACCGCTCCGCCCAGTCGAGCGCCTCCGCCTGCTGGGCCCACCACGCCTCGTGGTCGCGGGTGGCGGCCTCGTGCTCCGACTCGTCGCCGATCAGCGCCTTGTCGCGAAAGCCGGCCGGCGGGTCGAACGTGGGCTGGTCGAGCAGCTCGCCGATCTCTCTTTCGACCTGGTCCGCCGAGGGCTTGGTGGTTGCTTCCATAGCTCGCTTTCTACCGAAGGTCTGCGCGGGGATACGGACGACGTGCTCGAGCCAGCGCCCGAACAGGTCGCGCGCGAGCGGCAAGGTGGTGGCGGCGTGCTCGGTCACCTCGCCGACGAGCCGGTCCAGGGCACCGGGCCCCTCGATCGACTCGAGGCTGGCCTTGTAGGCCGGGACTTCGCCCCACTCCGCGGCCAGCTCGGGTGACACCTCGAGGTGGAACTGGAGGCCGTAGGCGCGCTCGAACACGAACGCCTGGCTGCGGTACGCGGGTGAGCTGGCTAGCAGCGTCGCGCCCTCGGGGAGGTCGAACGTGTCGCCGTGCCACTGGAGCGTGGGGAAGCTCTCCGGCGCGCGGCTGAAGACGGGGTCGCCGGCGGCCTCCGGCGTGAGCTGAACGGGCAGCAGCCCCACCTCGGCCGCCGGGCCCGGATAGACGGCGGCGCCCAGCGCGCTCGCGAGCAGCTGAGCGCCCAGGCACACTCCCCAGACCGGGTGACCCGCCCGGGCGGCCGCGGCGACCGCGCGCTTCTCCTCGACCAGCCACGGGTGCGCGTCTTCCTCGTAGGCGCCCATCGGGCCGCCCATCACGATCAAGCCGTCGAACTCGCGCCAGTCGGGCAGCGCCTCGCCCTCGTCCAGCTCGACCCGCACCAAGTCGAGGCCGCGAGCGAGCAGCTCGTCCTCGAACGCCGCAGGCGGCTCACACGCGATGTGCTGGAGCGCGAGCACGCTCATGGAGCAGACCGTACAGCCATTCGCAAGCCAATCTGGGGCGGGGGTCCGGGGGCGTGAGCCCCCGGACCCGTTCCCCCTAGCGTGTTTCGACGAGCTCGCGCTCGTCCGCGTCGTGGGAGCCGTCGCTGCGTCCCGTCAGCGTCAGGCCGGTGCCGGCCTCGGCGCCGAGCCCCGTCTCCGAGCGGACGTAGAGCTCGTCGAAGCTGACCTCCTCCACGCGCTCGCGTGAGAGCACCGTCCCCAGCCAGCACCCGACGAAGCCGAGCGGGATGCTGATGATCCCCGGGTTGGCGAGGTCATACCCCGAGATCAGGCCGCCCTCGGAGTCCGGGCCGGGCCACACCGTCGGGCTGATGATCACCAGCGCGACCGAGCTGATCACGCCCACCAGCACGCCGGTGATGGCGCCCGTGGTGTTGAAGCGCCGCCAGGTCAACGCCAGGAGCAGCGCCGGGAAGTTGGCGCTGGCCGCTACGGCGAACGCAAGGCCGACCATGAACGACACATTCAGGCCCTCGCCGCCGAGAATGGCGATGCCGATCGCGACGGCCCCGATCACGACCGCCGCGATCTTCGCGACCCAGACCTCCTCGCTCTCGGAATCCTGCCCGCGCCGGACGATGTTCGACCACACGTCGTGCGCGACCGCACCCGAGGCCGAGATCACCAGGCCGGCGACGACCGCCAGGATCGTCGCGAACGCCACGCCGGCGATGATCGCCTGGAAGAACTCGCCGCCGAGATTGTCGGCCAGCAGGGGCAGCGCGCCGTTGCCGGTGGCCCCAGCGGCCTCCTCCCCAGCCTGGCCGAGGATCGCGCGCGCGCCGAAGCCGAGCGCCGTGGTCATCACGTAGAACGCGCCGATCAGGGCCATCGCCCACATCACGGACGAGCGCGCCGCCTTGGCGTTCGGGACCGTGAAGAACCGCATCAGGATGTGCGGCAACCCCGCCGTGCCGAGCACCAGGCCGAGGCCGAGCGACACGGTGTCGAGCGGCGACGACAGGAACAGGCCGGGCTTGAGGTAGGCCTCCCCTTCGGCCGACTCGGAGCGCGCCTCGGTGAACAGATCGATCGGGTTCCAGCTCACCTTGGCCAGCACCCAGATCGTCATCACGACCGCGGCCGTCATCAGCAGGAACGCCTTGATGATCTGCACCCAGCTCGTGGCGAGCATCCCGCCGAGGATGATGTAGCTGACCATGAACGCGCCGGTCAGCAGGACCGCGAGCGAGAAGTCGATCTCCACGAGGCCCTCGATCAGCACGCCCGCCCCCACCATCTGCGCGATCAGGTAGAAGGCGACGACCGTCAGCGTGCCGAGCGCCGCGGCCGCCCGTGCCGGCTCCTGCTTGAGCCGGTATGAGAGCACGTCGGCGATCGTGTACTTGCCCGCGTTGCGCATGCGCTCGGCGAGCAGGAACAGCACGGTCAGGAAGGCGACCAGGAAGCCGACGGAGTACATGAAGCCGTCGAACCCGAACAGGTAGATCAGGCCGGCGATGCCGAGGAACGACGCGGCCGACATGTAGTCGCCGGCGATCGCGAAGCCGTTCTGCGGGCCGGTCAGTCCGCGGCCGGCGGCCCAGAAGTCAGTGGCGGTGTTGACGCGCTTGGACGCGAACCAGCTGATCACCAGCGTGACCGCCACGATCACGCCGAAGACCGCCAGAGCGGTCCCGTTGACCGCGGCAATCGGAGTCATGACGCACCTCCGTCGTCACGACGGCGCAGCGCCACCTGGGCGGCACGCTCGGCGAGCGGGTCGAACTCGCGGTCGGCCTTGCGCAGGTACCAGGCGCCGAGAATCCACGTCATGGCGAACTGCGAGAGAGCGAGTACGTAGCCGACGGTCAGGCCGTCGGCCAGGAACTCCCTGCCCATGAAGTCGGGCGCGTAGCCCGCCAGGATCACGAAGCCGAAGTACCAGGCCAGGAAGAAGACCGTGGCCGGGACCACGAACGACCTCTTCTTGCGGATCAGCTCCCGGAACTCCGGTGACCGCTCGGCGGCCTCCCAGTCGATCCCGGGGTGGTGATCCGGGCCTCCAACGGCTCGGGTCGCCTTGGTCGTTGCCATTCCGCTCTCCCCCTTCGTAGAAAGGTCCTCGCGGTGCCCAGTCCCCCGCGCGATTTGGCGGGAAACGCCCTCTGCGCCGGCCGGCTCGCCCGTGCGACGGACGGTGGCTTTCGTGCGATGAACGGGTTTCCGGCGTGGGCGCGGCCCCGATGGGGAATAAGGGCGCGCAGGGGAGCAACTGCGTGGAGATCGCCCTTGGAGTGGTATTCGGAGCCGTGGTCGTCGCCTCGATGTGGGCGGCGTCGCGGTTCATCTCGTCTCCGGGGACCGTCCTGAGCGAGGAGGGCCAGGTGATGCGGGCCGCGCTGCACGCCGCCACCGCCACGCTGCCGCATCTGCGCCGCGGCCTCACGCAGGCCACCGCCTCCAAGGCGGCGCCCCATCTGCGCGCCCTGACGCAGTGCACCGCGCTCGCGCTGGCCGACCGCGAGACGCTGCTCGCGGTCGAGGGATCTGGGGCCGTGCGGGCGCTCGCCGGCTCGCCGACCGCGACCTTGTTCGAGGAGGGGCCCGACGACCGCGTGCACGTGGACCCGCGCCTGGAGGTGCCCGAGCTGCACCTCGGCGGCGCGGTGGTGGCGCCGCTGATCGTGCGCGGGGAGCGCGTGGGGTCGCTTGCCGCGTTCTACGCGCGCGGGTCTCGCATCCGGCCCGAGGACACGCGCGTGGTCGAAGACGCGGCCCAGCTCGTCTCGGCCCAGCTGGAGCTGGCGGCCGTCGAGCAGCAGGAAGAGCGCCTCGCGCGCGCGGAGCTGCGGGCGCTGCGAGCGCAGATCTCGCCCCACTTCATCTACAACGCGCTGGCCGCGGTCGCCAGCTACATCCACACGCGACCCGACGAGGCGCGCGAGCTGCTGACCGACTTCGCCGACTTCACCCGCTACGCCTTCCGGCGCGAGCGGCCCTACGTCACGCTCGCGGACGAGCTGCACTATGTGGAGAAGTACCTGAACCTCGAGCGGGCCCGCTTCGGCGAGCGCCTGCGCGTGCGGCTTGCGGTGGCGCCGGAGATCCTGCCGGCCGTGGTGCCCGTCCTGTCGCTGCAGCCGCTGGTTGAGAATGCGGTGCGACACGGCATGGACGAGAGCGGGCCGCACGACCTGCTGATCGAGATCCTCGGCCAGGACCTCGGCGCCGACGCCCTGGTGCGCGTCCGGGACACGGGCCCTGGAATGTCGCCGGCGGCGGCGCGCGCGGCGCTCGAGGGGCGATCGAGCGGGATCGGGTTGGGCAACGTGCAACAACGCCTGGAGTCGAGCTTCGGGGCGGGCTACGGGCTGGCGATCGAATCGGCCGAGGGCGACGGCACCGAGGTGCGCCTGATCGTGCCCAAGTCGCACCCGCGCGTGAGGGCGGCATGACCGAGCAGCCGTTGAACGTGCTCGTGGTCGACGACGAGGCCCCCGCGCTCGCCGATCTGTCCCGGCTGCTGCGCTCGGCAACCGGCACCGGCGACGTCTGCACGGCGGCGAGCGGGCCCGAGGCGCTGCGAACGCTGGCCGAGCGCCCATTCGACGCGGTCTTCCTCGACGTGCGCATGCCGGGCATCGACGGCCTCGAGCTGGCCCGGGTGCTGAGGCGCTTCGAGGAGCCGCCCGCGGTCGTGTTCGTGAGCGCGTACGAAACGGGCGCGGTCGACGCGTTCGAGCTGAAGGCCCTGGACTACCTGATGAAGCCGGTCAGCAGCAGGCGGCTGGCGGAGGCGCTCGGCCGCGTGCGCGAAGCGCGGGGGGCGGTATCCACTCGGCCCGACGACGTGGTGCCGCTCCCCACCTTGCGCGGGGGCACCCGGCTCGTCCCGCGCGACTCGATCTTGTTCCTGCAAGCCGATGGCGACTACGTGCGGGTGATCTGCGACGAGGAGGGCTTCCTGATGCGCGGCCGGGTGTCCGAGTTGGGCCGCCGCTGGCGCGAGCACGGCTTCGTCCAGGTGCACCGCGGCTACGTGGCCAACCTGCGCCGTGCCGTGGAGGTGCGGCCCCGCGAGAACGGCACCGCCGTGCTCGCGTTCTCGGACGGGCGCGAGATCCCAGTGGCACGACGGCACGTGGCCGGGCTGCGGCGGGAGCTCGTGGCGTGAGCGAGGAGCAGGGCCCCGCGCGGCCGCGCACGCCGCGCGAGGAGCTCGCCGAGGCCACGCCGCACGGCGACGTGTACCTCGGGCGTTTGATCAGGGCACAGCTGCGGCTGTCGCTGCTGGCACTGGGGGCGTTCGGCGGCCTGGTCGGCTCGCTGCCGCTGCTGTTCCTGCTGTGGCCCGCGCTCCAGGACTGGGACCTGCTCGGCGTTCCGGTGCCCGTGCTGGTCCTGGCGGCGCCGCTGTTCCCGCTGATTGTGGTGATCGGCCTGCTCTACCAGCGCCGGGCCGACGCGCTCGACGAGACGTTCCGCGACGTCGTCACCCACGAATGATCGCCGCGGCAGCGGTGGTGGCGGTCGCCGCCGGGGCGATCGGCCTGGGCGTCTGGGGCGTGCGCCTGGTGCGCACCACGTCCGATCTGTACGTGGCGTCGCGGGCGATCACGCCCTGGTGGAACGCCGCCGCGATCTCGGGGGAGTACCTCTCGGCGGCGAGCTTCCTCGGCATCGCCGGCCTGGGGATGAAGCTCGGCGCGAGCGTGCTGTGGCTGCCGCTCGGCTTCGCCGCCGGCTATCTCGCCCTGCTGTTCTTCGTCGCGGCGCCGCTGCGTCGGTTCGGCGCCTACACGATCCCGGACTTCGCCGAGGCTCGGCTGTCCAGTCCGCACGTGCGGCTCGTGGCCGCCGCGGTGGTGCTCACGATCGGCGGCTTCTACCTCGTTCCGCAGCTCAAGGGCGCCGGGCTCACGATCGGCAGCGTGGCCGGCACGCCGTACTGGGTGGGCGTGGTCGCGGTGGCCGCGCTGGTGGCCCTGACCGTCGCGCTCGGCGGAATGCGCGGCGTCACGTACGTGCAGGCCTACCAGTACTGGGTCAAGACGTTCGGGATCGCGCTGCCTGCCTGCATCCTGCTGGTCCACCTGGGCGGCCTGCCGGAGCGGGCGGCCCTGTTCGGCCGCGAGCTGCCGAGCGCACCGGCGGACGGGTTGGTGGTGAAGTTGGACGACCCGCAGCGGGTGGAGTTCCCGACCGACGCCCTCTACACGCTCAACGGTCGTTCGCTGAGGGCCGCCGCCGGCGACGAGCGCGTCCTCGAGGGACGGCTGGTGCTGCCGGCCGGGACGGCCGTGCCGGTTGCGGAGGGCACCGACGCCGAACGCGGCGAGGAGTGGGCGCGACCGATCGAGCGCTCGGGGCCGGCGTCGCCGGTGTTCGTCTACTCGCTGCTGCTGGCCACGTTTCTCGGCACGATGGGGCTGCCGCACATCCTGGTCCGCTTCTACACAAACCCCGACGGCCCGGCGGCGCGCCGGACGACCGTGCGCGTGCTGGGCCTGCTCGGGCTCTTCTACCTGTTCCCCGCCGTCTACGCGGCGCTGGGCCGCGCGCTGACGCCGGAGCTCTATGTCGAGGGTCAGACCGATTCGGTGGTCCTCGAGCTGCCGCAGGCGGCCTGGCCGGGACTGGGCGGCGAGCTGCTCGCGGCGCTCACGGCGGCCGGGGCGTTCGCGGCGTTCACCTCGACCTCGTCAGGGCTGTTGGTGTCGATCGCCGGGACGCTGTCTCACGACGCCCGCCGCGTGCGCGGCGGCCCCGCGGCCGGCGAGCCGCCGGTCGAGCGGATGAGGCGGTTCCGCTGGGCGGCCGTGGCGGGGATGATCGTGCCCGCGTTGATCGCGCTCGCGGCGCGGGACCTGGACATCAGCGTGCTCGTCGGCTGGGCGTTTGCGCTGGCGGCGAGCACGTTCTGCCCGCTGTTCCTGCTCGGCATCTGGTGGAGGGGCCTGACAGCGCGCGGGGCGATCGCCGGCATGGCCGCCGGCGGGCTGATCGCAAGCGGCGGGATCGCCGCCACCCTGGTGGCCGATCCGGCCCCCACGACGCTGAGCGCGCTGCTTGCGCAACCGGCGGTGGCGTCCGTACCGGTGGCGTTCCTGACGATGATCGGGGTGTCGCTGCGCGACCCCGAGCGCCCGGTCGCTACCGAAGAGACCATGCTCGCCCTGCACGGCCCGGAGGGGCTGGGGCTCGAGGCACTGCGAACGCGCGCCTAGGGCGTGGCGTCGCTGGCGTTAGCCATCCTCGTTGCCGCGGAACGGGCTCCTCGGCTCGATCGTCACCGCCTGGCTCCACTCCAGCACGTCTTCCCCGTCCCCAAGCACCGCGATCGCCTGCGCCATCGCGGGCTTGTTCACCTCGAACTCCTTCGAGCCCGGATCGAGCAGCGTGCGGACCTTCCAGCGCCGGTCCGGCTCCGTCTCGAAGACCGGGTCGCGGCGAGCGTCCCCGGAGGCCATTGCCAGGCCGTCCTCGACGTGCTGGAACACCCAGACGTGCATCGAAGTCGGCTCCTCGTCGGGCGTCGGGCCCATGGCACAGGGCCCGGCCTCCAGCCCGGCGGCGGCCAGCTCCTGCTCCGTGAAGCGCGAGTGGACTGCCAGGACCGGGTCGAACCTGAGCATCGCTGCTCCGATCCTCTCACATGTCGGTCAGCGTCGTTGACGATCGACTCGAACGAGTCCTGTACCGCTGTGAACGGTGCGCGCACGCACACCGCCGAGCCCTTGCGGCCGACAACGAGCTCTCCGCGCCGCTGCATCCGCACCAGCATGTCCAGCACCTCAGCGCTTCCGCGTGAGTTGGCCGCCGCCCGCCCCGCTCTAGACGCCTCAACCCGTCTCAACAGGCAGAACGCCACCGCGCGGCCTGAGGCGCAGGGGGCTACCCGCGCCGCCTGAACCAGCCCCAGGCGTTGCTCGTGTAGGCCCACCAACCGGCCATGACAGCGGTGAGCACGAGCACAAGACCGAGGTGAACAATCGCCGCTCCATCCAGTGCGAGCACCACCGTCACCGCGATCCCAGCGGCAACGAACAGCACCGTGACGATCTCATCGATAAACCCAAGCGCCTTGGCGATGACGCGTCCGACTGCGCGCACGTTTTTGAGCATGCCCCAACCCTCCGGATGGAACCCTGTTGGAGCCGCACCGACCGCAAGCCCGCATCACTAGAGAGGCGCCGACCGGAATCGAACCGGTGTAAACGGCTTTGCAGGCCGCTGCGTAACCACTCCGCCACGGCGCCGGAGGGTCACTTAGCGTAGCCGTGGTCCGGTGGAACAGGTAGGTTCGCTCGCGTAGTCGGTCCCTCCCCTGGCCCATGACGGAGGCGAAGACAGTTTCGTTCTCGATGCCCGGCGGCACGGGTGCCGCCGCGATCGCCCGTAGGTCGGTGATTTCGATCGAGGTCGGGCTGCCGCTGGGCGTGCGCCACCGGGTGGCGTTGATGCTCAGCGAGCTGGTCGCCAACGCGGTCCAGCATGGCGGCGCCGGGCCAATGGAGGTGGTCGAGGTGCGGGTTGCGTGCACCTCCGCGCGCGTGCGCGTGGAGGTGGTGGACCCCGGCTGGCAGGGCGCCGAGCCACCCCAGCGCATCCAGCACCCGGACGGCGGCTACGGCCTGCTGCTCGTCGAGCACCTCTCCGACGGCTGGGGCCGCGAGGGCACCGCCACGGGCGGCAGCCTCGCCTGGTTCGAGCTGGACCTCGACGGGCTCCAGGAGTCCTAGAACCCAACCATCGGCGCGGGTCTGGACTCGAGGACCCGCCGGGCGTGGGCGCTCAGAGCCCGCGCTATCCTCCCGCGAACGTGCGGCTGTAGCTCAGTTGGCTAGAGCGTCTGCTTGCCATGCAGAAGGTCGTGGGTTCGAATCCCATCAGCCGCTTGGTCGGAAGCCCGCTCCACGAGCGGGTTTCCGCGTTCTAGGGTCCCGGCTCCAGGGCGGCGCTGCGGGCGTTTTTTGCGGCCGAGTGTCCTTTCGGTGTCCAAACCTCTCGACCGGAGAGCACTGTGAAGGCCTCGTCGACCGTGCATCCGAGCAGGTCTTCAAGCTGGTCCGGGGCGGTCCCGCCCATGTCCAGAACCTGCTGGTAGACGCGCATGGTCAGCGTCGGATTCGTGTGTCCGATCAGGTACATCGCGCGCCTGGGCGACACGCCAACCTCTGCCAGCAGCGAGGCGAAGGTGCGCCGCAGGGTGTGCGGTGTCAGATGCCCGATCGGGGGCAGTTCGCGGTCGCGGAGCAGCTCGTTTGCTCTGCTGAGTACGTTCGGCAAGATGTGCGTGCGCACATTGTCCGGGTGCTGCCGCGTCCCGTTTCGTGTCACGAATGCGGGACCCTCCTGCCTGGATTGCCTGGCGCGCTGAGTGAGGAGGGTGTCGTGGAGTCTGGGCACCATCGGGACGACTCGCTCTGCAGCGTCGGTCTTCACTCTCGCGATTCGCACTGCCCGTCCCGCGAGGTCCAGCTGAGGCTTGTCGAGCTTGGCCAGCTCGGAGATCCGAGGGCCCGCAAGCACGAGCGTGGCAACCAGAGGCTCGCGGATCGCTCCACGTGGGCGACTCTGCGTCCAGATGTCGCCTCGACGGATACGCCGGATCAAGGTCTCCGAGACGCCGTACTTCTGCGCGAGCCGGGTGGCCCGCTCCTTCGACGAGCGGATTGCGCGGATATCTCGCCATTCGAGCCGAAGCTGCTCGAAGTCGAGTTCACGGGCGGCCTCCACCAAAGCGAGGATCTGCGGGATCTCTAGGAACGACCGCTGGGGCGATTCGCTTCTGAGATAGCACTCCGGATCCTCGAGCGCGTTGTGCTCCACCAGGCCGCGGCGCTTGGCTTCCTTGAGCACACGGCGAACACTCACAAGCACCTTGTTGATGGAGCTATTCGACAGGCCGCGTCGCCGGCGCTGATGCCGCCGGCCGGTCCGCGAGTCTGTGTACTCCTCCAGCAGCGGTTGCCCGGCAGCCGCTGCGTCGATGATTGCCTCGCGCTCATGAAGCTTCCCCTCCACGAAGGCGTCGGCCAGGGCTACATCGATCTGATCAACCGGGTACTCCCCGAAGTGGTCGATCGCGGTATCGAGTCGCCACTTCAGATCGGCGTACGTCTTGTCGCTGACGCGGCGCTTCTTTCGCGCGAGCACGATCGAAGCAAGCACCTGGAAGGTCGGAACTTCGTCGCCCGCGGCTATCGGTGCCGTCTCTGGCCGCGGCGGGACGTACTCGCCCCGCCCGACCTGACGCAGAATGAACTTGCGCTCTTCCTCGACGCGCTCGTCAGTCCAGCCCTCCCACGATCCGCCGATCGAGTGGTACACCTTCTGACCGCGATAGGTGAAGCGCAGCCCGTAGCTGATCCCGAGCTTCGTTGGCTTACGGATGATCGTCCCGGTACGCGGACGCGGCACGTGCTCGATCGTAATCGGCGACCCGGAAGTCAGCTTGCACGTCTCCCTGTGAGCAGCTCCACGCCGGGCGGGAGCGTCGTCTTGCGCGGCCTCCCTCGTCGTTTACGCTGGAGAGGTCCTGGTCGCGAAACGGTCTGCGGCCGAAGCACCTCGTCCACCCGTTCGAGATCGAACCTCAGCCGCGCCCTCGGTCCATCGCCCAGCTTCACCGCGCCCAACCGGTTCTTGTTTGCGTAGACCCAGCTCGGCGTGACGCCGTACAGCTCGGCCAACTCTGCTGCGGTCGCAAAACCGAGCGAGGCCCGGGATCTGCGTTCGTCGAGGCGTTCTACGACCCGTTGGGCGATTGCCTCGATGTCGTCTGGCTGAAGCTGCACGTCACGCCGCCTCTCGCCCCGGCTCTCCGCCTCGTTCATCGTTGGCCGTCGGGCCTGGCTCGGATCCAACAGGCTGGCCGGTGCCACCGCCGCGAGGGCAGGGAAGCCGGACACCTCTGACCTCCGCGTCGCGGCCGCAGCGCCCGGGGTGCCCGAGCGGGTACGGAGCTAGGCGACGAGCGCGGGGCTTGCCCAGGTGAATGTCTCGCTCGTCGCAGAAGAGGATGTGGCGGCGGGCGATGTACTCGTGCTCCGTAACGGGGTGTGAAGGGTGCCAGCGGTGGCCGGTGAGTTCGTGGTCGGCGCAGGCGAGAAAGTCGTCGCGTTGGGTCTCGTTTTGGCATATGAACAGCACGAACGGCGCCTCGGCGCGCCCGCCGAGGTGGGTGTGTCGCCACCACCAGGAGAGGAACCCGTCGTAGCGTCGGAACTTGTCGTAGTTCTTGTCGGTCCGGCTGGTGCGGTCGTATTCGAGTAGGAACAGCCGAGGCCCTTGGGCTGTGGCGTCGCCGATTTCGAGTGTCGCGTCGGGTACCACGGGTCGGGCGTCGGGGTCACGCAGGTCTTCAATGGACCAGTCATCTTCGAGGCGCAGCTGGCGCTGTCGGGCTGCCGGTGGCGCGCTGATGTGCTGTTCGCCGCTCCACTCGAGAAGCTCCGGCCCGAGTCGTCGTCGGTAGGCGAGCACCCAGGCGTTGAGCTGCACGTCATGGACGGCATGGCCGTAGTCGAAAACGTTGCGTGGCTTGAAACGCGCACTGGGATCGACGACACCCAAGTCGCGGAGCAGACGATGACCCGCAGCGCTGAGGAAGTAGGTCCACTCAAAGGAGCCGCGCGGGCTGTACGGCCGGAAGCGCTCCAGATAGCCGCCCCGAAACAGCTTGACGAGGCGGCGCCGTGCCGCTTGAACAGACTTGCCGGGCCACCATAGCTCGCGGATCTGCTCAGTGGTGAGGAAGTGGTAGCGCCAGACGTCGCGGACGATGCCGAGATCGCGCTGTCGCAGCGAACAGGGTTGTGGCTCGCCTGCGCGCTGGCGCTGGATGATCGCGCCGTCGTAGCGATGAACCGCGGTGTAACTGTCGGGCAGCATCGCTACAGGTCCTCCAGCAGAAGCTGGGCGGCGACGCGATCGTCGGTGCCCGCATGACTCGTTCCCGCGTTGCGACGATGCTCGGTCAGTTCGGCCGCCGGTTCGCGCGACCCGTTGTCGCCGGGACGCCCGCCTCGGGTAGGTTTGTCGCCGAGCGGGGCGGGCAGGTAAGCAAGGTGCCGGCCGCCGCGTTCGCGTTGTGCGGCCAGGTGGTGCTCCGCCAGCGCCGGGTCGTAGAGGTCCTGCATCGGCAGCGTGCCGGCGACGAAGGCGGCGCGTGGGGTGCCGCGAGCGACCCACATGTTGATCGCGGTGTGGATCGGGAGGTGGATGATGTCGTCGGCCGAGAAGCGGAGCCGCTCTTGTTCCTCCTGGTCGATAGAGATGTGGTCGCTGTAGACGTCCATCGCCAGCCCTGCGAGCGAGCGGGCGTCCTCAAGCTCACGCATGCGGAAGATCGAGATCGACTGCAGCAACGACCGAACCCCCGAGCGGACCAGCTCGTCGCGCACCTGGGCCGAGTACTGCCAGGCGAAACAAGCCTCGAGCCCCGCGGAGCGGCCCTCGGCGAGCATCGTCGCGACCGACGGTGTGAGCACGTTATGGGCCTCGTCTACGTAAAGCGAGACCCGCCGCCGCTGGTCCTCGGGCAGGGCTTGCTGGGCCTGGATCGCGCGGTGGACGAGCCGGAGCAGCAGCTGGAACAGCAGCTTCGTGTTGTCCTCGCCCGCGACCGCCTTGGCGCCGTTGAGGACGATCACTTCGCCGCGGGCGATGGCGCCCTCGATGTCGAGGCTGTACGGGTGGCGCAGTACCACGTCGACTTGGGGTGTTGAGAGCAGCCGGCGGAGCTTGTTGAGCGGTGGATCGAGGACCTCGAGGGTGCGGCTGCGATCGCGCAGCAGCTCGGGGAACTCGCGGCGCCAGTAGTAGCGGGCGAAATCCATCCCTGGGATCTCCTCGAGCCGAGTGAGCGCCCATTCTCGATAGGAGCTGTCGCCGGGGCTGAGCATGCGGTAGACGTCCCAGACGGTCGGGCGTTGCTCAACGGCGCAGACGACTGAGACGGCTTGGCGCAGTAGGTCGTCGCTGCGGGCTTGGATCGCGCCTGGCGGGTTGGCCTCGATCAGGGCGCCGAGGAAGACGCTCGCGCGGGTGCCCGGGCTGGCGTCGATCGTGAGCGGGTTGAAACCCATCTCCGGGCGGCCAAGGTCGATGTAGTGGACCGTGCGGTGTGAGGGGATCAACCCGAGCGCGAGCTTCGCGAGCTCTTCCTTGGCGTCTCCAACGACGATTGCGCGCTCGTGGTCGCGAGCGTCGATCGCGACGCCCGGCGCCATGGCTGAGGTCTTGCCGGACCCCTGGCCGCCCATGAACGCCTGGCCATACTTGCGGTCCTGCGGATCGATCCCAACCGGTCCGTGCTCGTCAACCAGCAGACGGCGGTCCGGGTCGCGGCAGATCTCGGGGGGCGCCACAGCCCGTCGCAACGGCGAGCGTGGGATGCGTGCTAGCTTCGCTCGCGCACGCGGTAGCTGCCACAGCGTCGCTAGCTCCGATGTCGACACGATGCCCGCGCGCAGGCCAGGAATCGGGTTCGGCAGGGCCCGCTCGATGCGACGGCCGTACAGCCGGCGGCGCAGACGCAGGTCGCGTCTGACGAGCTCGTTCTCCGAGCGCAGCTGGCTGAACAATCCGGCCACGCGCCGCACGGCGGCGATGTCTTCGCCCGCGACACGGAAGTCGACGTAGAGCAACGAGCGGTGCTGGGTCTCGAGCGCGCCCTTGAGCTCCTTGGCCTCGACCACGGAGTCCATGCCGGGGTCGAGCGGGTCGCGCCGGTCGGTGTAGTTGAGGCCGCGTTCGCGCCGCTTGAGCAACCGGCGCGAACGGCGATGGACCCATGCCGGCGCCGGCGTTAGCACGAGCTGCACGGTGGTATTCGCTTGCAGGCTTCCGAGCAGAGCAACGAGCGACTCCGTGAAGGCGTGCTCGTAGTTGCGCAGCGTCTGCAGGGACAGCACGTGCGAGCGACGCTTCTTGAGCCGCGTCACTGCGCTGTGCCAGCCGGGCCGGCCGGCCTGCTCAATCAGCCGCACATCGGGATAGAGGTCTTCCAGAGGCCCGGCGATCGCCGCGACCAAGCGGCGGGCTGCGGCGAGCGTGAAGCGGATTGATTCGTCGGGCAGGCGGTGGACTTCGAGGGAGAAGTGGGATTGGCCACGCCAGAGCCGCTCGTACCAGCGAGCCTGTAGCGCGCCTACGATGCCCTCGAAGGCCTCCTGCACGCGGAAGGGGTTGGAGAGATCATCGCGGCCGAGGCGAAGCTCGAAGGTTGCGAGTTCGCGGGCCCGCCGTCGGCGATGTGCGAGCCGCGAGGCGGCGAGTAGACCAGTGCCCGCCAGCAGGACGAGCACCGCAGCGCGAGCGGGCCCGGCAAACCTCCCCCCGAGATCGCCGGCGAGGCCCCCTCCGCTGTTCCGGCTGACGCGCTTCTTCGCCGGCGGCCAGGTGACTTGCTGCTTGCCAGCGGCGAACTCGCGGACCGTGCGCGCGATGTCGTGGCTCGCCACGTAGGAGTGCGCGGGGATGAACAGCACCGCCGCCGCGGCGAAGACAAGCAGCGAGCGCTGCCAGAACGGCATCCGTACGGTCACGAGCCCCCGCCGATCTGGACGTAGGTCTCAGCAACGGCGGCGCCTGCGACGAGTGCCGCAGCGACCACCGCGACGGCCGCAAGCGCGGCAACCGTTAGGTCGCCCGCGCAGGCGGTCACGTATGCGCCGCTGGCGAGCGCCAGGGCGGCCAGCTCAAGCGGGGCGTGCAGCGCCACGGCCTCGACGAGGCGCGAGCCGTAGGCACCGAGGGCGAGACCGAGCGCGCCCGTGTTGAGCGCCAGCACCGCGGCGAGCGTGACGTCGAGCGGGCGGCGCAGCTCGTGCAGGCGGCGAACCACGACCGCCGCGAGCAGCGAAGCCGCCACGAGGCGCAGGTTCGTCGCCGCTATCTGCACCGCTTCGCCCGCCCGTCCGGCGGGCGGGTCGAAGCGGAAGCCGAGCCGGTGACGGACCTGGGCCGACGCGCCGAAGGCCCACACCATCAGCGCGGCGCCGCCGGTCAGAGCCAGCATTGCGAGCGCAACCCGGGCGACGTTGTGAGCGAGCAAGCGGGCGACACTCATCGACGCCTCCGAAGCAGCGTCGCGAGCGTGGCGAAGGTGTCCTCCAACCGCGCGTCCGCGTGGTCGTGCTGGCCGGCCGCCAACTCAGGCACATGCGGTATGAGCAGCAACCGGTCCACGTGGCGCTCGGCCAGCCGCCGCAGCGACTTGATCTGGGCCACGCGGCCAGGGCGCGTGGCCACGGCCACCAGCGTCGCGAAGGCCTCGCCCGCCCGATTGAGGACGCCGCCGGCGGCGAGCAACTCGGCGCGTCGCAGCGCCGGCACGCTGGCCGGGAGAACGAACAGCACGTGGCTGGCGGCGGCGAGCAGCAGGTCGGCGTCGGGTCCAGCCAGCTGGCCCGCGTCGACGACTACCAGGCCGTGCGCCTCGTGGGCATCTGCCAGTACCTGGGCGAGCCCCGCGGCCGGCGGGCTGACAGCGACCGTGGGTTTGGCGGACGCGATCAGGCGCAGGCCGCCCGGGAGCTCTGCGAACGGCGTCGCCACTTCCTGCTCGTGATCGACAGCTTCAACCAGCTCGCCCAGGCCGAGCGGCCCGGCCGTGCCGGCGATCGCGGCGAGGCCGGCCTGCGGTTGGAGTTCGGCCAGCAGAACCGGGGCGGTGCTGTGCCGCGCTGCCCGGCGGGCCAACAGGTAGGCAAGCGTGGAGGCGCCGGCGCCGCCCACGAGGCCGCAGGCAACGACGAGGGGGCCACCACGGGTGTGGAAGGCCAGTTCGCCCTCGCCTCGCGTGTCCGGGGCAACGCCCGGGCGCGCGCGTGGTTGGCGCCCGGCTACGGCTGCGGCGTCCATCGTGCGATCACCCAGCCGTTTAGTCGGCGCTCGAGCGCCGCGATGGTGACGCGGTAGCGCCAGCCTTCGGAGGGCAGGTCGGGAGCGACGATCTGCTCGCGCGTGACCACCAGGCCTCGGCGCCGCGGCCCATTGCCGCGCACGCTGATGGCCTCGACCGTGGCGCGCGAGCGGACGCCACGCTGCTGGCGATCAACGGCCGACTGGGCCGCTGCCTGGCGGAGCTCGGCGTGTGCCTGGCCGACAGACACCGCCGCGATGCGGCGCAGCTGGCCGGCGGCGGTTGTGCCGGTCCAGTTGCCGTATAGCTGTGCGGCGAGCGCCAGGGTGACCTGCGGGGTCTGGCCCGCCTCGGGGAAGCGGCTGGGCTCGTCGAGCAGCGCGCTGGGCGCGCGGCCCGGCAGCTCGCCCGACTCCGGCGCCCCGCTCTCGCGCCCGACGCTCTGGACCTCGGGGGATGCGTTCGAGCGGTCGCGGGTGTACGGGTCCTCGGGCCCGCAGCCGACAAGCAGGGCGGCCAGTACCGCAACAAGCGACAGCGCCTGGACGGGGCTCATAGCCCGGGTGGGTGTCGCACGGCGAAGCCGGTGAGCGGCCGTGGGCCGAGGCGCCAGCGCGGCCCTGACTCGCTGGCGTTTGGACCGCTGTCGTAGCGAGAGGTGTCGAACCGCAGCCCGGCGACGTAGACGAAGACGTGGCCGGAGTGGGCGTAGATCGTCACCCAGCGCCCCGGGCCAGGGGCGCCGTAGGACATCAGCTGCCCGGACACCGAGGGCGCGGTGCCGAACCGCCCGCCGCCCCAGAGCACATGCGACGTCGACGACGAGCAGTCGTAGGTCGGGTTGTCGAGATGGGTTGGGTAGTGGCGGAGCAGGTAGGGCCTGTCCGAGATCTCGTTCGCGGCCGCGACCATGCCCTTGACCGCCGCCGGCGCCGCCAAAGGAGCGGCGGCCAGCCCGTTGGGCAGCAGCCGCGCCCGCGTGCCAGCCACCAGCGGCCCGGGCCCCGCTCGCACCGGGCTCTGGGAGGCGATCCGCTCGAGCTCCCTGGCGCGCTCGTAGTCGTGGCGCGCGTAGGGGATCGACGCCGGCGGAACGCCCGTGTAGGAGAGCAGCGCCTGGTAGCTGCGCTGGTCGAGCCGCGGGCCGGCTCCGAGCGCGTGGAAATAGTTGGCGGCCGCGTAGATGGCGTCGTAGGAGTCGTAGACGCTCGGATGCGCGCTCGCGACGCGCCCCGGATAGGAGGCCGGCCGGCCTAGCCGGGCGCGCCGGTAGGCGTTGCGGTAAGCCGCCCAGGTCCCGCCCAGCCCGCCGGACACGGTCCCGGCGATCGAGAACTGCATGGGTCCGGCGCAGCAGCCGGCGAGGTTGACGCCGGAGTGCACGCCGGGCAGCTGCGAGCGGCTGAAGTCGGTCTCGTTCTCGTGCACCGCCATCAGCAGAAACGGGTTGACCCGGTAGACGGCCGCGGCGTCCTCGTAGACGCGCAGGAACGGACGCGCCCCGGCCGGCAGCCCGGCCGGAGAGATCGCCCCGGCCCCGCCGGACTGGCCGGCGATCAGCGCGGTCAGCCCCGCCAGCAGCCCGACGAGCAGCAGCAGTACGAGCAGCGCGGCGAGCGCCGCTCTGGCCAGCAGGTGGCGGTTGCGGTAGGCGAGACCGGCGGCTTGGAGCGCGCTCACTCATCGCCCTCCGTCGTCCCGCGGGCGACCAGCTGTTCAAGCGCTTGCCAGGCGTCGCCGCCGGCATCCTCGAGCGCTTGGGCGCGCAGCGGCGCATCGCCGACCGGGTCGGACGTGGCGAGCCAGTACTCGATCGGGCCCACCCGCAGCGCGACCGTCCCGCGGCCACGGGTGCCGTTGATCCAATAGGCCTGCGAGAAGGACCGCTTAACCGTCTTGAGCCGCGAGATCGCCCGGATCTCCTGCTCGGAGAGCCGCAGTGCGTCCTGGACGTAGGAGAGCTCCTCGGGCGCCTGGCGGAGGAACAGCTGCATCGTCGAGTTGCGGATCAGCGCCTTGCCGTACTCGCCGGCGAAGTCGGACAGCTGCTGCGAGATCGCGACCAGAAACAGGCCCAGGTGGCGGGCGCGGCGGGCGAGCTCGTTGACCCATTCGCCGGTGGCCCTACGTTCGACGAGCTTCCAGGCCTCGTCGACGATCAGGATGGAGCGCCCGGCGAAGGTGCCGGCCTGGCGGTCGTAGAGCCGTTCCGCGGCCTGCCGCTCGATCTGCTGTGAGACATGCTCGGCCAGCACGAACAGCACCGCCGGGGCGATCTCCCTGGGCACCTTGCGAGTGTCGAACGCGACCAGCGGCGCGTCAGCAGGGACGGTGGTGCTGCGGTCGAGCAGGTAGGCGTAGCTGCCCTCGCCGCAGAACGAGGCCAGCCGCTCGGACAGCGTGCGCAGCTTCGACGCCACCTCGCTGGCACCCGCCTCGCCCTCCTGCTCGGCGCGGCGGCGCAGCTCGTCGCGCAGCAACGACTCGCGCGGCCCGAGCCGTTCGCGAGCGGCGCGCGCGTAGACGGCGCGGATGGCGACCTCGAGCAGGTTGCGCTCCAGCGCGTCCAGGCCGTAGGAGTCGTCGCCCGCGCGGTGGTCGCCGACCAGCAGCGCGTGCAGTCCGACCAGGTAGGTCACCTTCTCGGCCGGCGGACGGGCCGGGTCTGGGACGTCCCAGGGATTGACGGCGTGGTCGTCCTGAGAGCCGCCGATCGTCAGGTGCTGGGCGCCGGGGATCAGCGAGCACAGGAACGCGTAGTGGCCCGCCCGGTCGAGCACATAGGCACGCATCCCGTGGGCCAGGCAGCGGGCCAGGATCACGTTTACCGCGAACGTCTTGCCGCTCCCGCCTTTGGCGTTGACCAGCAGGGTGCCGTTGTCGTGGGCTGGGTCGAACGGGTTTAGCAGTTCGACGGTTCGGCCCGGCTCGGTGAACGCGAACGGGATCCCCGTCGGGGAGCCGCAGCGGGTGCCGACTAGCGGCAGGCTGTCGCCGACGTGGCGGGTGACGTACTTGCGGGTCAGCCGCGCGACGTCGCGGCCCAGCGGCAGCGAGGACTGCCACAGCTCTCGTTGTCGTAGCTGCCCTGAGTTGACGCGCGCGTCGGAAGCGGCGGTGAGCTGCCTACTCGCTTGCTCGACTGCCTCGGCGAGCTGGACGGGGTCGGGTTCGGGGCCGCGCTCGCGGATCGACTGGTAGATCGAGACCTCGTAGACCGCGGCGCGTTCGGCGCCGGTCAGCTCCTTGAGCAGCTCGGCGGCCTCCTCCTCCTGGGCCAGCATCTCGTAGTCCGCCGCCCGCCCCCGCAGCTCAGCGCCGCGGTTGACTCCAAACAGCCGCCGGTGGCGGGCCTTGTGCCGTGCACGCTCACGCAGCCGATCCAGAGCGTGCACGTGCACGCTGAGGATGAACGGGCGCGATACCTCCATCGCCTCCAACAGCCAGCCGAAGTAGGTCGCGTCTGGCGGGGTGGCCACGTAGATCGTCTGCTCCAGGTCGCGGTCGATGCGCAGTTGGCGCTGGCCGTCCGCGGTGTGCGCCGAAGCGGCCACCAGTTCACGCAGCGACCGGGCCGCGCGAGCGGCCTCGCGCGCGTCCTGGGCGGCGTCGAGTTCGCCGAGCACTTCGAGCCGCGACTCCTGCGCCGCGGGACGCCGCCCGGGTGTGCGGTCGGCGGTGGTGGGGTTGAA
>Ga0209574_10000138_pt1 | contig 19814 bp, 25 predicted proteins | sample AgamicMgMarz_FD_187168 | JGI IMG/M metagenome (GOLD analysis project Ga0209574, IMG submission 187168) | Agave microbial communities from Guanajuato, Mexico - Mg.Ma.rz (SPAdes) (version 2) | ecosystem: Host-associated > Plants > Phyllosphere > Phylloplane/Leaf | place: Guanajuato, Mexico... | reverse complement strand
GGGCGCAACCGGCGCCACGCCGGCATGCTGGCGGGCGGCAGCGGCAGGGGGAGCTCGCGCACCGCATCGCCCCGAACTGGCAGGGTTGCCATCAGGCGCAGTACACTCCAGATTGACTAGTCAGTCAATGCCTCGCGGGCGCGGGGCGACGTTGGGGAGGAAGACCATCTTGCGGGCCGCGGCCGTGCAGCTCCAATCGACGAACGACAGGGACCGCAACCTCGCGGCTGCGGATCGGCTGACGCGCGCGGCGGCCGCCGATGGCGCCGAGCTCGTCGTGCTGCCCGAGCGCCTCGACCTGCGCGGATCCGCTCAGGACTACGCCGCCGGCGCGGAGACCCTCGAAGGGGGCCGCCCGCTCGAGTGGGCCAAACAGCTGGCGCGCGAGCTCGACGTCGACCTGGTGGCCGGCTCGATCGCGGAGCGCCGCGAGGGCCACGAGCGCGTGGCGAACACCTCGATCCACGTCGGCCCCGACGGCGAGCTCAAGGCGGTCTACCGCAAGATCCACATGTTCGACGTCGAGGTCGGCGGCGTGGAGTACCGCGAATCCGAGCACTCCGAGCCGGCCGATGAGATCGTGCTTTCCGAGACCTCGAACGGCACCAAGCTGGGCCTGACGATCTGCTACGACCTGCGCTTCCCGGAGCTGTACCGGATCCTGACGCTCGAGGGCGCGCGCATCGTGACCGTGCCGGCGAACTTCACGAGGGTCACCGGTCAGGCGCACTGGGAGGTGCTGCTGCGCGCGCGGGCGATCGAGGACCAGGTGTTCGTGATCGCGCCGGGCCAGGGGCGCGGGCCGGGGCCGGAGGGCGACAGCTACGGCAACTCGATGATCGTCGACCCGTGGGGCGGGATCCTCGCGCGGGCCGCCGGCGAGGGCGAGTCGTTCGTCGCCGCCGATCTGGACCTGGCGCGCCAGGACGAGGTCAGGGAGAAGCTGCCCAGCCTCGCCAACCGCGTCGCGTCCGCCTACCGCTGGCCCGAGGAGGCGAGGGCCTGATGGCCACCGCGGCCAAGCCGGGGGCGGTCGACAAGCGCCGCGTCATCCTCGACGCCGGGGTGCGCGTGTTCGCCAAGCGCGGCTTCCACCACTGCCGCGTCTCGGACGTGGCCGACGAGGCGGGCGTGGCCTACGGCCTCGTCTACCACTACTTCCGCTCGAAGGAGGAGATCCTCAACACGCTCTTCCTCGAGCGCTGGCAGATCATGCTCGACGCGATGGCCGAGATCGACTCGCGCGAGCTGCCCGCCCGCGAGAAGCTCTACGCGGTCGCCTCCTTCATCATCGACTCGTACCGCCACGACCCCGAGCTGATGAAGGTGATCATCGTCGAGGTCACCCGCGCCGCGAACTCGTTCGGCGCCGTCCACCTCGACAAGATCCGCGAGGCCTACACCGGCATCGGCAGCATCGTCGAGTCCGCGCGAGCCGAGGGCTCTTTCAAGTCGGACATCCCGTCCGAGTTCGCGGCGATGTGCTTCTACGGCGCCATCGAGCAGCTGCTCACCGCGTGGATCTTCGAGCTGATGCCGAGGACCGACGAGGAGTACGAGCGCGCCAAGGGCCTGGTCGTCGAGGCGATCTGCGGCGGACTCGAGTCGGCGCAGAACGGCGCCGCCGGGTCTGCTTGAATCATCCGCCCATGCAGAACGACCTGACGAAGCGACTGATGTGGAGCGGCCTGCTGGCCGGAGTTGGCGCGCTCACCTCGATCGTCGCGAACAGGATCGCGACCGAGATCTGGACGCGGGTCTTCAAGGAGGACCCGCCGGTCGACTGATGGCCGCGGAAGAGGTTCCCAACCAGGGAGCTACGGGTACGCGACCGCTCGGTGAGACACCCCTGTCCGTAGAAACCGAGAGCGACCCGTTCGCCGAGCACCCCGAGGCCTTCGTCGGGGCAGCGTTCGCCGGAGGGCTCGCGCTCGCCCTGATCCTGCGGAGGTTGACCCGATGAGCGGCAACGGAGCACCCCCGAACGCTGACAAGAACCTGGGCGAGATCGTCTCGGAGGTCTCCGAGAAGGCCTCGCTGCTCGTCCGTCAGGAGATCGAGCTCGCCAAGGCCGAGGTCACGAGCAAGGTCTCGAAGCTGACCAGGGGCGCGGCGGTTGGAGCCGCGGCGGGGGTGTTCCTGGTCTTCGGGATCACGATGTTCTTCCACGGCCTCGCGTGGTTCTTCAACGACCTGTTCAACTGGACGGATGACTCGATCTGGGCCGGCTTCGCGGTCGTCACCGCCCTCCTGTTCCTGCTCGCGATCCTCGCCGCGCTGATCGCGATGCGCCTGTTCAAGAAGGGCGCGCCGCCCACGCCTGATCTTGCGATCGAAGAGGCCAAGAAGACCCGCGCCCAGTTCGAGGCTCAGTCGATCGAGCGCGACCAGCTGGAGAGGAGCACGACCTGATGGCCTCGCAGAACCCCGAGATGATCCGCGCGTCGATCGAGGAAACCCGGCGCGAGCTGGCCTTCTCGGTCAACGACCTGCGCTCGAAGATGGCCGAGCTGACCGACTGGCGCCGTCAGCTGGCCGAGAACCGCCGCGGCGCGCTGGTCGGGGCCGCCGTCGCCGGGTTCGTGATCGGCGGGGGCGTTGCCGCGACCTTCTCGCTGATCAGCGGCCGGCGGCGTCACTAGCGACCGCCTGTTCGTCGGTCGCGCCGTAGAGCCGCTTGTGCAGCAGGGCGGCCACGCCGCCCGCCGGGATCGGCAGCCAGAACGACACCAGCCGGTACCCGAGCGTCGCCACGACCGCCGCTCCCGCCGGCACGCCGGCGAGCACGAGCGTTCCGGTCAGGCCCGCCTCCACGAACCCAAGCCCGCCGGGGGTGAGCGGCAGCGTGCCGAGGAACTGCGCCGCGCAGAAGGCGAGCAGCACCGTGGACGGCCGCGGATCCACGTGCACCGCGGTGAGCGCGGCCAGCAGCGTCAGGTAGTCGAGCACCCAGCGCCCGGCCGACAGCAGCATCGCCTCCCACCAGCGCGCGCCGAGCACCTCGCGCACCTCGTTGCGCTCGCGCAGCAGGCGATTCGGTAGGCCCACCAGCGGCGCTCGCTTGCGCAGGAGCCGGTTGCGCGCCGTCTGCGCCGCGCGTCCGACCGCCAGCAGCGGCCGGTCCCACACGATGGCCGCGGCGCCCGTGCCGCAGAGCAGGAGGAAGACGACGCCGCCGATCAGCGCCGCGCGGCCGAGCCCCGGGTCGACCGGCGCGCCGAACAGGACTGCGGGCAGGGCCAGCAGGGGCAGCGCCAGCAAGATGCCGAACACGAGGACCGACGACGCGGTCATGCCCGACGCCGCCTGGGCGGCTGGGACGCCGCCGCGCGCCAGCATCGCGTACTGCATCGCCCCGGACGCGGCCACGCCGCCGGGCACCACGCGCCCGAACGAGTTCGAGGCGAGCTGCGAGGTGATCACCGGCCCCCAGTGCTCGGCCCGCATCGCGAGCTTCTGCACCGCCCACATGCAGGCGTAGCTGCCGATCTGCAGCGCCACCATCGCGATCCACCAGAGCGGGTTGAACTCGTCGAGTCGCTCGTAGGCGCCGAACACCTCGAGCAGCGCCGGGGCGAGCAGGTAGAGCGAGACCGCGGTGACCGCGAGCAGGACTCCCCGCCGTGCCAGAGCTCCCGGGCTCATCTGCGAGAGAGGCTAAGCGCTCGGCTAGGCCGGCGCAGGGTCGGGCGGAGCAGGCGGTCCGCCCGGCGCAGAGGACGGCGGGCCCGGCGGCGCCGCCGGCGGCGGTCCGCCGGGCTCCGAGGGCGGTGGCTGCGAGGCCGGCGGCTCCGGCGGGTGCGCCTTGATGCTCAGCGTGCGCAGGTCCACGTACTCGCGCAGCAGGATCTGGATCGAGGCGGCGATCGGGATCGCCACCAGCGCGCCCATCACGCCGAGCAGCTTCGCCCCGCACAGTACGGCCACGATCGTGATGAACGGCTGGACGTTGACCGTGCGCTTCTGCACCTGCGGCTGGATGACGTGGTTCTCGAACTGCTGGTAGGCGATCGCCCAGATCGCCCAGATGATCGTGATCGTGGGGAAGTCCTCGAACACCGTGACGAGCCCGATCAGCACTGCCGCGAGCGTCGCGCCCACCAGCGGGATCAGCGAGAACAGGCCGGCGATCAGCGCCAGCGGCCCGCGGAACGGCACGCCCAGGATCGCCAGCACGATGTAGGTCGCGACGCCGGCGATCAGCGCGATCAGGAGGGCGCCGGCCACGTAGCCGGCCACCGCCGACGCCATGTTGTCGAGCGAGCGTCGCAATCGCTCGCGCTGCACCGGCGGCCGGGATCTGATGATCGCGTCCACCCAGTTTCTGCCGCTGCCCAGCAGGAACGCGGTCAGGACCAGGATCGTGATCAGCGCGAACAGCGAGTTGACGATGCCGAAGCCGACGTCGCGCAGCGTGCCGGCCGCGCCGCCGAGCCGGTCGGGCAGCTTGCCGGCCTCGTCCTCGAGCTTGCTCGTGATGTCGTAGTCGTTGTTGATGTCGCGGAGCCGCTCGTTCCCCTTGACGTACTCGGTCACGTCACGCGCGTAGCCCGGCACCTTGTCCGCGAAGTCGTTGGCCTCGTTGATCAGCGGCGGGACGATCAGCGCGATCAGCGCGATCGGTACCGCGAGCAGGCCGAGGAAGACGATCGTGATCGCGAACCCGCGTCGCATCCTCCGCGCCAGCACGTTCACCGGCGGCGACAGCGCCACTGCCAGGAACCCGGCGATCAGGATCCAGCTGATCGGCTGGCGCAGCAGGTAGAGCAGGTAAAGGGAGATGACCACGCAGACGACGGTCAGCACGATGCGGACGATCTGCCTCGCGGAGGGGGCCATCAGGGCGCTATTCGCGCCGCGGCCGAAGGAGCCTGCTTAGCGCACGAAGTGCTGCGGCAGGCCGCCGGTGCCGAGCAGCCCGGGACCGGTGTGCGCGGCGAGCACGGGCCCGATCTCGCTGACGATCGTGGGCTCGGAGTCGAACAGCTCACGCATGCGCTCCACGAGCGCGGCGGCCTGGTCGGGCGCGTTGATGTGCTGGACGCACCAGGCGTCCGCACCGGAGTCGCGGCGCTGGCGCCCGTAGTCGACCATCCGCTCGAACGCGCGCCCGCTCGTCCGCACGCGCTCGACCGGGGTCATCTCGTTCTCCACGGTGAGGATCGGCTTGACCTTCAGCGTCGACCCGATCCAGGCGCTGGCCGCGCCGATGCGGCCGCCGCGGCGCAGGAACTCGAGCGTGTCGACGGCGAACCACATCTTCAGCTCCTTGCGCCCGGCGGCGACGTGCGCGGCCACCTCCTGCCCGCTCATGCCCTCGCGCGCGGCCTTGACCGCGGCGAGCACGAGGAAGCCGAGCCCGCCGGCGGCGGTGGTCGAGTCGATCACCTCGATGCGCTCGCCGCCCTTGCCCTCGCGCTCCAGCGCCTCCTTGGCCTGGCGCGCTGCCTCGGGCGTCCCGGACAGGCCGCCTGAGATGTGAATCGAGACGATCTCGCGCCCGTCCGCCAGCAGCGGCTCGAAGGCGGCGCGGAAGTCGCCGATCGAGGGCTGGGAGGTGGTCGGCAGGGTCTCGGCCCGGCGCAGCTCGTCGAAGAACGCGTCGTAGTCGGTGATCTCCGTCTCCGGCACGGTGCGGTCGCCGCCGAACACGACGTACAGCGGCACCACGGTCACGCCGTGCTGCTCGGCGACCCCGGGCGCGAGGTAGGACGTGCTGTCGGTGACGACCGCGACTTCGCTCATGGCGGCGGCAGCCTACCCTGATCGCGGGCTAACCTCCCGACGACTTGGCGAGCGTCCTTGTCACCGGTGCGACGGGCTTCGTCGGCTCCCACGTGGCGCGGCTGCTCGCCGCGCGCGGCGACGAGGTGGTGCTCGCCGTCGAGCGCGGCTCGCCCGACACCGCGATCGAGGACCTCGACCTGAGGCGCGTGAACTGCGACGTTCGCGACCGCCGCGCCGTGCGGCGGGCGCTGCGCGGCGTCGACCGCGTTTTTCACTGCGCCGGCGTCACGTCGGTGCGCCCGCAGGACTCGGAGCGCGTGTTCGACGTGAACGTGCGCGGCACCAAGCTCCTGATGGAGGAATGCCTGCGCGCCGAGGTCGAGCGCGTGGTCTACACCTCGAGCGCGGCCGCGGTTGGCCCCGCCGCGCACGGCAAGACCGCGGACGAGACGCAGCTGTTCACCGCCGGCCGGCTGGGCATCCCGTACGTCAACTCCGTGCACGAGGCCGAGGTCGAGGCGATGCGGGTGGCCGCCAAGGGGCTGCCGCTCGTGTGCGTCAACCCGGCGATCTGCTTCGGCGCGGGCGACCACCTGCTCAGCTCCACGCGGCTGGTGCGCTCGTTCCTGCTGGGCCGGATCCCGGTCTACACCGACGGAGCGGTCTCGGTGGTCGACGTGCGTGACGTGGCAAAGGCCCATCTGCTGGCCGACCGGCGCGGGCAGCCCGGCGAGCGCTACATCATCGGCGGGCGCAACTTCACGTTCGAGCGGCTGTTCGCCGACCTCGGGCGGCTGTCGGGGGTCGATCCGCCGGTGCGGCTGCCTGCCGGCGCGGCCCGCCTGCTCGCCGCCGCCGGCCGCTCATGGCCGCTCACCCCCGTCGAGGTGCAGGCCGCCGGGCACTGGTGGACGTATCGCTCCACGAAGGCGAAGCGCGAGCTGGGTTGGAGCGCGCGTCCGCACGAGGAGACGCTCGAGGCCACCGTCGCCTGGCACTTGGAGCGCGAACAGGACCGGATCGTGCGTACGCGCGGCTCGCAGCAGTTCCAGCTGCGCCTGGCCGGTGTCGCCGTCGGCGCGGCGGAGACAGCGGCCGGCGCGGTGCGCCGCGCCCTAGCATTGGGAGCGTGACCACGCTCTACCGGTGCAAGGCCCCGACGGACCTGGTCTGCCGCTGCGGCAAGGTCGCCCGCCGGCTGCGCGGCGCCGGCATCGAGTTCGAAGAGGTGAGGGCGCAGTTCCGCCGCCGCGACCGTCCCGAGATCGAGGAGTTGACCGGGCAGCGCTGGGTACCTGTCCTCGTGCACGAAGGAGAGGTCATCCACGACTCGCATCGCATCCTCGAGTACCTCGACTGGCTCGACCGGCGCAAGGAGGCCGCATGAGCAGAATCGCCCGAACCGCCCGTGGCGCGCGCCGCGCCTGGCCGATCCTGCTGATGGCGTGGGAGCGCTGGCAGAAGCTGCCCCAGCACGAGAAGGACCGCTACAAGCGCCAGGCCCAGGAGTACGCCAAGCGGGGGCGCCAGCTGATCGACGAGCGCCGGCGTAACTCGAAGCGCTAGCAGGGCCCACACTCAGCCCCGGGCCGCTGAACGAACGACGCTAGTCGAGCCGGTTCTCGAGCCCGATCGGCCGCTGCGCCACCTCGGGCTCGGCCTGGGGCGACTCCTCGGGCTGCTCCACTCCGAGCAGCTCGGCGAGCTCGCCCGACTCGAACATCTCCATGACGATGTCCGAGCCGCCCACCAGCTCCTTGTTCACGAACAGCTGAGGGATCGTCGGCCAGCCCGAGAGGCCGGACAGCTCCTCGCGGATGCGCGGGTCGGGCAGGATGTCGAGCGCCGCGTACTGGACGCCGAGCGCGTTGAGCGCTCCGGCGGTGCGGGCCGAGAAGCCGCACGCGGGCTGGTTGGGCGTCCCCTTCATGAACAGCATCACGTTGTTCTCGTCGATCGCTTGCTGGATGAACTCGCGGATCTCGTCGTTGTTCACGATGTGGCTCCGGGTGTCGAGGTCTTGATGGAGAGCGCGTGGATGGCGCCGCCGATCTCGGAGCCGAAGATGTCGTAGACCAGCTTGTGCTGCTGGATCCGGGAAAGCCCCTCGAACCTGTTCGAGACGACTTCGGCACGGAAATGGTCGCCGCCGCCGGTGAGGTCGTCAACCGTGACGTCTGCGCCGGGGAGCGCGGCTCTGATGCGCTCTTGGAGTTCTGCCGGGGTGGGCATGGCTGAAGCTTCAGGGTACAGACGGCATCGCCGATACAATCGGGGTAGATGGTTCAGCTCACCGACATCGCAGCCGACAAGATCCGCGCGTTCATGCAGGGGCAGACCGCGGAAGGCGAGATCGGCCTGCGCGTGGGAGTCCGCGGCGGTGGTTGCTCTGGCTTCCAGTACGCGCTGGCGCTCGACGAGCAGAAGGACGACGATCACGTCTTCGACACCTCCGGGATCCGCGTGCTCGTGGACCCGGCCAGCCTCCAGTACGTCGACGGCTCGACCGTCGACTACACCGAGAGCTTCCAGGGCTCCGGGTTCGAGGTCTCGAACCCCAACACAGTCGCCTCCTGCGGCTGTGGCTCCTCTTTCCGCGTGGCCGACGAAGAGCCGTCCTGCGGCACCGCCGTCTAGGCCAACCTAACCGGCAGCGTCTTCAGCTGGTTGACGAACGGCGACTCCGCGTACTGCGGCGCGCCCGCCAGCTCGATCCCGGGGTAGCGCTTCAGCGTCTCCTCGAACAGCACGCGCAGCTCCAGGCGCGCCAGCGCCGCGCCGAGGCAGAAGTGGCGGCCGCCCGCGCCGAACGCCTGGTGCTCGGGGTTGCGGGTCGCGTCGAAGCGGTCGGGGTCCTCGTAGCGCGACTCGTCGCGGTTCGATGACACGTACCACATGACGATCTTGTCGCCCTCGCGGATCTGCTTGCCGCCGACCTCCGTGTCGCGCGTGGCGGTGCGGCGGAAGTGGGCGAACGCGGGGTACATGCGCAGCGCCTCCTCGACGGTGCCCGGAATCAGCGCCGGGTCGTCGATCAGCTGCCGCTTCTGGTCGGGGTGCTCCATCAGGGCGCGCATGCCGCTGCAGTAGGTCGCTCTGGTGCTGTCGTTGCCGGCGGCGACGAGCAGGAAGAAGCCCATCACGATCTCGTGCTCCTCGAGCCGCTCGCCGTCGAGCTCGGCGTGCACGAGCACGCTGGTCAGGTCGTCGGTCGGGTTCTCGCGGCGCTCCGCGATCAGCTGGCCGCAGCGGGCGAAGATCTCGGGCACGTCGCGCTCCATCACCGACTGGACGCCCTCGGGGTTGAGGTCGGGGTCGCCGGCGCCGAGCGTGTTGTTCATCAGCCGCGCCCAGATCTCGTCGTCCTCGGGCGGGATGCCCATGAAGCTGCCAATCACGCGCGAGACGACCGGCTGCGCGACGTCGGCGACGAGGTCGCAGCTCTCCCGCCGCTCGAGCCGGTCGAGCACGCCGACGGTGATCTCGCGAATCGCCTCCTCGTGCTCGGCAATCCGCTTGGGCGTGAAGCCGCGCTGGAACAGCTGCTTGAGCCGGTCGTGCTTGGGCGGGTCCATCCCGATGAACATCGCCGAGATCAGCTCCACCGGCATGATCGCGTTGGTCAGCGCGGTGATGCCGTTGGCCGACGAGTAGGTCTCCCAGTCGAGGCTGATCTCGCGGACGTCGTCGGCTCGCGTGATCGACCAGTAGCCGTCTTCCTCTGGATACTCGGTGATCTTCGAGGTCCAGTGGACGGGGCACTTCGCCCGCATCTCCTTGAACAGCTCGTGTGGCGGTCCGTCGGGCCAATGCTCCCGCTCGGTGACCAGAACATCCTCGAGTCGTGTCTGGCCGAACGACACCTGCCGAGCCTACACTGCCGCGCGTGCGCCGGCCCAACCTGATCGTGCTGATCACCGATCAGCAGCGCGCTCCGCAGCACTGGCCGGCGGAGCCGGGCTGGCTCGACGAGCTGATGCCGAACGACGCCGAGCTGCGCCGCACCGGCATCAGCTTCACGCGCGCGTACTGCGCCACCGCGATGTGCTCGCCCAGCCGGGCCAGCGTCCTGACCGGCAACTATCCGGCGCGTCACGGGGTCAAGCTCACGCTCACCGAGGGCGACCTGTTCCCAGACCGTCGCAACACGCCCGATGTCCTGCGCACGTTCGCGCGGCTGTGGCGCAGCCGGGAGGTCCCGCGCCGGCGCCTGGCGACCCGCTTCCTCCGCGGTCTGCTGCGGCTCGGGCCCAAGAGCGGCAACGAGCCCGAGCTGCCGCCCGGCATCGACACGCTGGCGACGCTGCTGCGCGAGCGCGGCTACCACGTGGCGCTCAAGGGCAAGTGGCACCTGTCGAAGCCGGTCGCAGGGCGCGACTGGAGCGCCGCGGACTCGCGGCGGATCGAGCGTGACTACGGCTTCTCGGAGTGGGAGCCGCCGGACGCCGGCGGCGACGCGAAGGCGGAGACGTTCGGCGGCGGCAACGCCGGCACGACCCACGAGGGCTGGGACGAGGACTACACGCGCCAGGTCGAGCGGTGGCTCGGGCGCTCCGACCTGCCGGAGCCGTTCTGCCTCGTCGTCTCGCTGGTCAACCCCCACGACGTGCTGGGCTACCCCAGCTCCTTCGAGCGCGGCGGCTACACGGCCGACCAGTTCAGGGGGCTCGGCGTGCCGCTGCCGCCGACCGTTGACGAGGATCTGCGGGCGAAGCCCACCGTGCACTCGCTGATGAAGCTCGGGCAGACCGCGTACATCGGCGCGCTGCGCGACGAGCAGGCGCGCCGCGACTACGTCAACTTCTACGCCCACCTGCACCGGGTGGTGGACGAGAAGATCGGGCGCGTCCTGGCGGCGCTCGGCGATCCCGGCGACCCCGGGTCGCTGCGTTCGCGCACCGTGATCGCGCGCACCTCCGACCACGGGGAGCTCGGTCTCTCCCACGGCGGGTTGCGCCAGAAGATGTTCAACGGCTACGAGGAGTCGATCCGCGTGCCGCTGGTGATCTCCAACCCGGTCCTGTTCCCGCACCCGCGCGAGAGCGACGCGCTGGCCTCGCATGTCGACCTCGTGCCGACGCTGCTCGGGCTCACCGGCGAGGCAGGCGACGCCGCGCGCTTCGACGGCGTCGACCTGGGGCCGCTCCTGGCCGGGTCGGAGGCCGCCGTCCGCGACGCCGTGCTGTTCACCTACGACGACCACCAGGCCGGGACCGCGTTCCAGGACGTGCCAGGCCAGCCCAACCGGATCCGCTGCGTGCGCGACGCGCGCTGGAAGTACGCGGTCTACCTCGATCCGTCCGGCAGGGTCTCGCCCGAGTACGAGCTGTACGACCTCGACAGCGACCCCGACGAGGCCGACAACCTCGTGGACAAGCGGACCGGACGCGCGCTCAGCGAGGAGGTCGAGCGCGAGCGCGTGCGCCTGCATGAGCGGCTCGAGCGCGCCTGTCGGGCCAGTGGCACGCTCGAGCCGCGACTGCCGCCGGCCTAGTAGCGGGCGGCCCCCTGCACGGAGACGACCCCGTTCTGCCCGTCGAGGGTGTTGTGATCGTGAACCTGTAGCGCCCCGCTCGTGATCCCGCGATAGGCGCCCGTGCCGGCCGTGAAGCGGGCGGTGCCGCGGAAGTCGATCTCGCCGCCCTCGATGGTGAAGCGCATGTCGACCCGCCCGCCGGCGTGGCGCTCGCGCCCGCCCGGCGCGCGCGAGCTGCTGGCCAGCTGGTAGGTGTTCTGCAGCTCGTCCTGGACGATCGTGGCCGTGCCGTTCGCGCCGAGGGCGAGCTCGTGGGTGAGCCGGCGGGTAGGGGCCCGGGCCAGGTCGGCGGCGGTGCGGATCGGGATCGCCGCCACCTTGCGCAGCCGCCGGCCGTGGAAGGCGCGCACGCGTCCGGGCGAGGCCGTGACCGAGTCCATCAGAAAGTGGCGCGGCCCGTTCAGCAAGACGAGCGTGTCGCCCAGCTCCTTCGCGAGGTCGCCGGCGTCGAACGCGTTCCACCAGGCTGCCGGGCACTTGTTCAGCCCGATCGTGTTCCACACCGTCGCGCGCGCGTTCGGCGGCGTTCCCTTGAGCGATGCCGCCGACGCCGGTGACGCGAAGGCCGCCGCGGCCGATACCGCGGCCAGGACCGCGGCGACCCTCACGGCTTGACGAGGCACGAGCGGCCCTTGCAGCGATCCAGCTGCTTCAGCTGCGCCGCCAGCTTGGCCTCGATCTGCGCGTACGCCCGATTGCCGGCGATGTTGTTCAGCTGATACGGGTCCTTGCGGCGGTCGTACAGCTCCCGCTCGCCGGTCTCCGTGTAGACCACGTAGGTGTAGCGGTCGGTGCGCACGCCCTTGTACGGCCGGTCCCACGCGTTGACCGGGATGTCGCCCGCGAAGAGCCGCTCCAGCGCCTCGATCTCGATGACGCGCCTGGGCCGCTTGCGCGGGTTGCGGATCGTGGGCAGCAGGGAGACCCCGTCCATCGTGCGGCCCGCGTTCGCCTTGGCGGCGTCGACCAGCGTCGGCGCGAAGTCGATGTTCGCCACCTGGCCCTTCACCGTCTTGCCGGCGGGCACGCCCGGGCCGCGCACGATCAGCGGGATGCGCACCGACTCCTCGTAGGGCAGGAACTTGTCGCCGGTCACGCGGTGCTCGCCCTGGAGCCAGCCGTTGTCCGAGACGAACACGATCAGCGTGTTCTTCAACTGGCGGGTCTGCTCGAGCGTGCGGATCAGCGTCTTGACGTGATCGTCGACTGCCAACAGCGAGCCGATCCGGCCCTCGTAGTCGAGCTGGAGCTGGTCGATCTGGACCTGGCTCATCACCTTCGCGGCGTCCTTCATGTTGGACGGCTTGTCCGCGAGGTCCGGCTCGTTGAAGCTGGGCGGCTTGGGCAGCCTGTAGCGCGAGCTCCTCGACTCGTAGCGGGGAGCCGGGCGCGGGTCGCGGCCGGGGCGGCCCATCAGCGTGGTCGCCACGTCCTCGCGGTGGGGGGCGGCGGGCGCCCACCAGATGAAGAACGGCTGCTTGGAGCGGCCCTCGGCGCGCACGAGCCGCTCGGTGATCCTGCCGGTCACGTCCGGCGAGTAGTCCTTGGGGTTCTCGGCGCCCCAGTAGCTGTAGGGGGCGGGGCCGAAGAACCGCTGGAGCCGGGCGATCACGCCCTGGAGCCCGCCGGGGTTGGGGATCACCTCGATCTTGGCGAACTCGACGAGCTTGCGCGCGAAGTCCGCGTCGCCCCAGGTCTTGAGCTTGCCGTTCTGGTTCATCACGAAGTTGTAGTAGTCGTAGGCCGACACATCGAGCAGCCCGCGCCAGATGTCGAAGCCGGCCGGGACCTCGCCGTGCGCGTCGCGCGCGCCGTAGCCGTTGAGCCACTTGCCGATCAGCGCGGTGCGGTAGCCCGCGCCCTGCAGCCAGGCCGGCAGCGTGTTGGCGCGGTGCTTCATGCCGTACCAGCCGAACGGGTAGAAGTTGCCGGCCACCCCGTGGTTGTGGGCGTACTGGCCGGTGATGAAGGTGGCTCGCGACGGGCAGCAGAGCGGGAAGGAGTCCACGGCATCGGCGAACGTGGTCCCGCGCGCGGCGAGCAGGCGCTTGACGTTCGGCATGTGGGCCAGGTCGGCCTGGGCCTGGTCGTCGGTCATCACGACGAGGATGTTCGGGCGCCCGTCCTTGGCGGCGGAGGCCGGCCGGGCCTGGGCCGCGGATGGCAGCGCGAGCAGCGCCAGGGCGATCACGACGCACGTCGTCTTCCCTTGCATCGGCGGCGAGCGTACAGTGTGTGTCACACAGTGTCAACTTCTGTATGATGCGGCCTCGAGATGGCCACCGAGACGCCTCAGATGGCCCCCGAGGGGCGGCGCACGCGCGCCCGCATGAGCCGTCGCGAGAGCCGTCAGCGCATCGTCGCCGCGGCCACGGAGCTGGTCCGCGAGCGCTCCTACGCGGAGCTGAGCGTCGACGCGGTTATGCGCGAGGCAGGGCTCGGCCGCACGATCTTCTACCGCCACTTCGACGACCTGGCCGATCTCCTGATGGGCACCGGCCGCGAGGCGATCGGGGCGCTCTACCAGGCACAGCTGAGCTTCGTGGAGACGCGGCACGACGAGCCCGCGGCGGCCGTGCGCGCGTCCTTCGAAACAGCGGTCGCTGTCTACCAGCGGCACGGGCCGCTGCTGCGCTGCATCGCGGAAGCGGCGGCCGGCGACGAGCAGATCGCGGTGGGCTACAACGAGCTGCGCAAGCGCTTCGACGCGCTCGCCGAGCAGGCGCTGCGCGAGCTGGCGTTCGCCGGCCGCGTGCCGCCGGCCAACCTCGCCGAGACCGCGCGGGCGCTGAACCTGATGAACGAGACCTATCTGATTGACACGTTCGGTCGCGAGCCGCGGGTGCCGCCCGAGGTGGCGGTGCAGACGCTCACGGAGATCTGGGACGCGGTCATCCGCCGCTGACGAAAGGACTGGCCGAATGGACGTCTTTCGCACACCGGACGAGCGCTTCGCGGACTTGCCCGGGTATCCGTACGAGCCCAACTACGTGGAGGTGGACGGCCTGCGGCTGCACCACGTCGACGAGGGCAGCGGTCCGACCGTGCTCTGCTTCCACGGCGAGCCGAGCTGGAGCTACCTCTACCGGCACATGCTCGACCGGCTGGTCGAGGAGGGCCACCGCGTGGTCTGCCCGGATCTCGTGGGCTTCGGGCGCTCCGACAAGCCCACCGACCAGGGCTGGTACACCTACGACCGCCACGTCGACGTCGTCACCCGCCACCTCGAGCAGATCGAGCTCGACGACGTGACCGTGGTGGTGCAGGACTGGGGTGGCCCGATCGGGCTGCGCTGGGCGGTCCAGCACGCCGACCAGGTCGGCCGGCTCGTGATCCTGAACACCGGCCTCTTCACCGGTCGGGTGAGCAAGGGCTTCATGGCCTGGCGCGAGTTCGCCGAGCGCACGCCCGACCTGCCGATCGGGATGATCATCCAGGGGGCGACCACGACCGACCTGTCGCCCGAGATCGTCGCCGCGTACGAGGCGCCCTTCCCCAACCCGGAGAGCAAGGCGGGCGCGCAGCGGTTCCCGCTGCTGGTCCCCTTGGACGAGGAGGACCCGGGGGTGACCGAGATGCGGGCCACGCGCCAGGCGCTGAGCATCTGGGACAGGCCGGCGCTGGTGGCGTTCTCGGACACCGATCCGGTCTTCCCGTTCCCGAACGCGGGCGAGCAGTTCACCGAGCTGATCCCGACCGCGGGCGAGCAGGTGCGCGTGGAGGGAGCGGCGCACTTCCTGCAGGAGGACCGCGGTCGCGAGATCGCCGACGCGATGCTGGCCGCCTTCGGCGCGCCGGCGGGCTGATCAGGCCGGCGTGTTGTCCAGCGAGCTCCAGAGGTAGAGGCATGCGAGCGTGCGGTAGGGCTGCCAGGGCTTGGCGAGCTTCCGCATGCGCTTCGCGTCGGGCAGCTTGCGCAGCCCGTACTCGACCTGGATCGCCCGGCGGATGCCCTGGTCGCCGACCGGCAGGACGTCCGGGCGGCCGAGGTGGAAGATCAGGAACATGTCCGCCGTCCACTGGCCCAGCCCCTTGATCGCGGTCAGCTGCGCCGCGACCTCCTCGTCGGGCAGCTCCTGCAGCAGCTCCAGCTCGAGCGAACCGTCCTCGACGTGCTGGGCCAGGTCGCGCAGGTAGTCCCCCTTGGCGCGCGAGAGGCCGGCGGCGCGGAGCTTGTCGGGCGCGACCTTCAGCAGCTGCTTGGGCGTCGGCGTGTGCCCGTCGAACAGCTCGAGCACGCGGCCGTAGATGGTCGCCGCGGCCTTGCTCGACAGCTGCTGCCCGACGATCGCGCGCACCAGCGTGCCGTACGCGTCGCCGGGCGGCTCGCGCTCGAGGTCTCCGCGCACGACGGCGGTGTGCTCGTCGACCAGGCGCGCCATCACCGGGTCCGCCTCACGCAGGGTGGCGACCGCCTTGGAGCTGGCCTTGAGCGGCGTCACGCGGCCGCGCGCTCGTGGAACGGCCGCTCCAGCTCGCCCAGCTCTGTTGAGGGTGGGTCGCCGAACAGCCACTCGCGGGCGATCCGGTGCCAGTTGGCGGTCGCCTCGAGCTGGCCCAGCACACCCAGCGTCAGCGCCTCCATTCGGCGTGCCAGCATCGCCTGGGGCGGCATCGTCTCGCGGCGCATCAGCTGCCAGTGGCGCGAGCGCGGGTCGCCGAAATCGATCAGCACCTGCCCCACCAGCTCGCGGTCGACGGTCACCTCGCGGTCCTCGATGTACCAGCGCGTGACGTCGTGGAAGTGGTCCGCCACCGCCGCGGGCGTCACCTGCTCGTCGGCCGGGTCGTAGAAGCCCATCGCGCCGAGCTGCCGGTGCAGGCCCTCGGTGTCGCCGTCCATGCCGAACCGGACGGCTGCGATCTCGGCCTCGAGGTCGGCCGCCGCCACCCGCTTCGTCATCCCGAAGTCGATGAACGCCACCCGGCCGTCCTCCATCAGGCGGTAGTTGCCGGGGTGGGGGTCGCCCGAGAAGTGTCCGTTGCGGTAGAGCGAGCCGAAGAAGAAGCGGAACACGATCTCGCCGAAGCGGTCGCGCGTGGCGCGGTCCGCGCGCTTGACCTCCTCGAAGCCGGTGCCCTCGACCCATTCCGACACGAGCACGTGCTCGGTGCACAGCTCGGTCACCACCGGCGGCACGTAGATGAACGGGTGGCCGCGCCACGAGCGGGCGAACGCCCGGTGCTGCTGCGCCTCGTGCTCGTAGTCGAGCTCGTCTGTCAGGCGCTCGCGGATCTCGCGCGTCATCGCCTTGGCGTCCATGCCAGGCGCCATGCGCTTCGCCACGCGCATGATCAGCCCCAGGTTCTGGAGGTCGGCTCGCACCGCCTGGGCCACGCCCGGGTACTGCACCTTGACCGCGACCTCGCGACCGTCGTGGAGGCGGGCGCGGTAGACCTGGCCGATCGAGGCAGCGGCCACCGCCTGCTCGTCGAACTCGGCGAACACGTCGTCGAGCCGCTCGCCCAAACCGTCCTCGATCAGCTTGCGCATGCGCTTGAACGGCACGCGCGGGGCGGCGTCGCGCAGCTCGGCGAGCTTGGCCTGGATGCGCTCCTGGAACTCGGGCGGAAAGGCGCCGGTGTCCATGAACGAGGCCACCTGGCCGACCTTCATCGCCGCGCCCTTCATCTGGCCCAGCACCTCGAAGATCTGCTCGGCCGCCTCCATCTGGCGGCGCGCCGCGGCGTCGTGGCGCCCTTCCTGGGAGCGGGTCAGGTTGGCCGCCTTGGTCGCGTAGCCGCGGGCGGTCTGGCCGCCCGCCAGACGACCGACCTTGGCCGCCCTGCGCCAGCGTCCGGTGGGGAGGTCATCGGCCACGAGTCCAGGGTACGCATAGGCTCCCGGCCCCATGCGATTGGTCAACTACGCCACAGACGAGGAGCCGCGCGCCGGAATCCTGCGCGACGGCCGTGTGTTCGAGGTCCGCGACGCCCCCGCCGGCGGGCTGCAGGCGCTGCTCGCCGCGGGACCGCTGGACGCCGCGCAGGCCGGCGACGAGGTCCACGACGCCGAGCTGCTGCCGCCGATCCACCGCCCCGGGAAGGTCATCTGCATCGGCCTCAATTACCGCGCCCACGCCGAGGAGGGCGGACACGAAGCGCCCGAGACGCCGACGTTCTTCGCCAAGTTCGCGACCTCGCTGCGGCCGGACGGCTCCACCGTGGAGCTACCCCGCTGGAGCGCGAAGGTCGACTACGAGGCCGAGGTGGCCTTCGTGATCGGCGGCCGCTGCAAGGACGTCCCGGCCTCGGAGGCGCTCGACCACGTAGCCGGCTACACGCTGCTCAACGACCTGTCCGCGCGCGACTACCAGTTCAAGACGCCGCAGTGGACGCCCGGCAAGACGTTCGACGGCTCGGCGCCGTTCGGCCCCGCGCTGGTGACCACGGACGAAGCCGGCCCGCACGATGCGATCGGGATCGCGCTCGACCTCAACGGCGAGCGGATGCAGGAGAGCTCGACCGCCGACCTGGTCCACTCGATCCCGGCGCTGGTGGAGTACCTGTCGATGCTGATGACGCTCGAGCCGGGCGACGTGGTGGCCACCGGCACGCCCGCCGGGGTCGGCAGCCTGCGCGACCCGAAGGTGTGGCTCAAGCCGGGCGACGAGGTGGTGGTCAGCTCCCCACAGCTGGGGGAGCTGCGGACGACGCTGGCTTAGGGCGCGCCGCGCGCCTGTCCTGCCAGACGGCCAGCGCGGCGCCGGCCAGCAGCGCCAGCATCAGGGCAGCACCCCAGCTCACGCCGGCCGCGAGCGCCTGCTGGAACGTCGCGCCCGAGGCGCGCTCGTCGGCCTGGGCCAGCTGGAACGCGGCGCCCGCGATCGCGAGGCCCAGCACCGCGCCGGCCAGCACCGGCGTCAGCTCCGCGCGCGCCGCTCCCGCCACGAGGCCAAGCCCGGCGCCGGCCAGGGCGAGGGCCCCGATCAGGACGGCGTACTGAGTGTGTACGTCGATCGCGATTAGCACCGCCAGCCCGATCGCGGCGCAGACGACGCCCAGCTCGACGGTTGGGATCCGCCTCGCGACCCGGCCCGACAGCGCCCAGCTCGTGACGGCCGCGAGGGTCACGCAGAGCAGCAGGATCCCGCTGCGCAGGCCGGACAGGTCGCGAACCAGCTGGAAGTACTCGGGGGCCAGGAACAGCAGCGCCGCCACGCAGCCGGCTGCGGTGGCCGCCAGGAAGGCGGGCGTGGGCAGCGCCCGGCTCACGCCGAGGCAGGCGCCCGCGAGCGCCAGCGCCGGCCAGCCCGGCCCCCAGGGCTCGGCCTGCACCAGCAGGACGGTGACGGCGACCAGGCCGGCCGCGTAGGCGGCGGCGCGCAGCGGGGGTGTGCTCGGGCGTGCGGCTGGGACGCGCGGGGCGACCAGCGCCGCCGCGCCGCCCGCCGCCGCCAGCGGGATGCCGGCCCAGAGGAAGATCCGCCACCAGTTCTGCTCGGCGAAGACGCCGCCAACGAGGGGGCCGAGCGCCAGCACGAGCGCCGGCAGGGCGGCGCCGGCGAGCCCGCCCGCGAGCTGAGGCCCTGCCACCGCCGCGACCATCGCGGCCGTGCCCGCCCCCTGCAGGGCACGGCCGGCGACGAGCGCGGCCGTGGTGTCGGCGGCCACGCAGACGATCGCCCCGGCGACCATCACCAGCGCCCCGGCTCCGGCGAGCTGGCGCCCGCGATCGCCGCCGAGCCGCGCGAGCAGCGGGAACAGCGCCGCCAGCGCCAAGAGGTAGGCGTTCAGCACCCACTGGCCCCCGGAGCTCGAGGAGCCCAGGTCCAGCCGGATGTCGGGCAGCAGGACGGCCACGACGGTCACGTCCAGCAGGACGAGGGCGAGCGGCACCGAGGCGGCGATGCGCCCGATCACGCGATCTCGACCTCGCGGTCGAGCACCTGCGCCAGCAGGTCGGCATTCTGGCGGGCGGCCCAGATCGGCACCGTCGTGTCGCGCTCCGGGTCGGCATCGGCGGCCAGCGTGATCGTGCCGTTGCGGGCCGCGACGCTGACCCGCCGGATCGCCCCGTCGCGGCTGCGCTCGAGCTGCTCTGCGAGGCGGATGATCGCGCACAGCAGCCGCAGCCGCTCGGGATCGCCCGGTTGCGCGAGCTCGCCCAGCTCGGACGCGTCCGGGTCGCCCTTGCGGTGGTAGCGGGCGATCAGGCCCACGAGCACCAGCTCGCGCGGGTCGAACCCGGGCAGTCCGGCGTTGAGGATCAGGTAGGCCGAATGGCGGTGATGGTCCTCGTAGTCGATCGCCGTGCCGATGTCGTGCAGCACGCAGGCCGCCCAGAGCAGCCCGCGTTCGGCGTCGCCGAGGTCGTGCAGGCCGGCCGCGGCGAGCCCGTCGAACATCTCCAGGGACAGGGCGGCCACGCGACCGACGTGCTCGGGCTCGCTGTTGAAGCGGTGGGCGAGGTTCTCCACCGACTCGCGCCGCACGTCGTCGAACAGCTCTCGCTCGCCCAGCAGGCGCTCGAAGAAGACGCCTTCGCGCAGGCCGGCCTCGGTCACCTCGATCGCGTCGAAGCCGCCGCTGTCGAGCGTGGCGGCGAGCA
>Ga0209574_10000137_pt1 | contig 19864 bp, 19 predicted proteins | sample AgamicMgMarz_FD_187168 | JGI IMG/M metagenome (GOLD analysis project Ga0209574, IMG submission 187168) | Agave microbial communities from Guanajuato, Mexico - Mg.Ma.rz (SPAdes) (version 2) | ecosystem: Host-associated > Plants > Phyllosphere > Phylloplane/Leaf | place: Guanajuato, Mexico... | reverse complement strand
CGCCGCTCGCACCCGCTCGAGCGGTGCGCGCGTGCTGACCTCGCGCAACTGGTGCCCTGCGCTCCAGGGTCGCCTCGCGGAGCTCAACCCTGACCTGATCGCCTCGGGCGAAGGAGGGTCGAACCAGATCCTGGTGCGCCACCCGGGGCGTGTGCTGGAGCACCGCCGGCTGTCGCTCGCCTTCTGGCCCGAGCGCCGGCGCATGCACTGGGCTCGCGTCGACCTGCCCGGCTTCGGGCGTGTCTGCGTGGCGAACCTGCACGCCTCGGCCGGCCGGCCCGGGAGCGCGAGCTCGGAGGTGGTCGCGGCCGGCCGGGCGGCGACGGAGTTCTCGGGGGACGATGCGGTGATCCTCGGCGGCGACTTCAACCTGCGCCCGGCGGTCCAGCCCGAGCCATTCGCGCAGCTGCGTGAGCGCTTCGGGCTGGCCGAGCCGACCGCTCCGCGGGCGATCGACCACCTGCTCGCGCGCGGTCTGCGGGCCGTCGAGCCGGCGCGGCAGCTGGCGCCCGAGGAGCGCGAGATCGACGATCCGAATGGGCTGCGCATCCGCCTGTCCGACCACGCGCCTGTCGTCGCCGAGTTCGTGCGATAGTCCGCGGCTACCCCGGAGGAGGAGTGCGTCATGGCGCAGAAGCGGAGCGGGAGCGGCGCGAGCAAGGCGAAGGCGTCGACGAAGGCGAAGGCCTCGAGCAAGGCGAAGTCCGCTTCCAGCAGGTCCGCCTCCACGAAGTCCGCCTCCGGCAAGGCCTCGTCCAGCAAGTCCGCCTCGGCCAAGGCCTCGTCCAGTCGCAGCGGCGCGCCGACGCGCGGCGCCGCCTCGCGCAAGGCCGCCGCCAGCAAGGGCGGCAAGGCCACCGCTCGCAAACGGACCGCGCGCAAGACGGCGAGCAGCACCGCCAAGACCGCCGCCCGCGGGGCGCGCGGCGCCGGGGTCGAGGCGAAGACGGTCGCCGAGCTGCGCGAGGCGCTGCGCAAGAACCTGATCGGACCGCTGGAGATGGTGCTGATCTCGCGCGAGCGCATCGAGGAGGTCCTCGGCGAGGCGGTCGACCAGGGTCGCGTGACGGTGCGCGACGCGCAGCGCATCACCTCCGGCCTCGTCAAGCGCGGTCAGCGTCAGACGAGCGACGTGCTGAAGGACCTCGAGAACCTGCTCGACCGCGGTCGCGGCGGGGTCGAGGGGCGGGCCTCGGGCGCGCGCGGCCGGGCCGTCCGGCGCGCCTCTCCTGCGCTCGCCCAGGTCGATCGCGTGCGCCGCACCGCTGGAGTGGGGCCGAACTTCCCGATCACGGGCTACGACGACCTGACCGCGGACCAGATCGTGAAGCGCCTCGGCACGCTCACACCGGCCGAGATGCGCAAGGTGCGCGACCACGAGCGCCGCAACGCGAAGCGCAAGACCGTGCTTGCCTCGATCGAGGCCAAGCTCCGGTGACCGGCCGGGGGCTCGCGCCCCCGGAGCCGTGCTGGAGATTGGCATCGCGCCTGGGCGCCAATCATCTAGCCTCGGGTCGGTGAGCGGCACCGAAGCCACACGAACGCGTCCGCGCACGGGCGACCAGCTCGAGCTGACGATCGACCGGCTCGCCTACGGCGGCTCTGGCGTCGCCCGGCTCGACGGCTACGTCGTGTTCGTGCGCGGCGCGGTACCGGGCGACCGCGTGCGGGCGCGTGTGACCAAGTCGAAGCGGTCGTTCGCCGAGGCGGAGTCGGTCGAGCTGCTCGAGCCCGCGCCCGATCGCGTCGAGCCGATCGCGCCGCACCCGGGCGCGCCCTGGCAGGTGCTGCCGTACGAGCGCCAGCTGTCCGAGAAGGAGGACCAGGTCCGCGACGCGCTCCAGCGCATCGGCCGCTTCGAAGCGCCGCCGGTCGAGCCGATCGTGCCCGCCGTCGAGCCGCTGCGCTACCGCAACAAGCTCGAGTACTCGTTCGGCGAGGACGAGCAGGGCCAGCTCGTGCTCGGCTTCCACCATCCCGGTCGCTTCGACCTGATCGACGACGTGAGTACGGACATCCTCGCCTCCGATCGCGTGGACGAGGTCCGCGAGGCCGTCAAGACCTGGTGCCGCGCCGCCGGCCTGCCGGCGTGGGACCGGCGCAACCAGGACGGGCTGCTGCGCAACCTCGTGGTGCGCGAGGGTCGCCGGACGGGGCAGGTGCAGGCGCGGCTGGTGACCAGCACCGGGTCGATCTTCCAGGTCGCCGAGCTGGCGGCCGCCACGCCCGCCGATTCATTCCTCTGGACCCGCGCGGCCGGCGTCGCCGAGACCACCCGCGACGGGGAGACCGAGGTGGTCAAGGGGAGCGCCTATCTCGAGGAGGAGCTGTCCGGCCTGCGCCTGCGCATCTCGCCGGACGCCTTCTTCCAGACCAATACGGAGATGGCCGAGCGGCTCTACGGGTCGGCGATCGAGCTGGCCGGGCTGAGCGGGCGCGAGCGCGTGCTCGACCTGTTCTGTGGGATCGGCACGATCGCCCTGGCGCTCGCGCTCGACGCCGGCGAGGTGTGGGGCGTGGAGCTGGTGGAGGAGGCGGTGGCCGACGCGATCGAGAACGCGCGCCTCAACGGGATCGACAACGCGAACTTCTTCGCGGGCGACGTGCGGCTGGCGATGCGCCCGCTGCTGGAGCAGTCGGGCAAGCCGGACGTGGTCGTGGTCGACCCGCCGCGGGCCGGCCTCTCCCAGAAGGTCGTGCGCCGCGTGCTGGAGGCCGAGGCGAAGCGGATCGTCTACGTCTCGTGCAATCCCACGACGCTGGCGCCCAACGCGCGCCAGATGGTCGACGCCGGCTACGAGCTCAAGACGGTGCGGCCGGTCGACATGTTCCCGCAGACCCCGCACATCGAGTGCGTGGCGCTGCTGGAGCGCGGCTAAGCCGCAGTGCGCGTCGAGGCCTGACCGAAGGCCAGCTCCGGCAGCTGACTTCACGGCCGGACCGTGAAGCCGCGCGACGCGCGCCTGCCGACCCCCAACCGACCGAATCGAATATTGAGCACCTATACGGTGCCGAATCTTCGATTCGGCACAGCGCGGGAGCGGTGGGACCCCTAGCCCGGCGGCTCCGCGTCCTCCTCGAGCGAGACCTCCTCGTTCGCGTGCACGGTGCACAGGAACGGGCCCTTGGTCTCGAGCGCCGCCTCGATCTCCGCCTCGGTCAGCGTCGCGCCACACTCGGCGCAGCGGCGCTCGATGACGGGGTCGACGCCCTCTTGCTCCTCCAGCTCCATCAGGCCTCGCTTCCGACCACGTGGGTGACCGACAGGCCCGTGGCGGCCTCCGCCTTGCGCGGCAGGTCCAAATGCAGCCACTTCGAGACCTTCAGCGGCAGCGTCGACACGATCAGCTCGTCGTACTCGCTGAAGTTGCACTCGTCCGAGATCGCCGCCAGCGGATCGGCGTCCCCGACCTTCGCGCCGGCCACGTCCAAGCCCTCTCCGCGCAGTTCCTCGAGGAATGCCTGGCGGTGCTGCTCGGCCTCCTCGTTGCCTGCGTCGTAGGTGTTGGCCGCCCAGGCCAGGCCGTGCGGCGTCGACGGCACCAGCAGGGTGAACTCGCAGGGCCCGTGAACGGCACGGGCGTGCAGCGCGGCGAGCAGCTCTGGCGACTCCGCGGTCCGGTTGGCGACCACCAAGACTTTCGCCTTGTCGGGCATAGGCGGAACCTACCCCGTGCGCGACAGGATTATCCCCTGCGGCAGCCTGCCGCAGGTAGCGATGGGATGGCCGCCTTCCAGGCGGCTAATAGGGAGGAAAGTCCGCGTACCACTCGCCCAGCGCGCGGAACGCCGCCCAGAACTCCCGCTTGGCGATCTCCTCGTCGAGCGAGCGGTCGATGTCGGGCACGTAGAGGGCGTCGCATGAGGGCGTCAGGCGCTGGATCTCCCCGGTGGTGGGGGCGACCTCGCGGCCGAGCGGCACGCCCAGCCCGTTCAGCTCCTCGAGCGCCTCCTCGCCCATCACCACGACGATGCGCGGCTGCACGATCGCCATCTCCTCGAGCACACGCGCGCGGCACTCGGGCGCCGACAGGTCGGTGTCGCCGACCGGGCACTTGACGAAGACGGTGCCGTAGACCGCGAGCGGGTCGATGCCGAGCCGCTTGAAGCTCTTCATCAGCGCGCTGCCGGCGCGGCCGTAGAACGCCACGCCCTCCTCGATCTCCGACGGGACCGGGATGTACTTGAGCAGGAAGATGTCCGCCTGCGGGTGTCCGGAGCCCAGCACCGGCATCAGATTCCCGCGCGGGCAGTGGTCGCAGCTCTGGATCTCGCGCGTGAGCTGGTTCAGCTCACGGATCGCGCGCTCCAGGTACTTCTCCCTGATCTCGTCATCGGTAGCCGGCACCTCGCCCACAGGCTTTGACGGGTCGGCCCGCTGTCCTTTTGCGCGCATCACTTCTTGCCGCGCGTCTGGATGAACTTGAGCGCCTGGACGTACAGCAGCGACTGGCGCTTGCGCACGATGTCGGCGTCGCGCAGCGACTCGAGGAACTCCTCCGGCCCGTCGAAGTCGCGCATCCTGATCTTGACCGACCCGAGCCCCTGCGCCACGTGCGAGTCGGAGCCCGCGCCCGCCACGATCCGGTACTTGGCCGCGAATCGGGCCGCCTCGTCGTTGAACGCCGTGAATGCCACTCGGGGGTTGAAGACCTCGATCGCATCGATCTCCTCGACCACGTCGAGCAGGTGCTCGTAGTCGGGCACCGCATGCATGCGGTCGAACGGGTGCGGCACGTACACGAGCCCGCCCTGGCGGCGGATCTCGGCGATCGTCTCCTGGAGCGTCATGCCGCGCGGGATCTTCTCCTCGAGGAAGAGACCGATCACCTCGCCCTGGTCCGCCGTCTTGATCTCCTCGGCCACGATCACCTTGATGCCGTTGGCCAGCTCGCGCGCCTCGAGCGCACCCGAGATCTCGTTGTGATCGGTGACCGCGATGGCGCCCAGCCCCACCTTCGTCGCGGTGTCGAGCAGGGTCGTCACGGGCGTGGCGCAGTCGGGCGAATGGTCGGTGTGCATGTGCAGGTCGACGTGGATGAAGTCGCGCCGGGCCAGGCGCTGCCGCAGGTCGGGCCGGCCGTCGCCGTGCCGGCGCGCCGCGATCTCGTCGAACAGCGCCTCGAACTGCTCGGCCACGCGCGACCACTCGAGCTCGGGGTGCGCGGCGTCGATGCGCTGCCTGAACTGCACTACCAGCTGCGGGTCGGCGATCAGGCGCTCGAGCTGCGCGGCCAGCGTCACCGCGTCGCGCGGCTCGAACAGCAGCCCCAGCTCGCCCTCGCGCAGCGCCTCCTCGTACTGGGGCAGGCGGGCGACGACGGGGACAGCCCCGCCGGCCAGCGCGCGCAGCACCAGCTGCGGCGCCCGGGCGGCTCCGGCCGACGCCGCGACCGCGATCGTCGCGCGGGCCAGGTGCTGGGCCTCCGAGCCGTCGGCCGGGCCGGCGAGGCGCACGCGCTCGCGCAGCCGGCGCGACAGCGACACCGCGGGCGCGGAGGCCGGGTCGCGCAGCCAGATCGTGGCGCGCCAATCGAGGTCGGCCGGCAGCCGTCGCAGCGCGCGCAGGAACAGCCGCATCGCGCCCCGCTCCTCCTCGGCCGAGAAGACGATCTCGGGCGGGCCCTCGTGGGCCTCGGGCCGCTGCAGCAGGTCCGCGCCCGGCAGGATGATGCGGTACTCGCCGGGGAAGTAGCGCTCGACCAGGTCGCGCGTGGCGGCGAAGCTGGCCGTGCGCCCGTCGAGCCGGCCGAACAGCAGCTCGACCACCTTGCGCGCGACCTGTGTGGAGACGAAGCGCTCGGTGGTGGAGTGGAAGGTGCCCACGTTGAGCGCGCGCGAGTGGCGCAGCGCCGCCGAGGACGCGCTGGGCGCGAAGGGCTCGTGCACGTGGACGAAGTCGAGCTCGGCGTGGTCGAGCAGGTCCTCGAGCGTGCGCGAGACGTCCAGCGGCAGCGACACCGAGCCGCCGCGCCGGAACGGCAGCGACTGCCCGACGGCGAGCACCGACGCGCAGCCCTCCTCGGCGAACAGGGCGTCGGGGTTCGAGCGCAGCGCCTGGACGGTGGCGCGGCCCTCGCGGACCAGCTCGCGCGAGTCGGAGGGGGCGATCACGACCACGCGGTGTCCGCGCCCGCAGAGCTCGTCGGAGAGGCGTTCCACGAAGCGGTTGACCTCGTGGTGCTGCTCCCATGGCCAGGGAGTCACCTGGGCGATCGAAAAGGGCTGGCGCGCCACCCAGCGCAGCATACGCGCGCGGGCTGGGCTGGCTTGAGCTACCTGACCCGCAGTTTCAGCGAGTCCGCCGCGTAGCCGCTCTTCGAGGCGGTCACGGTGTAGCGGCCGGGCGACAGCGCGAACTTCGCGGTGCCCTTGCCACCGGTGGTCTTCGACCCGTCGCCCTTCAGCTTCACCTTCGCCCCGCTGAGCGCGGCCCCGGCATCGCTGACGGCGAACGTCACCTTGCCGTTCTTGCCCTCCTTCGCGCTCAGGTTGAGCCCCGGGAGGATGCGCTGGTGCCAGTTGGCGATCTCGGCGTTGGGCGGGTCGACCAGCGCGAGCACGTCGAGCGGGCCCCGCGAGCCCTCGCCGTTGAGCTCGTAGATCGTGGTGCCCTTCTTCAGAGCGCGCAGGCTCACGACCCGGCCGAACTTCGTTGCGGACGTGTTGCTGCGCGTGGCGAAGATCGTGTCGCCGTCCTTCCAGAACGCCCACAGGCGCCCGCCGGGCGCGGCCGCCACGCACACGTCCTCGCCGCCCTTGCGGTTCGAGAGGCGGATCGACTTGCCGGTGTCAACCCGGTAGATGGCCGGCTTGCCGAGGAACTCGTTGGTGCCCTGCGTGTAGGCGACGAACACGCCGGGCTTGCCGATCCGTCCGGTGATGCCGACCGGGTGCTGGAGCTGCTCCGCGCCCGAGTTCGGGATCGTTACGCGCGCGCCGGCCGGGGAGACCGGCAGCACCATCACGCCGTCCTGGTCGAGCAGGTTGCCGGCGACGAACGCCGCGCTCGACTGGGAGTCGACGCCCACGCCCGGATCGATGACCGTGCCGCCCCCGAGCGAGCCGTCAGGATCGGTGGGGCCGAGCCCGATGTGGAACCCCTCGCCGCCGGGCGCGGAGGCGCCCCAGGCGGAGACGAAGGTGCCGTTGGGGGCCAGCGCCGCGGCGATGCCGCCGGCGGCGTAGACGGGCTTTGACTGATTGCCGCCCAGCGAGGCTGTCGCGGCCGCGCTCCAGGTCTTGCCGTCGGGCCCGGCCGTGGCGGTGCCGAGGGCGTCGTCGAACTGGTTGGTGGCGCCGAAGAACGCGCGCAGGCCGTCCGGCGTGCGGACCAGCGCGGCGCTCTCGTTGAGCCCGCCGTTGGCGTTGGTGAAGACGGTGTCGGGGCCGCTGACCGTCTTGGCGTTGGCCGAGATGGCGCTGTGCAGCAGGACCGAGTTCGCCGTGGACTCGCGCGACCAGAGCACGTGCAGCACGCCGTCGCCTGTGCGCGCCAGGCCGGCGTCGAGAGTGTTGCCGTCAGCCTGCCCGAACCCGGTCACCTGCGTCCACTTGCCGGGTGGCCCCGCTTGAGCGGCCGGGACGGCGGCCAGCGCGACCAGGGCGGCGAGGGTCGCCGCCCTAGTTGTCGGTCGCGACCGCTTCAACCTTCGCCTTGGCGTCGGCGGGCAGCTTGGGCGCCCCGCCGTACTGCTCGATGAAGTCCTCGGTCATCTGCCGCGCCACCGGGTCCGGGTGCTGCTCCGGCGGCGACTTCATCAGGTACGCGCTCGGGCCGACGATCGGTCCGCCGACGCCGTGGTTGAGCGCGAGCTTGCAGGCGCGCACGGCGTCGGTGACGATCCCCGCCGAGTTGGGCGAGTCCCACACCTCGAGCTTGAGCTCGGCGGTCAGCGGCACGTCGCCGAAGGCCTCGCCCTCGAGCCGGATGTGCGCCCACTTGCGGTCGGTCAGCCACGGCACGTAGTCCGAAGGCCCGACGTGCACGTCGTCGGCGGGCAGCTCGAGCCCCATGACCGACGTCACGGCCTGGGTCTTCGAGATCTTCTTGGACTCCAGCCGCTCGCGCTCGAGCATGTTGAAGAAGTCCATGTTGCCGCCCACGTTGAGCTGCGAGGTGTGCTTGAGCTGCACCCCGCGCTCGTGGAAGAGGCGCGCCAGCTGGCGGTGGACGATCGTGGCGCCGACCTGCGACTTGATGTCGTCGCCGACGACCGGGAGTCCAGCCTTCTTGAAGCGGTTGGCCCAGTAGTTCTCCTTGGCGATGAACACCGGGATGCAGTTCACGAAGCCGCAGCCGGCCTCGAGGATCTGCTCCACGTACCACTTGGTGGCCTGCTCGGAGCCGACCGGGAGGTAGGACACGACCACGTCGGTGTGGGTGTCCTTGAGGATGCCGACGATGTCGTCGGTCTCGCCCGGGGCCTTGGTGATCTTCTGCTTGAGGTACTTGCCGAGCCCGTCGTGGGTCATGCCGCGGTAGACGGGCACGTCCAGGTGCGGCACCTCGGCGAACTTGATCGTGTTGTTCTGGCCGGCCCAGATCGCCTCGGACAGGTCCTTGCCGACCTTGTCCGCGTCGATGTCGAAGGCGGCCGTGAACTCGATGTCGTTCACGTGGTAGCCGCCGAGGTCCACGTGCATCAGGCCCGGCACGGACTGGGTCGGATCGGCGTCCTTGTAGTACTCGACGCCCTGCACGAAGGACGACGCGCAGTTGCCGACGCCGACGATCGCCACGCGGACCTTCTCGGTCTGGTAGCGCGGTCCGCCGTTGGTGATGGTCGAGGTATCAGTCACAGAAAGCCCTCCAGCTTCATGAAAACGACCTCGCGGGGAGACGAGGCCGGCACTGCGGATAAAGAACCCGCCGAGGTGCTCCGGTTACACCTGGGCGGCCAGCTGGCTCCTCACGTGGAAGACCCGCTGGAACGTCGTGAAGATCGTCAGAGCGGCCATTGCGTAGATCGCCGGCTCCAACAAGTCGAAGCCGGGAATCAGCTCCTCGGCCGCGAACACCAGGCCCGCCGAGAGGATCACTACCCGAACGGCTCTGGACGCAATCCCGACCTTGCACTCCACCCCGAGCGCCTCGGCGCGCGCGCGTGTGTAGGAGACCATGTAGGAGCCGACCACTGTCAGCACGGTCGCACCCACCGCCACCTCGTCGCCCTGCTCGGCGAACCACCAGGCGACCGCGGCCAGCACCACGCCCTCTTCGATCCGGTCGAGGGTCGAGTCGAGGAACGCGCCGAAGGGCGTGCCCTTGCCCGACATGCGCGAGTAGCGGCCGTCGAACATGTCGCAGAGCGAGCCGAGGATGAAGGCGATGCCGGCGAGCACGAAGTTGTGGTTGAGGATCAGCGCGGCCGCGATCAGGTTGCCGACGAAGCCCGTCAGCGAGATCGCGTTCGGGGTGAGGCGCGACTCGATCAGGCGGTTGCGCGCGACCGCGCGCATCTCCGCGGCGGTGACCGACCCGCCGCGCCCGTTGCCCCGTGTGCGCCGGGTGCGCTGCTCGAGCCCGTCGCTCACGCGGAGACCTTGGCCGTGCGCCAGGCCCAGGCGTCCGGACGGGCGCGCGCGAAGGCGTAGGACGCGGCCGAGGCCGATGCGGCCGCGACCACCGCGCCGAGAGCGGCGTCCATCCAGAAGTGGTTGGCGGTGGCCATCACCACGAACGTGACCAGCGCCGGGTAGATCCCCCAGAAGACCTTGAGCAGGCGATTGCGCACCAGGAAGATCGCGGGCACGGCGATCATCAGCGCGAATGCCACGTGCATGCTCGGGACCGCCGCGAAGGGGTTGTAGAGGACGTCGGCGCTGTTCGAGGCGCCCTCGCCGACGAACGCGGCGACCGTGTCGGTGAAGCCCCACTCGGGCATGAAGCGCGGCGGCGCGGTCGGGTAGACGAGGTAGCCGGCGAGCGCCAGCCCCATCGCTACCATGAACATGTTGCGCACGTAGTAGAAGGCGTGGTTGCGAGCGATGTAGAGCCAGATCAGGAACGTCGTCGTGACCACGAAGTGCGAGTTCACGTACATCCAGTTGGCCCAGACGAGGATCCACTCCTGGCCGCGCGCCCACGCTTGCAGGCCGGGCTCGAAGAACAGCCCCACCGAGCGCTCGAAGTCGACCAGCGTGCGCGCGTTCTCGAAGGCGAGACCGGCCTGCCCATCCACGAAGCCGCGCACGATGCGGTACAGGTAATACGCACCTGCGAAGAGGGCCAGCTGGCGGATCGCGTCGAGCCAGCCGTTCGGAAGCCAGCGGCCGCTCAGCCGCCAGACCCGCGCCAGGTGGCGATACAGCGGGTGAGAGCGGGGCACGGCAGGCAAGCCTAGCGGGCCGGTGGGGCGGTTCGCAGTGGGGCTACCCACACCCACCGTGAAACTTATCGGCGCCGCCGGGTAGGGTCCTCTGAGTGATTGCGCAGACCCCGCGGGGGGCGAACGACGACGTGCGGCCGGATCCGGGCGAGGTCCAGCCGGTCGAGCACGAGACGATCGACCGGATCGCCACCGGCACCATCACCGTCCTTCCGTTCATCGCCTTGGGAATCGTCTGCTGGCAGGTCTGGTCGGACCTGCTGCACTGGAGCGACATCGCGGTCTTCCTGATCATGTACGTGCTGACCGGGCTCGGGGTGACCGTCGGCTTCCACCGCCACCTGACCCACCGCAGCTTCAAGACGCACCGCTGGCTGCGCGGCCTGCTCGCCATCTTCGGGTCGGTCGCGATCGAGGGGCCGGTGATCTCCTGGGTCGCCGACCACCGCAAGCACCACACCTACTCCGACCAGGAGGGTGACCCGCACAGCCCGCACGTCGGGCACGGCGGCGGCTTCCGGGGCGCGCTCAAGGGGCTGGTGCACGCTCATGTGGGCTGGCTCTTCATCCACACCCATCGCGGCGCCCGCAACCGCTACGCCCGCGACCTGATCGACGACCCGGTCATCTCGTTCGTCGACCGCACCTTCCTCTACTGGGCACTGGGCGGCTTCGTCGCCGCGTTCGGCCTGGGCTATGCGATCGGCGGCACTCTCGACGCCGCTCTCACCGGCCTCCTCTGGGGCGCCGGCGTGCGGATGCTCGTGGTGCACCACGTCACCTACAGCATCAACTCGCTGTGCCACTTCTTCGGCCGCCAGCGCTTCCCGACCGACGACCAGTCGCGCAACCTGTTCTGGCTGGCGCTGCCGACCTTCGGCGAGAGCTGGCACAACAACCACCACGCCTTCCCGACCTCGGCGTTCCACGGAATGCGCCGCTGGGAGATCGACCCCTCGGCGATCGTGATCAGGACCCTGGAGAAGCTGGGCCTGGTCTGGGACGTGGTCAGGATCGACCCGGAGCGCCAGGCCCGGAAAGCAGAAGCCCCGGCATAGCCGGGGCCTCAGCCAATCTCACAGGGGTCTGGGGGCGCGAGCCCCCAGATGTCATCCCCTAAATCGTGCGGACGTTGGTGGCCTTCGGGCCCTTGTCGCCCGGCTGAGCCTCGTACTCCACGCGCGCACCCTCGGCGAGTGAGCGGAAGCCCTCGCCGTCGATGTCGGTGTGGTGCACGAACAGGTCCTTGCCGGGCTCGTCCGGAGTGACGAAGCCGAAGCCCTTGTCGTCGCTGAACCACTTGACGGTTCCAGTTGCCATGGGTCCTCCCACGTTCACGTGCTGCAAACTCGGAAGGTGCTGTAGGCAACCGCTGCGAGCGCTGGCACAACTTTACGAGCGGAACGGTAGCACCGCTCAGCCGTCGCAGCGCTTCCCGCGCGACAAGAGGCGCTCCGGCGAGAAGCGCGTGGACATCCGCACGAAGCCGACCTCGTGCGCGATCACGCGGGTCCAGTCGCCGTGGGGCTCGACGCAGGCGTTGCGCGCGAACCAGTAGGGCGTCCAGCGCACCTTCACGATTGCCTCGCCCGGCCGCTTGACGTCGAGCAGCAGCTCGTCCGAACCGAACTGCTCGAGCACGATGCGCGCGTTGCCCTGCGGGATCACGATCGGCGCCGGCAAGAGCACCTCGTAGACGCGCCAGTCGTCCGACTTCCAGCGCAGCCTCAGGTAGCGCAGGCCCTTCTCGATCAGAGCCCGTTCGCCGTACGAGCTCTTGTCCGGCTTCGCGCTCGGCAGCGCCACGTAGCGCACCGCGTTGTCGGCCAGCCAGCTGGCGTAGGTCAGCCGATTGATCTGACCCTTGTAGAAGATCGGGTTGAGCCCGGTGTCGAGCTGGCGCAGCCAACCGCGCGCGAGCGGCACGTCGGGCGCGATCTCCGCGCCCTCCCAGTGGCTGCGCGTGAACGGGATCTCGATCCTGCGCTGGTCGGGCAGCGTGTAGAGGAACTGCCGCAGCGGCTCGAAGTAGTCGGACTTGGCGGCCGGGTCCTCGAGGTACTTGATCACGTCGCGCACGGCCGGCGACCACATCCAGAACCCGAGCGAGACGAATCCCGCGGCGAGCAACGGCGCCAGCCACGGGTTGCGCCAGATCGGCCGGCCCCAGAGGGCGCACAGCATCACGGGCCCGCCGAACAGCGCGCCGAGGCGCACCGCGTTGCCGCCCATCGGCGTCTCGAGCGGCAGCGCGAGCGTCGCCCCGAGCCCGTACAGGATCACGCCCCACCGCAGCGCGCGCTGCTCGCGCGGGAGCAGGATCGCGCAGAGGATCGCGAAGACCGGGATCGGCAGGTAGGCCGAGGTCGGGAAGGGCGCCCAGCCGCCCTCCGGGAAGGCCCACGACAGGAAGGCCGGTGGGATGAAGGCGGCCGCGGCGATCGCGACGCCCTCGTAGCGCTTGGCCTTGTCCCCGTTGGCGGCGAGCGCCACGGCCACGCCGGCCATCGCGAGGAACAGGCCCGCCACCGGGCTGCCGAGCGGACACAGGATCGCGAACACGGTCGCCCACGCGTAGCGGCGCCGCTGCAGCGCGAGCAGGGCCGCCAGCCCGAACGCGACGCCGATCGCAAACGGCAGTCGCGCGGTGAACAGCAAGGTGGTGGCGCCGATGCCGAACCAGATCGATCCCCAGCGCGCGGCCTGCTCGCCGAACGCGCCGCGCGCGAGCGGGGCGAACAGCGCCGCGCAGGCCACGGCCGCCAGCGCGAGCGCGAGCGGCGGCGTGAGCAGCCAGGCGAGCGGCGGCGAGATGATCGAGTAGGCCGGGGTGTGGTGGCCGCCGTACCACTGGCCGTTCCAGATCGTGAAGCCCTCCTTGCCGAACAGATCGGCACGGAACGTGTGGGCGGCCAGGTCGACGGTGCGCGGCTGCCAGATCAGGTAGCCGATCGCGATCAGGACCGCGATCGCCACCGGCGCGACGTGCCACCAGTTGACGCGCGCGTGCCAGGGACCGGGCGCCCGCCGATCGCGCGCGAAACGTCCGCGAGCTTGCGGACCCTGACGGAGAGGGGCGCTCTTAGGCGCCGTGGTGGCGGCGCGGAGCACGGCGTGGGGAAGGCTATCTGACGAAGTCAGCCACGCGATCGATCAGATCCGGCTGCTCGAGCCACGGGTAGTGGCCGGCGTCCACGAGCTGGAGTCGGACCTGCCCGCCGAGCGCGTCGGCCAGGCGCTGGCCGAACTCGGCACCGATGTACGGATCGCGGGTCGGCCACTCGATCAGCGCCGGGCAGCGCAGCTCGGCGAGCCGCTCGCCCGCGCGCGCGAGCACCTCCGGGCCCGAGGCGCGATACAGCCTCAGCACCGCCCGCTGGGTGCCGTGGTCGAACTCGTCGTAGGCGCGATCGGCGATCTCGGCCGGCAGCGTGCGCCGGAACGCTCGGCGGGTGGTGAACCCCATCAGCAGCTCGCCGACGAGCGGCGTGCTCCACCCGCGCGCGACGCGATGCCAGCGGTACCCGGGCACGAACGGCACGCACGACGTGAGCACCAGTCGCTCGACGCGCTCGGGCAGGCGCTGCGCGAAGGCGAGCCCGACCGAGCCCCAGTCGTGCATCACCAGCGTGACCCGGTCGAGCCCGGCCGCGTCGCAGAACGCCTCGACAAAGCGGTCATACCCCGAGATCGAGTAGTCGAAGTCGCCGGGCTTCCCGGAGCGCCCGTGGCCCGGCAGATCGGGGGCGACCCCGCCGGTCCGCGCGAGGAACGGCTCCCACTGCCAGCCGGCGGCCGGGACGCCGTGGAGGTAGAGGATCGGGGCGTCACCGGCCTGCCGCCAGACGACGTCGATGCCGGCGACCTGGGTATGGCGCTCCGCTATCTCCACCGGCGCCTTCATACCATCCGCGCGCAATGGCCGACCGCCGCAGGCTGCGCAGGATCACCGACCGGCTTGCCAAGGAGTACGGCCGGCCGTCGCTGCGCCGACACCGGGCGCCCGTCGACGAGCTCGTGCTGACCGTGCTGTCGCAGAACACCAACGACCGCAATCGCGACGTCGCCTACTTCCGCCTGCGCGAGCGCTTCCCCTCCTGGGACGCGGTGGCCGAGGCGCCGGTGGAGGAGGTGGAGGAGGCGATTCGCCCCGGCGGGCTCGCGCCCACCAAGTCGGTGCGGATCAAGCAGATCCTCGACGCGATCGGCGAAGACGACCTGCTCTGGCTGGCCGACGCCCCGCTCGACGAGGCGCGCGCCTACCTCTGCGCGCTGCCGGGCGTGGGCCGCAAGACGGCCGCCTGCGTGCTGCTGTTCTCGTTCGGGCGCCCGGACGTCCCGGTCGACACGCACGTCTACCGCGTCGGCGGGCGGCTCGGGCTGTGGCCGCAGAAGGCGCCGCTGGTGGCGGCGCACGACGAGCTGGCACGGCTCGTCGGGGACGATGGCGAGTTCGCCTACGAGGCGCACGTCCTGCTGATCCGCCACGGGCGCCGCACCTGCGCCGCGCGCGCGCCGCGCTGCGCTGACTGCCCGCTGCGGCGGATGTGCCCCGAGGGCCAGCGGCGGCTCGCGTGAGCGACGACTCGCTGGGTCGGCGCCGCCCCGCCGGAGGGCTGATGGGGGCGCCCGCGCTCCTGCTCGCCGTCCCGTTCCTGATCGGCATCGCCGTGCTCAAGGGCCTGACCGTCGAGATCGACACGTTCCACGGCAGCGACGCCGCGATCTACCAGCTGCCGACGATCCTGCAGTTCCGCGAGGGGCTCCACTTCTCCGACTACCCGTCCGCCCAGACCCCGCTCTTCCACCTCGTGATGGCCGGCTGGGGCGAGCTCGTGGGCTTCGAGCTGTGGAAGCTCCGTCTGCTCAACGTGGCGATCTCCTACGGCGCCGCCCTGGCGTTGCTGCGGCTGCTGCGCCGCACCACCTCGCTGGCCGACCCGCCGGCGTTCGCGCTGTCGCTCGCCTTCGCTCTGTCGCCCTACTTCTTCGGCGCCTCCTTCACGCTGCTGACGGACAACCTCGCGATCCTGTTCGCGCTGCTGGCGCTCGAGCGCGTGCACGCCTACTCGCGCGACGGCTCGCTGGCCGCCTTCGCCACCGCCGCCCTGTTCGCGAGCGCGGCGGTGCTGACGCGCCAGTCCTTCCTGTGGGTCGCGCTGGTCGCCGGCGCGTTCCTCCTGCTGGGCGAGCGGCGCGCACCGACGCGGCTGCTGGCCGGCGCCGCTCTGCTCGCGCTCGCCATGGCCCCGCTCGCGGCGCTCGCGATCGAATGGAACGGCCTGGTGCCGCCGAGCGCGGATCCGGCGTCGTGCGGCCTCTGCACCGACAAGCCCGGGGTCGGGCGCGACTCGCTGACGCTGCGCACGGTCGGTTTCACGCTCGCAGTCCTCGGCGTGTACGCCGCGGTCCTGCTCGGCCCGGCCGCCTCACGCGCGCGGCGCGCGCCGTGGGCGCTGATCGGCGCCGGCGCGGTGGCGGGCGTGGCCGTGCTGCTGATCTCGCCGCTGGAGTACAAGCCGATCGGCGTGGAGCCGGGCGATGCCGGCTACCTGTGGCAGCTGTCCAAGCACCTGCCCACCGTGCTCGACTCGTCGCTGCTGTTCTGGGCCGCCGTCCCGGTCGGCGCCGGGGCCGCGGCGCTGCTGGCACGGCGGGCCGGCTGGAGCTCGCTCGCCACGATCTACCTGATCTGCTTCCTGGCGGTGGCCCTGCCGGTGGCGCTCGTCTACCAGAAGTACTTCGACCCGTTGGCGCTGCTGGCGGTGGCGCTGCTGGCCCGCCCGCCGGACTTCCGCGTACCCGCCGACTACGCGGGGGTGGCGCTGATCTGTGCCGGGTCGGTCGCCTACGCGCTCAGCTTCGCCGGCTGATCAGCCCGGCTTGATGTCGATCGCGTCGATCACGAAGATCAGCGTCTCGTTGGGGGCGATCGACGGCGGGTAGCCCTCGGGGCCGTAGGCCAGCTCGGGCGGGATCGTCAGCATGCGGCGGCCGCCCTTGCGCATCCCCACGAGCCCCTTGTCCCAGCCCTCGATCTGACTGGCGCCGAGCGGGACCGGCAACGGCTGCCCTCGGTCCCATGAGGCGTCGAACTCGTCGCCCGTGGAGAACGACACGCCCACGTACTGGACGGTCACGGTGTCGCCTGGCTTGGCCGCCGGGCCCTTGCCCTTGACGATGTCCTGCTTGTCGAGCCTGCGCGGCGGCGAGCCGCTCGGCTTGGGGATCACCGGTCTGGCGCTCGTGTCCTTGAGCGCCTCGCGCTGCGCCGAGGGGCTCGGCTCCTCGCTCGTCTTCTCCGGGGTCGGCTTGGCGGCCGACTCGCCGTCGCCGCCGCCGCAAGCGCCGATCGCGATCGCGAGCAGCAGCACAAGCAGGCAGGAGACGAGATGTCGCATCGGCGGCGGAAGCCTAACCCAAGCGCCTCCAAGCTGGGCGTTTTCGAACACATCTGCCATACTTCCGCTTAGATTTCTTTCGACTACAAGGAGTAACGACGGATGGGCAAGACGATCGGCATCGATCTGGGCACGACCAACTCGTGCATGGCCGTCCTCGAGGGCGGCGAGCCCACCGTGATCGAGAACGCCGAGGGCGCACGCACCACTCCCTCGGTGGTCGCTTTCACGGATGGCGGCGAGCGCCTCGTGGGCGCGCCGGCCAAGCGCCAGGCGGTCACGAACCCCGAGAACACAGTGTTCTCCATCAAGCGCTTCATGGGGCGCAAGGAAGCTGAGGTCAAGGAGGAGGAGAAGATCGTCCCGTTCGAGGTCGTCGCCGGCCAGAACGGCGACGCGCGCGTCAAGGCGGGCGGCAAGGAGTTCGCCCCGCCGGAGATCAGCGCGATGATCCTCCAGAAGCTGAAGGCCGACGCCGAGGCCTACCTGGGCGACAGCGTCGACGCGGCGGTGATCACCGTCCCGGCCTACTTCAACGACGACCAGCGCCAGGCGACCAAGGACGCCGGCAAGGTCGCCGGCCTCGAGGTGCCGCGGATCATCAACGAGCCGACGGCGGCCGCGCTGGCCTACGGGCTCGACAAGGAGGACACCGACCAGACGATCCTGGTCTTCGACCTCGGCGGCGGCACGTTCGACGTGTCGGTGCTCGAGATCGGCGACGGCGTGTTCGAGGTCAAGGCCACCGCCGGCGACAACCATCTCGGCGGCGACAACTTCGACAAGCAGGTCGTGGACTGGCTCGTCAGCGAGTTCAAGAAGGCCGAGGGCGTCGACCTCTCCCAGGACAAGATGGCCCTCCAGCGCCTCTACCAGGAGGCCGAGAAGGCCAAGACGGAGCTCAGCTCGGCCCAGGAGACGCAGATCAACCTGCCGTTCATCACGGCGGTCGACTCGGTTCCCAAGCACCTCAACCAGCGCCTCACCCGCTCGAAGCTCAACGAGCTGACGGCGGAGCTGCTCGACCGCGTGGTCGGGCCGACCAAGCAGGCGCTCACCGACGCCGGCGTCGAGGGCGGCCAGGGCATCGACCACGTCGTCCTGGTGGGCGGCATGACCCGCATGCCCGCGGTGCAGGAGAAGGTGAAGGACCTCACAGGGAAGGACCCCCATCGGGGCGTCAATCCCGACGAGGTCGTCGCGGTCGGCGCCGCGATCCAGGCCGGCGTGCTGGCCGGCGACGTGAAGGACGTGCTGCTGCTCGACGTCACCCCGCTGACCCTCGGCATCGAGACCAAGGGCGGCGTGATGACCAAGCTGATCGAGCGCAACACGACGATCCCGACCCGCAAGTCGGAGATCTTCTCCACGGCCGAGGACAACCAGCCGAGCGTCGAGGTCCACGTGCTCCAGGGCGAGCGCGAGATGGCCGCGTACAACAAGTCGCTCGGCAAGTTCCAGCTGACCGGCATCCCGCCGGCGCCGCGCGGCGTGCCGCAGATCGAGGTCACGTTCGACATCGACGCCAACGGCATCCTGAGCGTCGGCGCCAAGGACCTCGGCACCGGCAAGGAGCAGAAGATCGAGATCAAGGCCGGCTCCGGGCTCGCCGAGGACGAGGTCGAGCGGATGGTCAAGGACGCCGAGGCGCACGCCGAGGACGACCGTCGCCAGCGCGAGCTGGTCGAGGCGCGCAACACGGCCGAGAACGCCGCCTATCAGGCCGAGCGCCAGGTGAAGGACATGGGCGACTCGCTCGATAGCTCCGCCAAGGAGGAGATCGAGGCCGCGATCAAGGACGTGCGGGACAACCTCGAGTCCGACGACGTCGCGCTGCTGAACTCGAAGACCGAGGCGCTGCAGGCCGCCTTCCACAAGGTGTCCGAGCAGATCTACGCCGCGGCGCAGCAGCAGGCGGCGGCCGGCAACGGCGCGACCACCGACGGCACGGCGACCAACGGCGCGTCCGACGAGGAGGAAGAGGTCGTGGACGCCGAGGTCGTCGAGGGCGACGAGAAGTAGCCATGACGCACGAGCACGAAGAGGAGCCAGTCACCTCGCGTGACGAGGCGGCGGAGCCCTCCGGCGAGGAGGATCCGGCGAACGAGGAGCGCATCCTCGAGGAGAAGGAAGCCGGCATCGCGGCGGCGCGGGCCGAGTCCGCGGCTGCGAGCACCGCCGAGGCCGAGGACCCGCTCGCCCGCGCCCAGCGCGAGCGCGACGAGTACCTCGACCTCGCCCGCCGGTCCCAGGCCGACTTCGAGAACTACCGCAAGCGGGCCGCCAAGGAGGCGGCGGCCGCCGGCGAGCGCGCGAAGAGCGGGCTCGTTCGCGAGCTGCTGCCGGTCGTCGACAACCTCGAGCGGGCGCTGAAGTCAGCCGACGAGGGCGAGCAGCATCTGGCCGAGGGAGTTCGACTCGTCCACTCGGAGCTGGTCGCGGTGCTGGAGCGCAACGGCGTGCAGCAGTTCGACCCCGCCGGCGAGCGCTTCGACCCGGCCGAACACGAGGCGCTCTCGGTTCGCAACGAGGACGGCGCCGAGTCGGGCCTCGTGCTCGACGTCGTCGAGAAGGGCTACCGCTCCAACGGGACGATCCTGCGTCCGGCGCGGGTGGTGGTGTCTGCCTAGATGCCGGCGGTCAAGGATCCATACAAGACGCTGGGCGTCGCCAAGAACGCGTCCGACGACGAGATCAAGAAGGCCTACCGCAAGCTCGCGCGGGAGAACCACCCCGACCGCAACCCGGGCGACGCCGCGGCCGAGGAGCGCTTCAAGGACATCCAGGGCGCCTACGACGTCCTGTCCGATCCGGACAAGCGCAAGGCCTACGACTCCGGCGGCGGCATCTTCGGCGGCGCGGGCGGCGGCTTCGACCCGGGCGGGTTCCGGACCGGCTTCGGCGGCGTCGGCGACATCCTGTCGGACCTGTTCGGCGGTGGCGGGGCGCGTGGCGGCCCGGCACGCCCGGAGCGCGGGCGCGACCTGGAGACCGACGTCCACGTCTCCTTCGAGCAGGCGATGGAGGGCGCCCAGGTGCCGGTGTCGGTGCCCCTGTCTGCGCCATGCCCGACCTGCCGCGGCACCGGGGCAAAGCCCGGCACGTCGCCCACGATCTGCTCGCTCTGTCAGG
>Ga0209574_10000136_pt1:17500-20093 | contig 20093 bp, 12 predicted proteins | sample AgamicMgMarz_FD_187168 | JGI IMG/M metagenome (GOLD analysis project Ga0209574, IMG submission 187168) | Agave microbial communities from Guanajuato, Mexico - Mg.Ma.rz (SPAdes) (version 2) | ecosystem: Host-associated > Plants > Phyllosphere > Phylloplane/Leaf | place: Guanajuato... | reverse complement strand
CGGTTTCAATTTCAACCAGTCCGTAGTTGATAGTCAAGGTCGTGTAATTAATACCTGGGCTGATATCATTAACCGTGCTAACCTTGGTATGGAAGTTATGCATGAACGTAATGCTCATAACTTCCCTAACGACCTAGCTGCTATTGAAGCTCCGTCTACAAATGGCGTTCGTAGTTTAGTGTATACGAGTTATTGAAAGTAAGGGGGCAATACCTGTTTCTTGACAGACCAAGAAATTGGTTATTGCTTCTTTACTAGTTATTATCTTTTTTTTTAGTTTATGATTAACTTTGAAATTCTTGAATAAAGCCTGCTACATTTTGTAGTTGACTTACTTAGTGCTTCCATGTTGGAACTCTTCCTTTTTTTCCTTTTACAAGTGTAAAAAAGAGAAGGAGAACTTCTCTTTTCATGCCTTACAGAAGAGTGAACATACTCTCGGGTCTTTTAGAACGAGTAACTCTTCTTGGTCCTTGCCTTTCGTCTTAAGCTCTTAATGACAAGGAGTTAACTCAGTAATCTAAGTTAAGGTAGACCGACCGCAGAAAGAAAGTCTTTGATTGGTCAACATTACTTTTAAGAACCAGTCTATGAGACCAACAAGTCTTCTTCCCTCAGCCTTGAGCTCGGCAGTAGAATTAGCTTAGCAGTGGAAGAGTCTATAGAGATGCTTTAGGGCAATTGGAGTTTGAGTGGTATGGCAGCAGTAAGAAAGAAAGAAGCTGCTCACTCTGCTTTACCGAGAAAGGGAACAAAAGAGAGTAATGACACTGTACCCTACCCCTACCCGTCAAAGGGTAATGCGATTAGCTTGCTTGAACGAATTCGCTCTTGGTTTTTGAAATGAATTTACTACGTCGCTTTAGCGAAGCTTACGGGGATCTACTATTCTTTTTACAAGCGTAAATCGTCAGATCAGGGTACAATGCTATCTACCCGCTAGGGGACACCTAAGAAGTAGCTTATATGTCCCCAACTCTATCTGTACTCCTTTAAGGGCGCACAAGCCTAAGTCTAAAATCGGACTAGTGTCAATCTTTTAGCGTTATGGTGCCACGGTAAGGATGGATGCTGTGCGGTTGCTTGCCCAAGGGGCTCTCTCGTCTTGGTCCTTTTATAAAATGAAAGAAAGGCAAATTCTAAAGGCCTGTCTGAAGGAGCCCTTGAAGCAAACATCTTTTCGTTGAAGACTTTCATTAGCTGTCCTTAGACCTAAACCCTCATTACGCAATGGAGTATGTTGGATAGGAATAGGAATCGACATAAGAAAGCGTAAACGTCAGTGCTGCAGGAACTCAAAGGAGGAATCGTCTTTCCTCTTGGGTGGAGATAACTCAATATTGCTCCCTCGATGCCTTTCCTTTGTTTTACATTCCTTACTTCATATCTATCGATAAATATCCTTTATTAAGTTCTTAGGGTCACTAATTACATAGATTGACATGATAAGGCTGAAGCTGAAGAGAAAGGGACAATGGAAGAAAATTCCCACTATCAAAGGCGGTTGATCATGGATTATCAATAAGCCGAAAATGGAATTGGGTCGATGCCCGAGTGGTTAATATGCTTAACACATCGAATTCGTTTCTTAATGGGCGAAGAAAGCGGGCGTCGAACTAAGAAGGCCAATAAGACAGCCGAGTCTGTAATAGCTGCACCTTCTCCCATTGCTATTAGTTCCGTGCCTTATCTCAGTGTGCTAGGAAAAACCACTCACAGAGTTAACTCCAGAATTGGTCCAAAGAGCTACGTGGGCTGAGGCATACGGAACTACGGATGAACCAAAGCTCCTATATAGAAAGTTTTTATGTCATGGGCTAGCTGAACTAAGCCTCATCTGAGGGTTCCAAACCTTTCTTACTTCTTCTTCCTTGAAGACAAAGCTATCCCATCACGTTATTGTGTGGTATTTCGCTCAAAGTGAAAATGGAGCATTCATCACAAGGCGGAGAATACCAGATCGATTGATGTTACGGTTCATAGCTAATCCCCGAAGCGAAGTAAGCTTCGAGGTCAGTTTCTAGGTCAAAAGCCCATCTGCGATTCCCTCACTCGCTAGCACCCAAAACAAATGGGATTGAATTCTTCGATTCTCTTCCGGTTAGCAACTAACTAGTTCGCGTACTCGGCCTCTCCCGATGCCTAACCACCTTACCTATAAGCTCTACTGAAGGCAATCTTTCTACCTTGGTCAAGTTGATCTTCTCTGCGGGAAGGCATCCCTTCGGTCCTTGAAGTAGGTTAGGGAAAGGGCTTCAGGCATGGACTGCTCCCGAAAAGGACTCCTTCGTCGGCGCTCATGTGTAATTTCTTTTTCACTGGGTAGGGCTTTCAGACGTAGAATGGAGTAATTCATACCAGAAAAAAACCGATCAACTGCATTAGTCGTAGCGCGCATACTCTTCCTCTATCGTACGTCACTATTATAATAAGTATATGCAAGCTTTGCTAACAGGGATACTGATATGAGCAAAAGAAAAGCAAATGATATGAGCTCGAAAGGAAGACAAAGGGTCATATTGCACGAGAGCTATTCATAGAAGTTCTGCTTGTTCTCTCTTTTCCCGAGTCAGAAAGCATGAAAAAAAAAATC
>Ga0209574_10000136_pt1:0-10000 | contig 20093 bp, 12 predicted proteins | sample AgamicMgMarz_FD_187168 | JGI IMG/M metagenome (GOLD analysis project Ga0209574, IMG submission 187168) | Agave microbial communities from Guanajuato, Mexico - Mg.Ma.rz (SPAdes) (version 2) | ecosystem: Host-associated > Plants > Phyllosphere > Phylloplane/Leaf | place: Guanajuato... | reverse complement strand
CTTACAAATAATAGTACAAGACTTGTTCCTTCATTCCTCATAGCAAGCGCAGAGTCACTTCGTACCTTGCTTCTTTTCAGCTTTCCTTTTAATCTTCGTTAAGAAAAGCATTGAAACTGACTGGGGCTCTTGTCGAGCTTGCCTACGTACCTTCAACGAGGATCAAGTCATTCGTAGTTCGAAAGGGATCTAGAGATGCGAAGAAAGGAGAAATTGAAAAGAGAAAAATTAAGCTTGCTGCTGATCCCATTCGCGCATGAAGGCTACTAAGGCGTCGCCCGCCCTTTTTCCGGATGTTGGCAGTTAAACCTTGCCGAGGAGGGCCTTCTATCTCACATGTTTTCTTTGCGGATGATCTCTTTTTTTTCGCAACGGCTACACACCATCAGATGGTGGTCGTTATGGAGATATTGGAAAAATTTGGAATTGCTTCTGGTTAAGGGAGAAATCCTTATTGTTTTGCTCTAAGCCCACCTGACATTACTCATGCTTTGTCCACATACAGCAACATTCCTGTTACAGAGGATATGGGCACTTACCTTGGTATTCCGCTGGTTCATGGCCGTATCAAGAAGGCCTTAAAAGATAAGCTCCTTAATAAAATGCAAAGGAAGCTAGGATCCTGGAAGGCTAAAACGTTATCGCTTCCGGGAAGGGTGACTCTCGCTAAATCGGTTTTGCAAGAACTGCCAAATTACTATATGCAATCCATGTCGCTACCTATGTCGGTTTGTGAGAATTTGGACCGTATTGTTCGCCCTTTCATTTGGGGTGGAGATTGAAATACAAGGAAAACAGCGTGGGTCTCTTGGAAGCAAATGTGCAAACCGAAATCCGAAGGGGGTGTGGGAATGAGGCCAGCTCGAGTGGTTAATGGAGCAGCCTTGGGAAAGCTTGGTTGGTGTATTATTCGGGATAAGCAGCAGCTTTGGGCTTCGTTCGGGCAAAGTACAACAAGAATAAGGATCCGTTGAGGGATAAAATAGCTCGACGAAAGGAAGAGGGATGAGCTCGGAAATAATGGATTGTTTTCCGCAGTGTTAAAAGGGGTATCGAGATTGCTCGTAGGGACTGTCGTTGGTCGATTGGTAATGGTATGAACACGGGGTGATAAATGGCAGACCAACCACTGTTAAGTTATGCAGTAAACGAGCCTACCGAAGACGAACTGCAGCTCCGGGTGTCTGACTATATTGATGATAATGGCGGCTGGAAGTGGGCTACTTTTACCGATAAATTACAAAGGGAAATTTTACAACATATTGCTAGCATTCCTGTTATGAAGCATGGGGAGATTGAGGATTCTTTGGTTTGGGATTCAAGCAAGGATGGAGAGTATACCATGAGGGACTCTTTCTTGAATTTGATAAAGGGAGAGGAAACGTAGTTAAGCTCGACCAACGGGAGAGGGGTGGAGGAGGACCTATCGAAAGACTAGCGCTTTCAAGATTTCCCTAGCTTGGGTAGCCAGACCCAGTCTTTTTTGAAATCAGACCTGCCATAATGGGATTTTTCAGATTGTCACATGCAACTTTGAGTATTGTTGAGTTTACTTTGGATCTTTTAAGGCAACCTTTGTCTTATGAGATTTTCTTTTATGTGTATTTTCAGAAGAACGTTGACCAACGAACGGGAAGAAAGGGTAAAGAAGTCAATCCGATAAAGAGTTTGCCTGCTCATGGCCGACCTTGAAAGCTATGACTTCAAGCAACTAACCCTACAAGAAGGAAGAAGCAAAGAAAGGACGGAAGTCATTCCCCTCCAGCAAGGCCTTTACCACCTATAGATTGAGGCATCGAACTCCCAGGTAGACTCTATCTTAGCTTAGAGATCTGCCCCCATTCCTCTGCCCTACGGTTGAGTTATTTCTCTACTCTTGTCTAAACCCGCTTTCCAAGAAATTAGGCGAGCTCTTTTTCATTCCTCTTGTAGTCGGAACCAAAATCGATTAGCATACTTCCCAGCGAAGCTACTAGGGAACGACCTTTGATTCTCTTGTTGGCCCTTTCTGGACCCTGCGACGGAGCTTATTAGGGTAGTCGTCTGAAGCAACTTACTGACTACTTTCTTCGTCTAGTCGATCTGATACAATGAGGAAAGCTTTCTAGTGCACTAAAGGGTGGGGGATCGTACCTGCTATTCGATCGGCGGTCGCGAAGGGTAGGTCAGATAGGTCAACAACAGATACAACGTCTGGAAAAACAGCTAAAATTCGTTATCATTTAAACGGTCATACGGATAGCATCATGAACATATAAATACCCTAAATTTCTTTGAAATAAGGGTAAAATGATGAAACTGTTTAATAGGCATCCTTTCTTTCGAAATATGAGCAAATAGGAGATCGAAGGTTATTGATGTTTAGTGTTAGAAAGGCTAAAATACCTATTTGAAAGATACCTATGTTTTTAAGGGTCCGTCGGTGTTTACGAAAGATCTTTAGAGGTCGTTAACGAGAGTAGAAAGGAATTCTAAAACAATCATATCCAATTCTTTCTATGAGTTCTTGACTTTATAATCGGGCTAATCCCTCTTTCTTCTCTTTTTTAGAGACAAGGAAATGGAAAGACACGCTTACTTTGATGGGCTTACCGGCTTACTCGTTCTGGTCTAGGAAGAGCTGAACTGAAGCCTGTAATATTGAAAAAAGCCTATTCATCTTCTTTTTATTTAGATTTCTATTTAGATCCATCTATCTCGCTGCTTTCTTTCTCATATGAAGGCGGAATGGGAAAATGGGAAAGCGCAATGGCTTCCTCGATAGAACTCTTCATTTACAAAGAAGGAGGAAGGATGATATTATTATTATAATTATTATATTGCCAAGGCTAACTAAAAACGAGCTAGAACTATGTTCTTCCTCCGACTCGAAACGAAAGATCTTACCGTTTTCTTCCATATCTTGGCATCATTGGAAACTCGCAAAATGGAGTGCATCCGGTTGCCCTCAGTTATGAAATTGAAAACAAAAGGTTTTACAACGAGGCTTGTATCGCTGTCTAGACAAAGCGAGGATCCTTCGGAGAAGCCAACTCAATGAAGATCTGGGCGATTACACCCAATGTAAATGTCTTTATATAGCCTGAAAGTGCGTCTCGGTGCGGTCCCTTTCTTGACTTAGTTGACGGTCTTAGTTAGGTGTAGATGTAAGGAAAGAAAGAGCAGTGCTTTATTAATTTAAGTCAATAAGGACAGGTATACGCAATTTGAGTTGTTGGGGAAGAGGCGAAGACTCAATCTTTCGGAAAAGCGAGTCAGTGTAGTGCCCTTCCACCGTAAAAAGACCGAAGCATAGTAGTCTTAAAAAAGGTCATTATAATGAAGCCTTACTATGTCCTACACATAGGACATGAAGATATAATATTTAGTCTTACTAGATCATAATTGAGTAATGGAGATTCTTTGTTTTTCCTTCCCTCTACTCAGTATATGGAATGCCCATACTAAGATAATGAAATCAGTAACATCTGAATAAGGTATAGAGCGGCCTCACAAGAAAGGGTGCTATAGAGTCGTTATGCTTAAACCATAGATTACAAGTAAAATAAAAGGCTTACCCGCTATATAGAGTTGTGGTCTTAAATAAGCTTTTATCCTTAATTGTTTGAGGTTCTTTCAGTCATAGTCTTTTCTTTTTAAAAACTTACTATCCATCCTGTCTTGTCTTTCTACATCTACTGAGAGCTTACTACAATAAATAACTCGTTGAATTTAACATCATTAATTAGGCCAATGCTTCACTCAACGATAGACTTCTTCAACTGAGATGGGAAGTCTTTCTAAGTAAAGTAAAGGGGATGGATAGCTTATGTTAAGGATAGTCAATCTATGAGTCTGGATTCACCTCTAATTTGAATTGTATTTAGATTGTGTTCTTCACTTAGTCTGTCTTGTACTGGCTAATTGGAAAGATGTATGGATTTTCTATACCTAGAAATCATTTCTTTCACTTCTATGGATCTTAGATTCATTCCTTCTATCCCAATTGTTAAATGAGACGCCTAGAGGAATCACTTAAACCATTCTTGCCTAATTTCCTATATGGGACTATCTTGTGTGGTCCTAGATAGAATCCATCTAGTCCTGCCTATTTTGAATGAGATAGTATCTATAATTTCAATTATTTTCTCTGATACTTGAAAGGAAGGGTTCAAAGTTCTTGGTCCCGGAATGGTCATGACACGTGAGAAATCTCTATTAGGATCCTTATAAGTCAGTGAGTCTATTTAATCTTTCCTTAATCTTTCCCAGCCAGAGCTAAGTAAAAGCATAACCTATCAAAATCAAAGACAATTGCAAAAGACTAGCTCCGACATAGGACAATCACTTCTTGACTCATGGATAGATTGGGATGACTGACTTTCTTCTTCCCTATTGAGAATGCTTTAGGGATATAGCACTATAGATTGGACGATACTTTTTTCTTTCTTTGAGGAAGGGAAGCTAACCTCATTCATCCTTACTACTCTAACTATAAATAGCCTTAGTTGGGTTACAAGTTCAAAGCCTATTTCTTTTTTATTCCTAGACTCCTTATTCTCTGAGTTAGACACTGTAAAAGGCTTGCATAATGTGGAGGTGACTCGAAAGAAGGAATGTTTTTTTTTTTAAGTCTAAGTGAAGTTAGAGGAAAAAACAAGGGAGAAGTAGTCATTTACCTCATGGAAAGAATATGAAGCACTAATACTCGATAGGCCTTCTTTGAAAGAGCTCCTAAAGATAGAGGACGATTATCCTTAATATAGGGCATAGGATATATGTAACCGTGCATCTACAGAACGAAGCCCGTAAGCCCTTTTCTCTATAAGGTAATAGAAAAGTCGTTATCCTGAATCCAATTAGCTTAAGACTTTATAGGCTTCCTCTCGTTGAATAGACCGCTAAGGGATATATAGAACTTGAGCAGTTAACTTGATTTCCATTGAGTGACTGGACTCGAATAGTGTAGTCAGGCCTGGAATCTGAGAAAGTCTCTTTTAGAAAGATGAATTGAATGGTACTTACGAGATTCAGAGAAGAAAGACGTATTGAGCTTTAAGAAGGGTCAAGTAGAGAAGTTTTTTCAAGCCGTAAGTAAGTTCTAAGAGTTTAGGAAAGATCCGAAACGAGACTTGGCGTCATATAGTGGAACCCACATCCGAGAGTCTATAAAGTCAGAACAGAGAATTCCTTGGAGTAGAACCTACTTTTCCATTAAGTCCCAGGCAAGTAAGGACGCAGAAGGTAAGAAAGAGTTAGTTATGATTCTATTGCGCTAACTGATTTTCTACTACTTCCCCCTGTCCAAGCACTGAAAACAGCGAACCAACGCCCGACTCTGGTTAAGTGCCCTACGCCGTAGCCCTTACTTACTCCGCCTTCTCTTAAACAATTGAAAGTTAGCGCTCCTTGCCTAAGCCTAAGAAAGGCTAGCTCTTTAGAACAGAAACCGGGGATAGAGTCAATATACTCGACAAAAGGAAGAGCATCGATTGCCCCTTTCTACCTTGCCTAAACTTAAGGTGATCGATTATCTACGCTATTTATTTGCATACCAAACATCTAATCGAGCCTAGAATCTAATCTCACTCACTTATGATATTTCGATTTCGCCCTCTCCACTTGCTTTCGACTTTCGTGATAGGTGGGGTAGGCCTTGCAAAAAGATCAGACGCTTCTCTGCCAACACCGTCTTTCTCTGAATCGGCAAGTCAAGTCAGAATAGATTTACCTACTTTACCTACTTCTGATGAAATGCCTAAAATCTATTCCTTTATGCGTGAACTGAGACGTAGTGACGTAAGGAAGTCATATAGAATATATAGTAGGGACTTAGGCGCCTAACATTTTCAATGCCAATTCCACTCTCTGATCCGGGATAAGAGAGAGTTCTATTTTGCTTGCACACCTTTCTATTAGGTTAGACCCCTATCTTCCATTACGCGAACCCACTTCTTCTTAACTCTTAACCAGGATGATAGTATAGAAAAAGCTACGAAATGCATGAGCGAAGCAAAGGCTCCGACAGGCCTGAAGGAGGCAACAAGAAATGCTTGAAGTTTCTTCTAGCGCTCATGAATAGTTATGAATTAGCGCTTTCCGGAGTGGACTTCTTCTAGTGTTATTTATAGGCTTTAAAGCCAGTCCGTAGACAGAGATGTGAGGGAGATGGTATATGGTCTGTCGACCAGGGTTAGCGTATTAATTAAATATGAAATAATAACTACGCGACAGTAACTTAGTCTTAACTCGGTACAGCCTTGTGTAAACTAAATCGTAATCTTAAGACTGAAGTACGGAAGGAATATTAATCGAAATCAAGGCTTTTTCCTTTACTAGCTAAAGAGCTGCTGTAAGGGTTTAGGATGTTCTTACCCGGTTTCAAGTACTAGCTCAGACGTTCTCACTCAAATTTCGTATTGAAGTACCCCGGATAATTTCAGTGAAGAGGTGGGAATGCACCCAAAGATTAATACGCGAACTTCCTCTTCTAACATACCTAATTTCTTGTATGAAATAGACAGGAGATAAAAGGAAGAGAGAAAAGAAAGTAAGCAAGTCAGGTAGTCAAATCTGGCCCTCTGAAGCCAACGAGTCGAAGCTAAGACCAATGCCCTTTTCTTCTCTGCCGTCTCCTCTACGAACCCGAACTCCAAAGACAGAATAGATGGGGAACGAAGAAGATAACCTAGAGCAGCCTGGGCCGTCAGCCTAAGGATTTTCTTTCAATTCTCTGCTTCCTAAGCCCAGAGATGAAATTCTTAATCTAACTCCCCGTTTAATCAAAGTTTAATCAAATCACAGATCCGCCGGTTGAAAATAGTGAGGAAAGAGATTCCCTTGAAGCTAGAGATAGGATTGAATTCCGATCTTTCTCTTAGTCCGGTGGGATGAATGAAATGATATATATAATCAGATTAGACGTTACTACCTTCCTTCCAAGGCTGACTATCCTTCCCCGTCAGCTATATTAGAAGTCAAGGAATCAATAGTCCCTGATCTTAGCGAGAAGTACGTATTGAATCAACCCCTTCGGACTAAAAGCAGTCATTATGATTTCTAGGAAATAGCCGTTCCAGGGGCAGAAAGCTTCTCTTCCCGGGCTATTTCAGACTAAGAAGATTCGGATAAGGCAGTAGCATTCCGGAGAAGTCTCAAGCATCAGCAGAAATTATACTAGGAAAGCTTCAACTCAGATTTACTTCCGGGAGAATCCATTCCTATTACTATTGCTTATGCTTAACTTCATAACTCTTTTTAAATTAGACTTAGAAGAGCCCTTGCGAGAAAGCAGAGATAAGTCTAATTGACTTGGAGAGGTAAAATCTATCTTTCGTCTATGTTCCTGGAGTTCATTGTTCAGTCTTAACTTTCTCAATTTCCCTGTAATAAGTATCTGAAGTAACGGATTGAATGAGTAGCAAGAGTTAACTCATTCAATTGACTTAGACGGGAGAGAGTTTAATCTTCAGCCTACACTATAGAGGGGAGTTTAAACTGACTGCTTGAGCATTAATCAGTCAGAAAGATAAGCCGGAAAAGCAACTCTTTATAACTCTTATCAAACCTCTGCCTAAGATAGAAAAGGAAAGTCAGAAAGGCAACAGACAGATAGGAAAGCGCTCAGATAGAACGTATGAGTAGGCTTATAAGTTAGAGCCCCTAATCCAGTTGAACCCATTCACTGATCCGGGGGAAATCACTCGAGAATCAGATCCCTTAGAAGATAACAGCTCAGTAGGCTAAAGACAAAACCTGCCTCTTCATATCCTACACCGAGGGATGATCTGCCCGTGGGAAGTCAAGTAGTTAGGAAAGCCTTTAACATTTTCCAGAAATGTAAAGACTGCGCTAGAATTCGAATTGCACCTTCTGCTTACGTAGTGCTGACGTATCATGCTTATGAGTTAGAGTTCATTGCAGCTTCTCCGAAAGTCAAACTAAGTCTTCTAATTCCCCGGGAAAACTACTAAATCATACTACGGGCTCGGGCTAGGTGTTAGAGTTCTTTCCGACTGCTGACTGAAAGGAACTACTTGACTTCATATAAGACTGACGGGTCTACTTCAATACTTGACTTCTCAGAAGCAGGAGTAACTAAATCAATCAATCTCTTTACGTCTAAGTCATAACTAGGCGGCTTGGCTTTATACGTCCTTTCCTCCGGAATTGAAAGACTGCACTAAACTATAGATAGAGGAGCAGGGAATAGGCCTTTGGCTTTAGATCGAGTAAAGACGGCATAACCTGACTTTCTAACTTCTGCCTTCAAACTGACTTTTAGGCGTAAGGAATTTCTTATTGACTTCTTTCTCAATCACAGGACTTGTATTAGAAAGAGAATGTGCCTTTTTAGGCTTCTCAAGCACAGGTCGGGAAAAAGTATACACTTTTTTCTTCGTTACGGGTGTCCGATTCAAACAACAGTTGATACAGGCATTGGGGCAGGTGATGGGTGCAACTAGTCCATATACGATTCAATCTGTCTCAGACGCCAAAAGGGGGAAATAGGAGAGAAAGAAGGGGAGAAGGAAGAAGAGCTTGAACCTATTGGTTCCGTTCGAACAGACAGAGCTCAACCATCAATCTCTCACTCAGCAGGTGTTGACGTAAGGACAGTAAGACATACACGCTGCTCACCTTCGGTAGAAAAAGGGAATTTCACTCACAAAGGTCGCTAGTAGCTCAAAGGAAGGCATACTGGACTTCCCGCCGGGTATGGAGCAGGGAATAAGCCCATTCGTAGAATATCTACCTCCCACTTTCGATGTAGCTCATATGATTTATGATTTTTGGACCTAAGTCAAAGTCCGGATCGAACCAAGACTAGTGGCAAAGTGATCATTCATTTAGAAGAAGGCACATAGCCGCTATGTCTTTACTCATTGCTACAGCTCTAGGATGAGCAAATCTCATCAGGATCGTTAAGCTCACGGGTGAAATGCAAAGTTTGCAGGCTTTGGCGGACCGGTGGAAGGTTCGCAACTCGTTACGCCGGTGTTGTTAAAGAGCCTATAGAGAGACCTATCTATTAATAATTCGGAGAGCTATGAGACTTCCACACTGGCTACAGATAGCCCTACATATTTTCATTCGGAATGCTAGCACAGATAAGGCTGACGGGCTGATTATTCGAAAGCTATGATCCGCCCTTGCTATTAAACTCTGAATGACATCGCGGATAAAAAATACAATAGATAGGAAATGCCAGTTGAAGTCAGCTTCACCATCGCTGAAACACGAACCAAACAGAGGCTGCCTGACCTACCGGCGGGGCTTATTCGCCACATTCATTTAATTCATTATAGGGGATCCCAGAACCGGTAGACAGAAGTGGCGCTAGCATAAAGCAAGTAGGTAGCTAAGAGAAAGGACAAAGAAGCCTTTAGGGCCAATGAACTTACCGTTGAAGACTAGGATCATAGAAGAATAACTAATCAAATAGCTAACGTGGAATGAAAGGGGATCTAAAACATCAAAAGGCTTTAATGCCCGAACTTTTTGAAGATCTCGATTTCTTTTGGTAAGGCGCTCACTTTTTCTATATTCTTGACCAAGAATCAATCGTACTGATTGCGCATACCCGGATAATTAGGTACTCCATTTAGGAAAGCTATAGAAGTCATATACGAAAGGCTACTTACCTAACTTAGTGAATAGCGGAGCTCTTGAAGAGAGAGCTAAAGAAATCTATTATGAGATTTCGAATGAGATCTGTAAGAACTAGATGATTCAACGAGTATCGATGCTTTGGCTTATAGGTGTCTCTGTTAAATCTTTTTTGGGATGGTATAGTATAAGCTCCGTTTTCATCTCCGGTTGACGGAACGAAGCGCCCTTATTTACAGCCGCCACTACTTACGATCAATCTTTCGTTTTCTCACGTGCTCTCGCCCCCATTAACTCTGGTGCATGTCTCCCGGGTAGTCTTTTCCCGTTAAGTTTCCGTTTTCGTCTTTACGTCGTCTTTTGATAAGGCAAGATTCTAAGATAGATAAGAGGTTGCCTATCTACCTTGTAT
>Ga0209574_10000131_pt1 | contig 20473 bp, 27 predicted proteins | sample AgamicMgMarz_FD_187168 | JGI IMG/M metagenome (GOLD analysis project Ga0209574, IMG submission 187168) | Agave microbial communities from Guanajuato, Mexico - Mg.Ma.rz (SPAdes) (version 2) | ecosystem: Host-associated > Plants > Phyllosphere > Phylloplane/Leaf | place: Guanajuato, Mexico... | reverse complement strand
AATTTGAAGATTATCGATTTAATTTAAATCGCAATCGGTCATGGAAGTATACAGCAATGTTGATCTTTTTCTTTATCGGTTTTTTATCCTTACTGACATCAAAATTCTATTTAAAAACAGAAGATCCGTTGTATCATACCAAAATCTATGAGGCAGTTTCTTCTAACATAACAGGAACCGTAACCATTGAAAATCGTGTGTATCATCCGGCTACTGACTCACTGGATATGGTGATCAAAATGGATCAAACAGATGAAGAAGAAGTAAGCTTTGTAGCGCAAGAAAAAGCGAACCCAAACATTAAATTACCTGTTCAGTTATTGTATGAAGATGATGGCTATTATGTGGTAAGGGTCAGCGATTTATCTCCAAATTGGGAAGCACTTGCCTTTGATCTGTATCAAGAAAATGAAGAAAAAGAAACGGTAAACGTGGATGATGTAACGAGTGATTCAGAAACAGATTCAACAGAGGAAATAGACGCTCATACATTAATTACGACACTCTATTCTGACCAACGAAAAACGAAAAGTGAAGAAGGGAAAGAAACAAAAAGTAAACAAGAATATGCACTTTTGGTCAATGATTTAGAGAAACAATTTGTTAAAAAGAAAATGAAAAACTATGAAAAAGCAATCACAGTAGAAGCTAAACATAAGCGTCAAACGCAACAAGAAATGAATGAGCTACAACGTGATATGAAGTACCAAGTGGATGAGGAAAAGGCTGATACGGAATCAAAGATTGCAACGAAAAAAGATGCGATTCAATCCAATGATGAAAGCATTCAGCTCTATGAAGATGAACAAAAAAGCTTGCAAGAAAAGCTCCAAAAATTGAATGAAAAGCAACAAGATTTAGCCATGAAATGAAAAAACTCATGGGGACGCTGAGGGGACATTTACGAATTTGAGGGGGCGTTGAGGGGGTTAGTGGCAAATTAGTTGAAACGTCTGAGGGGACGTTGAAGGGTCGGGTAGTTGATTTGAGGGGACGTTGAGGGGGTTCTTGGAAGGTTTTCTTTGTACCCATGGTTTTGCTAGGCTTTGCCTAGCCCCACACGTCCTGTGGGGGCAAAAACCCCTTATGCTCTTCTCTCTTTTATAGTGGGGAACCACAATTTACAGGAAAGGAACGAATGTCATGGATATGCTTTTACGAGATATTGATCCAATCGCAGTAAAAAAAATAGATGAAATCGCAAAAGAAAAGAAGATTTCCCGCCAAGATTTTTTAAAAGATCGGTCTAAAAGGAGGGAGTTCTTGAGAGAGATAAAGAATGATGTGAAAAGGGAAAAAGAGAAATCATAAAATGGATTCACGAAATTTTTTGCACGGAATAATGGAGCACATTCTACAAAAAAAGAAATGGAGCACAAGAGATAGAACGTTTAAAAAAGCAAAGGTTTGAAGACGAAGTGAAAGCTGAAGAGTATTCTTGTTTTATACTGGGAAAGTGGAAGAAGAGAAAAAGTAACAGGCAAAACAAGGTGAAGCTCTTTTAGTTATGGAAGATCCATACTCATAAATTTATAGTCAATCAATCGAATCTTATAAAGACTTTTTCTCCTTCCATCTCGCGAGCAATGCACATAATCATTATAGGACTCACAATAGGTTAGAGCATCCTTCCTAATTGGTGGATTAACGATACTCTCACAATAAAGACAAGTTGGTGTAGTCACTATAAATCCCTCTTATGCTTTAAAAAAAGAGAGCATTAATGCTCTTTCTTACAACTCACGATTCATATTCCTTTTCTTCATCAATCCATCTATCTTCTGTCAATAGCCCACACTTAGGGCATTTATATTTTGGATCTATTTGAGTTGTTATTTCCTCAACTTTACAAGGCTCACATAAATGAATTAAAAACAAGTATTATCACACTCCAAATAAATAGAAACCATATCATTGTTATTATTATGGGTTTCATAAGTGATAATATCACCTTTTTCATATTTTAAAAAATTACATAATATTAAATTAGCTTATTCTTAAAAAAAGAGCAGTATTAGAAAGTATATGAGTCAAGGATGAAGGAGGATACAATTATGCGAGCAAAAATCGAAAAAGCTAAACATATGTTACTGTTTAAAGCTACAGGGGAGTTTTATGCGCATGAGGTCAATCAAGATAAAATAAAAATGGGCTTTTTTATCTGTCCTTCTTGTGAAGTCGGAGTGCTTTATAAACACGATCATTTCTTTTCCCGTGAACATAAACGAAATTGCGCCTATGTGAAGGAACAATTTAAGAAAAAAGCCTACTAGGTAAATGAAGATTTAACAACCTTATATGAGACTACGGAGAAAAGGGGGGAAAGAAGTATGCTTTACAATAAGAAAAGGAGAAATGGGAAATCCATTTCTCCTTTAATACGCGTTCAGTTAGAAGGATCTGATTATCGAATATTTTTGCCGCCAAGTTGCTGTTCCGCCATTTGCACAAGACGTTTCGTAATCTCTCCACCTACTGATCCATTTGCACGGGCAGTTGTATCAGGACCAAGATTGACACCAAACTCATTAGCGATCTCATATTTCATTTGGTCAATTGCTTGTTGAGCACCATATACTAACAGTTCATTTGTGTTGCTATTTTTATTGTTTGCCATTGTATGCAACTCCTTTATAGTTTATAAAGTTAAAATGTGTAAAAGAAGGATAGTTTATTCATTAGATGAGAAATTAATTTTAAAAAGTAGTTCAGTTCATAAAAATCATGGGTTTTATCCTTTGTACTTATTGACGACAAATGGTTATTTTTCCATTTCTATTTCCTTACTATTTAAATCATAAATCGTTTTAATGATAAAATCATGTTCGAACATTTAAATGCCTCCTATCCTTTTATAAATACTATGGAAGTTTATTAAAGAAAGTTATTCTTAATGCAAAATGTTATCATTCCATATAAGTAAAAATCCTAGTATTTCCTACAACTATAGGCTGATGAGTTTTTTTTACATAATTTCTCAAATATAAATTTAATGATAAAAAACACATAAAACAAACAAATACTGTTTTATTTATTGTTTGATTTATGTGTTTTTTATTCTCTTTTTACCTCTGTGCTTAGTACATGGTTACTATCCATCTGATTTAAAGGGTTTTTCTCTCAAGTGTCGAACGTAGCAAGTTATCGGGAAGGGGCTGTAAATATGAATCCAAAAAATCAATTTGATGAAAATGAAAAAAGAATAGCAATTACTAGAAAATTAATGGAGAATGCTAGAGAAAGGATTAAGTTATCTTCGGAATTAGAGAAAGAATTGGGGAATTTAGAACTTCAAAGAAGAATGAGGCAATTAGAAATGGAAAGTAAGTTACTAAAACAGCAAGAAAAAGAATTAGGGTGATTACTATAGAGTATCCAGTGGGGTGCTTTTTTTATTGATATATCGTCTGAAAATCGGGGCAGAACAATCATTCATTGCAAATTTGGGCGCTTCTAATAGCTTTATAAAATTAAAGGAGGTATTTTTTATGGATAGTGCTTTTTGGTTTTTCATGATTGGTGTTTTAGCAGCTTTCTTGCTTTTTGGATATCAACTTGTAATCCCTAAAAAGATCAATTTACCTAAAGGATGGATAGCTTTTAGTACAGTTTTTGTTGGTATGGTTTTTATGCTTCTGTTTTACCATGAACAGGGAGGGACAAAATTTTATTCTATGTTCGGTGACAATAATCAAGCAAACCTTGTTATAGCAGTACTTTGGTTTTTTGTTTTTTATCCAATACTTTCACTTTTTGTATATTTTCTTTCTTATTCGATCATACGATTTTTCTTATTCGTGTTTGCTAATGGAAAAACCATAGGTAATTCAAAAATATTAGATTATATTGTAGGGCCAATCATTTTTATTGTTGTGGATGGGATTGTTTATTTAGATTATTTTATTAGGAGCACGCCTTAATAAAAAAGAACAGAGGAATGTTTAAAACTAATTATTGATAAAGAGGGTGTTTAGAATGGGTTCCATTACCTCGATGCAATATGCTATAAGAAAGAACGGAAGTAGATGGGAGAGAGAAACAGCTGAACGTATCCTAAGGATCAGAGAAAAATATGGAAATGACAGTAAAGAATATGGGGATATTAAAGAGTCCTTTTATTGCTATGGTTGTTATTTAAAATGGAAAGAGGTACATGGGAATGAGCCTGACAAAAGCGAAATTCCTTTATTAACTCACGTTGACAATACTAAGGTAGGAGGGACTTATTTTCGACTTCGACACCTAAATGAGAAAAACGAAAAAAATAAACATAATGAAGGATGCTGTTTCAATGATCCCACAGGCTATTTGAAAGGTATTTCTAATAGTTTTGATTACATGGATGTTGATACAAAAGGGATAACCCACCTTACTATTTTAAAAAAGAGCCAACCAAAGAGAATTAAGAATAATAGATTTTCAATAGGTAAAATGGATAGTACAGAACGTAAACAATATCAATCATTTGGGGCTTTGCAGGAAATTTATAATCGTTATAACACTGCATGGACTGAATTAACAGTTAGGACAGAGGATAGTAAAAATGTGAAAATTAAAGATATATTATTTTCTTCGTCTGAAGCAATAGATATAGCTCGAAATCATCAAGAGGATATTATAATTGTTACCGGAGTTATAAAAAAAGTAGAAAGTCGAAATAACGGTGGCTATATAAATATTATTTTTAAAGAAAAAGAAAACACACATCTTCCTTCGTTCAGACTCTCCGTATCTCCTAAGTATATTTATAATGAAGAGGATTTAAAGCATTTAGAAAATCGTAATATTGGGTGTTATGGTAGAACTTGCTATAATAAAGCCTTCGCACAGATGGAGTTATTTTCTTTACCAAATCAGATTGTATTTTTTGACTTGGAAGAAAATGAACCATGTCCTTTTACGCTTCCCGTCATTGATTTAAAGCGAGTAGAACCTATAATCACAGACACTTTAATAGCTTACCAGGCAGTGGCAACTACTGCTAACGCTGAGGGCTTCTCCTACTATTTAAAGAATCAAAAAAATATTCCTTTATTAGAAAAGCAGATAGAACAAAATATTATGAAAAGGGAAGAGCTATTACAGGAAAAAGAGCACAGAATAAAAGTTAGAGATAGAAATGTAAATGAAAAAGAAAGATTAATCGTACAACTAAATAATAAAAAGGATGAACTGGCAACTATTAAAAACACGTTGGAAAAGAAAAGTTCATTTGCGGAACGTGTCCTTAACATATTTAAGATAAATGAATCAAAAAAAATAAATTTTTTAATTTCTCAAAAAGAAATAACAGAAAAAGAAATTAATGATTTAAAGCAAGAATTTTATGTTGAATCTAATAATGTTGTAGATACAGAAAATTTTATAAAACATATAGAATCCAATGCTGTAGATATACAGACTCGTATTTCTACAACACTGCAAGTAATGGACGATTTAAAACAAGGTTTAAAGGTTGAGAAAGTATGGAGAGAAGTTGTAGAGAAAGAGAACTGTTATATATATCATATATCAACAGCTAACCTTTGGATTGCAGTACAAATGAGTAAGGCTGTTTATAATTCATCCATAATGGAAATCAAATGTCTCCTTCAATCACATTACGAAGATAATGAAATGAGATTTTATCCTCAAAACATACAAAGTATAGAATTTAATATCTCTTCTAATGAATCAATGATTTACCAAAAGATTAGAAACGAACTCAATAACAGACTTCGACATTTACCCTTTATAAAGAAAATAAAAATCACGAAAAAGACAATCGTTAATAGTTAAAATGTTTTTGCTGGGAAGACGGAAGAAGAAATTATCCTTTATTTCGTGGGTGATTTTCGAAGCAATTTTAAGTGTTTTTCATAACATTGTTTTTAATAAAGGAGTTTTAGGGATTGAAAAGGATCATATACTGGACTATTTTTGTTTTGATAATTGTAGCTTATGTGACTGATGTAGAAAACATTGACTTAAAAGGGTTATTTTCTTCACCACAAACAAGTAGTACATCGTATGATAAAGTGATCTATTTTCCAGCTGATAGATATCCCAAAACCGCAGCACATATTGAACATGCAATTGAGGAAGGCAAGTCAGCCATTTGTACAATTGATCGTGAGGGAGCAGAAGAGAATAGAGGCCAATCTTTAAAGGGGGTTCCTACTAGGGATGGATATGACAGAGACGAATTTCCAATGGAATTTTGTGATGGAGGAGGAACAGGTGCAGACATTGATTATGTTAAGCCTGCTGATAATCGAGGTGCAGGTTCTTGGATATCCCATCAGGTTGATGAATTTCCTGATGGAACAAAAGTTTTAATTCAAGTGAAATAGAAACAAATGTGTATTTAAAATGAAACTACAGGTATTGTAAGGAAAGTAGTTGAATTGAGTCGTATAAAAACTCGACATGAATTATGTAAAGCTTTAGGGATAGAAGATAATAAAAAATATTTAGAGATACTTGTTGAAGATGAATAAATCATAATTCAAAAATATAGAATTGATGGAGAATATGCTGTTACAGGAGAAATTAGTAACAATAACAAAGTTTATGAAGGAAATATTGTGCTAAATCCTGAAGGAATAAAGAGGTTATATAGTCAGTTATATGCTGAGATTCTAAACAAAGATTAATCAAGTAATTAGCAATAAATATAAAAGGAGTGTAAGGGAGTATGGAAGGCATAATTGTAAAAGAAAATTATGATGGGGTACCAAGAAGAGCGTCGCAAGTATAGGAAGAATTAAAAACGTTTGAGCCCGTAGAATTGTTTATTTACAAAAATGGCACTGATGCTATCTTACAAGGCTTTTATAAGTATAATCCTAATCCTTATGTTCTAGGACTTTATGATATTTGTGAGGTTCCAAACTTTATAGCTAGAGATAAATATGGCGACGAATTTAGAACAAGTGGGCTTAATTGTGGTTATGTGGGAGAAGGACCACGAGGAGCAATAGCTATATTAGAGAAGTTAGGTATTGAAAATGCAGAGCACATAGTAACAAGAAACTCTGTTTTATATATTGATATGAAGAGTAGTACTCCTAAAGTAGAGGCCGGGAGAAGTGTATTTGATGATTATTTAAAAGGTCCGATGGAGAGGACTTTTTAAATTGCTAGAGTGTATCATTATGGGGAAAGGCTAGCCTTTACTGAATTAAACGACTCAAGGGATACATTAAGTTTTTTGAAGTTTTATCTAGAAAGAGTTATTGATGAAGTAGAAGCTGTTTATTTTTTAATGGGTGAGGACGAAACTTTACCATATAGAAGACGAGCTCCAGAGCGATATACAGATCGTGTAATGGATTTTCCGATTTCAGTTAGAGGGAAAAATGGAGTTGAGATTTGGTTAAAGTCTCATCTTACAAGTAATGAAAGGCTAGAAGAGCAACTAATCGTCAATGAGGTTTTGGACATAGTAGGATTTCCGACTTTAAATAGGGAGCAGACCATTCTAGACAAAGTAAAAAAAACACTCAGTGGGAAACCAGTAGAAAATTCAGCCCTGGTAAGAATAGAGTCAGGAGAGTTAAAGGTTTATTATATTTAATTCATCATAATTTTTTTATGAAAATAGAGAACATATATGATTTTTTATATAGCTTTAGATAAGTATAATTTTATGTGAAATGTTGTGAGTTATCGACAGTGGATGGGCCCTTGGAGATAAGGGTTCATTTTTGTTTGGGCTCCGCAAACTATATAAACTAAAAACGAGAATGTAAACACCTTAATATTCGCATTTTTTATAATTTTTTTAATGCTTAATATTAAATTCAACTTGTTATATATTTAAAGATGTTGCTAAAAAAACAAGTGAGGGGAAGTATGGAAAATTTAAATGATCAAACGTTGTTAGAATCGTACTTTAAAGCAATTGAATTAAAGCTAGATAAAGATTTCATTCTTATTCTCGAAGAGGAATTGAAAAGAAGAGGTCTACCCTTCATTACTAAAACAGATAGGAGTAATTAATTCATATTACGCTTCTATCTGTTTTTCCTTTTTTACAACCCACATTAGAAATTCCTTTTCTTGATTAGTTAGCTTTCTATTTAAGGATTGTTCAAACTTTAAAACTAACTCTATAAAACGCTGCATGTTATCCATTTATGTTATAACTCCTTGAGTTTATTTTTAAGTATAGAATAGAATTAAGGTTTTTGTTTTGTCAAATTTTGTTGGGCTTTAATACTGAAATTTTTAAAAAGCATAAAAGATAAATGAAGACTAATGATTTTATAGAAAAGAAAAGCCCCAAAACAGTTTTGAGAACTGACAATAGAACTTTTCTTAGAAGAAGACTAAATGTATACTCTTATGTGGCATGAAATGTTAGACTTTTGTATGAACCAATTTTAACACGTAAATATTAATCCAGTAAATGTTTCATGAAGTAAATATTTTTGAGTGAGAAATAAAATAGAAGTAAGTACAGTTGCAAGAGGTGGTTTTTTGAACATTATTAACGATAGTAGATACATTAAGGACCAACAACTCGATGCACTCATCCATTTATTTTCCGAAGATGTGAGAAAAAGCAATGTATGTATTTATATTCATAAAAGATGATGATGGATTTCAAGATGTACCATTACATATCAAAGTTACTAGCAGCTTTCATTCTAAAATACAACAAACTATAGAAGGGTCATATAGTGAAGCTTTTTGCTTATATCCAGAGAATGTCATCTTTTTAATAAAAGAACGATTACTGAAGCATTCTTCTTGTGTGAATGAGTTCTATGCTAATATTGCCTTTTTACTTTCGCATGAACTGAGACATTTCCAACAGTCTTATTTTTTGGAAGACCGTATTTTTATCATGCTACAGGATTATAATCCGGATTACGTGACTGAATTACTAAAGGGCCAAATAGATTGCGATGGTTTGCATTGGTCGGAACAAGATGCATATAGTTATTCCCTATGGTTTGTTACTAAGCATAGGGAAGCCATTACAAAGATATTTCAATTAGAGGATTGGCTCTTTTTCTTTGGATGTCATATTGAGATTGACTATGAGAAGGAGTGGAAGAGATATAAGCGTAAATTAACCTTTGTAGATCAAGTAATCTGGACCATTAAAGATTTATTTTGGAAAAGAAACATGTTGATTTACAGTAAATAGCGATTAATGGAATCTCATCATAAAACATACATAGATAGAGGGAGTTAAATTGGATAAAAAGAGAGCAAGCCATCTTTTTTATTTATTTGATCTGGGAGAAAGTATTGATCATGGATAGGGTGCGCGGACGTAAAAGTATTAAAATGTTGAAAAAGCACCCCTGAACAGGTGCGGTGAATTAAACTCTTTCGTCGTTCTGGTTTTTTAGGAACTTTCTTTCTAACTCTAATTGCTTCATTCGTCGTTGCAATCCTAGATTCTCTAAGTCTTGTTCTAACTCAGAAGATAAATCAGTTCGTTCTTTAGTATTCCCCATTAGTTTTCTAATAGTTGCCAATCTCTTTTGTTCTTTTGAATTCATATTAACAGCTCCTTCCTTGTGACTTGCTAGATTCGACAGGGAAGAGGAAATATCCTGTAAAAAGACATTTACCTAGAAATGCAACAGCAGTACAATACAAAAAAACATCCGTTTAGATAGGATGTTTTTTATTTTACTCTTATTTCATTTTCATTTTTATAGACTGCTCCTGGCGAGCTTCAATTTTTTCTTCAATCTTTTCCATGACCTTTTTATCTTCTAATATTTTATGTCTGTTTTCATTAACAAGGTTTTGAAAAGAGGGTTTTAACTTTCTCATAATCGCACTTCTTTCTTACTGTTTAGTTTAGTCCGTAGACAAGTATGATTATAACGATAAAATGGAATAAAGCAATTATTTGCTATCAATACACCTGTACTTTCTTTTATCTCTATGCGTGAAATAGCCTTTAGAAAGACATATGAATCTTTAGTAGTTTGGATGCGGATTTTATGGGATTTTGGCTTTATCGTCAATGAGTTTGGCGCGATTACTATGTTCATGGATAACGCCCAATGGACTTTATTTTAAAGGAATTTTTCTTCCTATGTTGAAAGTGAAAATCATAGGCCAAAAGGGGGGAAATACAATGAATCCATACGAACAATTACTATTAAATAAAGAACTAGAAGCGATTGCCAAACAACGAATTGAAATTCATAAAAAGCGAATAAAATTATCTGAGGAGTTAGAACGAGACTTTGATAATAAAGATCTTCAAAATAGAATTATTGAGTTAGAGGAAGAGAGCCAAAGACTTAAGAAAAAAAGTGAAGCTTTACAGGATAACTTCTAAGCATCCTTTCAGGATGCTTTTCTTGATTAAACTAAGTTTTAAAAAATGAATAATTTAACCTGATCTACATGTGTGAATTTGGGCTAATTACTGCTTTCCTACATCGCCTCTAGGAATTTTTTCGCAAATTCCCAACATCACTTATTTTGCTAGGATGTCCCACAAAATAAAAAGCCAAAAGAACGTTACTTCCTTGCTCCAAAAGATTTTACCTTATTATAGAATGTCGCCTTTTTCATTTAATACTGGGAATTATAAAGTGCGCTTCCACGGTCTGGAAACGCACTTTCCTCATATGCTTCATATTCACTTATCCAACGATACAACTGAACGGCAGCCATTTTAAATTGAAGATCATAAACTTTTCTATCCATAAACCGAATCACCTTTTTCTGTTCTCGTAAGGAAACTGGAAGATTAGTATTAGGATGCCTCATAGCATCTTGAGTAGTTTGCTCAAGAAATAAGGTTTTATTTACGATGGGTAAGGTTAGGGAAATGTGAATTTACACCGATAAGCATTTTGATACAGTCCTTATAAAACAGTATCAAAATTAATTTAGAGATAATTTGAACTTTACCTTATTGAGATTGTGAGGGCTTCTACTTAGACTAACGAAGCAGGTTAGGCCAATAAAGTTAGTATTAAGTGTTCTAATTGACAATATTGAAACAAAATATTATCATGTAAGTAGTAAGTAGTAAGTAGTAAGTAGTAAGTAGTAAGTAGTTGATTTTGAATGACTCATCACTTTACTCTTTAAAATAAAAGGAAGTGTTTTTATGAAAAATATAAAAATTTCTCAAAAGTATTTATTACTAGTACTCAATGATAGAGGTGGAGTTGCTCCTATTGGCAGTCTACGTATTCGTGCATTTATGGTTGCTAGTGGAATTTTGGAGCTTGCTCTGGATGATATTGTTTCATTGTCAGATAATCAAGTGACAGTAAAACAAAAGTTGCCAAGTGATAAAGAGTATTTGCGTTCAATCTATAATAAGATTTCTACAGAAAAATCAATTCATCTGAAAAAATTAGGGAGAGAATTGGTTTCTAAACGTGAACTTTTCAAGGAGTTATTCAACTCAGTTGGTGACTCTTTAGTTGAATTAGATATAGTAACTAAAACTAACGGAGGTATCTTTGGACAATCTAGTCACTATATAGGTAGTGAAAATTCTAAGAAGCACGTTGTGGAGCAAATTCGAGCAGAGTTATTAGAAGAGGGGCCAGTTACAACTGACACTGTTGTTCTCTCAAGTTTGTTAATAGGTAGTCGTGTTTTGAAGAATTATTTCAGTAAGTTTGAGGACAAAGATCTTAACGACAAACTAATTATGCTTCGCAAAGATACAAAAAATAAAGAAATTTTTGCAATGATAGATAGTATATCACACACCATTACTACGATCATTGCGTCCGTAGGTTAATTGGAGGGATTGTAGTGTCAAGAAGACGTTCATTAGAGGATATTCTACAATCTGAATATGTATCTATCGGAGAATTATCTCGAATAACAGATTCGAGATACAGTACGTTGAAATATTACACAGAAGCTGGTTTAATCCAATTTGAACAATCAGATGAAAATTTAACACGACGATATCCAAGAGAAGCATCGGTTCAAAGAATTGAGACAATTAAACGATTAAAGAAATCTGGTTTGTCCATCTCGGAAATTAGTGATTGGGTAGTTAATAATAATTAAAAAATATTCATTATGAAAAGGGACTGAGACTAGCTATTAGTTTGCACTTGAACTAAAGATGCTTTAGTTCAAGAACTTCAATTGAAAAATACGTATCCTGAATGCAACATAAGTGCAAAGAAATCCCAAAGAATCTATAGGTTTCTTTGGGGTTCTGATAATATTTTTTCATTATTGGCAGGTTAACTTAACATCTATTGAGTTTCTTATAATATTGTTTATAATTGAACTATAATATTGTGAACTGTTCAAATATGAACAATATATAAAGGAAGAGGAATCTATTATGGAATTTAGCAATCAGGCTATAGATCAAGCAGCAGAAGTGGTTCAATCTTTTATATCAGTGAATAAAGCAATTATAAAATTCACTCAAAGTAATGCTTCTAGTTTAGGACTGACAGTTCAACAAATGGGTGTTTTAAACTGGATTGCCTCAAAACCAGGAAGCACTCTAAAAGCTGTAACAGAACAACTTGGTATCCCTAAAAGCACGGTAAGTGTGAGCATAGATGGATTAGTTAACCTAGGATTAGTTGAAAGAGAGCAATCAAAAGAAAGTCGAAGAGAAGTAAATTTAAAAGTAACAAATAAAGGAAGAGGCGTATCACAGAAATCAATTAAAAATGCATCATCATATAAAGCCATGGCAAGTGCATTAGAAAAGTTTTCGAAGGAAGATGTCGATTCATTATTACATATGCATAAAAGCTTATTGTCTTCTTTAAAAGAAATCAATTCTTAACAAATGAGTAATCCGATTAGATATCAGATTGGGTTACTCATTTGCATACTTAGAAATTAAATTATGGTAACTAGAGTTATCGGCAGAATATAGACTCCTATTCACCGGTCATTTTTTACCGTATTTCATAATATGAGGAATAAATAAACAAATGATTACTCCATATACGTTATAATGTAGAAGGATTCTATACCACATGAATAGACACCTCTCGCATCTCTTTTTTCATTAGATAATAGAATCCCTGATAAAAAATAGTGAAGGAGAGGATTTTATGATGAGAACTAACAAGAAATGGGTAATAGGTATCATGGTTGCATTTTTATCTTGTATATTATCAATTCCCACGATGGCTTCAGCTGCAGGCTTTCACCATCCTGAACATTGGGATAAAAATACGGTTCTCAAGCAAGGTATTTCTGGTACAGAGGTAAAGAACATGCAATACATTTTAAATGAAATGTCTTTTTATACAGAAACAGGAATTACAGATGCTGATGGTTCATTTGGACCGAAAACAACAGCTGCGGTAAAGAAGTATCAAAAAGGAAATGGATTAACTCCTGATGGGATAGTAGGCCCTCGAACATGGAAGAGCTTTTCTCAGTATATTAAACGTAAGAATACATCTACCTACGGAGCTGGTGGCTATATGGCACTTAGACTAGAATGGATATACGACGATACGTCAGATGCTTCTCCTTCAACAACGAATGTTTATGGTAATGGAACGGATAAAAGTGATAGTTATCGATTATTCTCTAAATGAAAATAACCTTTTGATATCAAATATCTGTTCTGATGCAAAGTTTGGGTTCACTTCCATGTAAATCTTTAAAACTTATAGATATTTATAAGGTTAGTCCAAAAGGAGCCTTGTATGAGTATGAAAACTAAGGCTGCAATCGGTTTTAGTATGTTATACGGTTCATCAAAAGGGCAGTTTGCAAATGCAAACTGCTCTTTTATTTACGTATCTTCATGTGTAATACTCCCTGGGCGTTATTCTAAAGGAATCCCTCTTTTTATGTCGAAAATTAGTAAGTATTAAGGAGGGGGTTAGATGTCTAAAGATTTAGTGGAACACCTGCTAGATAAAGGCTTTAAAGTAGTAGACCTGAAATGTGTAGGCACTATAAATATCATTTCAGCAAAGGAACTGTATTTAGAAGAAATAAGTACTGACGCCATAGTTGACATGTTATCACTAGATGAAAACAGCATTAAGTTTTCCCTTGATGAAACACTTCCTTATTTTGAGGCAAGTACCAAACCATTAGCTGGATATATCAATTCAGAAAGTGAACTGCCCATAATAGAGGATGCAATTATTGACTACAAAGTGTATGTTAAAGAAGCAATTATTCAGTCTAAGTAGTTAGCAAAAGAGCAGTTTATATTTGTAAGCTGCTCTTTTATTTATGGGAGATAGTCGACTGCTTTTTTCTTAAACTCAATGTCGAATGTTCTCCTCTTTTTCCACATAAAAAATCCCTTCCATAGTAGACAAACTAGGTTGCTTTGTTTTATTTGTCTACTATAAAGGGAGCATACCATTTTAGTGGATGTCTTTTTTATTAAAATGGTAATGAGGTTGAACCCTTTTCAACCTTTAAATGTACAATTTCGCTTATCTTAATTGAGTCTCCATTCTTAAATAGAACAAAATTATCCATATTTTCCTGACCTTCAAAGTATGCTGTTAATTGAGTTTGAATTTGACTTTCATACCCGTAACCAGACATCTCAATGGAGCCAGACACATCAAAATTCTGTTTTGTTTTGACACTAATTAAATACTGAACTTCTGGTTTTGCTGAAGGTTGTTCAATGTTTATAATTTCTTGTAATGTAATCATTGTATCCCTCATTTCAAGGTATGTTTTAGCTTCAACCTACAATTCTATTTGCCTTCTTACATTCTTTTTCTAATTCATCTCTCTAATTATATATTTTACCAGAAGATTGAGAATACTAATATAACTAAGAACGTCTAGGAAGTGAGATGAACTAAAGAATGGGCATTTCTAAATTTGATAAATGTGTTGTAATTGAAGAAACAATTATTAAGGGAAGAATCGAACAATTTTATAAAATCATCAATGAAACGATAGATAAACCTGATTTAGATAAAATGATCTTTGCTACATTACACAATATCGCTTTTTGTGACTATCTATTGGGTAAAGAAGTGAAAGATAATAAACGGCTCAATTCATTACTTGATGTAGTTAATAAAAGACGTAAGACAGATTATCAATTATCCGATTTTTATATTCGTTTTTAACTCCATAATAAAAAAACGTTCGTAAAGGTATATGTAAATAACAGAACGTCCAAAAATTGTTTTTGAACTTTTACGGATATATATAAGTAGAAATTAGTAATTTTCTATAAGTTCGTAAAAGTGTACTTTTATGAACGATATATTTTGTGTTATTGTTAAATTTATACAAATAATCCTATTTTAAATTTGGGTTTAAATATTATATCTATAATTGCATAAAAAAACCTATTCCCTGGTGCTGTGATGTGGGAATAGGCTCAATGAGTTAAGATGACATTTCGAAAAATCTCCAATTAACATGCCTTTTTTATTTTACAACAAATCAAAGTAGAAAACGATTACGTTTTGTTTTAAACACAAAAAAATCGTAGCTTAGAAAGGATGGCGGACTTGTTGGAGTTTGGTTTCAAGAACCAATATGCACGCGTATATTATTTTTCCTTTATCAATTCCCCTATCCCTATTTACATAATGAAAAGAAAAGCTACTGATAAAGGATCAGTAGCTTTTCTTTTCATTATGTATCTTATCAGATTCAGCTCCATCCGTATATAAATCCCATTATTATACATAATAATAAACAAATATACTTTCTCAAAAGGGGCTTTCGATAGTGAATAGAGAACAAGTCATTGATATTTATCAAGATGTTCTAGAAAAGAAAAGAAAACGTTTTCCTAACTATTTCTTTGTAGGTAATGAAGGAAAAAAATATATGCGCTATATGACATGCTATCTACTTGAGCAACGATTATCGATTCCTATTCACGAGATTCCTCTAAAGGTAAAGGCAGGAACTTTATGGTCTCATCGTCTTAAACCACCTGCTTTGCTTTATGGATGGAATTATTATGAAGTCATTGATAATGCCTATCCAGGAAGATTTAAACCATGGCAGTTCCAACAAGTGCCTGATAAATATTGGGATGGAGCAGAAGGGAAAAAACGAGCTATTGAAGCAGTAAAATATGTAATAGAGGAAGAACTAAGAATCCCTCTTAAAAAGATTCCTATTCAGATTAATATTCACTTTTTTTATCAACATAGCCTAGGAGGTGTCTTTTCCCTCTTCGGCCAATCCCCTTTTCAAGTGGTAGAAGCTGTTTATCCCGGTGTCTTTAAGCCTTGGCAATTTGCTCATGTTCCCATGAATTGTTGGAAAAATGAAGAATACGTTCGGGAGGCAATGGTCGATTTTTTATTCAGACAGCTTCATTTCTCCTCTTATGAGGAGGCTTTTCTCAAATTAAAAGGAAGTCATTTCACCGATTTTCAGTTAACTGGTCTCTTTCAAATGGCGTTTGATTCCAGAATGAACAATGTGAAGGAGTGGATAAAAAACCAATTAATGAATATAGACAATGAATTATCTTATGTGAATCTTGATTAATAAAAGAACCAATTGAAACGAATAGCCTGAACTACATCTCTATTATTTCCATTTCCTTTTTTCAAAAAGCGATTTATAAGTATGCAGTTACTTGCTTTGATTCCTCTTCTTTATAAAAAGATACGCAGATTCAGCAAAAAAAAGAAAAAGAAGAAAAAAGAGCACAAATAATTCGGCGACTTCCATTACCCTAAAGGGACTCACGGCGTTGTACAACGCCTGAGAAACATCAAATCCTTGAAGAATATCAATGCCTAAAGAAAATCCCATTAAGCATCCCATCATTAAAAGGCTAATACCTATGATTTTCATGTGAATCACGCTCCATTTAATAGGTTCTTCTCTTTCTTCTATGATGATACATAAATATTCATTGTTAATTTTTTACATAAAAAGTTTCTATATGGTTAAATTAATAAAAATTTAAAGAAGGGTGCTTAAATCTATGCCTTCGTTTTTTAAAGATCGCAAACCAAAAAAGAAACGATCACAGGGTGAAGAGAATCAAACTCCTGATCATCAAATAGAACGGATACAAGTTTCATTATCAGACAACCTTAACATGATTAAGCAGAAAACCGGAAATAGTTCAGATGTCGTTATTCGTGAGATAAAAATGGGAGGGGATTCCGACATAAAAACAGCGATTGTCTATGTAGAAGGAATTGTAGACAATCAGTCGATTCAAGAGTATTTACTGCAATCTATGATGAAGGATGATCATAAAGAAGAATTAAATCAGTACAATGCGATAGACCTGCTTTCTAAAGATATAATGACAATTGGAAACATATCTTCTGTCACTAATTTGGATGACCTTTTTGCATCCTTAATGGCAGGCGATACTCTTATATTAGTGGAAGGGGTAGATCAAGCACTGAGTGCTAGCACTAAAGGGGGAGAAAAACGTTCCATCGCGGAATCTACTACTCAAATGGTGGTGCGAGGACCAAAAGGGGCCTTTACCGAGTCTCTTGGGACCAATACAGCTATGGTACGACGCATCATTAAAACCCCTGATTTATGGATGGAGTCTTTAAAAGTGGGCCGCGTAACAAAGACAGATGTGACGATTATGTATATACATGGCATTGCCAATGATAAAGTCGTTAAAGAGATTCGTCAGCGATTACATCGAATTGATATCGATAGCATTTTGGAATCAGGTTATATTGAACAACTAATAGAGGATCAGACAGCGACTCCTTTTCCAACTATCTACAACACGGAAAGACCTGATGTTGTAGCCGGGAACCTGTTAGAGGGGCGGATTGCTATATTTGTGGATGGAACCCCTTTTGTACTGCTTGCACCAGCCGTATTTATGCAATTTTTCCAATCGGCTGAAGATTATTATACGCGTTTTGACATTGCAACCTCGATCCGTCTTTTACGTATTTTTATGTTTATGATTTCACTGATTGCGCCTGCTACCTATGTCGCCGTTACAACTTTCCACCAGGAAATGGTGCCAACCACGCTTATTGTAGCCATTGCGGCACAGAGGGAAGCTGTTCCTTTTCCAGCATTCGTGGAAGCTCTCCTCATGGAGATCACTTTTGAAATTTTACGCGAAGCAGGGATTCGATTGCCAACAGCCATTGGTTCGGCCGTCTCCATTGTTGGAGCCCTTGTAATTGGTCAAGCAGCCGTTCAAGCAAGTATTGTTTCACCAGCAATGGTTATTATTGTATCAATTACAGCCATTGCAAGTTTTGCCACACCATCTTTTGATATGGCGATTTCGGCCCGTTTAATTCGTTTTTTGTTTATGATTGGTGCAGCAACATTTGGTTTCTACGGCATTATTCTGTGCCTTCTAATGATGGTTGTTCATCTATGCAGTTTACGTTCCTTTGGGGTACCCTACATGGCTCCATTTGCTCCCTTCATTCCCGTAAATAATGGAGATACTGTTGTAAGGTTACCATGGTGGACATTGAGACAGCGACCTCGATTAATTACTGCCAATACAGTTCGAGAAGGTAAAAATAGAGGCCCACAGCCTCCTACATCTCGTGGTATGGTGAATCGAGATTTCGAGGAAGGTGACAATAATGAAGCGTAAAGGAGTTTTTCTTTTATTAATATTGACAATGACTTTGTTTCTTACAAGTTGTTGGAGTAAAAAAGAATTAACGGACCTTGCGATTGTATCAGCCATGGGTATCGACAAAACGAAAGATGGAAGATATCATATAACGCTCCAAATTATTAATCCAGGGAACGTGGCTGGTATACAAGGAGGAGGAGGAGGTACCCAGAGCCCTCCTATTACCATCTATTCGGCTTCAGGGGACAATATAGTAGAGGCAAGTAGACGAGCTTCGGGCAGAATTTCTCGGCGATTGTATTATGCTCATACAAACTTGGTTGTGGTTGGGGAAAAATTGGCCAAAGAAGAAGGAATTAATACATTAATGGATGCGTTTGATAGAGATCCAGAATTTCGAAACACTTCCACCCTCGTGATTGCCAATCATTCGTCCGCAGCTGATCTTGTGAAAACGTTAACGCCAGTTGATAAAATTCCAGCAAATAAGGTACTAAAAACCTTAGAATTTACGGAAAGAAAATGGGGAGAGAATGTAAAAACATCGCTCCAAGAGGTGATGAGAAGCCTTGAATCTCCTGGAAGAGGAACCGTCGTATCAGGATTTCGTCTAGTTGGAGATCCCCAGCAAGCACAAAAGCTGGATAACCTTCAGGAAAGTGCACCCGAAGCAACGCTTCGTGCTTCTGGAATTGCTATTTTAAAAAAAGGAAAGTTAGTAGATTGGCTATACGGAAAACCAGCAAGAGGAACGGTATGGATTCTCAATAAAATCCAAGGAACGGATATTAATATTAATTGGGAAGGAAAAAAGGAAGCCATTGCTTATCAAGCCGTGCGCCAAAAAACCAGTATATCTTCTCAAGTGAAGAATGGACAACCGCATATTTTTGTGCATACGCGTGTTGAAGGAGATCTCGGGGAAATGGAGGTACCTGTTGATATCACCAATCCAAAGGTCATTACAAAAATCGAACAATCCGTGAGGAAAGAAATTAAAAAAGAGCTAAAGACAGCTATTGAACGTGCCCAAAAAGACAAAACGGATATTTTTGGATTTGGAGAAGTGGTTCACCGTACTAGACCAAATCAATTTAAGAAAATGAAAATGGAATGGAATGATGTGTACTTTCCGAAGTTAGATTTAGATATTACAGTGGAAGCCTATGTACGTCGCGCTGGCTTACGAAACAAGTCATTTCTTTCAGGAATAAAAGAGAATCAAAAATAAGGAAAAGGAGGTGCCAGTTAAATGGAGAAAGCAAAAATTAGTGCCAATCAGCTCTTTATTTTAATGGTTCTATTTGAGTTGGGGAGTGCTTTACTGGTACCTCTTGCAATAGATGCAAAACAAGATGCGTGGCTTGCGATTCTGCTTGGAATGGTATTCAGTTTCGTTCTATTATTAGTCTATCATAGGCTTTATACTTATTATCCCGATCTTTTGCCTACAGAGTATCTGCAAAGGATTCTCGGGAAAGTACTTGGAACCGTACTGGCTTTTGTTTACATTCTTTATTTTATGTACGATGCCTCAAGAGTTCTACGCGATTTTGGTGAGATGCTGTTAACTTTTGCCTATCCGGACACACCTTTATTCATCGCGAATGCATTATTAATGCTTGTCATTATTTATACCATTAGAAAAGGAATTGAGGTCATAGCCCGATCGGGAGAACTGCTTTTTATTTTCATGTATGTTCTTGCGGTTGCTGGCTTTATCTTAATTGTTTCTTCTGGTTTAATTGAGATTAAAAATTTACAACCTATTTTGGAAGAAGGCTTATTCCCTGTCCTAAAAGTAGTATTTACTCAAACTTTGTATTTTCCATTTACAGAAGTGATTGTGTTTACGATGATTTTGCCCTATTTAGACAATCCCCAAAAAGCAAAGGTAACTATGTTATGCGCAACAGGATTAAGTGGAATCAATTTAATTATTACCATGCTTATTAATGTCTGTGTACTGGGTGTTGATTTAACTGAACGTTC
>Ga0209574_10000128_pt1 | contig 21224 bp, 24 predicted proteins | sample AgamicMgMarz_FD_187168 | JGI IMG/M metagenome (GOLD analysis project Ga0209574, IMG submission 187168) | Agave microbial communities from Guanajuato, Mexico - Mg.Ma.rz (SPAdes) (version 2) | ecosystem: Host-associated > Plants > Phyllosphere > Phylloplane/Leaf | place: Guanajuato, Mexico... | reverse complement strand
CGAGATGAACGCCGGCACGCGCACCGCGCGGGGCGAGATGCTTCCGTTCTTGCCGGTGAACAGCGCGAGCGTCTCGGCCGCCTGCTCGTCGCCCGCTCCGCCCGGGGCGCTCTCCCCCGTGCCCGTGCCATCGCCGTCGTTGGGCAGCGTCTCGGTCTCGGGGTCGACGGCGGTCGTGTCGGGCTCCGACGTGGCGGTGGTCTGCTCGGAAACCGTGCCCTCCTGCGTCGCGGGCGGGGTGGGCTCGTCGTCGCCCCCGCAGCCGCCCACGACGAGCAGCGCGAGAGCGAGAACGACGAGTTTGCGCAAAGAGCGAATCGACACAATCATGGAGATGCATGACCGGGAGGCCATGGACATACGGTAATCGGATGATCGGCGTCGACCCCGCGCGGCGGCGTCTGTGGATCTGCGGGCAGCGCGTGCACCATGGCCCGACCGGAATCTTCCTCGCCGCGCTGGGCGCCGCTCTGGTCGCGCACGACTGGAAGGACCGCCCGGTCTGGTTCCAGCGCGGCTGGCAGAACCAGGCCTAGCCGGTCGTCCGCATCCGGAAGCACCACAGCGTCGCCGGCAGGGCGGCCGCCACGATCAGCGCGCACCCCGCCAGGGCGCAGGGCACCGGGTGGGTGAGCGGCCATGCGGCGTCGGCGGGCAGCGCCGTTGGATTGCCGAACAGCGTGCGCACCGCGGCGACCATGATGCTGACCGGGTTCCAGTCCGCCACCGTCTGAAGCCCCGCGGGCAGGCTGCCGGCGGGAACGAAAGCGTTGCTGAGAAACGTCAGCGGGAACACGACCATGAACAGGATCCCCTGCACGGCGTCGGTCGAACGGGCCGCCACGCCGAGCAGCGTCCCGACCCACAGCATCGCGAAGGCGAACAACATCAGCAGAGCGAAGCCGGCGGCGGCCGACCCAAGACCGGCGTCGATGTGCCACCCGATGACCAGCCCGGTCACGGCCATCACCGCGATGGCGAGCGTCATCGCCGCCAGCTCGGCCAACAGGTGTCCGCTCAGGTAGGCGGACCGCGAGGCCGGCAGCGAGCGGAAGCGATCGACGATCCCCTCGGTCAGGTCGGTCGCGATCGAGGTCGCGGGGCCCATGATCCCGAAGGCGATCGACTGCACGAGGATGCCGGCGATCAGGTACTCCTTGTAGTCGCCGCCCGGGACCGCGATCGCGCCGCCGAACACGTACGCGAACAGCAGCACGAACATCAGCGGCTGCAGGGTGACGTCGATCAGCTTCTCGGGAACCTGGCGCACATGCGCCGCGCTGCGGCGCGCGAAGACGAGGGTGTCGGATACATACGTCTGCATCAGGCCGCCTTTCGTGAGGCCGGGGCGACCCCGGTCAGGGTCAGGAACACGTCGTCGAGGGTGGCCTCGCGGCGGTGGACGTCGGTCACGTCGACGCGGGCGGCGTCGAGTGCGCGGGCCACCTCCATCAGGCGTGTGCCGGCGCGAACCGGGATGGTCACGCGCAGGCCGTCGGCATCCGAGGGACCGTCGGCGAAGGACTCGAGGGCGCCGACCGCGACGCCCACGTCCTTGGGCGCTCCCACCGTCACCTCCAGCCGCTCGCCGCCGATGCGCGCCTTCAGCTCGGTGGGCGAGCCGGTGGCGGCCACGCGGCCGCGCTCGAGGACGACGATGTCGTCGGCGAGGCGGTCGGCCTCCTCGAGGTACTGGGTCGTGAGGACGAGCGTGGCGCCGGCGGCGACCAGCTCGCGCAGCAGGTCCCAGAGCTCGTTGCGGCTCTGGGGGTCGAGCCCGGTGGTGGGCTCGTCGAGGAACAGGACCGGCGGCTGGGCGACCAGGCTCGCGGCCAGGTCGAGCCGGCGGCGCATGCCCCCGGAGAACGTGCGCACGAGGCGGTCTGCCACGTCCGTGAGGCCGAGCCGCTCGAGCAGCTCGTCGGCGCGGCGCCGGGCCTCGGCCGCGGGTAGGTGGTAGAGGCGACCGACCATCTCGAGGTTGGCGCGGGCGCCGAGCAGCCCGTCGACCGTCGCCGACTGGCCCGCCAGGCCGAGCCGTGCGCGCACCTCGCCGGGCTGCTCGACCACGTCGAAGCCGGCCACGCGGGCGCGGCCCGTGGTCGGGAGCGCCAGCGTCGTGAGGATGCGGATGGCGGTCGTCTTGCCGGCGCCGTTGTGGCCGAGCAGGCCGAGCACGGAGCCGGCGGGCACCTGCAGGTCGAGGTCGCGCAGTGCCCAGATGTCGTCGTAGCGCTTGCCGAGCCCCTCGGTGGCGACACCCGGCGCGCTCTTTGTCGTACTTGGTACTGTGATTTCGTACATCGTACGTCCAAGTTAGCAGTACACTGTACGACATGTCAAGGGGAGACCGCACCGAGCGCCACGCCGAGCGCGTGGAGCGCAAGATGGACGACGCGCGCCGCAAGATCGAGGAGGCGGGCCGCAAGGTGGAGCGCGAGCTGGAGCGGGCGGAGCGCAAGGTCGAGCGGGCGGCGCGCCAAGCGGAGCAGGCGGCCGGCCCGATCTGGGCCAGGCCCGAGCCGGGGGCGCGGCGCGCCCGCTTCACCCGGGAGCAGATCGCCGAGGCCGCGCTCGCGATCGCCGACGCCGAGGGCTTCGACGCCGTGTCGATGCGCCGCGTGGCGTCCGAGCTGGGCGCCGGCACGATGACGCTCTACCACTACGTGCGCACCAAGGACGAGCTGGTCGCCCTGATGGACGACGCGATCATGGGCGAGCTGCTGATCGCCGACGGTGAGATGCCATCTGACTGGCGCGAGGCGCTGACCTTGATCGCGCGCCGCACGCGCGACGCGTTCGCGCGCCACCCCTGGACGCTAGAGGCGATCGGCGATGCCCAGCTCGGCCCCAACGGCCTTCGTCACATGGAGCAGTCGGTGGCCGCCGTCGCCGGGCTGGACGTGGACGAGGTCGCGCGCTTCGAGATCATCGCCCTCGTCGACGACTACGTCTTCGGCCACGCCGTGAGGAGCCGCGTCCTGGGCGCGAACGACTCGGAGGCCAGGGCGGAGTGGATGGAGCGCGCCACCGCCTACGTCGACGAACAGGTCGCCACCGGCGAGTTCCCCAACCTCGACGCGCTCTTGCCAGAGGGCGGGATGGCGGCTTTCTGGAAGCGCCTCGAGGAGTCCGGCTTCGACGACGACCGCTTCGAGCGCGGGCTGAAGCAGCTGCTGGACGGGATTGCTCTGAGCTTCTAGACGGAGAAGGTGTCCCCCGGCCCAAGCAGCTCGACCTTCGACGAGGTCTGGGCCTCGACCTCCGCCTTGAACGCCTGGGAGTCGGTCTCGACCGGCGGGAACGTGTCGTAGTGGCACGGGATCACGGTGGTCGCGCCGACCAGGCCGGCGGCCGTAACGGCGTCGTTGCGGTCCATCGTGTAGTGGCCGCCGATGCACATCAGCGCCACGTCGATCGGGTCGCGCTCGCCCACCAGGCGCAGGTCGGAGAACAGCGCGGTGTCGCCGAGGTGGTAGACGACCTTGCCGCCCAGGCCCACGACCATCCCGGCCGGCACGCTGGCCGTGCCGTTCGGCGTGGTCGACGTGTGCCAGGCCGGGACGAGCCGCACCCAAACGTCGTCGAACTCGACCGTGCCGCCGAGGTTCGGGTCGGACAGGTTCTCCACCCCGGCCTCGCCCAGCTCGCTCGCGATCTCCGCGATCGTCACGACCTGCGCGCTCGTGCGCTTGGCGATGTCCACGATGTCGCCGTAGTGATCGCCGTGTCCGTGCGTCAGGAAGATATGAGTCGGGTCCAGCTCGTCGGGGGCGGCCGCGGCCTTCGGGTTGCCGCTCAGGAACGGATCCATCAGCACGCGCGTGTCGCCGTCGGTGAGCTCGAAGCAGGCATGGCCCAGGAAGCGGATGTCCACGTTCAGTCTCCTTCGGAGTTGTCTTGCACGTCGAGTTCCCGGGCGAGCTGCCACCCAACCGCCACCCCCACGAGCATCCCCATGCGGGTCTCCTCGGCGAGCAGCGTCTCGATCCGCTCCGCCCGTACCGCCGCATCCGGCTCGGCGAGGGCGGAGCGTACCTGCGCGCGATGGGCGTCGCCGAACCAGCCGCCCTCCTCGAGCGAGTGCGTGAGCACGCGCTGCAGCTGCGGGGCGAGCACGGCCATGCTGCGCTCGGCGCCGGCAAAGCGAGTTGGATCGGACAGCGCCCGCAGGGCCGCCTCCACCTGCTCGTCGGAGAACATCAATACGCGCTCTTGCGCGTGAACAGCGGCAGCGCCATGCCGAGCAGCGCGCCCGTAACCGCACCGCCGACGGCGGTGCCGATGTTGGCTGCCTCCTCGGCGAGCGAGAGCAGCACCAGCATGATCGCGATCACGTAGACGCCGAGCAGGTCGTTCTCGCGGTCGTCCGCGCGGCGCGCGGCAAGCCGGTCGTCGACGAGCCAGGCGCAGAGCAGGCCGAGCGCGGCGCCGTTCGCGCCGTAGACGGGGAAGACCTCGGTTTCGGTGAACAACGGCGGCGTCTCGATCAGCGTCGTGAGCGCCATGCCGGCCGCCCCCGAGAGCACGAACACGGCGATCACCGGCAGCGGCCCGAAGCGGCGCTCCAGCAGCGTCCCGAAGATCCCGACCGCGACCAGCGCCACGAACGCGTAGCCGACCTGGTCGGCGAACAGGAACGACGACGTGAAGAACCGCCACGGCGCGTCGAGCATCGGCACATAGAGGTAGCCGAGATCGACGGTGCTGTCGGTCTCGTAGAGAGCGCGGAACACCAGGATCGAGACCACGCCCGCAAGGATCAGCGCGAAGGTGGCGTAAGGGCGCCTGTCGGGCGCGATGCCGGCAATCTCCTCGGCACGCAGGCGCGGGAGCGTGGGCCGGCGCCGGCGGCGCTTCTTGGGCTGGGGCTCGCCGCCCGAGCGATCGAGCTTGGGAGCCCGCTTGCGGACGCGCTGCCCGCAATATGGGCACTCCGTGACGTACGGGCTTACCTCTGACCCGCAGTTGCGGCAGACGACAAACAGGTCCGGCTGTGACACGTAGCCCTCAGAGTACCCGGCCGGATGGGTCAGTCGCCCAGGGTCTCGGCGGCCTCGGGCACGCTGGCCTGGACGATCTCGCGCACCACTTCCTGGAGATCGTGGTTGGCCTCGTAGACGAGCGCCTGCCGGGCCGCGCCCGTGCCGTTGTCGAGGATGTCCTCGAGGCAGTCGAAGTCCTCGACCGAGCCCAGCTCCTCGGCGTGCGGTCGCAGCCGCTCCATCAGCCGCCGAACCAGCTCGGTGGCGGCCACACGATCGGTCGCCGGCAGATCCACCAGCTCGCCCTCGAGCCCGTGGCGGGCCGCCAGCCACTTGTTCTCGTCGAGCATCTCGTACGGGTAGCGCGACAGCGACTTGCCGGCGTCGTAGTGCTCGGCCAGCTCCTTGACCATCGCCTGGATCAGCGCGGCGATCGCGAGCGTGTGCTCCACGCGCGTCTGGGAGTCCATCACCCGGATCTCGACGGTGCCGAAGTTGGGATGCGGGCGCACGTCGTACCAGAGGTAGGTGTAGTCGGGCACCACCTTGCTGGTCTTCATGAAGTCGATCCGCCGGGTCCAGTCCTCGAAGTCGTCGTAGCGCGGCGGGATCCCCACCCGCGGAAACGCGCGGAAGATCGGCGTGCGGGTGGACTGGAGGCCGGTCTGCTGGCCACGCCAAAAGGGCGAGTTCACCGACAGCGCCAGCAGGATCGGGATGTGCACCCGCATGCCGTTGGCCACATGGATCGCCTTGTCGGGGTCGTCGAGGCCCACGTGCACGTGGATCCCGAAGATGATCTCCTGGCGCGCCACGAACTGGAGGCCGGCGATCAGCTCCCGGTAGCGGGGGCGCGACACGATCCGCTGGTCCTCCCACAGCGCGAACGGATGCGTACCCGCGGAGCCGATCGCCAGCCCGCGCTGGTCGGCGGCCTGGTGGACGCGCAGGCGCAGCGCGCGCAGCTGGTCGCCGGCCTCGCGCGTGCTGCGGCAGGGCTCGGTCGCGATCTCGCAGACCGACTCCATCAGCTCGGGCTTCACCTCGCCGTCCTTTTCCACGCTGTCCAGGACCTCGAGCAGACCCTCGATCGAGCTGGCCAGGTCGAGCGTGTCCCGATCGACGATCATGAGCTCCTCTTCGATCCCGATCGTGAACGGCGGGCCCGTGAAACGCTGCTCCACGCGGCCATCGTATCCGGATGAGTTGCATCCAAACGAGGTATAAGAGGGGTGCCTAATCACAAGGACAAGCCCTGCGCGGCCGGCCGAGCCGGCTGCTTCGCGCACCACGGAGGACCCATGACTCTCGGCTACGACGGCAAGCTCTACATCCTCGCGTTCGACCACCGCGGGTCGTTTCAGAAGAAGATGTTCGGGATCGAGGGGGAGCCGAGCGCGGAAGAGACGGCGACGATCTCAGACGCAAAGCACCTGATCTTCGAGGGCATGGTGAAAGCCGTGGAGGCGGGAGTCGACCCCGGGGCGACCGGCGTGCTCGTGGACGAGCAGTTCGGCGCGCCCAAGAACATCCCGGGCGACGCGAAGCAGCGCGGCCTGCTGCTCGCCATGCCGGTGGAGAAGTCCGGCCAGAACGAGTTCGACTTCGAGTACGGCGACGACTTCGGCGCCCACATCGAGCAGTCCGACCCCGACTTCTCGAAGGTGCTGGTGCGCTACAACCCCGATGGCGACGCCGAGATGAACCAGCGCCAGACCGAGCGCCTCAAGCGGCTTTCCGACTGGCTGCACGAGCACGACCGCAAGTTCCTCTTCGAGCTGCTCGTACCCGCCGAGGACCACCAGCTGGAACAGGTCGGCGGGGACTCGGACCGCTACGACGCCGAGCTGCGCCCCGAGCTGATGCGGCGCGCGATCGTGGCGTTCCAGGACGCCGGCGTAGAGGCGGACATCTGGAAGATCGAGGGCATCGACACCCAGGAGGACTGCGACCTGATCGCCCGGACCTCCCGCCAGGGCGGTCGCGACGGCGTCGTCTGCGTCGTGCTCGGGCGCGGCGCCAACGACGCGAAGGTCGACCACTGGCTGCGCCAGGGCGCGCCCGTGGAGGGTTACGCGGGCTTCGCCATCGGCCGCACGATCTGGTGGGACGCGCTCAAGGGCTTCCTCGACGGCGACGTGGAGCGCGAGGACGCAGCCCAGCTGATCGCGGACAACTACCTGCGCTTCGTCCAGGTCTACGACGAGGCGGCGAAGCAGGCGGCACCCGCGTGACCATCCAGCCCGGAGCGACCTTCCGGCGCCCTCCGAAGCGCGACGGGGGCGTTGGTAGCCTTCCCGGCGCCATGCGCATGCGCCAGTCGCTAGCCCAGTTCGAGGAGGCCTTCCGCGAGGAGGCCGCCGAGTCGGTCGTGCGTCGCGAGCGCCTGCGCACGCACGCCGCTCAGCGATCACGCGTGCGCCGCGTGGAGCGCCGGCGCCAGCAGGGCAAGTTCCGCTTCACCCTGCTCGCGCTGACGATCGTGGTCACCGCCGTGGTGGTCACGATCGTGATGTTCGAGACGCTGGCGATGCTGGCCGGCTAGGCCGGCCGCGCAGGGTGCGTCTTCCCCCGCGTCAGGCCTTCAGCCGGTCGAGTTCGTCGTCGACCTCGCCCTCGCCCCCCTCCTCGGAGTCGCCCGTTCCGTCGCGACTCTCCTGAATCTCGAGGTAGACCTCCTTGCGGAAGACCGGAACGCTGCGCGGTGCGTCTATCCCGATCCGCACCTTCTCACCCATGATCGCGAGCACCGAAACCTCGATGTCGTCGCCGATCATGATGCTCTGATTTCCCTTGCGCGTTAGGACAAGCATGCCCCGCGCCTCCCCTGCTCGGACTGCGCTAGTGATAGCACTTAACCAGTCGAAGAGGACGCCTGCAACGGGGATCGGTAGTCTCCTGCGCCGTTTGGCACGGAGATCGCTAAAGCCCCAGCTCAACCAGATTCGCACCTGGGTCCGCCAAGGTCGGACCGACGCGTGGATCGCCCATCAGCTCGAGGTGTCCGTCGGAGACATCCGCAGCTTCAAGCGCGAGCACGAGCTCGTACCCGGCGAAGGCCCCGGCGAGGGCGACGACTCCGGCACGGTCGGCTCGGAGGAGCTCGACCTGCGCGCCGAGGACGACGCGCTCGTGGCCGCCGCCCTCGAGGCCGAGCAAGAGGCCGACGAGGAGGCGCCCGAAGAGGAGGCGCCCGGCGAGGACGACGAGGACGACGACGACGAGAAGCCCAAGCGCCGCCGGCGTGGACGTCGCGGCGGCCGCGGGCGCAGCAAGCGCAAGCAGCAGGCGCTCGAGGGCACGTTCGACCACGGCGACGAGGGCTACGGGCTGTGGCTCGACCCCGCGATCCAGGACGACCCCGTCTACGCCGAGCACTGGGCCGGCCACCGCCCGGTGACCGTCACGGTCGAGGCGGAGCGCATCGTCATCAGCCGGGCCGGCGAGGAGCCGGACGGCGACGATGACGACGAGTAGGGCCTAGACAGCGCCGCTACATTCGTAGGCCTGGCCATGGCCTACGCCCTGGAGAACGCTCTCTTTCAATGGCGCGACGGCGATCAGCGTCTCGCCCAAAGCGCCGAGCCCGCGCGGACCGACCTCGATCGCGCCGCCGATGTCGTGGTCGAGCACCTGCGCAAGCGGCTCGGATCGACCTTCCTGGTGGAGGAGCTGGCCGACCTCTACCACCAGGGCACCGACTGGGCGACCGACCTGGCCGGGCGCCACGCGGCCGGGACGGATGCCGCCGCGGTCGTGGACGCGGCCTTCGCCCGCTACGCCCGCGAGGCCTCCAACTTCGCCGGCGGCCGGGCGCGCGAGAGCCACGGCCGGCCTTAGCGGCTCAGCGCGGCAGGTTCTCGATCACGTATGCGCGCTCGCCCTGGCGCACCATGCCCATACGGCGCGCCTCGCGCTCCAGCGCGCCGGGGTCCTTCAGGTCGTGCGCGCGCTGCTTCAGCTGCCGGTTGTCCTCCGTGAGCTCCTGGAGCTCCCTGCGCTGCTCTCCTGCCGTGCTCGACTGCTGCAGCCAGTGCTTGGCCGGCGAGATGTACAGCAGCACGATCACGATCAGGGTGCCGAGCAGCGCCAGGCGCCCCACGCGGTCCCAGCGGATGCTGGTGCGGCGCGCGGGCATCGTGCGGGCGGCGGCGGACATATCCACGCACTTCGTGCCGCGAGCCGCCTCTCCTCCTACGTGCGAAAGGCGCTGCGGCCCGGGTACTCCGCGTCCGCCCCGAGCTGTTCCTCGATGCGCAGCAGCTGGTTGTACTTGGCCACCCGATCCGACCGCGACGGCGCGCCGGTCTTGATCTGGCCGCAACCGGTCGCGACCGCGAGATCGGCGATCGTCGTGTCCTCGGTCTCGCCTGACCGGTGCGACATCACCGCGGTGTAGCCGGCCTCCTGAGCCATTCGTACGGCGTCGAGCGTCTCCGTCAGCGTTCCGATCTGGTTGACCTTGACCAAGATCGAGTTGGCCACCCCGGCCTCGATCCCGCGCCGCAGGCGCTCGGTGTTGGTCACGAACAGGTCGTCGCCCACCAGCTGCAGGCGCTCGCCGATCGCGTCGGTCAGCGCCTTCCAGCCGTCCCAGTCCTGCTCGTCCATGCCGTCCTCGATCGAGAGCACCGGGTAGCGCGACGAGATGTCGGCCCAGTAGGCGGCCAGCTCCCCGGCGGTCAGCGACCGGCCCTCGTGCTCGAGCACGTAGGAGCCGTCGTCGTAGATCTCGCTGGTGGCGGGATCGAGCGCGATCGCCACGTGCTCGCCGGGCCGGTAGCCGGCCGCCTCTATGCCCTCGATCAGCACCTGGAGCGCCGCCTCGTTGGAGGCCAGGTCGGGCGCGAAGCCGCCCTCGTCGCCGACCGCGGTCGCCAGCCCGGCGTCGTGCAGCGTCCGCTTGAGCGCGTGGAACACCTCCGCCCCGGTGCGCAGGCCCTCGCTGAAGCTGGCCGCGCCGACCGGCACGATCATGAACTCCTGGAAGTCCACCTTGTTGTCGGCGTGCGCGCCCCCGTTGAGCACGTTCATCATCGGCACCGGCAGCACGCGCGCGGCCTCGCCGCCCAGGTAGCGCCAGAGTGGCAGCCCGGCCTCGGCCGCGGCGGCCTTCGCGGCGGCCAGCGACACCCCGAGGATGGCGTTGGCGCCCAGCCGGCCCTTGTTGGGGGTGCCGTCCAGCTCGATCATCGCCCGGTCCACCCCGGCCTGGTCGGCGGCGTCCAGCCCGCGCACGGCGGTGGCCAGCTCGCCGTTCGCGTTGGCGACCGCCCGCGACACGCCCTTGCCGCTCCACGCGTCCCCGCCGTCGCGCAGCTCGGCCGCCTCGAACTCCCCCGTCGAGGCGCCGGAGGGCACCGCGGCGCGTCCAGCCGCGCCCGACTTCAGCACCACGTCCACCTCGACGGTCGGATTGCCGCGGCTGTCGACGATCTGCCGCGCGTGCACCTTCTCGATCTCGCTCAAGCTCCGTCCACCTCGTTCTTGAATCGGTCCGCCGCCCGGCGGAGGGCCAGTTCGGGGTCCACACCCGCGTCGACCGCCGCCCGCACCGCGGCCAGCAGCAGCTCGCCAGGGTCCTCGGAACCGGAATCCAACACAAAGCCGGCGTCCTCTGCTCGCCTGAGCACCTTCTTCGCGTACAGCGTCGACGGCAGGTTCTCGGGAATGTCCCCGAAGATCTGGCCGCCGCGCTCGTCGTCGCGCTTGATCTGGTCCCAGTTGCGGCGCACCTCGTCAGCCGTGTCCGCGTCGACCGACCCGAACACGTGCGGGTGGCGGCGGATCAGCTTCTCGCGCACGTGGTCGGCCACCCCGGCGAGGTCGCCCTGGCCGCGCTCCTCGAGCAGCAGCGCCAGGAAGTAGACCTGGAAGAGGACGTCGCCGAGCTCGTCGACCAGCTTGGCGTCGTCGCCCGAGTGTGCCGCGTCGGCCAGCTCGTAGGCCTCCTCGACGGTGTGTGGGACGATCGAGCGCTCGTCCTGGTCGCGGTCCCACGGACAGTCGCGGCGCAACCGGCGGGTGATCTCGTCGAGCCGCGTCAGCGCGGCCGCGAGATCCGTGTCGGCACCCACTACTGCTCGGGCTGGGGAGCCTGCGTCTCCGGCTGCGGCTGTTCGGGCTGCGGCTGGTTGGGCTGCGGCTGGCTCGACTGGCTCGGGCCGGTGTCGGTGTCGTCCTTGGGAGCGTTCTTGCACTCGGCGACCCGATAGTCGTCGGAGCAGTCCGTCTCGTCCTTGTACTCCTCGCGGAAGTCCTTGATGAACGCGTCAAGCGTCTTCTGCTGGCGCTGTGAGCGCAGCAGGTTCTTGATCGTGTCGCGCGCCTGCTCGAGCGACTGCTGCGAGGCGGGCGTGACCTTCTCGACCTCGAACACGTACCAGCCGAACTGGGTCTTTACGGGCCCCTCGACCTCGCCCTTGCTCGCCGCGAAGACGGCGTCCTCGAGTGCCTTGTCCTGCTGACCCTTCGCGACGGCCGCGAGCTTGCCGCCCTGCGCCTTCGTGGTCTCGTCGATCGAGTACTGCTTGACGACCTGCTTCCAGGGCTGGCCGGAGTCGAGCGCCTGCTTCGCGGCGTTGGCTTTCGCCTCGGTCTTGGTGAGCACGATCAGCAGGTCGCGGCGCTCCGGCTGGGCGAAGCGCTTCTCGTTCTTCTCGTAGTAATCCTCGACGTCCGCGTTCGAGACCTTCTTGGCGTCCTCGGTCACGTCCTGGGTGAGCTTGGTCTGGAGCTCGTTGAGCTTGACCCGGAAGAGGATGTCGTCCTCGGTCATGCCGGAGGTCTTGAGGTACGTCTTGTACGCCTTGTCGGTGGGGAAGGCCTGCTTCTTCTGGTCCTCGAGCGTCTTCTGCAGCTGAGCGGGCTTGACCTCGACGTTGCGCTTCTCGGCCTCCTGGGTGACCCACTCGGCCTGGATCAGGAACCGCATGACCTGTGCCTTGACCGTGTCGTACTCGGTCTTGCACTGCTTCTTCAGAGCGGCGTCCGTCTGCTTGCCCTGACCCGACGGGGCGGGGGCCTTCTTCTTGGCGGCGACGCACTTCGTGAACTCGGGCGCGTCCAGCTCCGTCGCCTGACCGCCCTGCCCCTGACCCTTCGTGGCGATCGCAAGCCACTTGTCGAACTGCTCCTGAGTGATCTCGGTGTCACCCACCTTGGCGACCGCGCCCGGCGGCACGTCGTTGCCGCAGGCCACGAACGCGAAAGCCGCCCCCGTCAGGGCGAGCGGCAGCAGGAGTTTCAGGGTGATCCGTCCCAAAGCGGTGGCGAAGGGTAGCGAACGCTATTCCGGCTCGGTGGCGGTCTCCAGGATCGCCTCCGCAGCGGTCACGACGGCGCGAAAACGCTCGGCCGGTTCCTCGGGCAGCCGGACGCGCACGGTGCTGCGACCGGACTCGTAGACCGCCTCCGGCACGCGCTGGCGCAGGGTCTTCGCGCCACGCGAGTCGAGCTCGATCGGGGTGACCGACATCCGGCCGCCCCGGAAGTCCACAGAGCGCGCCCCGGCGCGGCCCAGCTTGATACGGGCGTCCTGGAGGCGGATCAGGTTGTCGAGCGGATCTGGCACCGGCCCGAAGCGATCCTCAAGCTCCTCGCGCAGCATGATCAGCTGAGCCACCTCGCGCGCGCCCGCCACGCGGCGGTGGATCTCGATCTTGGCCGCCTCGTAGGGCACGTAGTCGCCCGGGACGTAGGCGTCCACGGGCAGGTCCATCCGCACCGGCTCCACCGCTTCGTCGGCCGCCTCGCCCGCCAGCAGCCGCACGGCCTCGTCGAGCATCCCCACGTACAGCTCGAACCCGACCGCCGCCACGTGACCGGACTGCTCATCGCCGAGCAGGTTGCCGGCCCCGCGGATCTCCAGGTCGCGCATGGCGATCTTGAAGCCGGAGCCGAGCTCGGTGTAGTCGGACAGGGTCGCCAGGCGCTTGCTCGCCTCCTCGCTCAGCGCCGCGTGGCTGGGGTAGAGCAGGTAGGCGTAAGCGCGCTCCCGCGAGCGTCCCACGCGGCCGCGGATCTGGTAGAGCTGGGCCAGCCCGAACAGGTCGGCCCGCTCGACGATCAGCGTGTTCGCGGTTGGGATGTCGAGGCCCGACTCGACGATCGATGTGCAGACCAGCACGTCCGCGTCGCCGCGCAGGAACTCGAGCATGTGGTCCTCGAGCTGGCCCTCGGCCATCTGGCCGTGCGCGACCGACACGCGCGCCTCCGGCACCATCGCGCGGATCCGCTCGGCTGTCTCGTCGATCGTGTCGACCCGGTTGTGGAGGAAGAACGCCTGTCCCTCCCGGGCCAGCTCGCGCTTGATCGCCGAGGCGACCAGCTCCTCGTCGTACTCGCCCACGTAGGTCTTGACCGGGCGGCGGCCCTCGGGCGGCGTCTCGATCACCGAGATGTCGCGCAGGCCGGCCAGCGACATCTGGAGCGTGCGCGGGATCGGCGTGGCGGACAGCGAGAGCACGTCGACCCTCAGCTTGAGCTGGCGCAGCAGCTCCTTCTGCTTGACGCCGAAGCGCTGCTCCTCGTCCACGATCAGCAGGCCCAGGTCCTTCGGGCGTACGTCGCGCGACAGCAGGCGATGCGTGCCGATCAGGATGTCGACCTGGCCGCGCTCGAACGCAGCGGCGGTCTCACGCGTTTCCTTTGGCGTGCGAAAGCGAGAGACCATGTCGATCTTGAAGGGGTAGTCGCGCAGGCGCTCGCTGAACGTGCCGAAGTGCTGCTGGGCGAGCACGGTCGTCGGCACGAGGAACATCACCTGCTTGCCGTCCTCGGCCGCCTTGAACGCCGCTCTCAGCGCGACCTCGGTCTTGCCGTAGCCGACGTCCCCGCAGATCAGGCGGTCCATCGGGCGTGCCTCCTCCATGTCGGCGCGCACGGCCTCGATCGCCTCCAGCTGGTCGGGCGTCTCGCGGTAGGCGAACGCCCCTTCGAACTCCATCTGCCAGTCGGAGTCGTGCGGGAACGGGTGTCCCGCGCGCCGCTTGCGCTCGGCATAGAGGGTGATCAGCTCGCCGGCGAGGGCCTCGGCGGCGCGCCGGGCGCGCAGCTTCTGCTGCTCCCACTGCTTGCCGCCGAGCTTGGACAGCTGCGGGTCGCCCGCGTCGGCGCCGACGTAGCGGCTGATCTTGTGCAGCTGGTCGCTCGGCACGAACACGCGGTCGCCGTCGCGGAACTCGAGCTCGAGGTAGTCCCGCGTGATGCCGCCTACGGTCTTGGTCTCGAAGCCGGTGAAACGCGCGACGCCGTGGTCCTCGTGTACGACCGGCGCCCCCGCGCGCAAGTCGGTGAACGAGGCGAGCGCGCCGGTGCGCGGGCCCTCCGGCTGGGTGCCGCGGCGGCGGCGCAGGAGCCGGTGCTCGGGCACCACCGCGAGCTTCAGCTGAGGGGCCAGGAAGCCCTCGCGCAGGCCGGCCTGAGCGAACAGCACCGCCGGCTCGGTCGGCGCCGGCTTGCCGTCGAGGAAGGCCGCCTGCACCCGGGCGAGGTTGAGCTGGGCGCGCTCGGCCTCGCCGCGGCGCGACCAGGTGACGATCGTGCGGTACCCGGAGCGCACCAGCTTCTCCAGCTCCGGCTCGGCCTCGCGCAGGGAGCGCGCGGCGGTGTCGGCACTCTGAGCGCGGAACTCGTGCGGCTGGTCGCCGGAGATGCTCGACAGGCGCAGGGCGGCGCGCCGGTCGAGGGTCTCCGCGAGACGATCGGGGTGGACGTAGAGATGGTGCGCGTCCTGGTCGTGGAAGCTCGCCGTCACGTCCTCCCACAGGTCCTTCAGGGAGGGCGCCAGCTCCTCCTCGGCGGCGACGGTCACGAGCGCGTCCTCCGGCACGAGGTCGAGCAGCTCGAGGAAGCGGTCCACCGGCAGCACGTCGGCGATGTCGGGGCGCTCCTCGGCCTCGGTGCTGGCCGCGATCTCGGCGAGCTCGCGGTGCTCGGCCCCGAGCTCGGCCGCGGGAGCGATCTCCACGCGCTCCGCCTCCTCGAGCGAGCGCTGCGTGAACGTCGAGAACCAGGTCAGCCGCTCGACCTCGACGTCGAACAGCTCGCAGCGCACGGCGCGCTCCTCGGTGGCCGGGTAGACGTCGAGGATGTCGCCGCGGACCGCGAACTGGCCGCGCTCCTCGACCTGGTCCACGCGCTCGTAGCCACACCCCACCAGCTCCGCCGACACCTCGTCCAGGTCGAGCAGGCCACCCTTCTCGATCGCGAACCCGTGCGGGCGCAGAGCCGGGTCGGGCACCTTCTCCGCCAGCGCCGCGGCGGCGGCCACCAGCACCGCCCCCGGCTCCTCCACCAAGGCATCCAGTGCCGCGATCCGGAGCCCAACGAGATGCGGCGGTGGCGCGAGATGGGACTCGTACCGCATGCCTCGCGCGGGATAGAAGCGCACGGGCCGAGGAGCGAGGTAGGCCTTCAGATCGGCCGCCAGGTCCCGCGCGGCGCGATCGTCGCCCGCGACAACCAGCGCCGGTCGCTCCGGGTCGGCGTCGAGCAGCGACGCGAGCAGGTACGGCCTCAGGCTGGCCGAGACGAACGCCCGCTGTGGCTCGGTGCGCGCGGCATCGGCGAGCGCGGTGACGCTGGGGTCCTCGTGGGCGTATTTGAGCAGCGGTCTGAGCATGCGCAGCGGCCGCCCGGTGCGCCGCGCGGCCTAGTCGCTGAGGTTACCCACCAACCGGTCCAGCTCGTCCGCGGCGCGCTCCACCAGCTCGCGCACCTCGTCCTGCGGCTCGCTGAAGCGGCCCAGCACGTGCGCCGAGACGATCTCCGGGTCGGTGGTGTCCGGACGCCCGACGCCCACCCTCACCCTGCGGAAATCCGCGCTCCCCAGGCCAGCCTTGACGGCCTTGAGGCCGTTGTGGCCCGCCAGGCCGCCGCCGAGCCGGGCTTCCACCCGGCCGAACGGCAGGTCGATCTCGTCGTGCACCACAACCACGCGGTCGAGCTCCACGCCCAGCTCTCCGCGCGCCGGGCTGATCGACTTGCCGGAGTCGTTCATGAACGTCTGCGGCAGCAGCACGCCGACTCGCGGGCCGCCCGGGCCGGTGCGCCCGTCGGTGTAGAGGCCCGCCCAGCGTTTCCTCGCCTTCGACAAGCCCCAGCGCTCGGCGGCCAGCGCGGCCACCTCGAACCCGATGTTGTGGCGGGTGCGCGCGTAGCGGTCGCCGGGGTTGCCCAGCCCGACCACCAACCAATCGACCCGGCCCGAAGCAGCGGGCTCGGCCGGCTGCGCAGGGTGCCCTTTCCTTCCGCCGCGGCGGAAGAGGCTCAGGACTCCTCGCCTTCGGCTTCCTCTGCCGGGGCTTCCTCGGACGCCTCGCCCTCCTCGGCGCCCTCCGCGACCTCGCCCTCCTCGCCGACCAGCTCGGTCTCCGCCTCGATCTCCTCGGGCTCCTCGACCTCGGTCGGAACGACGACCGTGGCGATGATCGTCTCCTCGAGGTCGTCGAGGAACTCCACGCCCTCGGGCGCGGTGACCTCGGAGAGGTGCATGGTCGCGGCGATCTCCATGCCGCTCACGTCCACGTTGATGGCCTCGGGGATCGCGGTCGGCAGCGCCTCGATGTTGAGCTGGTGGCTCACCTGCTCGAGCACGCCGCCCTCCTTGACGCCGGGCGCCTCCTCGATGCCCTCGAGGTGCACGCCGACCTGCGTCTGGATCTTCTCGTCGAGCCGGACCTCGAGCAGGTCGATGTGGATCAGCTCGTCGCGCACCGGATCGAGTTGGCGGTCCTTGACGATCACGGGGAGCGTCTTGCCGTCGACCTTGAGGTCGATCAGCGCCGAGCCGTCGACGAGCACGTGGCGCAGGACGTGGGCGTCCACCTTGAACGAGACGGCGTCCTCCTGGCCGGTGCCGCCGTAGACGACGCCGGGCACGACGCCTTCGCGGCGCAGGCGCCGCGTGGCCCGCGTGCCACGCTCGGCACGCGCTTCGACTTCGAGTGTTGGTCTATCGGCCATGCGGCCCGCCAGTGTAGCTGCCGTCCTATCCTCGAAGCGTGGCCGACGACAGCTCGATTCCCAAGGGGAGAATTCGCCGGACGGCCCAGGTCGGCTCGGTCGTGGGCACCCAGGGCGCACGCTATGCCGGTACGCGAGCGGCCAACCTGACGCGCTCGCCCGAGGAGGCCGCGGACGCGCTGGAGCGTCGGCACCTGGACGCCGCCGAGCGGATGGTGGCCACGCTCGGGCGCATGAAGGGGGCGGCGATGAAGATCGGCCAGCTCGCCTCCTTCATCGACACCGAGTTCCTCCCGCCCGAGTACCGCGAGCTCTACCAGGAGCACCTGGCGCAGCTGCGCACGCAGGCGCCGACGATGCCGTGGAGCCAGGTCCGCAAGGTGCTCGACGAGGAGTGGGAGGAGCCCTGCGAGGAGCTGTTCGAGCAGATCGAGCACGACGCCGCCGCGGCGGCGTCGATCGGGCAGGTGCACAGGGCGCTGCTCCCAGACGGGCGCAGGGTGGCGGTGAAGATCCAGTACCCCGGCGTGGCGGAGGCGATCGCGGCCGACATGCAGAACGCCGGCCTGATCCTGCGAATGGCGAAGGCGCTCGCGCCGGGTCTCGACGCCAAGGCGGCCGCCGCCGAGCTGCGGGAGCGGGTGATGGAGGAGCTGGACTACGAGCTCGAGGCGCAGAACCAGCGCTCGTTCGCGCGCGGCTATCGCGATCACCCGTTCATCCACGTACCCGACGTGGTCACGCGCCTGTCGACCGAGCGCGTACTCGTCAGCGAGTGGGTGGACGGCGCGGGGTTCGAGGAGGTCCAGCAGCTGCCGCAGGAGGAGCGGGACCGCTTCGGCGAGATCGTCTTCCGCTTCTGCTTCGGCTCGATCTTCCACCTCCAGCACTTCAACGCCGACGCCCACCCCGGCAACTACCTGCTGATGGCGGACGGCAGGGTCGCGTTCCTCGACTTCGGCATGACCAAGCACCTCGACAAGGACCAGATCGAGCTCGAGATCACCGCCCTCGATGCGATCTTCGGCGCCGATCCCGAGCGGCTGCGCGTGGCGCTCCACGACCTGGGCTTCCTCAACAACCCGCAGAAGGTCGACGCCGAGCAGCTGATGGAGCACGTCAAGACGGTTGGCGGGTGGTACATGGAGGACCGCGAGGTCACGGTCGACTCGCGCCGGGTGATGGACGCGATCGCGGCCGTGTCCGACCCCCGCTCCGAGTTCTACCGGCTGATGCGCCGCGAGAACCTGCCCGCGAACGAGCTGATGGGACGGCGCATGGAGTCCGGCGTGCTGGCCGTGCTCGGGCAGCTCGAGGCGACCCGCAACTGGTACCGGATCGGTCGCGAGTGGTGGTTCGCCGACCCGCCCGCCACGCCGCTGGGCGAGCAGGAGTGGGCCTACTTCGAATCGCGCGGCGAGAAGCGCGTGCGCAGGTTCGCGGCGCGGGCTACCTAGCCCGCCGGGTCACCTGCGTGGTCAGGCCCACCTGCGTGCCGGGCGTCGAGATCTTCGTCGCCCGCACGCTGAACACGAGCTTGCCCGGCACCAGGCCGCTGACGCGCACCGTCGTGAACGTGGCCCCGCGGCGGCGGCTGACCTTGAGCTTGCGCACCTTCGCGGAGCGAGCGACCACCTTGCCGCGCCGGACCACGCGGAACTTGCCGATCGTGAAGGCGTCAGCGGTGTTCGCCCAGGACAGCGCGAACTGGGCGGTGTTGATCCGGCTCGGGATCGTCACCTTGTGCGCCTCGGCCTGGCCCGCCTTCGTGAAGGCGTCGCTGAAGCGCCTAGGGGGCGTCTGGCAGGCGATCGCGCTGTTGAGATCGAACATCGCCGCCTGCAGCGCGCTGGCGTCGTCGGCGCGCCGGTAGAGCCCGCCCGTGTCCGTGGCGATCTGGTTGAGCAGCGTGTCGAACGGGCTGCCCGACCCGCCGGTGCCGAGCCCGAGCACGTAGGTCGGGGCCCCGCCCTGGTGTCCGTTGGCGTACGGATCGACGGCCGTGTGCGCCCCGTCGGTGAGGAAGATGCGCGCGTTCGCGTTGGCGTTGTGAGCGGTGGCGGCGGCGAAGGCCTTGTTGTAGTCGGTGCCGCCGCCGTCCTCGATCAGCGCGGTGTTCATGGCGGTCTTGAACGCAGCCGCGTTCTGCCCGATCAAGGCGGGGCCGAACAGCGGGCTGGCGTCGGAGCCGAACTCGACCGCGCCGAGCGTGCGCTTCTCGTTGCCCTGCGTATCGATCAGCAGCTCCATCGCGCGAATGCGCAGATCGGTCGGGTCGCTGGAGCCCATCGAGAAAGAATCGTCGATGATCGCCTCCAGGTTCGTCTTGGGCGTGCAGGCGGCGTGGGCCGCTGGGGCGCCAAGCGCGGCTGTGAAGGCGGCGACTGCGGCGACGATCCAAGTCTTCCTCATGGGTCGACTCGTCGGCGACCGCCGGAAAGCGGGCGAGCGACCCCGCGCCAAATCGACGGATGTACGGCTTACTTGGACATGTCGCGCCCGCGCCGGGCCGTGAGGCCGTCGAGCACCACCTCGATCGGCGAGCGCTTGCGCTCCGTGGCGAGCTGCTGGCGGGCCTGGCGCACCTCGATGGCCAGCTCGGCCATCTGGCGCCCGGTCTTCATCAGGTGCTTCGTTCCCGAGCCACGGCCGTTGATCTTCACGAGCGGCCTGCGCGTTCCCGGCACCGGCACGCCAAGCACCCTGCGCCTGCCGCCACGGGCGATCGCCATGCCACCGACGAGGCCGGCGAGGGCCGCACCGCCGGCTACGGCGGGCACCTTGGCCGCGTTGGCGGCCGAGCCGACCGCCTGACCGGCGTCACTGGCCGCACTGCCGACTGCGCGGCGGGCGGTCTGGGCGCCGTCGACCACGCTGTCACGCGCCGAGGCGACCGGCCCGCCGTTCGAGCCGCCGCGGGAGCTGCTTCTGGCGCGCGGGGTGCTGGTGCGGCGCGACTTCGGGGCGGAGCCGTTGCCGCTCGAGCGCTTCGTCGCGGTCGGGGCGCGCTTGGCCGCCGGGGCGGACCTCGCGGCGGCCCGGGGCTTGCTGGTTCCAGCGGAGCGCTTGCCGGACGACTTCGCTGACTTCTGGGTGTTCTGGGCCTTGCTCTGGGCCATCCTGGCCTCCCTCTCGAGTTGTTCTCGCCTGCTCGTCAGGAGAGCGTCTTGCCCGCCTTCTCGGCGTCGTCGCCGAGACGCTGCATCTCCTTGCCGAGCTCCTTGCTCGTCTTGCCGAGGTTCTTGGTCGTCTCGCCGATCCGCTTCGCCAGCCCGCGGGCGTCGAACCCACTCGACCTGCGCCGACGAACGACGAGGGCCACACCGCCGACCACGCTCGCGGCGGCACCCGCCGCGATCCCGGGGCCCTTCGCGGAGCGCACGGCGTGGACGAGCTTGTCGGTCGCCGACGGCTGCTTCGCCCGACCGCGGCGCCGCGACGAGCCCGGCTTGCGGGTTGCCGTCCTGCGGCTGGTCGCCGCCTTGCCACGGGTGGCTGCCTTGCGGCCGGCGGCCTTGCCGGTGCCGGCCTTGCGGCCGGTCGCGGCCTTCGGCCCCTTCGCCGTCCTACGCCCGCTCGCGCTGCTTGCTCGCTTGGTGCTCGCCATGTGTCCCTCCTCGTGGGCTCGTCATTGCGTACCCGCGGTGGAAGGACCTAACCCATTGGGTGTATACGCCCGCGTACGGGCTAGAACAGCTGGTTCTCGCCGGCGAAGATCTCGGAAACCGAGTCGTCGGTGAAGATACGCCGGATCGAGTCCTCGAGGACGTCGGCGCAGGTGAGCTGCGTGATCAGGTCGGGCACGCCGTCGTTCAGCGGGATCGTGTCGGTCACGACGATGCCCGACAGCGGGCCCTGCTCGAGGACTTGGAACGCGTCGCCCGAGAACAGCCCGTGCGTGGCGACCGCGAACACCTCGGTGGCGCCCTCGTCCAGGACGGTCTGAGCGGCCGCGTTGAGCGTGCCGCCGGTGGCGATGATGTCGTCGACGATCACGGCAGTCTTGCCCTTCACGTCGCCGATCACGTAGCCGATCTCGGCGACCTGCTGGGCGGGCCGCTCCTTCTCCATCAGCGCGTACGGGGCGCCGACCTTCTGCGCGAACTTGCGCACCAGCTTCACGCGCCCGGCGTCGGGGGCGATGATCACCAGGTCGCGGTCGGCCAGCCGGTCCTGCACGAACTGGGTCAGGATCGGCATCGCGGTCATGTGGTCGACCGGCTTCGAGAAGAAGCCCTGCAGCTGGCCGGCGTGGAGGTCCATGGCCACGAG
>Ga0209574_10000127_pt1 | contig 21255 bp, 21 predicted proteins | sample AgamicMgMarz_FD_187168 | JGI IMG/M metagenome (GOLD analysis project Ga0209574, IMG submission 187168) | Agave microbial communities from Guanajuato, Mexico - Mg.Ma.rz (SPAdes) (version 2) | ecosystem: Host-associated > Plants > Phyllosphere > Phylloplane/Leaf | place: Guanajuato, Mexico... | reverse complement strand
CCGGCCGCTCCGATCCAGATCTCTTGGGCGCGCCGCTGGGCCAGCAGCAGCCACACGGTCAGCGGCACCCAGGTCAGCAGCGCGATCAGCCCGAACGGATAGGCGCCGTCGCGGTCGGTGAGGATGTGCATCCGCACCAAGATCGCGGACAGCCCGTAGCCCACGATCCGGTACGTGCCGGCCCCGTATTTGATCGTGTCGTCGTAGAACGCGACCGGATCCGCGATCAGGAAGGGCAGGACGCCGGCGGCCATCACCCCGCCGAACACGAGCGCCGCCCGCTTCAGCTCGTCGCGGTCGATCTGCCAGATCATCAGCGCCAGGAACGGCGCCCCCACCAGCGCGAACTGCTTGAGCAGGATCGCCCCCGCCAGGGCCGCCGCGGCCCACCCGAAGCGGCGCCGGCTCACCATCGCGAACGCCAGTACCAGCAGCAGCAGGCTGGCTGCGTCGTTCTGCCCGAACCACGCCGAGCGCACCGCGATCGGGTTGCACACGAGCAGCGCGCCCAGCGCGAGCCGCAGCGAGAGCGGCCCGCGGAACGCCAGCGCGGCGCCCAGCATCAGCAGGTTGCACACCAGCATCAGCAGCCGGTAGTCGTCGAACGGGCCGGGCAGCAGCCGCCACGCCGCGGCCACGACGATCGTGCCTGGGAAGTAGGCGAAGTGCTCGAGCGACACCTCCTTCTCGCGCACGCGCTCGGACACCCTGCCGTCGCGCGTGTAGAAGCGCTCGAGGCCCGACTCGCGGTAGTCGTGCCCGTAGGGATTGTCGAGGTCGAGCAGCAGGTCACCCCCCTGCTCGATCTGGTAGGTCGAGTCGTTCGTGAAGAACCAGGGCGCCGTGGAGTCGCGCAGCCCGAGCTGCAGCAGCGTGGCGGGCGCCGTGATCAGCAGCCCCACGCCCAGAATCAATGCCACCGCCAGCCACTTCGACCACGCCCGCGGCCGCGCGATCAGCAGCATCGCCGCCGCACCGCACAGCAACGCCGCGACGAAGCACGCGGCGCGCGGGATGCCGAGGTCCCACTCCTCCCCGGCGGCCCGCACCAGTGGCGCCAGCGGCCCCGAGGGATCGACCGCGCCGGGCCGGAAGCGCCACGGATCCGAGCCGAGCTCGGGCAGCGTGATCGCCACCAGCGCGAACAGCACGCCGATCAGCGCCCACGCGCCAGCGGGTGAGAGCCGCTCGCTCATGCGACCGCTCGCTCGCGCGACCGCTCCGCCGCGCTGCGCTCAGCTCGCTGCCACGAGAGCCAGCCCGCGCCCACCCCGAGCACCAGCCAGGTGATCGGATCCTCGAGGAAGCCGCTGTAGAACAGCGCGTGTACGAACAGCGCGACGAACGAGGCGGCCAGGGCGAGCCCCAGAGCCTGATCGCGCCGCCGCACCACGTCGATCAGTCGCACCCCGCCCGCGAGCAGCCAGAGGTACAGCAGCACTCCGATCGCGCCCAGCTCGGCCGCGACGGTCAGGGGCGTGGTGTGCGAGACGAAGTTCGGCGTGGGGCGGTCGCTGCCGGCCAGCTCGCGGCTGGCGTACGGCTGCCCCCCGATGCCCACGCCCACCAGCGGGTCGTGCTCGATCACCCGAGTCGTGTCCTCCACCCGCTCCGTGCGGTCGCTGGTGATGTGGTTGAGCGACTCGCCGTTGATCAGCTCCACCGCCACGACCGCCGCTGCCGCCAGGACGGCCGCCACCGCGAGCGCTCCCACCGCCATGCGCACGCGCCGGTCGCCCGTGAGCAGCCCGAGCGCGAGCGTGACCAGCAGCAGCGCCGCCATGCTCGATTGCGAGTAGGAGAACAGCAGTCCCGCCCACATGACCACGATCAGCCCGATCAGCGGCCAGGTGCGCCAGCGGTTGGCCGCCAGCAGCGCCAGCGCCAGCCCGATGCCGAGCACCACGTGACGCCCGTACAGGCTGGGGTCGCCGAACAGCGAGGTGACGCGGAAGTAGTCCTTGTTCGCGTTCGAGACGGCGAGGTTGGGTGCGTAGAAGAACAGCTCGTGGGTCGCCACCTGCCACAGCCCCACCACCGCGAACAGCGTGGCCAGCGCCAGGCCCGTCGCCGCCAGCGCGCGCGGCACGAAGTCCGGGAAGTCGGCCCGGGCGACCGTGGCGAGCAGCACCGCGAACGGCAGCGTGAAGAAGGCGAGCAGGTTGGTGCCGGCCTCGAGGTCGTCGGCCCACAGCAGCGACAGGAACGCCAGCGCGAAGAAGGCCGCGGCGGGCGCCGCGATCACGGTGGGGAGGGTCCGCACCGGCCGGCCGCGCAGCGCCCGCCAGCCGAGCGCGCCGGCAGCCGCGACCAGCACGAGGTAGAGCGGCAGCAGCCGGCCGAGCCGGCCGTCCTCGGCGATCGAGACGAGGAAGCGGTTCGAGCTCGAGAAGTCGAGTGGCGGGCGAAACGGCGCGGCCAGCAGGACCACCACGGGCACCCAGGCCGGTCGCCAGGCGAACAGCGCGGCGCCCCCGCCGAGCAGCAGCACACCGAGCACGGCCGCGGCCGCGCCGGCGGCGCTCGTGAGCTTGTCGAGCGAGACGTCCCCGAGCGCCAGCGCCAGCCCGGCCTCCGCGGCGGCCAGCACGAGCAGGCCGCCCAGCAACGTCACCCGCCCCCGCGCGAGCAGGACGAGCACCGATCCGAGGGCGCCGCCGACCGCGGCCAGTTGGGCGGTGTCAGCGTGCTCCACCGGGCGGCACCTTAGCCGCAAGCAGCCGGCTCGGCCGGCTGCGCGCGGACTCGCTTACGGCTGGGCCAGGCCGTCCGCGCGCCGCCGGTTGTACTCCTCGGCGATCTCGCGCAGGCCCTCGCCGTGCCCCGGGTCGAGCTGCTGGCGCGCGTGCGCGAGATAGCGGCGCGGGCTGTGGCCGGGCAGCACGGTCGCCGCCACCGCCCGCACCAGGTAGGCCCACGTCCAGCAGACCCGCCAGAGCGCGCGCGAGACGGGCATCCGGTGCTTGCGGAAGTAGAGGTCGCGCCCGCGGTGGAACTCGACGATGCGCCGGCGCATGGCGTCGGCGTCGGTGGACAGCTGGTCGTGGTGGACGGCCTCGGCTTGGGGCACGAACAGGATGCGCCAGCCGGCGTCGCGCAGCCGGCGGCAGAAGTCCGTCTCGTCCGAGTAGACGAAGAAGGCAGAGTCGAGCCAGTCCACCTGCTCCGCCGCCTCGCGCCTCACGAGCATCGCGCTCGACTGCACCCATCCGACCCGGCGCACCGAGTCGCCGTGGCTCTGCACGGCGTAGCTGTCGTGCATGAACAGCGCGCCGGCGAGCGCCCAGCCGGCGTTCGGCAGCCGCCAGGCGCAGGCGGTCGGCTCCCCGTCGCTGGTCAGCAGCTGCGCCCCGGCGGCGGCGGCGCGCGGGTCGCCCTCGAGAGCGTCGAGCAGCGCGCGCGTGGCGCCCTCGCGCAGCTCGGTGTCCTCGTTGAGCAGCAGGCAGTACGCGCCGCGCGCCTCTCGCAGCAGGCGCGTGTCGTTCTCGGCTTTCCCGCCGCGCCGATCGAGGGCGATCAGGCGTGCGGCCGGGTAGCCGGCGCGCACCGCCTGGACCGACCCGTCCTCGGACGCGTTGTCGAGCACCAGCAGCTCGTAGGAGACGCCGGGTGGATGGGTGCGCTCGATCGCGTCGAGGCAGGCCAGCAGCCAGTCGCGACCGTTCGTGTTGACCACGCAGTACGACAGCGCGGTCAGCGCGCCACCTCCTCGAGCACGTCCAGCACCCTTTTCGCGAGCAGGTCACGGTCGAACTCCCGCTCCGCGAGCGCCCGCCCGTTGCGCCCGATCCGCTCGACCTCCTCGGGGTGGGCGCGCAGCCAGGCGAGCTTCTGGGCGAGGTCGGCCGCGTCGCGCACGTAGAAGCCGGCGTCGTTGTCCTCCACGAGCTGCCGCATCCACCCGTCCATGTTCACGACCGCCGGCCGGCCTGCCGCGAACGTGTCGAACAGCTTGTTGGGCGAGTTCGTGGCCAGTACCGGCACGTCCTTGAAGAACGTCAGGCATGCGCCCGAGCGCGCGGCCAGCGCGGCCACCTCGCCCTTGCTCGCCGCGGGCCCGGGGAACGAGACGTTGGGCGGCGCCGACAGCTCCAGCTCCGCGCGCCGCTTGCCGTCGCCCATCAGGACGAAGGGCATGTCAGGCAGCAGGCGGGCCGCCTCGATCGCGAGCGACAGGTCGTTGGCCTCTCCCATCGTCCCGAAGTAGCTGACCAGGAAACGCTCCGGCGCCTGCGCGGGCTGGAACAGGTCGAGGTCGGAGGCGTTCGGCACCAGGACAACCTTGCCGGGCGGGACTCCCGCGCCAATCACGCCGTCGCGGATGCCGGGGGACAGTGCGATCACGCGCCGGGCGCGCCTGTATGCCGTGCCCTCGAGCGAGCGCGCCTGGCGCTGGAGGCGCGGGTTGGCGAGGGCGCCCATCTGAATCGGCGCCTCGGGCCAGAGGTCGCGCACCTCGAACACCAGGGGCGCGCGCCAGCGCGCGGCGGCCGCCAGTGCCGGCACGGCAATCGTGAGCGGCGGCGAGGTGGCGTAGATCACGTCGGGCCGCGGGCCGCGCAGCGCCTCGGCGGTGCTCGCGGCCGCGAAGCGCCCGAAGGCGAGCATGCGCTCGCGGTCGGAGCTGGCGGTGGCGCTCATGTAGTCGGAGTAGGCGCCCGGCACACCGACGACGTCGATGCCGTCGACCGTGCTCTGCCCGTCGCCTGCGGTTACCATCCGCACCCGGTGCCCCCTCGCGACGAAGCGGCGCGCGAACTCGTACGAGCGCGTGCCTCCCACGCCCGCGCGGGTGATGAAGAACTGGTGCAGGTAGAGGATCTGCATCGGTGAGGCCGAACGCTAGCCGTGCCCTGGACCTGCTCGTTGCCAGCCTCGCACTGGCGGTCGCGGCACCGCTGCTCGCGCTCGCGGCGATCCTGATCAAGTTGGAGAGCCGGGGGCCGGTGTTCTACCGCCAGCGGCGCGTGGGCCGCGACGGGCAGCCGTTCGAGCTCTGGAAGCTGCGCACGATGGTGCCCGGCGCCGAGTCGATGGGGGCCGGCATCTACGTGGTGGAGGGCGATCCGCGGATCACGCGCACTGGGCGGCTGCTGAGGCGGTTCTCGCTCGATGAGCTGCCCAACCTGATCAACGTGCTGCGTGGGGAGCTGGCGATCGTGGGGCCGCGGCCGACCGTGCAGGAGCAGGTCGACCGCTACACGGACCGCCAGCGCCGCAGGCTGGAGGTCAAGCCGGGGATCACCGGCTGGGCGCAGGTCAACGGCCGCACCTCACTGCCGTGGCCGGAGCGAATCGAACTGGACGTGTGGTACGTGGAGCACCGCTCGCTGCGCCTGGACCTGCGCATCCTGGCCCGCACGATCCGAATGCTGGCCACCGGGCACGGGCTCTACTCGGATGACTTGCGGCAGGGGTGGTGAGGTTGCTTCGCGCCGGGCCTAACCAGGGCGGTCCGAGCCGTGCCGTCCTGCCTAGACCACCCATACGGTGGCAAAGTCAGGACGGCACCGCTCGCCCGGGCTCAGCGCACCCGCAAGGCCCGCCACCCGGTTGACCCCCGGTCCGTGTCCGCGTCCGCCTTCGCCACCACCGCGTAGCGGTACGGCGCCCGGAACGCCGGGACGAACGATGACTCGAAGCGGCCCGCTCGCGCGCGCACGGCGCGCGTGCCCACCGTTCGGTAGCGGCCCCGGACTCGCTGCTGCAGCACCAGGTAGACCACCCGCTTGCGCGGCCCCACGCGCCCGGAGACCGCCACCCGAGCACCCCGCCGCGCCCGCTTGGCTGGCCGGCGCAGGTCGATCACCGGGCGCAGCCGCAGCAGCAGCCGCGCCGAGGTCGCTCCGAGCACCGTCGGCTGCCCCGGGAAGCGCAACCGCACGTACATGCGCTTGCGCGGGTGCAGCTCGCCCGCGAAGGTGCCGTCGGCGGCCGTGGTCAGATTCTCGGAGGTGATCCAGCGCCCGTCCGCGTTGGTCTGCACCTCGACCGCCGCCCCGGGGAGCGCCAGCCCGTCCGGTCCCGACAGCAGCCCGGTGACCGGCACGGCCTCGCCGTAGTCGATCGAGTAGTGCGCGAGCGCGGCACTCACGCGCGCGGCGAAGCTGGGCGGGGCGCCGCCGCCGGTCGCCACCATGCTGCGCAGGGCGTCGAGCTGGGCATAGAGCAGGTTGCCGGGGCAGGCCGTGCGCCCGACGTCGCGGTGGCCGAGCACGCGGTTCGCCGTCACGCGTGCTCCCGCCCCGTAGCGGCTCTCCGACCCGCCCGCGCTGGTCAGCGCGACCTCGCCCGACAGCGGCTGCAGGTGCACGCCCAGCTTCCAGCTGATGTAGCTCGCCATCGCGTTCAGCGTCGCCGGCGTCGCCTCGACCGAGGTGTGGTCCGCGATGCTCGCGATCCCCGCCGTCTCCGAGTTGAAGCCCTGTGCCTGCGCGCCCACGACGGCACGATCGAGGCCGCCCGCACGGCCCTCGTAGAGCACGCCGTACTTGTCGACCAGCGCGTTGTAGCCGATGTCGTTCCAGCCGTTCGAGTTGCGGTGGTAGCGGCAGATCGCCAGCACGATCGCCGGCGCCTCCTGCGGCGTGTAGTCGTTGAGCGAGACCGTGTGGTGCACGACCACCGCCTTGACCGTCCCGTAGAGCGGCTGCCGGCGCGGCGGGCACTGACTGGCGCCCCATGCGGCGCGGCTCACGAAGCCGGGCGGGGCTGCCCGTGCCGTCCGGGCACGGGCTCGGGCGTGCGCGTAGCGCCCCACGTTGACGAAATGCAGGCGCAGCCCCGGCACGCGCCTGCTGAGCCGATACTGGACGGCGTTGGCTTCCCCCACCCAGAGTGGATCGGAGGCGTGCCCGCGGGCGTGCAGCTCCTCCCACCTGCTCCAGCCGCGTCCCGGGCGCCGCACGCGAATCGCGATCTCGGGCTTCGCCGAGCCCCGCCAGCGCATCCCCACCAGGTTGAAGGGCTTGGTCGCGAGGCGCTGTGCCACGGCGCCGCGCGGGGCCATCTCGAAATCGAACGGGTTACCCGCTTTGGCGGTCGCCGAGGCGGGCAGGGCAACCAGGGCGCACGAGAACGCCGCTGCTGTGACGAGCAGCCTCACTAGACCCCGAACACGGTGCCAGCAGCACCGATGCGGCGCTGCAAGATCGCGTGCAGGCGAGCGCTAGGGGATGTCCTCGGGCCCGTTCGAGCGGTGCTCGTCGCGGAAAGCGCGCAGCGCGTCGATCACGCCGTCGTCCCACGTGGCGCAGCCCATCAGACGCCCGGTGCCGTTCGGTGCCGGGTCGTGGTTCCACGCCGTCGCCGCAACCGCGTAGGGCATCTTGGCTCGCCGGACCACGATCATCTGGTAGCTGTCCTGATCGAACAGCGCGCGGATCTGCTTGCGCGCGTCGACGGGCAGGCTCGGCTTGGCCCAGATGATGATCCGGCCGTGCTCCAGCGAGTGGACCAGGGCGGTGTCCGGGGGCGGAGCGCCGTTGTAGAGACCGTCGTCGGCCGGTGTGGCGAAGTGCCTGCCGCCGGTCGGCGGGTTCTGCGGGTAGTTGACCTTCTGGCTGGGGTCCTCGAGGTGCTCGCGCGAGGTCGCCCTGTTCGACTTCAGCTCGCAGCCCGCCGCCGACGCCGCCTGATCGAGGTCGAACACCTTCTGCTCCGGGACCGATCCGCCCTCGGGGAAGTTGTTGCCCGCCGACTGCGGGTCGTCGCCGCCCCCACCCGACAGGACCACGACGATCGCGATCGCGGCGACGGCGATCGCCACCCCGCCGCCGACGCCGAACAGCCGCTTGCGCTGCTGAGCCGCCTTGGCGGCCGCCTCGCGCTGCTCGCGCTCGCGGCGCAACTTCTCCTTCTGGTCTCGGCGATGGGACATCGCGGCGGAAGGCTAGCTGGCGCGATGCGACCCGCGCCGGGCCGCCGTGGTCGTCCGGCGGCGACCACCGGAAGCACGCGACCTCGGCTTGAAGCAGCGCTCGACGAACTCCACGATCTCGCCGGTCAGCCGCTCCGGGGTGAGGCGCAGCTCCAGCACCGACGACGCCTGGACCAGGCGCGCGTTGGGCAACTCGCGGACGAGCATGTCCGAGTCGGAGAAAGGGTGGATCGGGTCGCGGTAGTGCCCGATCACGAGCGTCTCCTGCTCGATCGCCTGGCGCTCCTCGGTCGGCGGCGCCACGCGCCCGAAGAACAGTCCCTGCAATACCGATGCGGACGGCTTCGGGTCCTGGCTGACCCAGTCGAGCATCATGTCGGGCAGCAGCGAGCCGGTGCGCGGCGCGATCCGCGCGGCACGCCCGAGCACGCGAGCCACCGGCGCGCCGAACGTGAGTCCCACCAGCAGCGGGGTGAACGCGAGCGCGCAGCCGAGCAGCGCGTTGTCGAGCACGGGCATCTCTACCAGCATCCCGCGCACGCGGTCCGGCGCTGCCACGGAAGCCTCGAGCGTCGCGTTGGCGCCCAGCGAGGTGCCGCCGAGCACCGCCTGCTTCACCTCGACGTGATCGAGCAGCGCGATCGCCTGGCGCCCGAAGCTCGTCATGGAGTAGTTCGGCATCTCCGGCGGCCGGTCCGAGTCGCCGTGGCCGAGCAGGTCCAGGCAGAGCACCCGGTGCCCGCGCTGGGCAAGCGTCTCGGCCAGCGGCCGGTGCATCTTGCGCGAGAACAGCAGCCCGGGCAGGAGCACCACGACCTTCGCGCCCTTCCCGTACTCGTCGTAGACCAGCCGGTGGCCGTCGAAGTCGAAATCGCGAGTCGTGGGATCCATCGCAAGTCAGACTATCTGTCGGATTGCGCGGGGGAATAGCATCCACCTAGGAGAGTGGGCTACCGAGGGAGAGGGCCATGGGCGCCACCGTCCGCATCGCAGTCACCGTCAACGGTGCCGTGCGCGAATCCGAGGTCGAGGCCAGGACGTTGCTGGTCCACTGGCTGCGCGACGAGCTCGGACTCACCGGAACCCACATCGGCTGCGACACGACCAACTGCGGCGCCTGCACGGTCCATCTGGACGGCGAGTCGATCAAGAGCTGCACCGTGCTCGCCGCGCAGGCGGACGGCGCGCAGGTGACCACGATCGAGGGCCTCGCGACCGATGGCGGTCTGCACCCTCTCCAGGACGCCTTCTGGGAGAAGCACGGGCTCCAGTGCGGCTACTGCACGCCCGGCATGATCATGGCGGCGGCCGATCTCCTGCGGCGCAACCCGAACCCCTCGGACGAGGAGATCCGCCACGGCCTCGAGGGCAACCTCTGCCGCTGTACGGGCTACCACAACATCGTCGAAGCGGTGAAGACGGCCGCCGCGAACCGGGTGTCGGCATGAGCACCTACGTCGGGCAGGCCATGAAGCGCAAGGAGGACCCGCGGCTGATCACCGGGCGCGGAAACTTCATCGACGACATCAACCCGATCGGCACGCTCTGGGCGGCGCTGGTGCGCTCCCCGGAGGCGCACGCGCGCATCGTCTCGATCGACAAGTCGGCGGCCGAGCAGCGCCCCGACGTGGTCGGCGTCTTCACCCACGAAGACCTCGCCGCCGACTTCGCCGCGCCGATGCCGATGATCTGGGCGCCCGCGGGTGTGGAGATCAGGACCCCCGAGCACTGGCCGCTGGCCAAGGGCGAGGTCAAGCACGTGGGCGACCCCGTCGCGATCGTGATCGGCACCGACCGCTACAGCGTCAACGACGCCATCGAGGACGTGATCGTCGAGTACGACGCGCTGCCGGTGGTGGTCGAGCCCGAGGCCGCGCTCGAGGATGGGTCGCCGCTCGTGTGGGAGTCGCTCGACAGCAACCAGACCCACGAGTGGTCGGTGGCGGGCGGTGACGCCGACGCGGCCTTCGCCGACGCGGACGTGGTCGTCTCGCAGCGCGTGGTCAACCACCGCACAGCGGGCGCCGCGATCGAGACGCGCGGGTGGGTGGTCGAGCCGCGCGGCGAGCACGTCACGCTCCACTCGGCGACCCAGATCCCGCACATCCTCCGCTTCGTGCTCTCGCTCTGCTGTGGCATCCCCGAGGACAAGCTGCGCGTGGTCGCTCCCGACGTGGGCGGTGGCTTCGGCTCGAAGCTGAACGTGTTCGCCGAGGAGATCCTCGCGGTGCTGCTGGCCCGGCGCCTGCAGCGCCCGATCAAGTGGATCGAGTCCCGCTCGGAGAACATGGCCGTCACGCACCACGGGCGCGACCAGATCTCCTACGTCGAGATGGCGGTCAAGCGCGACGGCAAGGTCACGGGTCTGCGAGTCCGATCGGTGTGCGACCTGGGCGCCTACTTCCTGGCGCTCACGCCGTTCATCCCCGAGCTCGGCTTCCCCGTCGGCAACGGCGCGTACGACATCCCGGCGGTCTCAATGACGTTCGTCGGCGTGTTCACGAACAAGTTCCCCACCGACGCGATCCGCGGCGCGGGCCGGCCCGAGGTCACGCACTGGATCGAGCTGACGATGAACAAGGTCGCCCGCGAGCTCGACATGGACCCGCTCGAGCTGCGGCGGCGCAACTTCATCGCCGCGGACGACTTCCCCCACGAGACGGCGCTGGGCATCGTCTACGACTCCGGCAACTACCAGGGCACGCTCGACAGGCTGCTCGAGCGCTTCGACGTGGACGCGTTCCGCGCCGAGCAGAAGGAGCTCCGCGAGCAGGGCATCCACCGCGGCCTGGGATTCTCGACCTGGGTCGAGGTCTGTGGCCTGGCCCCGTCGCGCGTGGTCGGCCCGCAGGGGGTCGGCCTGCAGGGCGCGTTCTGGGAGTCGGGCATGGTGCGCGTCAGCGCGAGCGGCACCGCCACCGTCTACACCGGCACGTCGCCGCACGGCCAGGGGCACGACACCGGGTTCGCCCAGATCGTGGCCGACCGGATCGGCCTCGATCCACAGAACGTGAACGTGATCCACGGAGACACCGACCAGGGTCCGTGGGGATGGGACACCTACGGGTCGCGCACGCTGGCGGTCGGCGGCGAAGCCGTCGCGCGCGCGGCGCTGAAGGTCCAGGACAAGGCCAAGCGCATCTGCGCGGCCCTGCTGGAGGCGGCGCCCGAGGACATCGAGCTGGTCGACGGCAACTACCAGGTCAAGGGCTCGCCGGACAAGTCGATGACGATGGTCGAGATCGCCGGCGCGGCGCACATCCCGCCGCAGGAGCTGCCGGCCGACATCGAGCCTGGCCTCGAGGAGACGTCCTTCTACGACCCGGAGAACTTCGTCTTCCCGTTCGGCGCGCACGCGTGCGTGGTCGACGTGGACGTCGAGACCGGCAAGGTCAAGGTGGTGCGCTACGTCGCGGTCGACGACTGCGGCCCGGCGATCAACCCGATTCTGATCGACGGTCAGGTGCACGGCGGCGTCGTGCACGCGATCGGGCAGGCGCTCTACGAGCAGATCGTCTACGACGAGGACGGCCAGCTCGTGACGGGCACGTTCGTCGACTACGCGCTGCCGACCGCGGCGGAAGTGCCGACCTTCGAGACCGACCGCACGGAGACCACGTCGCCGACCAACGGCCTCGGGGTGAAGGGCATCGGCGAGGCCGGTACGATCGCGGCCTCCCCGGCGGTGACGGAGGCGGTCGTGGACGCGCTGCGCCCGCTCGGGGTGGAGTGGATCGACATGCCGCTGACTCCGCTGCGCGTCTGGCAGGCCATCCAGGAAGGAGGTGCCGCATGATCCCCGCCCAGTTCGACTACGAGGCCCCCGAGAGCCTCGACCAGGCCGTGCGCATGCTGCACGAGAACGGCGAGGACGCCAAGCTGATCGCCGGCGGCCACTCGCTGCTGCCGCTGATGAAGCTGCGGCTGGCGGCTCCGACGCTGCTCGTCGACCTGCGCCGCGTGCCTGGGCTGCACGGCATCCAGCGGGAGAACGGCAGCTGGCGGATCGGGGCGATGACGCGGCACGCCGACCTGCAGGACACGCCCGAGCTGGGTGTGGTCGCGAAGGCGGCGGGCCTGATAGCGGACCAGCAGGTGCGCAACCGCGGGACGATCGGCGGCTCGATTGCCCACGGCGACCCGGCCTCGGATCTGCCGACCGTGGTGCTCGCGCTGGAGGGTGAGGTCAGCGCCCAGGGGCCGAACGGCCTGCGCACGATCCCCGCCGCCGAGCTGTTCCAGGACTACCTGACCACGGCGGTGGCCCACGACGAGGTGATCACCGAGGTGCGGCTGCCCGCGGTCGACGGCTGGGGCTACGGGTACGAGAAGTTCACCCGCCGCGCCGAGGACTGGGCGATGGTGGGCGTGTGCGTACTCGTCAAGAGAGCCGGCGACGGGTCGTGCGAGGACGTGCGCATCGGGCTCACCCACATGGGCTCGACGCCGCTGCGCGCGACCGCCGCGGAGGAGGCGCTGCGCGGTCAGGGCCTCGACGCGGGCTCGCTCGCCGCCGCGGCCCAGCGGGCAAGCGAGGGGACCGAGCCGCCCGGCGACCTCAACGCGACCCCCGACTACAAGCGCCACCTGGCGCAGGTCCTGACGCGCAGGGCGCTGAGCGTCGCCGCACAGGCGTGACTCGGCGTGCGGCGATGAAGGCCGCCGCGGTGGCGTGAGCCTCGACACCCCAGCAGCCGTACGAGAGGCGCTGGCGGGCGAGCGCTACCTCGCCGATCGGGGCCTCTCGATCGCAGTCTGCCTCGCGGCGACGCTGGAGCAGCCGCTGCTGCTCGAGGGCGAGGCGGGGGTCGGCAAGACGGAGGTGGCCAAGGCGCTGGCGGGAGCGACCGGCGCGCGGCTGATCCGGCTCCAGTGCCACGAGGGCATCGACCTGCACAACGCCGTCTACGACTGGGACTACCCGCGCCAGCTGCTGCACCTCCGCGCGGAGGGCGAGGGGGAGCTCTACTCGGAGCGCTTCCTGCTGCGCCGCCCGCTGCTGGAGGCGATCCAGGCCAGCGAGCCGGTGGTGCTGCTGATCGACGAGGTGGATCGCGCCGACGACGAGTTCGAGGCGTTCCTGCTCGAGCTGCTGTCGGACTTCCAGGTGTCGATCCCGGAGCTGGGCACCGTCAGGGCCGAGCGACGGCCGCTGGTGGTGATCACCTCGAACCGCACGCGCGAGCTGCACGACGCGCTCAAGCGCCGCTGCCTCTACCACTGGATCGACTACCCGAACCCCGAGCGCGAGGCGGAGATCGTGCGGGCCCGGCTGCCGGGCGTGCCGGACGCGATCGCCGAGCGGGTGTGCGCCGCGGTCGCGCGCCTGCGCGCCGAGGAGCTCTACAAGCTTCCCGGAGTGGGGGAGACGATCGACTGGGCGCGGGCGCTGCTGGCCCTGGACGACTCCGACCTCGACTCGACGCTCGGGGTGGTGCTCAAGGTGCGCGAGGACATCGAGGCCGTGCGTGAGGGCGGGGTGCTCCAGGATGCATGAGCGCGTGGGCGCGCGCATGACCGGGCGGCTCACGCTGCTGGCGGCAACGATGCGCGCCGCCGGGGTGCGCGTGGGCGTCGGGGAGCTGCTGTCCGCCCACAAGGCGCTGTCGGCCGTCGACCCCGTCGATCGCGAGGCCGCCTACTTCGCGCTGCGCGCCACGCTCTGCTCGCGCCAGGAGGACCTGGCCGCGTTCGACGCCGCCTTCGCCGAGTGGTTCCTGCCGGCTCCGGCGCCGCCGGCCGAGCCGCCGCCCGGCCTCGACGAGGTGGCCAAGCTGGCGCTGCCGCGCACAGCGGTGCCGGGCCCGGCGGGGATACCGGAGCTGGAGGCCGACGCGGAGGTCGTGCCATCGGCCTGGTCGGACGTGGAGCTGCTGCGCGACAAGGACTTCGCCGAGTACACGGACGAGGAGCGCCGGCGCGCGCGCCGGGCGATGGGCCGGCTCGCCGGCGCCGTGCCCACTCGGCCCAGCCGGCGCACGCGCAAGGCACGGCGCCGCGGTGCGGCCCCGCCTGCGGGGCGGGTCGATCTGCGCGGCACGATGCGGGCGTCGATGCGCACCGCCGGCGACCCGTTCGAGCGTCACTGGCGCGAGCCGGGCGAACGCCCTCGGCCGCTCGTGCTGGTGTGCGACGTGTCCGGCTCGATGGAGCCGTACGCGCGCATGCTGCTCGCGTACATGCAGGCGTGTGTCGCGGCGCGCCGCCGCGTGGAGGCGTTCGTCTTCGGCACGCGCCTGACGCGCGTGACCGCGGAGCTGCGCGGGCGCGATCCGGACGCCGCGCTCGAGCGCGCCGCCGGCGCGGTGCACGACTGGTCCGGCGGCACACGCATCGGCGAGGCGCTGGCCACACTCAACCGCGAGCACGGCCGCCGGCTCGGCCGAGGCGCGGTGGTCGTGCTGCTGTCCGACGGCTGGGACCGCGGCGATCCGGAGCAGCTCGAGCCCGAGGTCGCGCGCCTCGCGCGCTGCTCGCACCGGCTGATCTGGCTGAACCCGCTCAAGGCACACCCGGACTACCAGCCGTTGACGCGCGGGATGCAGGCGGCCCTGCCGCACGTGGACGAGTTCATGGCCGCAAACTCGCTAGCGTCGCTGGAGGAGCTGGCGGAGGCATTGGATCGACTTTCGTGGTGAGGCACCGCAGACAGGAGGACTCGTGAAGGACGTGGTGGATGACGTGAGGACGTGGACGGAGCGGGGGGAGCGCGTGGCGATCGCCACGGTTATCTCAGTGAAGCGCTCCGCGCCGCGCCCGCCGGGCGCCAAGATGGCCGTCAACGAGCACGGCCAGGTCTCGGGGGCGGTGTCGGGCGGCTGCGTCGAGGGCGCCGTCGTCGAGGTCGCCGCCGAGGTGCTGCGCGACCGCGAGCCGCGGCTGCTCCACTTCGGGATCGCCGACTCGGAGGCCTGGGACGTGGGCCTGCCCTGTGGCGGCGAGATCGACGTGTTCGTGGAGGAATACACGGAGTGACCCCACAGGGCGAGTTCGCCAGGATCGCGACGGAGGACGGCCGCGCCGCGCTGGTGAGCGTCGTGGCGGGCGGTCAGACTGGGGCCAAGCTGCTCGTGCAGGCCGACGGGAGCACCAGCGGAGGGTTCGGCGACCCCGAGCTCGAGCGCGCGGCGCTCGCCGCCGCCGAGGAGCTGATGTGGGCAGAGCGCTCCGAGCTGCGCGAGGTCGGCGACGTGTCGCTGTTCGTCGACGTGACCGCTCCGGCGCCGCGGCTGGTCGTCTTCGGAGCGGTCGACTACGCGGCCGCGCTCTGTCGGCTCGCGCGCGCGGCGGGCTGGCGCGCCTTCGTCTGCGACCCGCGCTCCCAGTTCGCCACGCGCGAGCGCTTCCCGGACGCCGAGGAGGTGATCGCGGCCTGGCCGAGCGAGGCGTTCGCCCGCCTCGGCGGCATCGACCGGGCCACCTACATCGCCGTGCTCACGCACGACCCGAAGCTCGACGACGCCGCGCTCGAGCTGGCGCTGAGCTCCGAGGCGCCCTACGTGGGCGCCATGGGCAGCCGGCGCGCGCAGGCACAGCGCCGCGAGCGGCTGCTGGCCGCCGGCCTCGACGAGGAGCTGCTCGACCGCATCGCCGCCCCGATCGGCCTTGACCTCGGCGCGCTCACGCCGGAGGAGACCGCGCTCTCGATCATGGCCGAGGTCGTGGCCGTCCGGCACGGCCGCGAAGGCGGCCGCCTGTCGAAGGCCGGCGGGCGCATCCACGAGGTGGGCGCATGATCGCCGGGCTCGTGCTGGCCGCCGGCGCGGGCACGCGCTTCGGGCAGCCCAAGCAGCTCGCCGAGCTCGACGGCCGGCCGCTGCTCGAGCACTCGATCCGCGCCATTACGGCGGCGGAGGTCGATCGCGTGGTGGTGGTGCTGGGCGCCGGCGCCGACCAGGTGATCGCCAAGGTCGCCGCGCACGGCGCCGAGTTCCGCATCTGCGACCGCTGGGACGAGGGCCAGTCGGCCTCGCTCGCCTGCGGGCTCGCGGCGATGGCGGACTGCGAGGCGGCGGTGATCACGCTTGGCGATCAGCCGCGCTTGTCGCCGGAGGCAGTCCGGCGTGTGATCGCGGCCCGCGCGGAGGGCGTGGACGCCGTGCGTGCCACCTATGCCGGGGGGCCCGGGCACCCGGTGCTGCTGGAGCAGCGGCTGTTCGAGCGGATGCGTGACGTGACCGGCGACCACGGCGCGCGCAACCTGCTGCTGAGCGTGCACACGCGCGAGGTGGCGTGCGAGGACCTCGGCGGCGGCGAGGACGTGGACACGCCCGAGCAGCTGGATGCGCTGAGGGTTCTATGAAGCTCGAGCACTCGTTCGAGGTGGCGGCTCCGCTCGAGCGCGTCTGGCAGAAGCTGATCGACGTCGAGCAGGTCGCGCCGTGCCTGCCCGGCGCCGAGGTCACGGAGGCCGGCGACGGCGGCACCTATCACGGCACCTTCTCCGTCCGGCTCGGCCCGACGACGGCCGCCTACCGCGGGCAGCTGGCGATGGAGGACGTGGACGAGTCCGCGCACCGCGTGGTGATGCGCGCGAACGGCCAGGACAAGCGCGGCCAGGGGTCGGCCAAGGCCACGATCGTGAGCACGATGAGCGAGCAGGCGGGCGTGACCAAGGTCGAGGTGGAGACCGATTTCACGATCACGGGCCGGCTGGCCCGCTTCGGGCGCGGCGGCATGATCCAGGACGTCTCGAACCGGCTGCTGCGCGACTTCTCGACCTGCTTGCAGAGGTCGATCGAGGGTCCAGCTCGCGACGAGGGCGCAAGCGCGTCCGCCGAGGCGCCCGGGCCGAACGCCCCGGCCCATCCCTCCACCCCCGGCCCGCCGCCGCCCAAGCCGGTCGGCGGCCTTGCGCTTCTCATGGGCGCGTTCTGGGACCGGATCAGGCGGCTGTTCCGGCGCGAGCGCTGACCCAGCCGCGCAGCTCGTCGAGGTAGGCCGGGTCGATCGTGTGCGGCATCGGCGACTCGCGGTAGGTCACGTCCGCGCCGGCCTCGATCAGGCGGTCGCGCGCGTCATGGCCGAACTCGACCGAGATGACCGGGTCATAGGCGCCGTGGCCGATCGCCACCGGCAGGCCGGTCACGTCGCCCAGCTCGAAGCCCTCGACGCGGGGGATGAACCCGCTCAGGCCGATCACGCCGGCGGGCCGTGGGCGGCTGGCGCCCTCGCCCAGCGAGTGGGCCATCACGGCGCCCTGCGAGAACCCGCCCAGGATCGCCCGGTGGATCGCGATGCCGTGCTCGGCGAGCAGGTCGTCGAGCCACTCGCCGACCAGCGCGTACGTCGAGTGGAACGTCTCGGGATCGGGAGACCCGACCTGGCCGAGCACGTACCAGTGCCAGCCGCCGGGCGGCAGCGACAGCGGACCGCGTGCGGTCGCGCCGAGCAGTCGCCGCTCCGGGTCGAGCTCGTCGAGCAGCGGGAACAGGTCGTTCTCGTCTGTGCCGCGACCGTGGAACAGGACGAGCGCCCCTTCGGGATCGCCGTCGGCCGGCCGGAGTCGGTGGGCTAAACTCATTGCGTGAGCAACTACCTTAGCGCCGAGCGGCCGGCCGCGCCGAACGAGGCGGCAGTCCTGCTCGGCCGCGAGGAGCTGGGCGCCTGGCGCGGCCTGTTGCGCGTCCACGCCGGCATGACCAAGGCGCTCGACGCGGAGCTCGTCCGCGAGCACGGGCTCCCGCTGTCGTCCTACGAGGTGCTGCTGTTCCTCGCCGACGCCCCGGGTGGCCGGCTGCGCATGTCCGACCTGGCCGAGGGCGTGCTGCTCAGCCGCAGCGGCCTGACGCGACTGGTCGATCGCATGGAACGCGACGGGCTGCTGCGCCGGGAGCGCTGCGAGGACGACGCGCGCGGCTACCACGCGCAGATCACGGACACGGGCCGCGAGCTGTTCGGCCGGGCGCGCCGGACGCACCTCGACGGGGTGCGCGAGCGCTTCCTGAGCCATCTCTCGCCGGACGAGCTGCACACGCTCGCGCGCCTGTGGGAGAAGATCGCGCCCGGCGCGGCCTCCTAGCCGCGCGTGGGGCGGCTGACCATGTACGCCCCCGCCAGCACCATCGCCGTGCCCAGCACCGCCGCGGCGTGCAGCGGCTCGTCGCGCAGCGTCACGCCGAGGGCGATCGCCACGACCGGCACGCAATAGATCGCCACCGCTCCGCGCGTGGCGCCGACGCTGCCGATCAGCGAGGCGAACCAGTAGACGGCGAGCCCGGTGCCCAGCGCTCCCAGGGCCGCGACCGCGAGCAGACTGCCCCCGTCGAAGTCGGAGCTCGGTACCCCGGCGATCGCCGCCGGCAGCACAAGCACGGCCGCCACGAGCTGCGCTCGCAAGATCACCGGCAGTGCGCCGTTCCGGCGCTGCAGTGGCGCGGTCAGGTTGAACGCGAACCCGTACAGGAACGCGGCGAGCAGCACGAGCGCGATCCCCAGCACGTTCGACCCGCTGCCGACCGACGGCAGGCTGATCGCCGCGACCCCCGCGAAGCCCACCAGCAGGCCGGCGCCCTGCAGCCGGGAGGGCTGCTGGCGCAGGAACAGGCCGGCCACGAGCGCCACCATCAGCGGCGTGCACGCGTTGATCATCGCCGCCAGCGACGAGTCGATCCACTGCTGAGCGACCGCGAACAGGACGAACGGAATCGCCATCCAGGTGATCCCGACGAGTGCGATCTGAGGCCATTCCGAGCGCGGCAAGGGCACCCGGGCGGCAGGCAGGACCGACAAGGCGAGCGCGCCGAAGGCGATCCGGCCGAAGGCCACCAGCGTCGGCGCGAAATGGTCGAGGCCGATCTCGATCGCCAGGAACGATCCTCCCCACGTGACCGCGACCCCGACGAGCATCCCCCAATCGCGGGCGGCGAATGCCTGCGCCGGCTCGGCCGGGATAGTGCTCACAACGCGGACAACGTACCCAGGGTCGCCCCTATGACATCGGCGCGGCGACCGTGTGGCGGGACTGCCGGCGCACCTCGCGAATCGCGCGCGCCAGCCGCCGGACCCCCTCGTCCAGCTGCTCCGGGTCGAGCAGGGAGAACGACAGCCGCAAGGAGGTCTGCGTTCGGCGCTCCGCCGTGACCGCGCCGCCCGGCGTGAAGGCCACGCCGCAGCGGGCTGCCTCGGCGTAGAGGGCGCGCTCGTCGAGCGGCCGGGCGAGCGTGACCCACACGTGATGTCCGCCCTCGGGCGGATCGGCGTGGTACTCGCCTGGCATGTGGCGCTCGAGCGCCGCCATCAGGGCATCGCGCCGCTCGCGGTAGAACGGGATCGTCTCGGCCAGGTGGCGCTCGTAGGCGCCGGTCGCAAGCCAGCGAGCGGCCATGTGCTGGATCAACGTCGGCGAGTGGAAGTCGGCCTCCAGCTTGAGCATCGCGACCCGCTCACGCACGGCGCCGCGCGCGGCGATCCAGCCGCTGCGCAGCCCGCCGCCGACCACCTTCGAGAGCGAGTTGGCGTAGATCACGTGCGCTGGGGCCAGGTCGCGCAGCGGGCGCACGACGCGACCGTCGTAGTGCATGTCCGCGTAAACCCGATCCTCGAGCACGAAGAAGTTGCGCTCCACCGCCAGGTTCGCCAGCCGGGCGCGGCGCTCTTCGGAGATGCTGCGCCCGGTGGGGTTCTGGCAGGCGCTCTGGACGCCCACCATCTTGACCTCGTGACGGGCGAGCAGGCGCTCGAGCGCGTCGACGTCCATGCCGTGCTCGTCCACCGGCACCCCGATCACGCGGGCGCCGGTGGCGCGCATCGCGGTCATCATCCCGATGAACGTCGGGGATTCGACCACGGCCACGTCTCCGGGCTCGAGGATGGCGCGCGCGGAGAGCGCGATCGCCTGCTGCGCGCCCGACGTGATCACGATGTCGTCGGGGTCCTCGGCCCAGCCGTACCTGCGCCCGCGCGCGGCGAGCTCCTCGCGCAGCTCGAACAGGCCCTCGGCCGGCAGGTACGAGAGCGCCTCGCCGCCGACCTCCTCGAACACGTCCGCGGTGATGGCGGCCAGCTCGCGGGTGGGGTACTTGCTCGGCGACGGCCAGCCAACGGCGAGGGAGATGACCTCCGCGCGCCCCGCGAGCGAGAACGTTTCGGCCAGCACCTGCTCGGAGTACGAGATGTCGTCGGGCGGCAGGGCGTAGACCTGCCAGTCGTCGCCATGGGCGGCGCTCCCGGCCGGCGCCAGCGTGCGCACGAAGGTCCCGCGGCCGACCTGCGCCGTCACGTAGCCGAGCTCGGCGAGCTTGCGGTACACGCGCGCGGCGGTCAGGTGGTTGACGCCGGCCGTCGTGCCCAGCTCGCGCGTGGGCGGCAGCTTCGCCCCCGGCTCGAGCTCGCCGCTCTCGATGGCGGCCGAGAAACGATCGACAAGTTGCTGCGTGATCGACACCTCGCCATCCCGTTCGAGATCGGACAAGTCCAACTTGTACGACATTGAATCGGGCATTGTGGGTCGTACACTAGCACCAGATCGTCGTACACTCAACCAGTCTCAGGGGATCCACATGACCAACATCACCGTCCGCCACTCGGTTGCTTCTGATCTCAGCGAGCTCGCTCGGCTGGCGGCGTTGGACAGCACGAGCCCGCCACGCGGTCCAGCGCTGATCGCGGAGGCGGACTCGCGGATGCTGGCGGCGCTGCCGCTCGGCTCGGGCCGCCCGATCGCCGACCCGTTCGAGCCCACGGCCGAGATCGTCGAGCTGCTGCGGCTGCGCGCCGAGCAGCTGCAGGCCCGCGAGCCCAACCGCTGGCGCGGCCGCGTGCGGTCGCTTCTGCGCGCTCGCCCCTCGCACGCGCGCGCGTAACCCCTCCGAACAGCCGGCGCCGGCCGCGCTTCCCTCCTGCGGCCGGCGTCGGCCCCGCGGCCGGGCTACGCCTGGAAGGCGGCCAGTCGCTCGCCTTCGTGCTCCAGCTCCTCGCGGGCCGCGCGCGGGAGCCGCTCGAGCGGCGACAGCTCCACGCGCCCGCCCTCATGGCGCCAGGTGCCGGCTACGGCGCCGTCGATCGTGAACGTGGGGAACGAGTTCGGCGCCCTCGTGTGGAAGATCCTGGGCCGGTGGCGCTCGGGCAGGATCTGTGCGCGCCGGCAGTGCACGAGGAGCGTGGCATCCCAGGTCGGCAGGAAGCGCGGCGGGGCCGGGGTGTCGGCGTCCGGCAGTGGCAATCGCGGGAGGTCCACGAGCGGTGTGCCGCTCTCGTCGCGAAAGCGTCGCAGCGCCATCCCCTCGAGCGCGTCGTCGACGGGCCGCGGCTGCAGTCCGGCCCAGCTGGCGATCGCCGCGGGCGCCGCCGGCCCGAAGCCCTGGAGGTAGCGGCGGATCAGGTGCTCGATCCCCTCGGCCGGCGTCACCGAAGGTGGACCGAGCCATCCCTCCGCG